>Ga0308171_1000080_pt1 | contig 304757 bp, 256 predicted proteins | sample PhyGR1_FD_202135 | JGI IMG/M metagenome (GOLD analysis project Ga0308171, IMG submission 202135) | Phyllosphere microbial communities from UC Gill Tract Community Farm, Albany, California, United States - DLSLSG.R1 | ecosystem: Host-associated > Plants > Phyllosphere > Unclassified | place...
CGTCCATGTAGCCCTCGACCACGATCAGCCGCTCGATCTTCTGGTTGGCCTGGCGCACCTGCCACAGGCCGTACAGCTCGCGGCCCTTGTGGAACAGCGCGGTCTCGGGCGAGTTGAGGTACTTCGGGCCGTCGTCTTTCTCCATCACCCGGCCGCCGTACGCGATCACGCGCCCACGGCGGTCGAAGATCGGGAACATGACCCGGTCGCGGAACTTGTCGTAGACGTGGCCGCGGTCGTTCTTGGAAAACAGGCCGGCGCGGTCGAGCAGCTTCATGCGCCGCTCGTCCTTGCCCAGTGCGTCCTTCAACGCGCTGTAGCCGTCCGGCGCGTAACCGATGGCGAAGCGCTCGCGGTTCTCCTCATCGACGCCGCGCTGGTCCAGGTAGGCGCGTGCCTTGTCGCTGCCTTTCAGCGCGGTCTGGAAGAAGCGCGTGGCCGCGTCCAGCGCCGAGTACAGATCGCGGCTGTCGTCCTGCTGCTGGGCGGTGCGCGGCTGGGTATCGCGCGGCACTTCCATGCCCACGCGCTTGGCCAGCTCATCGACCGCGTCGAGAAACTCGAGGCGGTCGTAATTCATCAGGAAGCTGATCGCCGTGCCATGCGCGCCGCAGCCGAAGCAATGATAGAACTGCTTGGTCGGTGAGACCGTGAACGAGGCCGAGCGCTCGTCATGGAAGGGGCAGCGCGCGGCGTATTCCTTGCCCTGGCGCTTCAGCGGCACGCGACTGCCCACCACCTCGACGATGTCGGAGCGGGCCAGCAGGTCGTCGATGAATGCGTCGGGGATACGGGCCATGGGCAGCAGGCGGGGGCATGGCCGGTCACGGCCACGCGCGGAAGCGGGGGTACCGCTAGTCTACTAGCTGCCGGCCGGTTCGCCCGGTTTCGGTGGCTCCACCCCAGCCTCGGCGAGCACGGCATGGGCGCGCAGGCGCTCATCGATCACCGAGGTCATCAGTGCACCGACGAAGAACACCACCGTGGCGTAGTAGATCCACACCAGCGAGATCACCAGGGCGCCCATCGAGCCATACGCGCTGCCCGGTGCGACGGTGGCGATGTACAGGCCGATGCCATAGCGGCCCAGTGCGAACAGGGCCGAGGTGATCGCACCGCCGATGAAGGCCTGGCGCCACGCCACGCGGCGGTCGGGCAGGTAGTGGTAAAGGAAGGCGAAGCCCACGGTGTACAGCGCCAGGCTGGTCAGATAGCCGATCGCCGGCAGCACCGAGGGCAGGTGCGCGAACACGACCTGCAGCATCGTGGTGGCGGTCATCGAGAGGATCAGCAGGAAGCCCAGCGCCAGCACCACGCCGAACGAAAACACCCGCTTGCGCAACCAGGCCACGATGCCATCCAGGCGCTCGCCGCTGGTGTTGAAGATCAGGTTCAGGGCGTTCTGCAGCTGGGCGAACACCGCCGTGGCACCAATGAACAGCAGCAGGGTGCTCCATACGCCGGCCAGCGTGCCGATGTCCGGCTGGTTGTTGGCGTTGCTGAGCACCGTCTCCGCCACCGAGGCGGCGCTGGTGCCGGCCACATCATTGATCTGGCCCAGCAACGCCTGCTGCGCCGGGGGGTACAGCGAGGCGGTCAGCCACAGCAGCAGCACCAGCAGCGGCGCCATCGAGAGCAGGGCGTAGAAGGCCAGCGCAGCGGCCTGGGTCATCACGTCCGCATCGATGAAGCGGCGCAGCAGCACGGCGGGGAAGCTCTGCTCCAGCCGCGCCATGTGCTTGCGGATCCTGGAGAGGGAGTGGCTCGGCGGGTGCATGGACGGCATCAGGTCGGAAGCGAGGCCCCCGTTCTAGCAAATCGACGGATTGCACCGGGTGAAGTGGTCCGGTCACGTCAGGATCTTGACGGATATCGCGCTATCCTTTTGCCCGGTTTTCCACCTTCACAGCAGAAAGGACGCTTCATGAAAGGAATGGTCTACACGACGATGGCGCTGTTGGCGGCCGCAGGTCCGGCGATGGCTTCCGGGGCCTGCGACAAGGCTTTCAAGGCGGTAGGGGATGCGCGCAACGGTGCGCTGTACATGGCCGATGTCACGGTGCCGGGCCTGAAGGTGCAGAGCGCACTGGACCAGCTGCGCAAGATCGGCGGCGATGACAAGTTCGAAGTCGCGGGGCAGCTGGTGGAGGGCGATACCGGCGACCAGTACCTGATCCAGCGCACAGGGCTGCGCGTCCCGTTGGTCCTGGTGGGCACCGCCGATCGCACCGGTCGCGTCACCCTGGCGACCAAGCTGGCCCGCGGTCAGTCGGTCGAGCCGGCTGCGGCCAAGCAGTCCATGTGCGGAATGCTGGACAAGCTCAAGGCGGGCAGCCAGGGCGACGCGGTCGCCGCCGCGGGGCGCACCCAGTACCCGATGCCGGCCGTCGAGGCGGTGGCAGCGCCGGATCTGTCCAAGATGATGGGCAAGGAAGTCAAAGACACGATGGCGTTGTACCGCAGTGCCGGTGCCTTCAAGGATCTGATGCTGGGGACCAACACGAACAAGGAAGACAAGGGCGATCGCTCGGCCACGTTCCTGCCGCTGTACGCGAAGTACGTGGGGCGGCGCTATCAGATCGACGGCCAGATCTATACGGTCAACTCCAACCGGTATTCGACCAAGCCCGGTGACATCGGCTCGATCAATTACCTGGTCACGCCGACCCGCGGCCTGCTGCGCGTCCGCCAGAACGACACCTTCAACAACAACAACTACACCATCCGCTGCGAATTCGCGTCGGATCAGGCCGCCAACTTCACCATGCTGCGCGAGCGCGACTGGGCCAAGCTGGAAGGCGAGATCAGTTCGATCGAGGAAAGCTCGATGACGCTGCGCAACTGCCGCCAGGCCTCGTAACAACGGACCTGCTGAAACGGAAAAGGCCCGCGAGAGCGGGCCTTTTCACTGCAGCGTGGCGGCGGGATCAGCCGGCCAGCTGCTGCTTGACCAGCTTGGACACCAGGCCCATGTCGGCCTGACCGGCCAGGCGCGGCTTGAGCGCACCCATCAGCTTGCCGATGTCGGCCGGGGTGGTCGCGCCGGTTTCGGCGATGGCGGCCTGGATGGCGGCCACGATCTCGGCCTCGCCCAGCTTGGCCGGCAGGTACTGGTCGATCACCACGATTTCCTCGCGCTCGATCACGGCCAGGTCTTCGCGGTTGGCGGCTTCGAACTGGGTGACCGAGTCCTTGCGCTGCTTGACCATCTTTTCCAGCACGGCGAGCACGGCGGCGTCGTCCAGCTCGATGCGCTCGTCGACTTCGCGCTGCTTGATCGCGGCGTTCATCAGGCGGATCACGCCCAGGCGGTGCTTCTCGCCGGCCTTCATGGCGGCCTTCATGTCATCGGTGAGCTGCTGCTTCAGGCTCATGGGAACACCTCGTGTCGGTGGAAAAGGAAAGCGGGGCGCCGAAGCGCTGGAACGCAAAAAGCCGGTAACGCTCGCGCGTTCCGGCTTCGGCTCCGTCACGACAGGCCAAGGCCTGCCGTATCGAAGTTGCGTCCGATCAGTACAGGCGCTGACGCTTGGTAACGTCGCGCGACGAACGGCGCAGCTGACGCTTCACAGCAGCGGCAGCCTTACGCTTACGCTCCTGGGTCGGCTTTTCATAGAACTCGCGCTTGCGGGTTTCGGCCAGCACGCCGGCCTTTTCGCAGGTGCGCTTGAAGCGACGGAGCGCAAACTCGAAGGGCTCGTTCTCGCGGACTTTAACGCTGGGCATGGAATCTCCGGGACACAGTAGAACCGGGTCACGCCCGGTGAGAGCCGCACATTATAGCGGCGAGAAAAGAAGTTGCAACCCACCCCGGCGAACTTCTTGGCCACGGGTGATGCAGAGACAGGCCAGCGTACGTCTGCCGGGGCCTGAAGAGGTCCATAATACCCGTTATGCGAGTCCTTGGTATCGAATCTTCCTGCGATGAGACCGGCGTGGCGGTGTATGACACCTCCCTGTCCGGGATCGACGCCCTGCGCGCCCATGCGGTCTACAGCCAAATCGCCCTCCACGCTGAATACGGCGGGGTGGTCCCCGAGCTGGCCAGCCGTGACCACGTGCGCAAGCTGCTGCCGCTGATCCGGCAGACCCTGGCCGAGGCCGACATGACCGTGGCCGACATCGACGGGGTGGCCTATACGGCCGGCCCCGGCCTGGTCGGCGCGCTGCTCGTGGGGGCGGGCGTGGCCCGTTCGCTGGCCTGGGCGCTGGAGGTGCCGGCGGTCGGTGTACATCATATGGAAGGCCACTTGCTGGCCCCGCTGATGGAAGACGACCCGCCGCAGGCGCCCTTCGTGGCCCTGCTGGTGTCCGGTGGGCATACCCAGCTGGTCGCCGTGGACCGGATCGGCCAGTACCGCCTGCTCGGCGAGACCCTGGACGACGCCGCCGGCGAGGCCTTCGACAAGACCGCCAAGCTGATGGGCCTGCCGTACCCCGGTGGCCCACAGCTGGCCGCCCTGGCCGAGCGCGGCACGCCGGGCCGGTTCAAGTTCACCCGCCCGATGACCGATCGCCCCGGGCTGGATTTCAGCTTCTCCGGGTTGAAGACCCAGGTCCTGCTGGCCTGGCGCGACAGCGACCAGAGCGAGCAGACCCGCGCCGACATCGCGCGCGGCTTTGAAGATGCCGTGGTCGACACCCTGGCGATCAAGTGCGAACGCGCGCTGGATGCGGCGGGCACCGATGTGATCGTGGTGGCCGGCGGGGTAGGGGCCAACAAGCGCCTGCGCGCCAAGCTGCAGCAGATGGCCGCCCGCCGCGGTGGCCGCGCCTGCTTCCCGCGCCCGGCGCTGTGCACCGACAACGGTGCGATGATCGCCTTCGCCGGCGCGCTGCGTCTGGAAGCGGGCCAGCACACGCCGCCGCAGGTGCAGGTGACGCCGCGCTGGGACATGGCGACGCTGCCGGCGGTGTAGGGCGCGCCCACTCACCCCGGTTCCCGGCACATTCCGGACAGCCCCGTTACCATGGTCGCCATCTTCCACGTGGCATGGCTATGGACAAGGTATTCATCGAAGGGCTCGAGATCGATGCCCTGATCGGGATCTACGATTGGGAACGGCGGATCCGCCAGACCCTGCGTTTCGATCTGGAAATGGGCTTCGACAACCGCCGCCCGGCGGCCAGCGACGACATCGCCGATACCCTCAATTACAAAGCCGTGAGCAAGCGTATCGAGCAGTTCGTGCGTGACTCGGATTACGGCCTGGTCGAAACCCTGGCCGAGCGCATCGCCGAGATCGTGCTGCGTGAATTCAACGTGCAATGGCTGCGCCTGAAGCTCAGCAAGCCCGGCGCGGTACGCGGCGCGCGCGCGGTCGGCGTGATCATCGAGCGCAGCGCGCAGGACCTGGCAACGCCCTGATACCCCTGATAGGAGAGCGATACACGATGTTGGATGCGGTAGTGGCAACCCGATGGCTGGACAGTGTCCAGCGGACCCTCGAACCCTGGCCCTGGGCCTACACCCTGCTGGTGCTGGCAGCGCTGGCCCTGGCGGCCTGGCTGGCCAACTTCGTCACCAAGAAGATCCTGCTGCGCGGCCTGCGCAAGCTGGTCAACCGCTTGCCTGGCCACAGCGCGGGCAATGAAGGCGGCAACAACCTGCGGGTGATCTCGCGGCTGTCCAACGTGGTGCCGAGCATGGTCATCGCCGCCGGCATCCGGATCGTGCCGGACCTCCCGCCGGAGCTGGTGGAGTTCGTGATCGGGGCGTGCCGGGCGTGGGCGGTGCTGACCGTGGCGCTGGCCGTCTCGCATGCGCTGGACGCCGCCAACGATCTGTACGAGCGCCGCCCGGATGCGCGCAACAAGCCGATCAAGGGTTACCTGCAGGTCGTGAAGATCGTTGTCTTCGTGATCGCCGGCCTGTCGATCGTGGCGACCCTGCTGGGGGTGAAGCTCGGCCCGCTGGTCACCGGCCTCGGCGCAGCCACCGCGGTACTCATGCTGATCTTCCAGGACACGATCCTGTCGCTGGTGGCCAGCGTGCAGATCAGCGGCGATGGCCGGGTGCGGCTGGGCGACTGGATCGAAATGCCCAGCCAGAACGCCGATGGCGACGTGATCGACATCGCTCTGCACACCATCACCGTGCAGAACTTCGACAAGACCATCACCACCATCCCGACCAAGAAGCTGGTGACCGAGTCGTTCAAGAACTGGCGCGGCATGCAGGAAGCGGGCGGGCGCCGGATCAAGCGCTCGTTGTATCTGGACCAGCACAGCGTCGGCTTCGTCGATGCGCCGATGCTGGCCGAGCTGGAGCAGTTCGCGGTGCTGGGCGATTACCTGCGCGGCAAGCAGGCCGAGCTGCAGCAGTACAACGCCGAACTCCAGGCCAAGGGCGTGGCGGCCGTCAATGCGCGCCGGGTCACCAACCTAGGTACCTTCCGGGCCTACGTGGAGCGCTACCTGCAGCACCATCCGGGCATCCATACGGAGATGACCCTGCTGGTACGGCAGCTGCAGCCCACGACCCAGGGCCTGCCGCTGGAGATCTACTGCTTCACGCGCAGCACGGCGTGGGGTGAGTACGAGGGGGTGCAGTCGGACGTGTTCGATCACCTGCTGGCGATCCTTCCGGCCTTCGGGCTGCGGGTTTTCCAGGAATCCAGCGACGCCATGTTGATGGCGGGGCAGCAGCGCCTGGCCGCCGCGGAGTAAGCTCCTGTGCCTCCGTCGCCGCCTGCGCGGCGGCGGGGGTCTCCCTCCGGGGAAGAAAAATGAACGCAAAAGTCATTCACAACGGCTTCGGGAACGCTAGAATCCCGGGCTTGTAAACGTTTTCATAAGGACAGCCGGTGGCCGCCGATCGTATCGAAACCCTCATTGCCCAGATGACCGTCGAAGAAAAAGTCGGCCAGCTGGGTGTGTTCGCCGACATGGTCCGCCCGTTCGCGCCGGATGTGAATCCGGAAGCCAACGTCAGCAACGCCGACCAGGTGCTGCAGCAGGTGCGCGAGGGCAAGGTGGGCTCGCTGTTCAATGGCGTGGGCGTGGAAGCCGGCCGCCGCATCCAGCAGGTCGCGCTGGAAGAAAGCCGCCTGAAGATCCCGGTGATCCTGGCTGCGGACGTGATCCATGGCATGCGCACCGTGTTCCCGATCCCGCTGGGCGAGGCCGCGAGCTTCGAGCCGGACCTGGCTGAGCGCACCGCCCGTGCCACCGCGGTGGAAGCCACCGCCGCCGGCCTGCACTGGACCTACGCACCGGCCGTGGATATCGCCCGCGACCAGCGCTGGGGCCGGGGTGCCGAGGGCGCCGGTGAAGACGTGGTGCTGGGCTGTGCGTTCGCCGCCGCCCGTGTGCGCGGCTTCCAGGGCCCGGACCTGCGTGCCGACGATGCCCTGCTCGCCACCCCGAAGCATTTCGCCGCCTACGGCGCGGTGATGGCCGGCATGGAATACAACATGGTCGACATCTCCCCGCAGACCCTGCGCGACGTCCACCTGCCGCCGTTCAAGGCCGCCTTCGAAGCCGGCGCCCTGACCGTGATGTCCTCCTTCAACGACATCAACGGCGTGCCGGCCAGCGCCAACGCCGAGCTGCTGACCGACATCCTGCGCGGGGAGTGGAACTTCCCGGGCGTGGTGATCTCCGATTACACCGCCGACATGGAGCTGGTCGCGCACGGCTACGCCGCCGATGACCGCGACGCCACCGCCAAGGCCTTCACCGCCGGCCTGGACCTGAGCATGCAGAGCGGCTTCTACGCCGAGCACCTGCCGGGCCTGATCGAGAGCGGTGAAGTACCGATGGCCACGCTGGACGAATCGGTGCGCCGCATCCTGCGCCTGAAGGATGCGATCGGGCTGTTCGACGATCCGTACCGCTCGCTGGATCTGGCGCGTGAAGCGGACACCTCGCACATCGCCGCGCATGACGAACTCTCGCGCGATGCCGCGCGCCGCTCGATCGTGCTGCTGAAGAACGCCGAGTCGGTGCTGCCGCTGAAGAAGGCCGGGCAGAAGATCGCGCTGATCGGGCCGTTCGTGCAGGACCGCGAGAACATCGAAGGCTGCTGGACGCTGTTCGGCGACAAGTCGCGCTACGTCACCCTGGAAGCCGGCGTCCGCGCGGCGATCAGCGATGAAGCGCTGCTGGAGATCGTGCCGGGCTGCGATCTGGAAGCGGCCGTGCAGGATGGCATCGAACAGGCCGTGGCCGCCGCGCTGCGTGCCGACGTGGTGGTGCTCGCCCTGGGCGAACCGCAGCGGTACAGCGGTGAAGCACAGTCGCGCGTGGAGATCACCCTGCCGCCCGCGCAGCAGGCATTGGCTGAAGCGGTGGCGATGACCGGCAAGCCGCTGGTGGTGCTGCTGCGCAACGGTCGCGCGCTGGCCCTGCAGGGCGCCGTGCGCAATGCGCATGCCGTGGCGATCACCTGGTACCTCGGCACCCAGACCGGGCACGCCGTGGCCGATGTGCTGTTCGGTGACTACAACCCGTCCGGCCGCCTGCCGGTCAGCTTCCCGCAGGTCTCCGGCCAGCAGCCGTACTTCTACAACCACGCGCGTACCGGTCGCCCGGAACTGCCGACCATGTCCGAGTTCAAGGCACGTTGGCGCGAGATTCCGAACGAGCCGGCGTACGCCTTCGGCCACGGCATCGGCTACACCACGTTCGCCTATGGCGTGCCGCAGCTGAGCAGTGCGCAGCTGGGCTGGGACGACACCCTGACCATCACCACGACGCTGACCAATACCGGTGCGGTGGCGGGTGAGGAAGTGGTGCAGCTGTACATCCACGATCGTGTGGCCAGCCGCGTGCGGCCGGTGCGCGAGCTGAAGGGCTTCGACAAGATCGCCCTGCAGCCGGGTGAGAGCACCGAGGTGCAGTTCACGCTGGACCGCCATGCGCTGGGCTTCACCGGTCGCGATGGCGTGTTCCGCGCCGAGCCGGGTCAGTTCGAGCTGTGGGTGTGCGCATCGTCGATCAGCGGCGAGCCGGTGATCTTCGAGCTGCTGGCTGCCTGAGGCGGCATCGCCTCACCGGTAGTGCCGGCCGCTGGCCGGCAACGCTGAACGATGATGGCATCCCGGGGCGCCGGCCAGCGGTCGGCACTACCGTGGATCCATCATCGGCGGCTGACGTTTCGGCGGTTACGCTGGCTCTCTCGTGAAACCGATGGAGCCACCCATGCGCCTGTCCCGTACCCCGTTGCTGTTGGCCTTGGCCAGCCCGTTGTGGTTGGCCGCCTGCAGTCCGTCGGCGCCGCCGCCGGCCGAGACCGCCGCCGCCGATCCCGCCCAGGGCCCGGCCACGGCCATTCCCGAAGGCCGGCCGACGCCCGGTGACACGGTGCCGTCCTCGGGCCTGTCGCCGGATGCGGTCACCGCGGGCAGCCCGGCCCCGGATGCCGCTGCGCCTGCTGCGGGCGGTGCCACGACACCTGCCGCGGATGCCGCCGCCACACCCCCCGCGCCGACCAGCGACGTCCGTCAGCGCATCGACCAAGTCCTCGGCGATGCAGCCCAGTACGAAACGGTCTTCAATGCCTTCCAGAAAGCCGTCAATGGCGGCGATCGCGCGGCCGTGGTCGAGGAGGTCCGCTTCCCGTTGAACATCGCCAACGGCGCCAAGATCACCGGCCCCGGCGAGTTCCAGCGCAACTACGAGCGCATCCTGACCCCGGCCGTGCGCAAGGCGATCGCGGCGCAGAAATTCGACGACGTCATGGTCAACCAGCAGGGCGTGATGATCGGCGACGGCCAGGTCTGGCTCAACGGCACGTGCCTGGATGCGGCCTGCAGCCGCACCGAGGTCAAGGTCGTGACCATCCAGTAAGCCGATGTAGCGCCAGAGCGCGCGTGAGTTGTGCAGGCTGCCGGCGATGCGCCGGCAGCCTGCCAGGGCTCAGGCCTTCGGCGTGAGCTTGAGCAGCTTGCCGTTGCTGCCGTCTTCCAGCAGCCAGATGGCGCCATCCGGACCCTGTTCGATCTCGCGGATGCGCTCGCCCATGTCGAAGCGCTCGGCCTCGCGGGCGGTGTCGCCGTCGAAGGCCACGCGGACCAGCGCCTTGGACGACAGGCCGCCGATGAAGCCGCTGCCCTTCCACGCCGGGAACTGCGTCCCGTTGTAGATGATGAAACCGGCCGGGGAGATCACCGGGGTCCAGGTCACCTTGGGGGCAGCGAACTCCGGGCGGGTGTCATGGTCGGGGATGTCGCGGCCGTCGTAGTGGCTGCCGTTGGAGACGATCGGGTAGCCGTAGTTGGCACCGCGTTCGATCAGGTTCAACTCGTCACCGCCGGCCGGGCCCATTTCATGCACCCACAGCTTGCCGCGCGCATCGAAGGCGATACCCAGTGCATTGCGATGGCCCAGCGACCACACCTGCGCGGCAACGCCGCCCTGCGAGGCGAACGGATTGTCGGCCGGCACGCTGCCGTCGTCGTTGAGGCGGATCAGCTTGCCGAGATTGCCGCTCATCTCCTGGGCCGGATCGAACTTCTGGCGTTCGCTGGAGGTGATCCACAGTTTGCCGTCCGGACCAAAGGCGAGACGGTGGCCGTAGTGGCCCTTGCCGCTGACTTTCGGGGTCTGGCGCCAGATCACCTTGAGGTCTTCCAGCGTGCCGCTGCCATCGGCGGCCAGTGCCAAGCGCGCGCGCGCCACCGCAGCACCGCGGGTATCGCCGTCGCCTTCCTCGGCGTAGCTGAGATAGATCAGCTGGTTCTTCGCGAAGTCAGGATGCGGCAGCACGTCGCCGAAGCCCCCTTGGCCGCCGTAGGCCACCTCGGGCACACCGGTGATGGTCGCGGTCTTGCGGGTCTGCACGTTGAAGTGCTTCAGCGCGCCTTTCTTCTCGGTGACCAGCAGGCTGCCGTCGGGCAGGAAGCTCATCGCCCATGGCTCGTCGAAGCGGGCGAACTCGGTGGCCGCGAACGGCCACTGGGCCTTCTTGAGCACGGGCGCGCTGGGGCTGGCCGTGTCTGCCGCGACGCAGGCGGTGGTGAACAGGGCGGGGGTGAGGCTGATAGCGAGGGTGAGCAACAGCTTGCGGGTCATGGAAGTCTCCGTCGGGGAGGCGATGGCCAGCCCCTGTTGTACACCATGGCCATCAACGTCGCGTGGACCAAAGGTCCTGCGGACATGACAACGGCGACCCGAAGGCCGCCGCTGTCGTTTGCGCTGTCGCCGTGAGGGCAGGCGCGATCAGGTACCGCGCGGCACGCCTTTGTCCAGGTGTGCCTGGCGCAGCGCGGTGGATTCATCCCAGCCGCGGCGCACCGCATTGCGGGCCTGTTCCCAGCTCAGCTTGCTCTGGCCGTGTTCCTGCGCCCAGCGGGTCTGCAGCTCGGCCTCCACTTCTTCATACGCGCGGATCATGTCGTCGGCACGGGTGCGATGACCGAGCTGATACGCGGGCTCGTAATCATCGAAGAACTGGTTGTTGTCGTAGTACGGTTCGCTCGGGAAGCGCTCACGCCAATAGTCCGATACGGCCTGGCGCGGGACACCGTCTTCCGGCACCCGGCCGGGGATCTGATAGTCAGTGCTCATGTGTTGGCTCCGGTTGGGTGAGGCTTCACCGTACCCAAAGCCGGGTTAACGTCATGGACCCGCGAGGTGAATGACACATCAAGCGCCATTCACCTGCGCATCGGCTCAGCCCGGGTGATCGCGGCGCGGGAATCTGTAGATCACCGCACCCACGGCAAACGCGATGCCTGCCGCGGCGATGTTCTGCCAGCTCGCACTGGCGAACAGGGCCAGGCACAGTACCAGCGCGAGGATCGGAATCAGCGGGCCACCCGGCAGTTTCAGCGCACCCGGGCGATCACGGAAACGACGCGCCAGCACCAGCACCGCGGCGGCCGTGCCGATGTAGGCGAACAGGCGCGTGGTCATCGACAGCAGTGCCAGCTGCACGAACGAACCGGACAACGCCAGCGCCAGCGCGATCAGGCCCTGCGCGATGATCGCCGCCGCCGGGGTGCGGAAGCGCGGGTGCACCTGGGCCAGGATCTTCGGCCCGTAGCCATCGCGCGCCAACGCGAACAGGAAGCGCGGCCCCATCATCATCGTGTTGCTGTTGGTGCCGAGGATGGAGATCGTCGCGCCGACGGTCAGGATCAAGGCGAGCGTCAGTCCACCGAAGCTGGCGGCGGCATCGGCCAGCGGCGTCGGCGAGCTGGCCAATCCGGCCAGCGTGCCCTGCGCGATGAACTGCACCGCGCCGTAGATCACGGTGACGGTGATGATCATGGTGATCAACGCGAACGGAATATCGCGGCGCGGGTTCTTGTACTCGCCGGCGGCGGCCGGGATGTTCTCGAAGCCGGCGTAGGCATACAGCAGCAGGAGTGCGGCTTCGCCCATGCGCTGCAGATCGTGCGGGTCCGGGCGCACGCCGGAGAAGGCCAGATCGGTATCGACGTAGAACACGCCGATCGCCACGAACAGCAGCAGCGGCAGCAGCTTGCCGATCACCAGGATCACCCCGGTGCGCGCCGCCGAGCGCACGCCGGCCACGTTCACCGCGGTGAGGAAACCGAGCGAGACCACGATGATCGCGACGCGGCCGATGTCATGCCCGGCCCAGGGCCAGAAGCGCGCCACCGCATCGGCCAGTGCATTGCTGAGCGCCGCCGCGGAGCTGATCCGGGTCAGCCAGATCATCCAGCCGATCTCGAACCCGGCAAACCGGCCGAACGCCTCACGCGCATACAGATAGCTGCCGCCGGGCTCGTCGAAGTAGCTGGCCGCCTGCGCGTAGCAGAGCACCAGCAGCGCGACCACGATGCCGGCGGCGACCACGCCCCACAGACTGAAGGGACCGAGCAGGGCAACGGTGGCGGCCGGCAGCAGGTAGATGCCACTGCCGATCACATCGTTGATCGAGAGCCCCACGATCTGCCAGCGGCTGACCGCGCGTTCGAGCTGCGGATCCGGCGGTGCGGTACTCACGGTACGCTCCCCGCCAGCACGGGCAGCTGCCACTCGGCCTGCAGGCGCTGGTACTCCGCGCGCGGCAACAGCACGAAGCGCGGCCGCGCGCTGGCCTGCAACCAGGCCAGCAGCGTGGTCATCGGTGCGGGCGCCATCGCGGTGCAGCCGGCGGTGGCCTCACCGGGCGCGCGCCACAGGTGGGCGAAGATGCAGCTGCCACGGCCGGGCGTGGCCTTGGGGTTGTGCTCGATGACGAAGCCCTCGCGGTAGCGCACGTCGCCCTTGTTGTGCAGGTCCAGCCGCATCGGCTCGGTCGAGCCTTGCACTGCCTCGGCCCCGACCACCTCGGCATCGACGATGCGGTTGTAATACGGCGAATCCGGCACATCCATGCAGTAGCTGGTGTCGCGCATCGGCTGGTAGGGCAGGCCGCTGGTGACGCCGGGCGCATAGCCGAAGGCCGGCCCGATCGCAAAGATACCGGCCGGGCTGCGCCCGTCGCCTTCCTGCTTCTGCGGCGTTCCGGCCTGGGCCGGATGCAGTCCTTCACCCCAGGCGCTGCCGCTGCGGCCCACGGCGACATCGACGGCGGCGCCGTGCGGCTGCCAGCCCTGCGCAGTGCGCTCAAAGGCCTGGAGCTTGCCCTGGGTGGCGTCCCAGCCTTCGGTGGTGACCACGACCAGCTGCGTGCTGCCGTCCAGTGGGGTGGCCAAGACGGGAGCGGTGGCGAGCAGCAGCACCGCGGCGGTGACGGAACGGAACAGCGACATCATCGTGGCGGACTCCAGGGATCAGCTGTCGATCAGGTGTTCGATCCGTTCCAGGTTCACCCCGAGCTGGCGGTGGCGGTCCGGGTTGGCGTGGCACAGCAGGACGAAGACAACATCCAGCAGGGACTGCAATGAGGAACGGTACAGCAGTTGTGCCACGTGCGGCGCCGGGTCGTGGGCGCACAGCACCAGGCTGGCATCGGCGTGCGCGCGCAGCGGGTTGGCGCTGTGGCGGGTGATCGAGACCACCTTGCCGCCCATGTCCTGGAACTGGCGCGACAGCTGGAACAACTGCGGCAGCTTGCCGAATTCGGAGAACACCAGCATCGCATCTCCGGGCCGCGCGGCCGAGAGGTTGGCCATCATCAGGATCGGGTCGGCGTGGTGCACGGTGAGCATGCCGAGCAGCGACAGCCGCATGGCGAACTCGCGCGCGTACAGGCCGTCATCGCCCAACCCGTAGACGAATACCTTGGGCGCCCCATCGATCAGCTGCACGATGGCTTCGATGTCGGCCTGGGGATTGGCCAGCCAGGTCTCTTCTTCGGCCGCGGCTTTGCTTGCGCGCAGGCGCTCGGCGATCTGGGTGAAACCGTCGGCCGCCTCAGGCGTGGGTGGCCGGCTGTGCGGGTCGTTGCCGGCGCGCGCGACGGCCTCGCCGATGGAGTACTTGAGATCGGGGTAGCCCTTGAAGCCCAGCTTCTGGCTGAACTTGACCACGCTGGACTGGCTGATCCCCAATGCACTGGCCAACTGCTGGGAGGAGTAATCGCGCAGGAGGTGGGCGTTGTCGAGGATGAAGTCGGCGATGCGACGTTCGATCGCCGACATGTGGTCACGCTCGGAGCGGATTTTCACCAGAGGGGGCATGGGTGGGGCATCAGGTCCGGAAAGGAGAGAATACGCAAAGCACCGGGTAGAGCCGACCGTTGGTCGGCTGCGCAAGGCGGAATCGCGCGAAGTAGAGCCGACCGTTGGTCGGCTGCGCAAGGCGGAATCGCGCGAAGTAGAGCCGACCGTTGGTCGGCTACGCACGCCGGAATCGCGCGAACAGCAGCCACCCATGGGGTGGCTCTACCCGCAGGTGGTGCAGGCAGTGTCACCACCGCCGCGGCGTGATCATCTCCAGCCCACGTACCTCGGTGATGCCCAGCCCGGGCGCATCGCTGATGGTGATTTCCGATTCGTTGAAGTTGACCCCACCGGTGACCGGGTTGAACTGGCCCAGTGACGGCCCGTCCAGATCCACCTTGGTGATGATGTCGCTCTTGGCGACGGCCAGGTGCACGGCGGCGGCCACGGAGATGCTCGATTCGATCATGCAGCCGATCATGCACGGCACGCCGTAGATCGCGGCGATGTCGGCGATGCGGATCGCGTTGGACAACCCGCCGGTCTTCATCAGCTTGATGTTGATGATGTCGGCGGCGCGCTGCTGGATCAGGTCGAATACCTGGCCGGGGTTGAACACGCTTTCATCGGCCATGACCGGGGTGTTGACGCGGTCGGTGACGTATTTCAGGCCACTGATGTCGGCGGCCTTGACCGGCTGCTCGAGCAGTTCCAGCACCACGCCGGCTTCTTCCAGCGCGCGCATCGCGTGCACGGCCTGCTTGGCGGTCCAGCCCTGGTTGGCATCCAGGCGCAGCAGGGCGCGGCCCTGCACCGCGGCGTGGATCGCCTTGACCCGCTCGATGTCCAGGCCGATGTCCTTGCCGACCTTGATCTTCAGCGATTCGAACCCGCGTTCGATCGCCGAGAGCGAGTCGGCCACCATCTTGTCGATGTAGTCCACGCTGATGGTGATGTCGGTGGTGATCACCGGATCGCCACCGCCGAGCATGCGGTACAGCGGTGCGTTGTGCAGCTGGGCCCACAGATCGTAGACCGCGATCTCCACCGCCGCCTTGGCGCTGGTGTTGCGCTCCATCGAGGTCTGGATCAGCCCGCAGAGCCGGTTGAGGTTGGCCACGTCCTCGCCGATCAGGCGTGGTTTGATGAAGCTGTCGATGGCCTCGATGATCGAGCCGTGGGTGTCCCCCGTGATCACCGCGGTGGCCGGCGCTTCACCGTAGCCGGTGTGGCCGCTGTCGGTGCGGACCAGCACCACCACGTCTTCGACGGTGTCCACGGTGCGCAGCGCGGTCTTGAACGGGGTCTTCAGCGGCACGCGCAGCATGCCGAGTTCGATGTCGGTGATCTTCATTCAGGGGGTCTGTGGCCGAAGGCGCTGGATGTTGGTGATGCGGTCGATGTAGCTCACGGTATCGCTGGCCATCATCGGCTCCAGTGGAGTGACCGACACGCCGTTGAGATGGGCCTGCACGCGCTTGCCGTCCGCGCCGATCCAGCCGCCGCCGGCGGTGTCATGGATCAGCCAGGTACGGCCGTCGATGTGGCCGATCGCCATCATCACGTGCCCGGGGATGTAGACCAGATCGCCGACCTGCAGTGCTTTTACGGCGGCATCGCGCGTGGGCGTGCCGTCCTTGGCGGTAAAGGCGATGCGGTCCAGCGCGGGGCTGATCGCCTGCGCGCTGGTGTTGCGTGGCATCAGCACGCCGGCACTGCGGTAGATCTCCGAGACGAAGCCGCTGCAGTCGCGGGTGTCGTAATCGTGGCCCCAGCCGTAGCGTTCGCCGAGGAACTTGAAAGCCTGGGTCAGCAACGTGCGCGGGGTCAGCGGCAGGTAGTCGTCCGCGGTGTCCTGCGAACGCGGCAGCAATGCCGGGATCAGCGCCAGGCGGCCCTCGGCATCGCGCACCGGCAGCTGCACCACATGCGCGGCGTGGGCCTGTTGGCCATTGACGGTCTTCTCCAGCGGCCAGTCGGCAATCACCGGCAGGCGCACGCCCATGTCCAGTTGGAGCCGCGACACGCGCGGTTCCTCGGGGGTGTAGGCGGTGAACGCCGTGGCGCCGGTGACCACGCGGTAAGGACCGTGCTGACCGTAGCCGAGCACGGTGTCCGCGTCACCGATACCCACGAAGCGCTTCTCGATCCACGCCGAATAACGTTCGCTGGTAATGAACAGCCAGCGCCCGTCGGCGCTTTCATGCAGCACCGCCACGGCGTCGCCGGGGAACAGCGCCGACTCCTGGAAGCGGTCGATGTCGGTGTCGCCTTGGCTGCTGAACACCCGCAGCGCGGTCGGGAACGCCCGCAGCGCGGCACGATGGGTGACCAGGCCGTACTGGAGGGGGCGCTGCGCCGGTATCGCCTCCAGCGCGAGATTGGCCAAGGTGTCAGTGCGCTGCCGGTCGCTGATGGTCTTGCCGTCCTGGCCATACAGCGTGCGCTCCGGCCATTTGGACAGCGACTGGATGCTGCCCAGCACGTGAGCGCGGGGCAGCTGCGCCGGCAGCGCGCGCAGGTCATGGATCGAGGCATCCTCGGACCGCATCCGGGCGTTCTGCGCTGCGATACCGGCGCGATCGAGGATCACGCGGTCCGGATCGGGCAGGCGATCGGCCCAGAAGCCGGGGCTGAGGTAGGCCTCGCGCAGGGCGATGACCCCGCCGAAATCAGCGCTGGGCGCGGCACGCGGCGCCTCGGCCCACACTGGCGCGACGCTGGTGGCCAGCAGTGCAGCCACCACGGCGCGCAACAGCCAGCGGGACCGCACGGGGCGGTGGGGGGAAGCCTGGATCATCACGCGGTCACCCTCCTCGGAAGCATCAGGAATATTTATTCCTTTTTTCGGCGAAAGCAAGAATAAATTATTGACCGGCTATCAGGCGCGTGTTACACAGCGATTACCCCACCCGCACCTTGGGAAGTGTCGCCGTGGATCCTGTGATGCGCAAACCGCGATTGCCTCTGCCCGCTGTCTGGTGCCTGTGCGCTGGTCTGCTGGCAACGCCGTGGGGAGTGGCCGCTGCGCCGGCCGCACTGCCGACGGTGATCGCCGGGATCGACCGCGGTGCGTTTGCGCAGGCCGAGGCGGACATCGCGATGGCATTGGAGGATCCGAGCCTGTCGGCAGCCGATCGTCAGGCCTATGCCTTCGAGCGCGAACGCATGCGTCGCATGCGACTGGACTTCACCCTGGATGCGGCGGCTGCCAAGGCGCAGCTGCGCAAGCAGATCCCCGACCTTCGCGAGGACGACTTCGCGCGCTGGGACGCGGCCGGCCTGATCGAACATCTGGATATCGATGGCCAGCGCCGCTACTTCAAACGCGCGCCGTCCAATCTGTTCCGGCTCAGCGTGGAGGCACGCGCGCGGCGGGCACCCGATGCCCCGGCGCCGAAGGAGGGCCCTTACGAGCATCTGCACCCGCATCACGAGGAGATCGTCGCCGCCGCCCGCGCGACGGGCGCGACCAGCCTGGTGCCGCGTCGCATCGAGGTGACCCAGTCGCTGGTGGTCCAGCCCGACGCCGTGCCTGCCGGGCAAACCCTCCGCGCGTGGATTCCGTACCCGCGCGCCATCCCCGGCCAGCAGGAAGACATCACCTGGATCGCCAGTACACCGGCCAGCGCGCAGGTGGCGCCTGAAGCCACCCTGCAGCGGACCGCCTACCTGGAGCGCAAGGCGGTGGCCGGCACGCCCACGGAGTTCCAGATCCGCTATGCAGTGACTGTGTACGCCCGGCATATCGCGATCGATCCAGCCAGGGTCCAACCCACGCCGGAAGATCCTGCGCTGACGCCGTACCTCGCCGAGCAGGCGCCGCACATCGTGTTTACCCCGGCGCTGCGCGCGTTCTCGACGAAGGTCGTCGGGACGGAGACCGATCCATACCGGATCGTGCAGAAGCTGTTCGACGCGGTGGACGCCATTCCGTGGGCCGGTGCGCGCGAGTACGCGACGATCTCCAACATCAGCGATTACACCCTGCACGCCGGTCATGCCGATTGCGGGCAGCAGACGCTGCTGCTGATCGCCCTGTTGCGCTTGAACGGTATTCCCGCGCGCTGGCAGTCCGGCATGGTCTATTCGGATGATGCGGTCGGCTACAACAACCTGCATGACTGGGGCGCGGTGTATCTGGCGCCCTATGGCTGGGTACCGATGGATGTCACCACCGGGCGGCTGGAGAGCCCGCAGCCGGCGCTGCGCGATTTCTATCTGGGCGGGCTGGATGCCTATCGCATCGCCTTCAACGACGACTACGGCCAGCCGCTGGTGCCAGCCAAGCAGCACGTCCGCTCGGACACGGTGGATTCCCAGCGCGGTGAGGTCGAGTGGTCCGGCGGCAACCTGTACTTCGATCAATGGAATTACGACGTCCAGTCGCACGTGGTGCCACTGGAGGCAAAGCGGTAAACGGCGGTATCCACGATTCCACATCTGCAGGAGAGAGCAGGGAATGAATGCAAAGCGATTGAAGCGTGCGGCGTTGTACGCCGCACTCGGCGTGTGTCTGGGCGGCCTGGTGCCGATGGGCGCTTCGGCACAGAACGTCAGTGGTGCCGTGGCCGGCCGTGCGACTGCCGGTGACCAGGTGACGGTGGTCAGCAACGGCACCGGCCTGACCCGTACGGTCACCGCCAGTGCCGATGGCAGCTACCGCCTGGGTCAGTTGCCGGTCGGCGATTACCAGCTGCAGCTCAGCCGTGATGGCCAGAAGCTGGGCGAGCCGTTCGCGGTGAGCGTGGCCGTCGGCGGCACCACCACGGTCAACCTGGCCAGCAGCGGCGATGTGGTCAACCTCGATGCGCTGCAGGTGATCGGTGCCCGCGTGGTCAACCGCGTGGATGTGTACTCCACCGAGACCTCGTTCAACGTCAACCGCCAGGAGCTGTCGCGCCTGCCGGTGGCGCAGGATCTATCGGCGGTGGCATTGCTGGCACCCGGTGTGGTCGGTGGCAATTCCTCGTTCGGGGGGCTGTCCTTCGCCGGTTCCTCGGTGGCTGAGAACGCGGTCTTCATCAACGGCCTGAACGTCACCGACATGTACACCCGTCGTGGCTTCTCCAGCGCGCCGTTCGGCTTCTTCAACGAATTCCAGGTCAAGACCGGCGGCTACTCGGTGGAGTTCGGGCGTTCCACCGGCGGCGTGATCAATGCGGTGACACGCTCGGGCACCAATGAGTTCCAGGGCGGCGTGGAAGTCACTGCCGAACCGAGCGCGCTGCGCTCCAGCCCGCGTGACCACTTCCACCGCGACGGCACGCCGCATTCCTATGCCAGCCGCGACAACAGCTCGTTCCTGAAGACCAACGTCTGGGGCTCCGGCCCGATCATCAAGGACAAGCTGTTCCTGTTTGCGATGTATGAAGATCGCGACGACACCGGCCACAACACCTCCTCCGATGCGCTGAGCTGGTTCAAGAACAAGAGCGACAACGGCTTCTGGGGCGCCAAGCTGGATTGGAACATCAACGACAACCACAGCCTGGCGCTGCTGGCGTTCTCCGATGAGGGCGAAATCACCAACGGCGCGTACAACTACGATTGGGATGACGATCAGATCGGTGCGTGGGGCGGCGATTCGGTCACCGAGACCGGTGGCAAGAACTGGTCGGCGACCTATACCGGCCACTTCGGCGAGACCTTCACCGCACGTGCCATGGTGGGCGAGAACAACCAGCGCGCCTTCACCAACTCCTCGCTGGATGAAGCGTGCAGCCCGGTGTTCACCGACGCCAGCTATGCATCACGTCTGGGCAAGCTCAACGGCCTGCGCCCGGGCTGCCATCCCACCGGCGCCGCCATTGCCGAACGCGACGACACGCGTGAAGTCGCGCGGTTGGACTTCGAATGGCAGCTGGGCACGCACCTGCTGCGCTTCGGTGTCGACCGCGAGCTGATGACCACCAAACAGTCCACGCGTTACCCGGGGCCGACCCAGCTCAGCTACACCGCCTACGTCGCCCGGCCCGGCGATGAAGTGTGGGACGGCGCCAACGCCTATGTGCCGGCCGGTGTGACCGAGATGCTGCGCGCACGCAACCGCGTGTCCGGCGGCACCTTCGAGACGGAGGCCAACGCGTTCTACCTGGAAGACATCTGGAACATCACCCCGAACCTGATGTTGAACCTCGGCGTGCGCTGGGACCGCTTCGAGAACCGCACCGCCGATGGTGACGCCTTCATCAAGATGGACGACCTGATCGCGCCGCGCTTCGGCTTCTCGTGGGACATGAAGGGCGACGGCAGCACCAAGCTGTTCGGCAACGCCGGCCGCTATTACCTGCCGGTGACCAACAACATCAACGTCAACTTCGCCGGCGGCCTCACCGACGAGTACTCCTACTACGTGCTCAACGGCTGGCAGCAGCAATCCAACCCGGTCACCGGCGCGCCGTACATGGCCCCGGTCATCGGCCAGCAGATCGGCCCGGTCGATACCCGCATGAACACCGGCGCGGCCGACCTGCGCCAGAGCGTGGACAAGGACCTGAAGGCGGTCTACCAGGACGAGTACATCCTCGGCTTCCAGACCATGATCAACCAGGCCTGGTCGTGGGGCGTCAACGCGACCTACCGCAAGATGGACCGCGCGCTGGATGACATGCGCATCAACCACACCCCGTGCGGCCCGACGGGCACCACGCTGTGGCCGATCGCCAACCCGGGCGAGAGCCTGACGATCTGGGGCGACTCCAGCATCGGCTGCGCCACCGAGGGCTGGATCACCGTCGACACCTCCAAGGATGGCTACCGCAAGGGCGGCAGCCTGGAGGTGGTTGGCTATTCCAAGCCCAAGCGCACCTACAAGGCGCTGGAATTCCAGATCGACCGCGCGTGGGATGAGAAGTGGTTGTTCAACGCGTCCTACCTGTGGTCGCGCAGCGATGGCAACTTCGAAGGTCCGGTCAATTCGGATACCAACTACGGCGACACCGGCATGGTCCAGCACTGGGATCATCCGTCCAACAACCAGCGCTATGGCCCGCTGTTCAACGACTTCCGCCATCAGTTCAAGTTCCGCGCCGCCCACGCGCTGAACGAGCAGTGGTCGTTCGGCACCACGCTGCAGGTGTTGTCCGGTGGCCCGATCACCGCCTTCGGCGTGATGTGGCCCAACGACACCGTGGCCGGCGGCAGCACCTCCAGTGAAGGCAGCGGCGGCGGTACCGGCTGGCTGTGCGTGGCCAACTGCTCGGGTCCATACAACCAGCGCCAGTTCGAGTACAGCCCGCGCGGCGCCTTCGGTCGCCTGCCGTGGACCTGGACCATGGGCGCCAACGTCACCTGGCGGCTGCCGGTGGAGGGCATCGACCTGAGCGCGCGCCTGTCGGTCTACAACCTGTTCAACAACCAGACCGTCATCAACGTGCACCAGCGTTATGAAGCCCAGCCGGGCCAGGTGCGCGAGAACACCTTCAATACCGGCACCCGCTGGCAGGCACCGCGCTACACGCAGCTGATGGTGACCTGGAACTTCTGATCCGTTCCGTGCGTGGCAGGTGCCGACAGTGGGTCGGCACCTGCCTTCACCGCCATCCGGTAGGTACCGACCGTTGGTCGGTACAGCTTTCAACCGGCGGCCAGAAAAGCACGCCCTCCGGCCATGACGAGGGAATCCATGCCGTCACGCACTTCACCGCGCATCCCATCGCGCCTTCTCACGCTTGGCCTGTCCTGCACCCTGGCCCTCGCGCCCAGCGCACGGGCAGCCGACCCGGCCGACACCTTCAATCGCCTGCTCGATCAGACCGTCGCCAACGAACACCTGCCGGGCATCGCCATGGCCGTCGTCGACGATGGCAACCCCGTCTTCATCGGCACCCGTGGCGAGCGCCGCGTCGGGCTGGGCGAGGCCATCGATCCGGATACCCTGTTCAAGATCGCCTCGAACAGCAAGGCGATGACCGCCGCACTGCTCGCCCGGCTGGTCGACCGCGGTCTCCTGCGCTGGGACGATCCGGTCATCACGTACCTGCCGCAGTTCCGCATGCGTGACCCATGGGTCACGCAGCAGATACAGGTCCGCGATCTGCTGATCCACAACAGCGGCCTGGGCCTGGGGGCGGGCGATCTGATGCTGTGGCCCGAGCCCAACAGCTTCACCCGCCAGGACATCATCGCCGGGCTCGCCCACCTCAAGCCGGTCACCAGCTTCCGTAGCGGCTATGCCTACGACAATCTGATGTATGTGGTCGCCGGTGAAGTGGCCGCCGCAGCCGGTGGCAAACCTTACGATCAACTGCTGCGCGAGGAAGTCTTCTCGCCGCTGGGCATGGATCGCTGCCAGGTCGGCGCGTGGTCGGTGGCGGCGGTTGGCAACGTCGCCCAGCCACACACGCGGAAAGACGGCCGCAACGTGGTGCGCGGTGCCGATGGTGAGACCAGCGCCGATCTCACCTCGATGGCTGCCGGCGGCATCCGCTGCAGCCTGCGCGACATGACCCGCTGGATGCAGGTGCTGCTCGATCCGGCGCTCGTGCCCGGTTGGCTGAGCACGGCGCAGCGCCGCGCGCTCTGGACCGCGCACATGCCGATGCCGCTGGGCGAGCGCCAACGTCGCTGGGACAATGCACATGTGTCCGCCTATGGCTACGGCTGGCGCGTGTCGGACATGGACGGCCAGTGGAAGGTGGCCCACACCGGCACGCTGTCGGGCATGTATTCCTCGCTGGCGCTGCTGCCGGACCGCAAGGTCGGCGTGGTGATCCTGATCAACAGCGACGCCGAGGATGCACGCACCGCGCTGATGCAGGCCGCATTGAAGACCTACACCGCACCGGACGACACCGCCGACGCGAGCCATTATCTGGCCCTGCTGGACCAGGAGCGCACCGGCCGCCGCGATGCCGGGCAGGTGCGCCCGGATACCGGCGCGCGCCGGGCCGCCTCGCTTCGCACCACCGCTGCCGCGCACGGCCGATATCGCGATCCGTGGCTGGGCGAGGCGCTGCTCTGCCCGGAGCAGGGCGCGCTGCGTTTCAGCGTCGCCAAGTCGCCGATGCTGCGCGGCCAGGTCATGCAGCTCGGTGAGCGCTGGCTGGTGCAGTGGGATACGCTCGGGGCCGATGCCGAGCCGTGGTTGCAGTTGCAGCCCGGCGCGACGCCCGCCCTGACCTTGGCCGCGATCGATCCGGAGATCGACTTCAGTTATGACTACCAGGACCTGCACTTCACCCGCACCGGCGATTGCCCGTAGCGCGCTGCTGCTGGCGTTGCTGGCCGGCAGTGCCCACGCGGCAGCGCCAGCGGTCACGATCTCGTCCGCGCGCGATGTGGCCGAGGCCGGACTGGTCGACATCCGCACGCTGGCACCGGCGATCGAACAGGACATCCGCTACGCCAGCCCCGACAACTTCACCGGCCAGCGTGTGCCCGGCTATGACGCGCCCAAGTGCTATCTGCTTGCCCCGGCGGCCAACGCGCTCGCACAGGTGGAGGCCGACCTGCGCGCAGAGGGCTACGCGCTGCGTCTCTACGATTGCTACCGCCCGGCTCACGCGGTGACGGCCTTCGTCGCCTGGGCACAGGATCCCAAGGAGCAGTCGCGCAAGGCCCTGCAGTACCCGGACCTCGACAAGCCGGCCCTGCTCGGTGGCTACATCGCCGAGACCTCCGGCCACAGCCGGGCCGCGACGGTCGACCTGACCCTGCTCGATTGCCGCGACGGCCCCTGCGCGCCGGTGGACATGGGCACCGACTTCGATTTCTTCGGCCCGCGCGCGCATACCGATGCGCCGGAGATCAGCACGGCCCAGCGCAGCCACCGCCAGCACCTGCGCCAGGCGATGGCCCGGCATGGCTTTGCCAACTACCCGATGGAATGGTGGCATTTCACCCTGCAGCCCGAGCCGGCGCCGACCACGGCCTACGATGTGCCGGTCCGCTGAGGCGCACCGCTACACTGTGCGCTGACCGCCGGATCGGACCACGATGAACCTGCCGCTGCACGTTGGATTGCTGGGAACGCTTGAGGCAGGGCTGATCGCGCTGTTGGTCGGGCTGCTGGTGTATGCGCTGTGGCATCGCCTGTGCCGCTGGGCAGGCTGGACCGACGGGCATGCGATCGGCTGGGCCTGCGTGATCGCGGTGGTGGCCTCGGCCGGCATCGATGCGTGGAATCTCTTCTATATGGGCATGAAGCGGCTGGAGTCGCCGCTGTATGCGCGGTTGTTCCTCGCCGGTATCCATGATCCGAACGAGCTGGGCTCGCGCGTGGTGCTCGAAGTGGCCGGCGCGATCGGCGGTGTTGCACTGGGGTGGCTTCTGTTCAGTTCCCGCTCAGGCGAAAAAAACAGCAACACCGCGTGAGATTGCGTTCGCATCCGGTTAAATTCCCGGCCAATGAATGGGCGTGTTACCAACTGCTCACCTGCGGCTAACCACTGCGGTAATGCACGCGTTCGCGCAGGTGGTTAAGGCTGCGTGCGCAGCGCGGTCGAGGCGCAATATCGATTCACAAACGGGGTGGCAGTGTGGGGCCGTGCGGAAACAACAGGCCGCGCAATACCTACCAAGGAGACCACCCCAATGACTATTCGCAACCGCAAGCCCCTGATCGCCCTGATCGTCGCCGCAGGCAGTGTGCTGGCCATTCCGGCGATGGCCCAGTCGGCACAGCAGAGTGCCGCGCAGGCGCAGAATCAGGCCGCCCAGGCACAGCAGGCGGCAGCGCAGGCGGGCGACGCAGCAGATACCGCTGCCAACGCCGCCGCACAGGCCTCCGCGCAGGCCGGTGGTGGCGGTGGCCAGACGTGGGCCAGCGTCGATACCGACGGCAACGGCACCATCAGCAAGGCCGAGGCACAGGTGAACGCGGGCCTTGCCCAGGTGTTCGACCAGGCCGACACCAACAGGGACGGCGAGCTCTCGCCGGATGAATACAAGGCGTACGTGGCCGCCCAGCAGGGCAAGGCCGCCGGCAACGGCGCCCAGCAGAGCAAGTAAGGACCGGGGACACCGGTAGCGCAGTGAGGGGGAAAGGGCGGCCTCGGCCGCCCTTTCTTTATGCGCCGCGGGGTGGGGTCGCTGGGCCGCTGTTGGTATCCTTGGCCGATGATGACTTCCCTGCCCACGCCGCAAGGCGCTATCGGCCTGGTTGGTTTTGACGGTGATGACACGCTGTGGAAGAGCGAGGATTTCTACCGCAAGGCCGAGCAGGACTACCTGGATATCCTGTCGCGCTACATCGACGTGCACGACACGCAGACCGCGCGCCACCTGCTGGAAGTGCAGCAGCGCAATCTCGGTGTGTTCGGCTATGGCGTGAAGGGCATGACCCTGTCGATGGTGGAAGCCGCCATCGAGATCACCAACCAGACCATCAGTGCCCGCGACCTGCAGCAGATGCTGGACATCGGCCACGACACCCTGCGCCACCCGGTCGAGCTGATCGACGGCGTGCGTGAGTCGGTCACCGAGATCGCCCGCGATTACCCGGTTGTGCTGATAACGAAGGGCGACCTGTTCCATCAGGAGGCCAAGATCAAGGTGGCCAACCTGCGCGACCTGTTCCCGCGTATCGAGATCGTCTCCGAGAAGGACCCGGAAACCTATGCCCGCGTGCTGGAGGAGTTCGATCTGCCGATCAAGCGCTTCGTGATGGTCGGCAATTCGCTGCGCTCGGACATCGAACCGGTGATCACCCTCGGTGGCTGGGGCATCCACACTCCCTACGCGGTGACCTGGGCGCACGAGACCCAGCACGGTGTGGCCGATGACGAACCGCGCATGGTCGACGCGCCGACTGCCTTCGACTGGCCGCAGGCCCTGCGGACGATCGAAGCCAAGGCCGTACAGGCCGGATGATGCGCGCCGGCCTGCTCGCGCTGCTGCTGATGCTGCCCTGGGCAGCCGCGGCCGAGCAGACCCCGGAGCAGTCCGCCGCCTACGTGGTGGACACCGGCGATGCCTGGGTGGACACCCAGCTGCAGGACATCAACCACTACGCCGAGCGCTACCCGGACAGCTTTCTGGATGAAGTCTCGCGCTATGCCGGCGTCTCGCGCGGCTACATCGCCGCGCTGATGCACACTCACGGTTGGCAGGCGGGCGACATCTACTTCGCCTGTTTCTGGGCGCATGTGATCGAACGTTCCTGCCGCGAGAGCGTGCAGGCGTGGTCGCGCGCAGTGCCGCAGGAGGGCGAGGCCAAACGCTGGGAAGCGGTGGTGACCGAGCTGCCGGTCACGCCGACCAACCTGCACTGGCGCGCCTTGCGCCACGCCATCGTCGCCAGCCATGACCACTGGGACCGCCCGGTGAAGCTCGACGCCACGCTGCAGCGCCAGCTCGGCAACCGCGAGCAGCGCCAGCGTGCGGCGAGCAGTCCCACGCCACCCGCGCGCTGAGTTGCCGCGCACGCATCCACCGGGTGCCATCGGGTAGAGCCACCCCATGGGTGGCTGCCCTTTGCGACCATTGCATTCCGTGCAGCCACCCATGGGGTGGCCCTACCCGGTTGTCCCTTTGTTGCTGTGCAGATCGCGGTAACCCACGCCCTCGGCGACAATGCAGCGCTTGCTGCACCTTCCCCCGTGATCCGTTGCCGAGTACGTCATGAGCACCGACCGTTTCGTTTCACCCGACGATATCCGCAGCCTGTTCGCGCAGGCGATGTCCACGATGTACCGCACCGAGGTGCCGCTCTACGGCACGCTGGTCGACCTGGTGGCTGAGATCAACGACGCCGTGCTGACCGCCAACCCGGCGCTGGCCGAGCAGCTGGACCGCACTGACGAACGTGCCCGCCTCGACCAGGAACGCCACGGCGCGATCCGGGTCGGCACCGCCGAAGAGCTGGCCACGCTGGGCCGCCTGTTCGCGCTGATGGGCATGTACCCGGTGGGTTACTACGACCTCTCGGTGGCCGGCGTGCCGGTGCATTCCACCGCCTTTCGCCCGCGCACCGCGCAGGCGCTGGCGCGCAATCCATTCCGCGTGTTCACTTCGCTGCTGCGGCTGGAGCTGATCGAGAACGCCGCGCTGCGCGAGCAGTCCGCTGCCATTCTTGCCCAGCGCCGGATCTTCACCGACACCGCGCTGGCCCTGATCGCGCAGGCCGAACGCGACGGTGGCCTCGACGAGGCCGATGCGCGCCGCTTCGTCATCGAGGCGCTGGAGACCTTCCGCTGGCACGGCGATGCCACGGTATCGCTGGATACCTATCACGCGCTGCACGACGCGCACCGGCTGATCGCCGACGTGGTCAGCTTCCGTGGTCCGCACATCAATCACCTGACCCCGCGCACGCTGGATATCGACGCCGCGCAGGCCGGCATGCTCGCCCGTGGCATCGACGCCAAGGCGGTGATCGAAGGTCCGCCACCGCGGCGGTGCCCGATCCTGCTGCGCCAGACCAGCTTCAAGGCGCTGGAAGAAACCGTGCACTTCCCCTCGGGGGAGGCTGGGGATGCTGGCACGCATACCGCGCGTTTCGGCGAGATCGAACAGCGGGGCCTCGCCCTGACGCCCAAGGGCCGTGCGCTGTATGACCAGCTGCTTGCGCAGGCGCGCGACAGCGGTGGCGCCGGGAGTACCGGTCAGGATTACCCGACGCGTCTGGCCGCGGCATTCACTGCCTTCCCGGACGACCACGACACCCTGCGCCGCGAGGGCCTGGGGTACTACCGCTACGCCCTGACCGACGCCGGTCGCGCCAACCCGGCGGCCGTCGCGGATCTCCCGGCCGAAGCGCTGATTGCCGCCGGTCTGGCCAGCGCCGACCCGATCGTCTACGAGGATTTCCTGCCGGTCAGCGCCGCGGGCATCTTCCAGTCCAATCTCGGCGGCGACGAACAACGCGCCTACGCCGCGCACGCCAACCGCGATGCCTTCGAGCAGGCGCTGGGCATGAAGGTGGAGGACGAGTTCGCCATCTACGCGCGTCTGCAGGCCGAATCGCTGGCGAGCCTGCGGGGCCGCTGACGGCGAGCGATCGCTGACCGCGCGGGGACCGCCCTGCGGACGGGATCCTGAACCACGCGGGGGCCGCTCCCCGGGTAGTGCCGGCCGCTGGCCGGCTCTTCATGTACCAAACGCGCATCCGGGCTTGCGGACGGTAATGCGTGGAGCCGGCCAGCGGCCGGCACTACCACGAAACAGAACGCCCCGGTCCGTGCATCGCAACACGGAAACAGAACGCCCCGGTCCGTGCATCGCGACACGGAAACCGAACGCCCCGGCAGGTACCGACCGTTGGTCGGTACCGTGCAGCATCAGGCCTTCATCGTCCCGGTATCCAGCCACCGCTGGTGCCACGACAGCGCTTCCGGCAGCAGGTGCGGAGTGTGCTTGCCGTAACTCTCACGGCTCGCACGGTCGAAGTAGTCATTCAACTGATCGCGGAAATCCGGATGCGCGCAGTTGTCGATCACCACCCGCGCACGCTTGCGCGGGGTCAGGCCGCGCAGATCGGCCAGGCCCTGTTCGGTGACGATGACCGACACATCGTGCTCGGTGTGATCCACGTGGCTGACCATCGGCACGATCGCCGAGATGCTGCCGTTCTTCGCCGTCGAAGGACTCAGGAACGCGGACAGGAAACCGTTGCGCGCGAAATCGCCCGAGCCGCCGATGCCGTTCATGATCCGGCTGCCCATCACGTGCGTCGAATTGACGTTGCCGTACAGGTCGGCCTCGATCATGCCGTTCATGCCGATGCAGCCCAGGCGGCGCACCAGTTCCGGATGGTTCGAGATTTCCTGCGTGCGCATGATGATGCGCTCGCGGTAGAAATCGATGTGTTCCTTGAAGGTCTCGTTCGCCTGCGGGCTCAGCGCGAAACCGGTGCAGGAGGCGTAGCTCAGCACGCCATCGCGCAGCAGATCGAGCATGCCGTCCTGGATTACTTCGGTGAACGCACTCAGATCGCGGAAGCCGCTCTTGGCCAGCCCGGCCAGCACCGCGTTGGGAATGTTGCCGACGCCGCTCTGCAGCGGCAGCAGGTTGGCTGGCAGGCGGCCCTTGGCCACCTCGTGCTTGAGGAACTCGATCAGGTACTGCGCGATCTGCTCGCTGGTGGTGTCGATCGGGCTGAACGGGCTGTTGCGGTCCGGGCCGTTGGTGCGCACGACGGCGACGATCTTGTCCGGGTCGCAGCGCAGCGCGGTCTCGCCGATGCGGTCGTTGGCGTGCACCAGCGGAATCGGCTTGCGGTGCGGCGGCAGCGCGGTGCCGTAGTAGATGTCGTGCATGCCGTCCACGCCGGCCGGCTGCCACTCGTTGACCTCGACGATCACCTTCTTGGCCAGGTCCAGCCAGGTCTTGTTGTTGCCGACCGAGGTGGAGGGCACCAGCGAGCCATCCTCGCGGATCGCCGAGACCTCGATCACCGCGGTATCGATATCGCCATAGAAACCGAACCAGACGTGCTGGGCGACATGGCTGAGGTGGATGTCGATGTAATCCAGCTTGCCCTCGTTGATGCGGTTGCGCGCATCCGGGTCGCTCTGGAAGGGCATGCGCATCGCGATGCCATCGGCCTTGGCCAGCGCGCCATCCAGCTCCGGTGCGGTCGAGGCGCCGGTCATCAGGCTGATCTGGAAGGGCAGGCCCTGGGCGTGCACCGCTTCGATGCGCTGCGCCAGCGCGACCGGCACCGCCTTGGGATAACCTGAACCGGTAAAGCCGCTCATGGCGACGGTTTCACCCGGCTGGATCAGGGCGGCGGCGGCCTCGGCGGAGACAACGCGGTCACGCAGACGCGCGTTTGCAATGCGATCGACAGACATGACGACAACGTTTTTGGGGGGATCTCCATTATCGGCGATCCACGCAGGGGCAGGGGTTCTACCTTGGTGGGATGGCGTTTTCACTTCGTCGCTCCCCTGTTCAGGTTTCCGGCCTACTTCTGTACCCGCAAGTATTGTTTTGCAGTGCAGCGTGCAAGTTCGTCGCCGACCCTAGAAGATCGACCTGCATCCCGACGTGGGGGAGGGAGCAGAGCCCGCTGGCAGTTCGCTGCAAGCGGGCTTTTTTATGTCTCGCCTTCGGAACACCGGGGCGCCGATGGGTCTCGCGCGTCGACACGCGCCCGGTCATGACCGCGCAACCGGTGAACACGCTTCCTGCCCTGCAGGGCGACCCGCGCCGGGCATAATCCCCCCATGCCGATCTCCGACCTCGCCGCGCCCGCGCGCGTCCCCGACGCCCTTGTTCCCCTGGTGGATCGCGCCCTGGCGCGCCTGGCCCTGTCGCTGACCGACGCCGGCCACTGGCCGCCTTCGGCGCCCGTACTGGAGACCCTGCGCGCGCTGGCCGTCACCAGCGATTTCGCCATCGACACCCTGTGCCGCCAGCCGGCGCTGTTGTCGCATCTCACTCAGGACGGCTGCCCCCCGCTGCCCCTGCCGGCACTGGATCCGCTGCAGCCCAGCGAATGGCAGCAGCGCCTGCGCCGCTACCGCACCGCCGCCTCCACCCGCCTGATCTGGCGCGACCTGACCGGGCAGGATGACGTGCCGGCCACGCTTGCCGGTGCCACCCGCTTGGCGGAGGAGTGCCTGCAGTTGGCTCTCTCCGCGCTGGAGCAGGAATTTACCGGCCGCCATGGCGTGGTCCGCGCGGCGGACGGCAGCGCGCAGCAACTGGTCGTGTTTGGGCTGGGCAAGTTGGGCGGTGGTGAACTCAATTTCAGTTCGGACGTGGACCTGGTCTACGCCTACCCCCAAGGCGGCGAATCCGACGGCGCGCGCCCGCTCGCTGCTGAGGAATACTTCGCACGCCTTGGCCAGCGCCTCGCGCGGTTGCTCGATGACACCACCGTGGATGGCTTCAGCCACCGCGTCGATCTGCGCCTGCGTCCCTTCGGCAATGCCGGGCGCGTGGCGCTGTCGTTCGCTGGCATGGATCAGTACTTCCAGCGCGAAGGCCGTGACTGGGAACGCTATGCCTGGCTGAAGGCGCGTGCCGTCGCCGGTGATATCGCCGCGGGCGAAGCGTGGCTGCAGACCCTGCGCCCGTTCGTCTACCGCCGCTATCTGGATTTCACCGCGCTCGATGGGCTGCGCGAGATGAAGGCTGCGATCACCGCCGAGGTCTCGCGCCGCGAGATGCACGATGACATCAAGCGTGGCCCCGGCGGCATCCGCGAAATCGAATTCCTCGCGCAGGCCCTGCAGCTGATCCGCGGGGGCCGCGAAGCCCCACTGCGCGAGCGTCGTCTGCTGCACGCGCTGCCGGCGCTGGTCGCCTCCGGCCAGATGGCCGAGCAGGACGGCGCCGACCTGCTGCATGCCTACGGGTTCCTGCGTCGCCTGGAAAACCGCCTGCAGATGCTGCGCGATGCACAGACGCACGCGCTGCCTACCGATGCCACCGACCGCCTGCGCATTGCCAGTGGACTCGGTTACGACGACTGGGACGCGCTGGTTGCCGCGCTGGATGTGCAGCGCGAGCGCGTCAGCACCGAGTTCGCCGCTCTGCTCGCACCGCGCCGTGGCCAGGCCGCGCCGGATGCACTGGCCAGCTACTGGCGCGGCCTGCCCGACAACGGCAGCGCCGAGGTACTGGCCGAAGCCGGCTTCTTCGATGCTGGCAGCGCCGATCAATCCCTGCGCGACTTCGCGCAGAGCTCCGGGGTGAAGTCCTTGTCCGATGCCGCACGTGCGCGCCTGGACCGCGTGCTGCCGGCGCTGCTGCACGCCGCCACGCGCTCACCGCAGCCAGATGCCGCGCTCAAGCGCGTGCTCGGCCTGCTGCAGGCGATCCTGCGCCGGACCAGCTATCTCGCCCTGCTCGACGAACAGCCCAGCGCATTGGCGCGCCTGGTCGACGTGCTTGCACGCAGCGCATTGCTGGCCGAGCGCCTGGCGGCGTATCCGCTGCTGCTCGATGAGCTGCTCGACGTGCGTGTCTCCGGCCCGATGCCGGATGCGGCGGGCATGCAGGCCGAGTGCGCTGTCGCGCTGACCATCGACGATCCCGAAGCCGCGCTGCGACTGCTCAACGAGACGCGCCTGGCATTGAGCTTCCGCATGGCGATGGCCACGCTGGATGGCCGTCAGCGCGCGGTCGATACCACCCGTCAACTGGCCGAGCTTGCGCAGGCGGTGGTGGTCACGGTGCTCGCGCTGGTGCAGGCCGACATGCAGCGCCAGCACGGCGGCATTCCCGGCGGACGTTTCGCCATCATCGGTTACGGCAGCCTGGGCGGACTGGAGCTGGGCTTCGGCTCGGACCTGGATCTGGTCTTCCTGCACGATCACCCGGCCGATCAGGACAGCAGCGACGGCCCACGCCCGCTGGATCCCGGCCGTTGGTACGCGCGCCTGGCGCAGAAGGTGATGGCGATGCTCGGCGCGGTCACCGCCGCCGGCCGCCTGTACGACATCGACGTGCGGCTGCGCCCCGATGGCGGCAAAGGCGCGCTGGTGTCCTCACTGGCCAGCTACACCGAATACCAGCGCGAACGCGCCTGGACCTGGGAGCATCAGGCACTGGTGCGTGCCCGCGCCATTGCCGGTGATGCCTCACTGCTGGCCGATTTCGAACGTGTGCGCGCGCAGACGCTGGCGCGCCCGCGCGACAACGCGGTGCTCTACACCGACGTGCTCAAGATGCGGGCGCGCATGCGTGCCGAACTGGACCGCAGCGATGCCGCACGGCTCGATCTAAAGCAGGGCGCCGGTGGCATTGTCGATCTCGAATTCCTGCTGCAGACCGGCGTGCTCGACAGCGCCGTTACGCACCCGCAGGTGGTGCAACCGCGCGATACCCCCAGCCTGATCGACGCGCTGGCCGACATCGCCTGGCTGCCCGGCGGCACCCGCGACGGCCTGCACGAGGCGCATGCGGCGCTGCTGGATGTGGGCCTGGCCTGCACGCTGGACCGCCGCCCGCGCCTGGCGCCACCGACACCTGCATTGGAAGCGGCACGCGCGATGATCACCGCGGCAAGCGATGCGGCAGGGTTGCCGTTCCAGCAACAGATCGATGTCGTCAGCTGACGGCGGTTTGCACCGTCACCGACCTCGAACCGCTCTGGCACCGGTAGTGCCGGCCGCTGGCCGGCTCCCATGAACTCTGCAGAGCCGGCCAGCGGCCGGCACTACCCATCGTGATGCCCGACCGATAGCGATACCCGACCGATAGCGATTCCCGGCCGATAGCGATTCCCGGCCGATAGCGATGCCCGACCCAGGGCGATACCCGACCGCCAGCGCTACACCGGACGATCGGCACCCGATGTCACACCGCGCGCGGCGCCATCTTCCACAGCAACGCGCGGAACGGCGCCAGCAGGAACACGCCGATGGTCAGCTTCACCGCCAGATCGCCCAGCGCCCAGCTCACCCACGGCAGGCTGGAACCGGCGAACGCGATGCTCCAGAAAATCGTCGTATCCAGCGTCGCGCTGCAGCTGGTCGCCACCATCGGCGCGCGCCACCAGTGCCCACGGCGCAGCCGGTCGAACACGGTGATGTCCAGCAGCTGCGCAGCGATGAAGGCCAGGCACGAGGCCACCGCGATCCGCGGCGTGGCGATCCAGATCGACAGCAGCACCGCCAACGCGAACCCGGCCCAGGCCACCCGCCGCGCCGCCGCTGGCCCAAATCGGCGGTTGATCAGGTTGCTGACCAGGAACGCCACCGGGTAGCTGAAGGCACCCCAGGTCAGCCAGTCGTTGATCGGGTACTGCACCAGCACGTTCGAGCCCAGCACCACCGCGCCCATGGCCAGCACCGCCAGCAACAGCGAGCGCGGGGTCAACGGGGCAAAGGCAAGGGCAGGACGCGCGGACATGGCGGGAATGGGGCAGGCATGCAAGGGGCGGCATTATGGTGGCAGTTTCAGCTGTCTGCCACTTGCAAGCTTAACGCGCAACAGACGTTTCGCTCGGGTACCATCAGAGTCCTTAGGACTCTGATGGTACCCGAGCCAGTCGCCTTCTGCCTGAACCTGCAGCACATCCGTGAGCTGTGACTCTGCAGCTGCTTCACGCGCAGATGGCTGGATGCGTAGTACCATCAACGTCCTAAGGACGTTGATGGTACTACGCACCAACGGTGTGTAAGAACTCAGCAAGAGGCCTGACTTATGTCCACCCAATCCCAGCTAGCGTGGCGCGACGCACTCGACCTCAAAATCCGTGAGGAGTTCAGGGCGCCCGTGATCAGCAACCATGCGCTGGCGGTTGCTCTGATTCAGCTACTTGATAAGGCTGAATACGCCGGCCGACCTGTGCGGCTCCCTCGCAGCGAGCTGGACCGCAAGACGTTTTTTTCCGCTCGCCAAGCCTTGATAGACCGCGGGGCGCTGCTCCCGGAGCGGGGATTGCCCAATTCCCTTTTACGCATCCCCGGGCGCAAGGACGCTTCGCCGGGTGAAGTAATGTGCGCGATTGATCCTTTTGGGCACGTTGCCTTCCTGAGTGCGATGGAATTCCATGGCCTCACCAACCGCCTGCCCAAGATTCTCTACTTCGTCACTTTCGACGCCGTGTCATGGCGTCAGCAGGCGTTGCAGCGGATGCAGCGTGAACTGGGCGATCTCCTCGCGGTCTTCAACGACGCTGACCTGCCCCCGTTGCAGTACTCGAACATCAGGCGACTCAACGGCGTCGTCATCGAAACCCTGCGGACGAAGGATGCAGGCGATTGGCGACATGCATTGGACGGTGCGCTACGGGTGACAGGCGTCGGGCGCACCTTTCTGGACATGATCAAGCGGCCCGAGCTATGTGGTGGTATCCGGCATGTCATCGAGGTGTTCGAAGAACATGCGCTGACCTATCTCAATGCCATCGTTGCCGAATTCAACACACATGGTGGGAAGATCGACTGTGTGCGTGCCGGCTACATATTGAACGAGCGATGTGGGATCGACCGCGCTGAAATTGATGCCTGGGTTGTCCATGCTTCACGGGGTGGGTCGCGAAAGCTGGATGCGCAGGCGGAGTACTCGCCAGACTTTTCCGAGAAGTGGAGCCTCTCCATCAATGCCTAGTCTGCTTCACGACATTCCGGTCTGGGTCCGCTCGGCAGGCGTCCAGCAGGTGCCGCTACGGCAAGCGGTCCATTGCGTGCTCGAGACCATTGCGCGGACCCCTCGGCTGAGAGCATTGCTCTGCATGAAAGGGGGCATTTTGATGGCCCTGCACTACGACAGCCCCCGCTTCACCACCGACATCGATTTCTCCACGCCGGATTCGTTCACCGAAGAGGCAGAGAAGGAAACGGTGGCGCTGATGTCTGCCGTGCTTCCGGGCGTCGGCGAAACGCTTGGTTATGACGTGGAGTGTCGGTTGCAGGGGCATAAGGTAAGGCCCAACCGCGAGGGCACACGAGTCAACCTCACCATGAACATTGGATATGCCCTCAAGGGCACCCCAGCGCATAGACGTCTGGCGGCGGGCCAGTCGCCGTTCTCGCTTTCGATCGACTTCAGCTTCAGGGAGCGCATCCCTGCCTCGGAAGAGGTGGAGATCGGCGAGGGGGGACATCTGTGCGTTTACGGTTTGACTACGTTGGTTGCCGAAAAGATGCGTGCGCTGCTTCAGCAGCCACTCCGCAATCGATACCGCCGGCAGGACGTGTTTGACCTTCATTACCTGCTCGAACAGCGCTCGGAGCTTTCGCTCCCGCAATGGCAGAGGGAGGTGCTGAGTGACCTGCGGATCAAGTGCGAGGACCGCTCCGTTTCTCTGAGTGCTGACGCGATCGATGACCCCGCCGTTGCCGAGCGCGCCGAACGCGACTACGACACGCTTCTGGCGGAGGTTGACGGCGACGTTCCGCCATTCCACATCGCCTTTGAGCGCGTCCGCACCTACTTCCACACGCTGCCTTGGCAATAGGTGCGGGACCTACCAGCGTTCGCTCATGCTGGTAGCCGCCGCATCCTGGGTCGGCAGGAACGCCAGCGCGGCGCCTTCGGCATCGGCCACCATCCAGCCCGCGCCGGCCGGGGTCGGGGTGAACGCCAGCACATCGCCGACCTTCACGCCGGCCGCCGGGTTGTCGGCACGCGCCGGCCATGCCACCACGGCCGGTGCATCCGGGGCCTGCGGGTTCTTCAACTCCACCTCGTAGCTGCCGTCCGGTTGCTGCGCTACGCGCTCCACGGTGAGTGGCGGCATCGGAGCGGCCTTCTGTCGCTTTGCGGCCCGGGCGGCGCGGTTGTGCGGCATGGCGGCGTCATGCAGTTCGCTCACGCCCAACGCACTGAGCCAGACCGGGGCGGTGATCACCGCCAGGCTCACCACCGAGGTGGTGAGGACGCTGCTGGTGACCGGTGAGGCATTGCTGAGGTTCTGGGCGGTGACCGGCAGGCTGGTCGCGAGCAAGGCCAGCGCCAGCAGTGGCGCAGCGGCAGGACGGGATATCCGGTTCATTCAATAGCTCCAGAAGACAGCGGACAGCGAGGGGTTACCAACGTGTACTCGGCTGCGCCGCCGCCGCATCGATGGGCAGGAAGGCCAAGGCCGTGCCCTCGGCCGTGGTCACCGTCCAGCCGGCGCCGCCCTGGGTGGGCGTCAGCGCCAGTACGTCGCCCACCGCCACCGCGGCTGCCGGGTTGTCCTCGCGCGCAGGCCAGGCAATCACGGCCGGCTCATCCGGTGCCTGCGGGTTCTGCAGGGCCATTTCGAGGCCGCCGTCGGGCGTGCGTTCCACCTTCTCCACGGTGAGCGGCGGCAGCGGACCGGCTTTGCCACGTGCGTCCTTGGCCGCGCGGCTGCGTCGGGCCGAAGCATCGCTGGCCTTGCTCAGGCCGGCCGAGACCAGCCACACCGGTGCGGTCACCACGACCACGCTCACCACCGAGGTGACGATGACGCTGCTGGTCACCGGGTGATTGATGCCCACCACCTGCGCGGGCGCGGGCAGGCTGGCCGCGCCTACGGCAATGGCCAGCAGCGGTGCAACAACTGCGCGCGAAACACGTGTCATCGAAGATCCTTCTGATGTCTCAACATAGGTCCGCAGTATGCCCGCTGGCGTGCTGCCCGCCGCTGACTCACGGTTTGGGGGCGGTAATGCCCTTCACCGGCACATGCGGCACGGCCAGCTCCTGCTGCAGGCTGCTGCGCAGTTGCAGGAAATCAAAGATCGATTCCACCGTCACCACCGAGTAATTGCCGGAAATGCGCTCGCTGGCCGGGTGGTCGGTAACGGCGGCATTGGGCACGAAGAAGCGCGCGCCCAGCCGCTTGGCCACGCCGATGTGCAGCGTGCTGGGGGTATACATGTGCCGCTGCAGCCATTGCTGGGCCTGGGTACGGTTGACGATCAGGGTGCGCTCTTCCACCTGCGCCATCGCCGCGCCCAGCACTTCCAGCACCCATTGGTTGGAATTCTGGTACTCGGTGCGGAACGGATAGGCCACCACGCTGTAGCGCGCCTCGTGCAGCGCCTTGGCCTGGATCGCCGGCTGGGTGAGCATCGCCTTGAGTGCATCGCGCAGCGCAGGTGTCGGCACGCCGATGCGCAGGTCGGTATGGCTGGAGGTTTCGCCGATGAAGGTGGCGACCCCTTCGCGGAACAGGTGCGACTCGGCGGTCTTGCACGGATTGAGCAGGTGCACCGCGCGCCACTGGCCGTCGTCTTCGCGCAGCAGGAAGGCCAGATGGCTGTGGCGCAGGCCGTACTTGCTCAGGTCCTGGCCACCGCGGGCGATCAGCACCACATCCACGCCCTCGAGTGCATCCAGCGCGTCGGTGGTGGCCAAGGCCACATCGAACATGGAGGCCAACGCGGCCGGCGTGGGATAGCGTTCGGTGCACTGCGGTTCGGCGTGTGCGGTCAGCGTAGCGCCCAGCAATACCGCACACAGCAGGGCGGGATGCAGGCGCTTGATCAGCGCAGCGCAGGGTACGTCCATGTCACACGGTCTCCGGCGGCACCGGCCGCGGCCGCATCATAACGCTGCGCGATGCCGTCAGGCCTGAATCCCCAACCGCGCACGTACTTCATCGGCAACGCGCGTGGTCTCGCGCAGCGGCTCGATGCGGCCCTGCGTCTGCCAGTCCAGCCAGCGCGTCTGCAACCGGCCACGTTCGCGCAGCGCGTGCTGGAAGTGTGCGAGTCGCCCTTGCGCCTGGTCGGCCAGGGCCACGGCGACCGGCATGCGCGTGGCGCACGCTTCAGAAAGCAGGTTCACCGAATCCGGCGAGACCACCACGCGGTTGGCCCAGCCCAGCAGCCCGGCATACGGGTTCACGCCGTCGCCGCCATCGCCCCAGATCACATTCGGTACCTCGGCAAACGCACTGCGCAGCGCCCCGACCAGGGCCGGTGGGGTACGTCGCGAGGTCGTGGCCAGCAGGCTGCCGCCTTCCTCGCGCAGCTGGGACGCGAGCTGCTGGAATACCTGCACCATGTCCGGCTCGTGCCAGGGCGCATGCGGGGTCGGCCCACCGACCAGCAGCGCGGTGCGCGGGCCGGGCAGGGCGCTGAACGCGGCGAATGCCGCACGGCCGCAGGCCAGCCAGTCATCGTTGACCGGATTGAGGCTGCCCAGCAGGGTGAGCACGTTGCTGCCGCGCAGGCGGTCGTGTTCGGGCACGACCAGCAGGTCCCAATGGCGCGGGCTGAGGCGAGGGTCGAGGATCTGGACGACCCTGGTGCCACGGCGGCGCAGTTCGCGCAGCGCGCCGGCGGCCTGGCGGCCACACCCAATGGCCAGTTCGGGTACCTCGGTGGCAAGCGTGGCGAAGGCCTCGCCGTAGCCGTTGGCGGCACCCGGCAACCAGCGCGGGGCCAGCCAGCGCCAAGGCGCGCGCGGGGTGAGCACCAGCGGACGATGCGCCCCCAGCTTCAATGCCGTGGCCAGGGCCACCGCCTGCCGCACATTGCCGGCACGGCCGTCAGTGATCGTCCAGGGCGGACTCCATCGTTTCACGTATGGCATTAATTCGTTTCAGTCAGGCTGGGTGTTGCAACTGTCGCGACACTCTACACTGCCAGCCTTCGCCGATCGCGCGGTCGCCCTGCCACGGTAGCCGATGCGCGAACGATTCCCCTTGTTTCCGGAGGCTTCATGTCCCACGTCCTTGACGATGCTGCGCTCGATCAGTTGTTCCGTACCGCCCGCACCCAGAACGCCTTCCTTGATAAGCCGGTCGACGACAGCCAGCTGAAGGCGCTGTACGAGCTGCTCAAGTGGGGCCCGACCGCCGCCAACGGCAGCCCGGCACGCTTCGTGTTCGTGAAATCCCCGGAAGCCAAGGCCAAGCTTGCCCCGGCCCTGTCCGAAGGCAACCACGACAAGACCCTGGCCGCCCCGGTCACGGTGATCGTCGCCTTCGACGAAGACTTCCACGAGAAGCTGCCGTTCCTGTTCCCGCACACCGATGCCAAGGCGTGGTTCGATGGCCCGCGTGAAGGCCGCACCGAAGGCGCGTTCCGCAATGGCAGCCTGCAGGGCGCCTACCTGATCCTGGCCGCGCGCGCGCTGGGTCTGGATGCCGGCCCGATGTCCGGGTTCGACAACGCCAAGGTCGACGAAGCCTTCTTCAAGGGCACCGCGATCAAGTCGAATTTCCTCGTCAACCTGGGGTACGGTGACGCCTCGGGCCTGTTCCCGCGGCTGCCTCGCCTGTCCTTCGACGAAGCGGCCCGCATCGCATAAGCGTTACCGCCGGATCGTGGCCCGTCCGTGCGGATGGGCTGCATGAATTTTTTTCTTTTCCCTTCGATTACGAGAGAGACCTGACATGACCGTGACCCGCAAACTGCTGCTGCCGCTCGCCCTGACCCTGGCCATCGCCGCCTGCTCCAAGCCGGCCGACGAAGCCGCTGCTCCGGCCGCTGACGCGCCGGCCGCCACCGAAACCGCCGCCCCGGCGGCAGACGCTGCGGCTGCCGCCCCGGCTGCCGAGGCCATCCAGATCGCCTCGGGCACCTACAAGCTCGACCCGACCCATACCGACGTGCTGGTCCAGTGGAGCCACTTCGGCTTCTCGCACCCGACCGCGCATTTCGGCAGCGCCGAAGGCACCCTGGTGTATGACGCCGCTGACGTGACCAAGTCCACCGTGGAAGTGAAGCTGCCGCTGACCGGCCTGAACAGCTTCACCGCCAAGTTCGACGAGCACCTGAAGAGCGCCGATTTCTTCGACGCCGCCAAGTTCCCGGCCGCTACCTTCAAGAGCACCAAGGTGGAAGCCAACGGCACCAACAAGCTGACCGTCACCGGCGACCTGACCATCAAGGACATCACCAAGCCGGTGACCCTGGATGTCACCATCAACGGCGGCGGCGAGCACCCGATGGCCAAGGTGCCGGCGGCAGGCTTCGATGCCACCACCACCATCAAGCGCAGCGATTTCGGCGTCGGCGCGTATGCCCCGAACGTCAGCGATGAAGTGAACATCCGCATCACCACCGAGGCCACTGGCGAAAAGCCGGCTGCCTGAGTTACTCCTCACTCGTCGTGAGAAGGCAGAAAGCCCGCCAATTGGCGGGCTTTCTTTTTGTGCGACCGCCGATCGACACACGGTAGTGCCGGCCGCTGGCCGGCAACCAGGAATCCCGCCGAAGCGCAGCCACGCATGGCGTGGCTCTACCGTTGACGCGGCCGGGGTAGATCCACAGCGCAGCCACGCATGGCGTGGCTCTACCGTTGACGCGGCCGGGGTAGATCCACGCCATGCGTGGATATCAGCGCGATCAACCCGCCGCCACCGGCGCGATGATCAACCCGCGGCGACCTGCCCAATCACCTTGCCCAGCCACAGCGTGGTGAAATCGGTTGGCGTGCGCCGTGCCGGCGCGGTCAAGCCGCTCTCACGCAGGAACGCATGGGTGGCCTGCGCAAACGCCTGGCGGGCCAGCAACGCGGCCTGCTTCACCGAGGCCTGCTGCTTGCGCAGCTGCACGATCTGCAGGCTCGGCTTACCCGGCATCGCGTACTTCTGGTAACGGCGCAGCTCATCGGCCACCAGGTCGATATCGATGTTCGCCTGCACCAGTGCCGCCTGCGCGCGGGCCAATGGCACCAGGGCGGTGCGCAGCTGGGCGATGTGCTCGCCCACGGAAGGCGCCAGCGCCGCCAGGGCGGCATCCAGCGCGGGATCGGCCCGCTCGGCGCGGTCGATCAGATCGGTCAGTGCCGAAAGAGGAGAGGCTTGCATGAAAGGCACCGGCACAAAACGCGATTGTCGCATTCGCGGCCGGTGCCCGTCGCGGGCTCAGTCGTCGTGGTGTTCGCTGCCGTGGGCCTTCCAGTAGCCGGTCGAGCGGATCCAGTCCTTCGGCACGCCCAGGTGACCCTCGATGTACTTGCGCATCATCCGGGCCCGGCGCGATTCGGCGGCAATCCAATAGAAGGTGTCGCCGTCCGGTTCCTCGAAATCGGTCAGCACGTCTTCCAGCAGGGTGCTGCTGGCGGCGTCGAAGCCGTTGCGCTCCAGCCACGAGACGCGGATGCGGTCGTCCTCCGGCAGCTCCTGGCGGTCGCCGGATTCGGGGATCTCGATGTAGACATCGGCATTGGCGCCGTCCGGCAACGTCTCCAGCCACCGGCCGATCGCCGGCAGCGCGGTTTCATCGCCGATCAGCACGTAGGTGTCGAAGTCATCGGCGGTCATGTGCGAGCCACGCGGGCCGCCCACGGCGATCGCATCGCCCGGCTGCGCGTTGGCGGCCCAGGTCGAGGCCAGGCCGTCGCCGTGCATGACGAAATCCAGCGCCAGCTCGTGGGTCTCCAGATCCCACCAGCGCGGGGTGTAATCGCGCGAGGGGGAGGGCGTCTGGCCGTCCGGATAGCGCGGGCCTTCCGGGGTCATCGTCGGGACCACGAACTGGCCCTCGGCGTTGGGGAAGAACAGCTTGACGTGGTCATCCGGCGAGGGCGAATCGAAGCCTTCCAGCGCCTCGCCACCGACGATCACCCGGCGCATGCACGGGCTGATCTCTTCGGTGCGCAGCACCTGCAGCGGGCGGAACTTCACGGTATGACGGAGCAGTCGGTTTTCATGCAGAGCCATGGGTAATACCTGGATCAGTGCCGCAGCGCGGCGTTGAGAAAGAAGGACCTGGCGGGCGGTGGCTGGCTGGGTCTGAAACGAAGAAGGGAGGTCAGCGGCCCTGTGCACGGATCCGCGCGGCGGCCTCGCGCAGCGCCTCGGCCACGGCCGCGGCGTTGTCGTCCTGCCAGCGGCCGTGGCACAGCCCCAGCGCGTGCTTGAGCTCGCGCAGTGCATCGCGCACGGACGGCGGCAGGTTGGCCTTGGTGATCGTGCGCGCGCTGTCGCGTACCCGGTGCACCGCGGCATCGACCTCGTCGCGCTGTGCCTCCAGTTCGGCCAGGCCCAGTGCGCTGAGCGCATACCGCTTGCGCCCACCGTCCTCGACCGCGCCAACCCAGCCGGCGGCCTCGAACTGCGCCAGCACCGGGTAGATCGAGCCGGCGCTGGGCGTGTAGACCCGCACGAACATGTCACTGATCAGCTGGATCAGCTCATAGCCGTGGCGCGGCTGGTCGGCGAGCAGCGACAGCACCAGCAGGCGCAGGTCGCCGCGGCTGAGCGGCCGGGCGGTCAGCGGGCGGGCAGGGCGGTCGAGGTCGCGCGGAGAGGTCATTTCGATATATCGAATGCAGTGACGGAACGATATATCGAAAACTCCGCTTCGGCCAGCATTGGTGCACGCAGGGCAGGGATGCGTTCAGGTCAATTCCTTCTGTGACGGTGCGTGCTTGTGGTGGAACACTGCGCTCGATTGCCGCCTCTCAAAGGCACCGATGATCCACGCCGATGCGCGCTCAAACGCCCGGGCGTCGCGCACGATCCGCGCCAATCGCCTGCGCCGCAGCGCCTGTGCTGTCCATCGGTGTCCTGCTGACGCGCCGGTGTCATCGCCACCGGGCAGGCTGAAATGCAGCGTGGAACCTTCCGGCGCGGCCCTCGCGCTGTCGCCTGCTGTCCTTCCGGACACGCCGGGATGGTTCCATACGCAACCGTAGCGAAGTAAGCAAACCCCTTGGTGCGCTACACTTTGCGGCTAGAAATCTAAAACAGTCGCGCGCGTGCGTGCGGTCATGGGAGCGCAAATGAACTGGTTGAACGAGGTGCTGAACAACGACCCGAATCCTGTGGAAACCCAGGAATGGATCGAGTCGCTGAAGGCCGTTATTGATGTCGAGGGCCCCGAGCGCGCGCATCAGCTGTTGGAAGGCATGGTGGAACTGACCCGTCGTTCGGGTGCTTACCTGCCGTTCTCTCCCACCACCGAGTACGTGAACACCATCGCGCCGACCCTGGAGGCCAAGAGCCCGGGCAACGCCGAACTGGAATGGCGCATTCGTTCCATCATCCGCTGGAACGCGATGGCGACCGTCGTGCGCGCCAACCGCAAGCCGGGCGACCTGGGCGGCCACATCGCCTCCTTCGCCTCCGGCGCCACGCTGTATGACGTGGGCTTCAACCACTTCTGGCGCGCCCCGAGCGAAGATCACCCGGGCGACCTGCTCTTCATCCAGGGCCACAGCGCCCCGGGCATCTATGCGCGCTCCTTCCTGGAAGGCCGCATCGACGAAGCCCAGCTGGACAAGTTCCGCATGGAAGTCGACGGCGGTGGCCTCTCCAGCTACCCGCATCCGTGGCTGATGCCCGATTACTGGCAGACCCCGACCGTGTCGATGGGCCTGGGCCCGCTCGCGGCGATCTACCAGGCGCAGTTCCTGCGTTACCTGGAAAACCGTGGCCTGATCGAGAAGTCCGACCGCAAGGTGTGGTGCTTCATCGGCGACGGCGAGAGCGATGAGCCGGAAACCCTCGGCGCGATCGCGCTGGCCGGCCGCGAAGGCCTGGACAACCTGATCTTCGTGGTCAACTGCAACCTGCAGCGCCTCGACGGCCCGGTGCGTGGCAACGGCAAGATCATCCAGGAACTAGAAGGCGTCTTCCGCGGCGGCGGCTGGAATGTCATCAAGCTGCTGTGGGGCGGTTACTGGGATGCCCTGCTGGCCAAGGACACCAACGGCGTCCTGCGCAAGCTGATGATGGAAACCGTCGACGGCGAATACCAGAACTGCAAGGCCTTCGGTGGCGCGTATACGCGCGAGCATTTCTTCGGCAAGTACCCGGAAACCGCTGCGATGGTCGCCGGCCTGTCCGACGACGATATCTGGCGCCTCAACCGTGGTGGCCACGATCCGCACAAGGTCTACGCCGCCTACCACCAGGCCGTGAACACCAAGGGCATGCCGACCGTGATCCTGGCCAAGACGGTCAAGGGCTACGGCATGGGCAGCGCGGGTGAAGCACTGAACCCGACCCACCAGACCAAGAAGCTGGACGACGACGCCGTTCGCCACTTCCGCGACCGCTTCAACATCCCGGTGACCGACGCCCAGCTGGCCGACGGCCAGGTGCCGTTCTACCACCCGGGCCCGGATTCGCCGGAAGTGAAGTACCTGCAGGAACGCCGTGCCGCCCTGGGTGGTTACCTGCCGCAGCGCCGTCGCAAGGCCGAAAAGAGCTTCGTGGCGCCCAAGCTGGAAAGCTACGAGCGCCTGCTCAAGAGCAGCGGCGAGCGCAGCTACTCCACCACCATGGCCTTCGTGCAGAGCCTGAACATCACCCTGCGCGACAAGGAGCTGGGCCCGCACATCGTGCCGATCGTGGCCGACGAAGCCCGTACCTTCGGTATGGAAGGCCTGTTCCGCCAGATCGGCATCTACGCGCCGTTCGGCCAGAAGTACAAGCCGGTCGATGCCGACCAGCTCATGTTCTACCGCGAAGACCAGAGCGGCCAGGTGCTGCAGCAGGGCATCAGCGAGCCGGGCGCTATCGCCTCGTGGATGGCCGCTGGTACCAGCTACTCGGTCAGCAACGTGCCGATGCTGCCGTTCTACATCTACTACAGCATGTTCGGCTTCCAGCGCGTGGGCGACCTTGCCTGGCAGGCCGCCGACATGCGTACCCGTGGCTTCCTGCTGGGCGGCACCGCCGGCCGCACCACGCTGAACGGTGAAGGCCTGCAGCACGAAGATGGTTTCAGCCATATCGTGGCCGGTGGCATCCCGAACGTGCGCAGCTATGACCCGACCTTCGGCTTCGAGGTGACGGTGATCCTGCAGCACGGCACCAAGGCCATGATGGAAGATCAGATTGATGAGTACTACTACATCACCCTGATGAACGAAAACTACACCCACCCGGAAATGCCGGAAGGCGCGGCCGACGGCATCGTCAAGGGCATGTACCTGCTCACCGACGCCGGCAAGCCGAAGAAGGGCGAGCTGCGCGTGCAGCTGCTGGGTTCGGGCACCATCCTGCGCGAAGCCATTGCTGCGGCCGAGCTGCTGGACAAGGACTTCGGCGTCACCGCCGATATCTGGAGCTGCCCGAGCATCAACGAACTGCGCCGCGATGGTTTCGATGCCGAGCGCTACAACCGCTTCCACCCGGAAGCCGAGCCGCGCAAGGCCTACGTGACCGAGCTGCTGGAAGGCCGCCAGGGCCCGGCGATTGCCGCGACCGACTATGTGCGTGCGTATGCGGACCAGATCCGTGCGTTCGTGCCGATGTCGTACACGGTGCTGGGTACGGATGGCTTTGGTCGCTCGGATACGCGTGCGAACCTGCGTCGCTTCTTTGAGGTTGACCGGTACTACATCGCGCATGCCGCGATTGCGGCGCTGGCTAAGGAAGGGAAGATGACGGGTAAGGATGTGGCCAGGGCGATCAAGCAGTACAAGATTGATCCTGAGAAGGCTAATCCTGTTGGGGTTTGATCTGGTCAATTAATTGACGCAGAAAAGGGCGGCCATTGGCCGCCCTTTTTTGTTGGCAGATGTCCTGTCGATACCAGTTGTTGCAGCTTCCGATTCACGCGGAGTTGTGCTTTCATTGTGTCACACGTTCGAGAATTAATTGCGATGGACATATTTAGCGTAGACAAAGACGGTGTTGTTAACGCCGTTGTTTCTCTGGGTAGGGTTAACTATTCCGAAGCGCTCGACACTCTTTATCCTCTCGTGGATAGGCTGGATATCCAACGGTCTGTGCAGAATCCAAAATTCTATGAGCGTCTGCAGCGGGATATCGTCAATGGATGTTTAATGCCGCCCATAACACTGGCATTTGTCGTCGAAGCATCGAAGAAGATGCCAAAGACGCTACTGGCTTTCAAACGTTATGTCGATAGGAATATATCGGATGGATTTATTCTGGATGGAATACAGCGACTCAATGCGCTAAATCGGGCTAGGCAAAGCAGTCCGGGGGACTTTCCGGGAGCGCAGTCGTTGTTCCTTAATATAATAATCTGCCCATCTGTTGATAATCTCCTCTATAGGATGATTACGCTAAATAATGGGCAGCGCCCAATGACTGCTCGTCATCAGGTAGAGATTCTCGCTTCTAATGCATTTGCATTTGAGGATTCCGGCGTGACGCTCTCCACGGAAAAAGAGAAGAGGCGTGGGCGGCCGGGGATATTTAAGAGGGCGGATTTTGAGCTTGCTTATATGGCGTTTCTGAGCGGGTCAATTGCAATTGATTCGCAGAAATTGATTCAGGAAAAGCTCGACGAGTTGCTTGCAAACAAGATTTTGGAAAACTCTCCACAAGGGGGCTCGTTAGAGTTTTACCAGGTGGTGGAGTTGATCTCAAAATTTGTCAGTTCGCCTAAGCTTGACAAGTGGTTCAAGATAAATAATAACCTCATCGGTTTTGCGGCTGGGATAAGAGGGGGCTACTCTGCAATTCATGAGATGGAGAGCGACGAATTCCAAGTGCTTGTTGACAGCCTTGAGGATGCGTTTAGGAAGTTTGACGTCTCCAAGATCAAGCTGGGTCGAGCAAGAAGGCTGGCTGTAAACTACGTAATTTCGAAGGTCGAAACGTTGGATTACAGCGATCCTGATGATATTGCGGAACGGCTCACCTCTATTATTGATTGATAATTGGCATGCTTGAAATAAATGATATGTTCTGGGTGCGGTCATCAATCAAATGTGCGCAGCCAGAGGGGACGTTATTCCATCAGCAAACATTGCACGAATTCGGTCGGAGGAGCTCGTATGAGGCGGCGCTAGTGCTAATTTTGATTGGTGCTGGCGATATCTTGGATGCAACGGGGCGCGTGCTCTTCAGGTGCCGTAAGAATCTAGGTATCCTGGGCGGACCTGTGATTGGCGTCAGAATGACGAAGAAGAAGCTGCTGGCGGAGATGCACGCTGCGGGGTTGGATGATATTCTCGTGGATAAATATATTCAGAGATCTCGATCTCAGCAAGCCTACTACAAGGAGATATTGCTCGAGCTTGTCCATTATTTCTGGAGGACATCCAGTGGCCAGCATACGATTGCATTCTTGCACTTGTACAGATTCTTAGAGCGCATCTCTTACGTCTTCCCTATGGCATACGCCATGAAGAGTGACGATTTTCGAGGAACTTTTGATTCTCTGAAGTCGTACGTAAATGGAGATAAGTCGGGGGAACTGAAATTCTTTCAGAACTTCATAGAGGTCGCCTTAGATCAGGAGCAGCTTGACTCTAATGTTCACATTGATTTCAATCAGCTATCTGCCAGGCTTGGGGCGGAAGCGTGCGGCATCCTAAGAAGGAATTTGGACAGCGATTCATTCGTTGGCGATCCCGATGCGACTGGAGCTGTAATAAAATGCAGATCTCTTATTGTGTTGCTGATAAATATAAGGAACCGATTCTTTCACGCAACTTCCGGCCATCGGTTCAATATAACAATGAATCAGGTTGATGATCCGGACAAGTTCTTTATGACGATTAATGGGGCAATTTTGAATTGGCTTTCGGTTGTATACTTCAATACTCTTTCCGCCAAGTCGGAAAGATATTCGTAGATGGTCGATATGCTGTTCAGCTGTAAATGGCAAGATAGATTTTCTCACTGCCGCGGAAGGCTGAGCGCTCGGCACGGTTCCTGAGATGGCGCCAAGCGAAGCTCCGGTCGCATGGCGCTCTTTTCGATAGGGTTACTTAAATTCGGGTGTGCTACTGCGCATGGTGCTGAGGGAGATTTTCTTCAAAGCAAGCCAGCACTCCTCTCTCTTGGCCCACTCGCTGATCATCTTTCCCGCGGCCGAGGCATGCAGAGCTGCATTGACCTCCTTTGCCCATACTCGAATCTGATCTTTGAAGCTCTCTGAAAGACCTTGCTGCTCCCAAATCCTCATTAGATCTATCCTTGCGCCGTGCTGCTGCGAGAGCAGTGCTACCAGATAGATGGTGACATTGCCTTGGAACGCGGGAAGTAAGGGCCGTACGATCGCCTGAATTTGCTTGAAGATGATGACTTTGGCAATCATCTGCTTGAACCCTGTTGCATCTGGAACCACGCATTCTCCACTCTCCTCCCGCTCTTTAACTTCATCCATGAAGCGTGCGAAGTTCTTCTGACCACCGAGGCTCGCCAAGTCGGGTCGTCCATCCCAAGAGTTCAGAAACTTGGCGAGGTCGGTCTTCACCAGGCGGCGTGCAGGGGGGATGACCGTGGTCTTAAGGGCCCGATACTTTGCAGGCGTACTACCCTCGCGCGCCAACTTGGTGTTGTAACTGCCTGAAGCACGCTCATAGAACCAGCGGCCGATACCATCCGGGAGATAGACGCTGTCAGACAGTTTTTCAAGTTCAACGTGGAAGGGAGCATTGGCAGAAAGATCAGACTGTTTGACAGTATTCTGACTGTTCGCGAACCGTGAGATGTCGCTGATGAGCGCTTCTTCCGCGGCGGAGTTGTCCGTCTTGAGGATCACTACTTTCGCCGGAACCTGCACCTTGGACAAATCCGTGTCTGCAAATTTCTTCTTCGTGAAGTAAATGGATGCAGTCGTTTGGCCGCCGTTTACGATCTGCATGCCCTTCAGCGAGGCAATACCAGGTCCACCATCGCCGGTTTTCCCAAGGCTTACTTCGTCTGCGACGACAACGATGCCATTGTTGTATGCGACGAACTTCTCTGGTTCTGAGCGTAGCGTGGCCTGGATGCCCTTGTTGACCTTTCCGGTCGCACTCAAGAATGACCGCACATTCGCCTCAAGAAGCCGAGCGCCGTACTTGTCATATAGATGGCGAAGCACCTCGGCTGGAAATACGGTCATCGCGTAGTCATAGCTGTCCTCCTCTCCTCGGATAAAGACGCACGGGAGCGGTGTGCCTGCGACTTCCGAGAAATTGACTACCAGCTCGTCTCTGGGTCTTCCCTCAGACAAGTGACGGTTGAGGCGCTCGATGTCCATCACCTCAAGTCGTACGGTCCGGCCTCCAACCTCCTGAGATTTGAAGTTCTTGGTTTTTATCTGGCCGTCCGTCAGGACGTAGATCCGAATCTCCTCGAAGTCCCGGAAGCCACGCTCGATATGCACCGCAAGCTCGTACGCATCGGTCGAGGGATCAAGCGTCTTGGTCATTCTTCCTTGGGCAGACTGAGACAGAAATCGGAAGCAGTATTCCGCAGCCTGTTTTGCCTCGGAGTCTGGAACCGCTTGTACACTCTCCGAATTCTTGTATGAGGTCACGAACAAGTCGAGGCGCTCTCCGTCCTCTGAAACAGAGTATCCACTCAGTCTGATGTTACCCACATTGATGCGAGTATCGACGTGGCAGACTTGTGGCTCATACGTCATGCCAATCTCTTCCATGTGGCGCATTGCTATCTCCGTAAACACCAGGTCCGGAAATGGGTAGGCGGTACCAGAGACGGACATGCGCTCGTCAATATCATCCTGCACTTCCGCGCGGATCTGCGAAAGGAAATCGGTCAGTTCCATTGATTTTTAACTCCGAGGCTATTCGAAATATCGGCGTATGTGGACGCTACAATCGGGAGGGCACCCAGATCCATCAGGTAACGTGCCTCATGAATTGCTGGTGGCACGTTTGAGCGAGTCAGCCGGGGTGAATCACCGCCTACGATTCGATACGTGAGCTCACTGCATTGAAAACGCCGTGTATATTCGGTCCGCGTCATGTCCATGTAGCCAGCAGAAACAAGCCGGCTGCTCAGCAGCGCACTCGCGCCTGGATCGTGCAGCAGTCCGGCGACCTGATCAATCAGGTCCGGGAGAGTAGCTCCTTCACTCAACTGAGCCAGACGAACCGCTGCAACATAAAGGGGCTGATGAAGGCTGTCATCCAACTGGTCAAGGCTGGCAATCCTCGCCATGAATCCCGCCGGAGTCGTGGTTGTCTTCACTTCGATAGCACCATCCCCCAACAGGAAGTCATGGAGCCCATCATCCGGTCCAGCCCAGCCATCAAGGGCGTCGAACTCAGAGACACCATCCTTCAGCAGATTGCGAAGAACAAGCAGCTCCCCAAAGAGCCCAATCTCCTCCTCCGTGGAAAGGACGCCATCGCTGTCGCGCTTCATGAAGGCTTGCCAAGCGCGTATTCTGGAGATCATGGCACTGTGGATTCGCAGACCATCCTGCGCTGCTGAGCTCTCCATCAGATTGACCAGATCGACCGCGACCTTGGTGAACAGCTCAAGCGAACCGGATTCCTGGCGTACCAAGGCAAACCAGGAGTGGTCAACGGAGTGGTTGCGAAGCTCAGTACCTATGAGACTGAAACCCTGCCCGCGGGGGAGCTGAAATGGTTGGGAGGGCAGGGGGCCCTTGACGCCGACGAGGACGCTCTCCTCATTTCGCGCGCCACGACGGCCAGCCATCACGCAGCAGTTCCCGAGACTGAAAAGCTCGATAAGTTTCCAGCCATCCCGCGCAGCCTGGCCGCTCAGCGCACGCCACGCAGCGACCAGTTCTGTATCACTACTGGACCGAAGCATTCATGTCCTCCCACTTGACGTTGTTGACTACGTAGTCGGGGACGTCGGAATAGTCGCTCTCCCAGCCGACGTTGTTGACCTTGTAGGGGATCTTGATCATTGAGCTACTTCCAGGGAAGCTCAATCCGAATGCAAGCACGGGCGGAGCATCCTTGAGGAACTTGGGTCGGCCCCAATCATCGCCTTCCTTTGCTCCGGCTCGTCCAGAGTCAAGTACATACAGAATCAGGAGCCCCTTTTCAGGCTCTCTATCTACGCCAGTTGCTCCTTCGCCGCGGACGTGACGGAGTGCTACACCGGTCGGGGATTCCGGCGGAGTGGCGCTCTTCTTCTGTTTCTTTTTTTCCCAGGTTGAGACGCTGAGCGCAAGAGCGGCTTCCCATTGCCCAGCGCTTACATCAATAGACTCGTCAGTCGGGTCAAGCAGCACACCAATTGAGTACCGGCCCACCGCTTCCGGGTCGGCCGCTCGCCTGGCCATGCCTATGCTGATTCCGGGGGCCAGTTCATGTCGCTCCCCAGATTTGGTTCCCAAGACTGCAACGCTCCACTGCGTAAGCTCATTTCCCTCAGCCATCCTGCGGATGAACTCGGCGAGAACCTTGCTGTTCACGCGATAGGCCGATGCCAACGTGCTATAGCCTTCCAAGAAGTCAGTGACAGAGACCACTGGAACATCCTTCCAAAGATGTCCATGCCAGGTCTCGGCGCCCTCACCGAACTGAGCTCTTACAACTTCCTTTTGGCTCGGTTCACCCATCTGGGACACCAGTTGGCTGGCCATGGTCAGATTTCGATTCAGGACTGCGGGATCAGCAGGGAAGGTGACGGTTTGAACAAGCTCACCGCTGTATGAGAGGTGTAACGTCTTAGCACTGCGCATCTTGATCTGGGAAGTGACCATCATCTCCGGATGCGACTGAACCTTGAGGCCGAACTCCCTAGGCGTTGCTCCGGAGTTAGCCATGAGGTCGAACTCTTCCCTCAGCTCTGCCGAGGCATCGGAGATGTGCTTGAACCAGCGAACAAGGTCCGGAGATGTGTACAGACGGCAGAGGTCAAGGTACCCCGGTCGATAGCCGAACCACCGGCCCATCTGCATCAGCGTGTCGTACATCTTCGATGCGCGCAGGAAGTAGCTGGTGCATAGTCCTTCCAACGTAAGGCCTCGGGCGAGCTTGTCGCCGCCGATGGCAATGACCTTAAGACCCCGCTCCCTGTTCTGCTCGTAGTCAAGAGCGTCCTTGGCGGTACCATTAATCGTGCGGACGTCGATGTCATCGAGCACGCCCGGAAGCGAAGACAGGACCTCTTGCCAAGACACCTGTTCGCCCGGCACGTCGCCCAACCCGAGATCGCTCACCGTCGCTGATGCAGGGAGGAAGTCCTTGATCCATAGGTCCTCCAGTTCTGAAAGGACATCGGTGTGTGAAACACCACGTACAAGGGTCTGTCGGACATGCTTGACGTAATCGTCGATGTCAGCCTTCACGCGATTCTGTACATTGTTGAATCGTGTTACATGGACAAGCATGGAGCAATGCTTCTTGGCCTGGCCACGAAGTTTCCTCACGGTGCACGACAGGATGAAGGAATTGACTGCCTCTCTCAGACTTGGGGGCAAAGCATGGTCCTTGCTCCAGACGGGAACATGGTCGATCTTGTGCCCGGCAGGCATCCATCCCTTTGCTTTGTTCTCTGACTGGTAGTCATCCACCTGTCGGATAAGGGGAAGCTCCCCTGTCCGGCCCTCCGGTGAGGCGCGCCCGAACATCGTCGTCGGACCAACGTAGTTGTCCGGTGCTGCCAGATTCTGGATGAATGCGGAGGGGAAAAGATCAGATCCTTCGTTTCGGGTTTCACCGCGCTCATGGATGAAGATGTTTGCGAACGGCGTGGCGGTATACCCGACGTACGCTGAGCGCGAGAAGGAATTGAGTATGCGGCGGATCAGCTTATTGATCGTTGTTGGATCATGCTCTTCATCAGCATTTCCTTCTTCGTCGACCACCATCTCGCCGGTGTCAACTGAGGCATTGTCCGCTTCATCATCAATGATGAGCAACGGGAACTTGGTAGCCCTTCTTGCCACAAGGGGAAGGTCCATCTTGTTCCCGGAGTCGGGTCCTGCATCATGAATGGGAGCGTCCGCAACGTGCGCCTGAATCCACTTTAGAAGTCGGACAAGCACTGATTTGTTCTTCTTGACGACGAAAAGCCAGGGGCGCTGCTCGGGGCTGATCGCAAGCTGAGTTGCAGCTCGTCCGCCGAAATCACCGTTGTCGGCCCGTGTTGTCGCGCAGTTGGGTTTGATGGAAATATCGCTGTCGATCAAACCTACGCCCACGCGCTTGAGAACGTCATGCGTCGAGCTCGTCTCATATCCGAGGAAGCCTTCCTCCAGACGTATCTGGGTCTGGGATCGCAGGTTGTTGTGCAGGCCGGCGAGAACAATGATTATCTTGTATTGCGCATCCGCCGCTTTGCATACGAGGCCAGTGTAGCTCGCAGTCTTTCCCGACTGTACGTGACCCACAACCAAGCCACGGCGGCTCCACTGGCCAGAACGGAGCGGGTCCTCAAGCATGCCAAGGATCTTGTCAGTCGATTTGTCCAGCTTGTCGGCGGTATCCCAAGACAAGTCCTTCTCGATCATCTCCCGGTACCGCTGCCAGTAGCGCCAGTCTTCCTTTCTCGAAGAGTCCAGCCAGGGTTCATGGCCCTGATCGTCGGAGAGACTGATGTCATCACCGATCCACACACTGAACCGCCGGATAAGCTCGTCGGTTACAGCGTCACGATCAAGGTCGGCTGCCCACTTTCGATTCATCATCAGCACCAAGCTGATCTTCTCGTCGATCAACGCGGGTGTGATTGGTCCTGAATCCTTCTCGTCAGCCAGAAGTTCCTGGACAATCTTGATGACGCTGCTTTCGCTTGAGTCACTCATGGGTCTCTCTTCAGTCCTTGGAAATGTTGTCCGGCAAGTTCTTGACCAGCTCCGGATGGAGATCGAAGGGTTCGGTTCTCAGAAGCTGTCGCTTTGCCATGCTCGGTGACATGCCCTTCTTTTTCACCAGGCCTCGGTAGATCACATAGAGAACTTCTCGAACTGATTCGTCAGGCTCTCCTGTGAATCCACCCTTTGCATGCTCTCCGCTTTCCGCAGCTTCAAGCCAGATTCGCTGCACGGGGATAGTCTCTTCGAGGACGCGTAGCATCGCCTCAACCTTGGTGCCGATCCCGGTCTCATCCAGCAGATCCTTCACCGCGGCATGTGTACGGTCGACACGGTAGCGCCGCCCTGTGGCCGTCTCTCTCGATTGCCACACGGGTACGACCTCTTCGCGGCGACCAAGCGATGAATTTGAATGCGCGCGATGGAGGAACACTTTGCGTGCTCGATCGCGGGCGTCTTCAGCCAATCGGTAGAGCTGGGGACGCAGGGCGGCGGGTGGGTGAGCGGACGACTTGCGAATGTCGATCTTCCATTGCGCATCGAGATCGTTTGGCAGGTCCAACCGGATCCTGGCAAGCCTGTGGGCTTCGTCTTTGGACCAGGAGCGCCCACGACCAAGGCCGAGCCAACTTCCTGCAACCAACAGTCGTCGGCTGCGATAGATGTAGAAGCCCTGCTGGCTTGACCAGCCCTCAGTTCCACCCGCTTCGGCGTAGGCCTTTTCGTTGAGTCGGTCCTTGTGTGGAAGCACGAATGCTTGGGTGGTGATTCTAAGTCCGCCCTCCCCAATGCCTGACTCAGGCGATCGCCAGGTTGCCGGGTTTGATGAGAGGAATGGGTCCCAAGGCTTAACGCGTTTCCCATTGAGAATCAGGCGAATGCCAGGGCCGCTGCCGTCTAGAAAGCGGTGGTAAATCATTGCGAGGTGGCGCTCCACTTCATCAATGAGGTCAAGGAAATGCGTGCCTGTGAATCCTTCAGTGACAATGCGATCAAGGTTCTCCCACAGGACTACGGTGCCTGACAGCTGACCCGGGGGCTGAACGAGGCGTGCCTCCGAGGACGCTTCCGGTCCATCAAGAAGGTGCCACTCGCCGTTCGGATCTGATGCCAGTACGTCCAAGTCCCAACGCAGGCAGCTCGACTGGCCATCCTTGGTGCTTGAGACTGTCAGTCTTCGGGACTGAGAGAAGGATGCTGTCTTCAATCCCATGCCAAAGCGGCCAAGATCCGATGCGCCTCGCGTATCCAATGGATTGCGGTCGCCAAGGCGCATAGCGCTGAAGAGCTCAGCGCTATCCATGCCCCTGCCGTCGTCCGCGATGGATATCCAGCTGTCAACGCCTGACCAGTTGAACCGTATTTCCACTTGGCCGGCACCAGCGGAAATGCTGTTGTCTACAAGGTCTGCCAGTGCCGTCGCCGTCGTATAGCCGAGGCCGCGCAGCGCCTCAACCATGGCGTCAGCCCGGGGGGGGGCGTTCCTGCCTGGTGCTCTTTCCCCGTTACTCTGCTGCATCATCAGCCTCCGGCATACCATTGACTAGTTCGTTGAGACGTCTTGCTGGATGTCGCATCAGTCTTAGTGCCTTGGATTCAATCTGACGTATGCGTTCCCGTGTCACGCCAAAGATCTGGCCGACTTCCTCCAGAGTCTTATCGTTGCCGTCGATCAACCCAAACCGATGTCGGATCACCTCGGCTTCTTTGGGGCCGAGTGAGCTGAGGCAGTCATCGATCGCTCGCCTCCGCAGGTATCGATCCGTGACCTCCTCCGGCGACTGGAAGGCGCCTGGAGTAGCGAGGACTAGCCCCGCTGTCTCATCCTGCTGATCCCAAGAGATCGCGTCGTGCGCGACGCTCAGTAACTTTGTCACTTCCGCAGCTGAGAGATCGCAGATCTTGGCGATGTCCTCGGCGCGCACGTCATCGAACGAGTCCTCACGGAGGTTTCTGACGGCCTTTGAAACCTTGTTGACCTTCTCCATGACGTGTATAGGCAACCTTATGACACGCGCCGTATCACCGATGGCCCGTCCAACGGACTGTTTCAACCACCACATCGCGTAGGTAGAGAACTTGTTGCCCCTCGCGTAATCGAATCTGTCGATAGCCTTTAGCAGGCCGATAAGGGACTCTTGGATGCGATCCATGCGGGGTAGTGTGCTCCACGCGTGGTTGTCGGCCACGTGCACTGCCAGTCGAACGTTGGCATGGAACATCTCGAGCTCAAGGCGTGATAGACGCTGCACTGCTCTACGCAGTAGTGCGCTTATGCACCCAGCTGCCTCGAACTCCTTGTCAAACCGCTTAACGGTTGATGAGCTCAGCTCCAACGCAGATACTGCGGCCAAGGCATCCCTCGCCAGGCCTTGGTTGTCTGGATTTTCCTGGAAGGCAAAACACACGCAGCGTGCCCTGTCCAGCATGTCGCTCAGGTTCAGTCCAGTGACGGGCAGGGCCAGGGGGACATCACCATCGGCGTCATCCGAGGCATCGAGAAGATCACTGGCGCGCTCATCGTCCTCGCTGCTGATGTGGCTGATCTGGCCGACGGAGACGCGTCCCCGCTCAAAGTCTGTCGCTAGGCCTGCTATCGACGAGACAGCGTGGGGGCTTTCAGCGATGGCTCTATACGCATCCTTTAGGGACAAGTCTAGAAGAAGTCCAATTCGCTCTTCGCCGGTACGGTCCAGCAGAACAGACGACTGGGCAATCTTTGCAAAATGGAAATAGGGATCGTTCCTCATGGACGAGAGATCTTGCATGAACTGCTCCACCTCACCCACATCTCTATCCGATGTTGGTTCGCTGTCATGCCGTAGGTGCAGAGGATGCAGCCACTCATCATCCTCTTCTGATACGGCGTCAATCTGGCCCATGAGGACAGTGAGCTGGCGAAGGAGGTCGCCGTTCTCATCGCCTTCAATCTCACGGGAGATGACCTCGAGGTCGTGAGGATTGAAGTTGCCCTCCATTTGACCGCGGTGGACTACCGCTTCGAAGAGCCCATGGGTCGAGCTGTGATTGAGCTCCCGGATCAGTGAAATGTCGGCGTGACTGGGCAGGGTCTTCGCAAGGTCATTCCAGTCTTCGTAGTTATCGACAATCACGTGCTTGGAAATGACGTCTTGCACGACCTGTATTGTGGATCGAAGCGAGGGATCCTCGATCGGCGCTTCGGTTGCTACTTCTTCCTCCCAAGTAGAAAAGAATTCGGATTCGTATTCTTCATCGTCGGATGAGGGGTTCTGTGTCGGATCTGGCGCTGGTGCTTGAGCAAGTTTCTCAGCGACACAAGCGCGCTCATTGCTCTGGAGACGGTCGTGCGTGGCTGCTGAATCGACTGCCATCTGCAGTGCCTGGCGTTGAAGTTCGAGAGCGTGCTCCGAAATCAGGCGGCAGAGATCCATATGCCCTTTGGAAGCGGCAAGCATATGGAGTGTCCGCCCCTGCTGATCGCGTGCCTCTACGTCACCCCCGAGTTGGAGGTAGCGCAGAACATGCTCCGCATCGCCGCGAAGCGCGGCAAGTCGAAGAAGCGGCTTCAGCGATGAATGCCGCTCGTCCCCGGCCCTGGCGTCACTGCCAGACCGGGTAACGGTAGAGCCCAGGGACTCCATTTCCCCTTGATTCATTGGTTCCCCCCTGTTGAAACCGCTGCCTAGTTGAGTATCGACCACACGACTCTGGCGATCTGTCTGGCAATCAAAGGCGGAACTGCATTTCCGACCTGTACAAACTGTTGAGTCCTGTTGCCGAGGAATACGTAGTCGTCCGGAAACGACTGTAGCCGGGCAGCCTCTCTGACCGTGAGACTTCGGCACTGGCGAGGATCCCAATGGATGAACGCGTGACCATCTCTCGAAAGGTGGCTGGTCACCGTATTTGAAGGCTTGCCCTTGAGCTGAACGCGGAAGCGATCCGAGAACGAACCACTTTCCCAGTTCAAGTGGTGCGGGGCGAGCTTTTTGGGAAAGTCACGGCTCGTCGGTGACCTGTCGTGCTCGCGCGCAAAAGCCGCGCAGAAGAGGTAGCGCCCGAGGTCAGATTTCATGTGGCCCCGAGTCTCGTGGTTGAGCACGGAATACTGCGAGTCGCTCCTGAGCTGCTTGACGTAGGGATTGGTGTCCTGGGTGTACTTGATCGAGCCGCGCGGGAGTCCGCCGGAAGGGACAATTGAGCTGAGCTTGGCGATCAGCTCTGGATGGGAGTTACCCAGAATCCGGACCAAGCGATCCCTTTCCGATTCCATGGCCTTTCGCCATTCGTCGGGATCGTCCTTTTTGCGGCTCAGACCGCTTCTCAGCCTGGGCAGCCCCTCTAGGGCCTTCTTGACACTGACTGGCTCTGCGGCATTGAGTCCGGGCAAGTCCTCGATTCCGTGGGGAAGAAGGTCTTCCCGGACGCCCATGATGATGACCCGGTGTCTCGCCTGAGGAATTCCGTGGTTTTCGCACTTGATGATGAATGCAGAGGGATCTTCGGCGACAAGCTCGCTGGTCCGCTTCTGATCCTCCTCAACGTGGATAGGAAGAAGCACATAGCGATACCCGTTCTTTCCCTCCTTCTTTTCCCTTTTCAGGGCTGCAGCAGGGTTGGATAGATCGCGCATGATTGCAGCGAACATTTCCTTGTTGCCGACTTTGGACGTGAGGATTCCCTTGACGTTCTCCATGATGAAGACAGCGGGAGAAAACTCGTCAAGAAGACCAAGGTATTGCTTGTACAGGAAATGCTTCTTGTCCCCTTTTGAGGAGAATCCCTCCACATGCCGCTGGCGAGCCCGGCCTACGACGGAGTAAGCCTGGCACGGGGGGCCTCCGATGAGGATCATCTTCTCGTACTGATCCTTGACCTCGTTGATCCGTGAATAGAGGGCCTGATTGTCCCGCTCTTCTCCCAGGGTGAGGTTGAGCGCTTCTCGCTCGGCTTCAGCCCACAGGTCGCTCCATCGACCGTTTCCGAAGTGCGTTGCCGGAGGAAGGGCGTCGCCCTTCGCAATTTCATCCAGATAGTCGTAGTACTCTTGCGGGACCTGGCCTTCCTGCCGGATGAGAAGGCGATAGAAGGCCCTGAGACGGAGAGTCGAATGCGCAGACTTCTCCATTTCAGCGGATACCGCGAGTTCGAAGGGGTACTTGGCACCTTCTTCGGGCTTGAAGCTGCTGAACCCTTCGCCCAGGCCACCGGGGCCGGCAAAGATATCAATTACACCGATGGGCTTACGTACTGCGGTCAAGACGGAGTCTCTGCTAGATGGTTGATGTGATGAGCTCGGCTGTTCGGTCAGCACTGATGTCGAGAATCAGGACTAGGAACACCAAGCCGGAGGTCACTGTCCGAAGGCAACTTTGGGCGCGTGGGTTCCGCTTTCGACTTCATGCGAAGGGCCTCGCAGGAAAGCCTGACCTTGTGCTTCCAAAATGGAAGGCCGCGGTGTTCGTACACGGGTGCTTCTGGCATCGCCATGAGGGTTGCCCTCTCTTCAGACTGCCGAAGACACGAGCAGACTTCTGGGATGCAAAACTCTCCGCCAATCGACAGCGCGACCTGGCGGTAGTCAGGTCGCTTCTGGACATGAACTGGCGCGTGGCAGTTGTATGGGAGTGTGCTATCCGACTCGATTCGAGTGCCGCGAGTGATCGCCTTTCGGAATGGATATCCAGTGACCGCAAGGGAATAGAGATCCTGGCTAGCGAAGGCACCGTAATCTGTGGGGACCTGGATAGTGGTCAATCGTGAAAAATCCATATGTCTACGACCATTCCCTTGTTCATTTTTTCGTTCAGAAAAGGTGGTCGCTCCTGATCCAGGATGCTGGCCCCAGTCTGTCTGCGGCAGGGTTCAGTGCTCCACTCTGAATGCCTGAGGCGCGCCCCCCGACGCCTGACGGAATCATACCAGGGCAGAAGCCCCTGTCGCTGATTCTTTAGTCGCGCCGAGTCCCATAGGAGCAATTGCCGAATGCCTGAGCCGCAGGAGTCGGCCGTTGAGACGCTTGGTGTCGACACAGTCATGCCGCCGGACTTGCTGCGCCAGAGATAGCACGAAGCCTCGCTGAAGCCGTGCTGGCGGCGCAGACCTTGATGGGCAGGCGGGCCTCAACTTCGCGCACGAATCCGATGATCTGTTCTTGGCAAAGGCGTTCTTCACGCCCAATCTCCCTGTCATTGAGGATTGGGCTCCAAATGGTTGCGCTACTCCAACTCGTGGGCGTCGGCCCTCGCAATCATCGTGGCCGGTAGCACTAGCAGCGGCAGCAGTGCCTAAGGGTTCCCTCTTCACTGGCATCAGCGTAATAGCAGTAGTCAGCGTCGGCGACCCTGCCTACTTCCCGAAGCACAAGCGCTCTTCCGCTGACACCACCTTCATGCTGCATGGCAGCCGCGCCCCCGTCATGGGGACTACATGGCCTGTAGCTGCACCCACCCTCCCGCCCTGCTACCATTCCCGCGCTAACCCAGCCAGCCCACCCAGCGCAGACAGATGCGGGGCCGGCCGTCACATGTACGGCCCAGCGAGCCAGGACACCCTCCCGTGCCCCTTCAAGGAAGCTCGCATGCTCCGCAATTCCGTAATCCGTTCGGCTGCTCTGGCCTTCGCCATCTCCCTGAGCCTTGGCGCCCCGTCCGCGTTCGCCGCTGACCAGGCCACCGCATCCGCCGGCACCACCGCTGTCCAGCGCAAAGCCGTCGCCCAAGGCCTCTACGAGCTGGCTTTCAGCCCCAAGCAGAACGCTGTGTTCGTCGCCTCCTCGGGCGGCTTCGGCGATGCCGCCGGTCCGTCCCAGGTCCTGCGCCTGAACCCGGAAACCCTGGCCGTCGAAACCGCCATCCCGCTGGAGCGCAAAGCCTTCGGCGTTGTGCTGGATGACGCCAACAACCGCCTGTACTTCGGTAACACGGTCGATACCTCGGTCACCGTGGTCGACACTGCCACCAATAAATCGGTCGGCATCGTGCAGCTGATGGAAAAGAAGGTCGGCAAGGATGGCAAGGCGGCCTACACCCACGATCTGCGCGAGCTGGTCGTTGATGGCGCCAACAGCCGCCTGTACGTCACCGGTCACTCGGGTGAGGGCAGCGTGCTGTTCGTGGTGGATACGCAGTCGCTGAAGGTCATCAATACCATTCCGGGCCTGGGCAACGCCAAGGCACCGGGCCTGGCACTGGATACCAAGGCCAAGCGCGTGTACACCTCCAACCTGCTGGCCGAGGTCGTCACCGTCGGCACCGACGGCGGTAAGGTCGAGCAGCGTTTCAAGGTCAGTGCCGAGCAGCCGATGAACATAGCGCTGGACCCGGCCGGCAAGCGCCTGTTCGTGACCGACCAGGGCTCGGAGATGATCCGCAAGTACCAGGCCAGCAGCTCGGGCTTCGAATCGAAGCACCCGGGGCAGCGTGTGCTCGTGCTGGACCGTTCCACCGGCAAGGAACTTGCCAGCATCCCGACTGATGCCCGTCCGCTGGGTATCCTGCTGGACGCACCGCGCAAGCGCCTGTACGTGACCAACCGCGATGGCGGCACAGTGACCGTGTACAACAGCGACACCTACAAGCAGGTGGCCACCTACGCGGTGCCGACGCACCCGAACAGCCTGGCGCTGGATGCCAAGAAGAATGTGCTGTACGTGACCGTCAAGAACGGTGACAGCGAGCCGAAGGGCAGCGAAGAGTCTGTTGCCCGCATTGCGCTGTAACGCACCGCCGCTGGAATAAGGGCCGGCCGCCTGGGGCGGCCGGTTTCGTACGCGGTGCATTGGATGGACTGTTCCCGCGTAGGCCATGATGCGAGACTGGTGAAACGCCCTCGGCACCCGTACGCATGAACAGATCAAGGATGGCAGTTAGACGTATCTCGACACCCGAGATGGACGTGGTCAGGCACGCTGTGCAGTCCGCGCCGGTAGAAGGCATACAGCTCCCTTCACTGGAGAACCTGGCATCCCTCACCGTAATCAGTCGTTGTGGCTGCGGCTGCGCATCCGTGGACTTCAAGCTCCTTGGGGCGGGAGAGATCGCCGAGGTGGTTGCCGACGCAATTGGCGAAACATCCAGCGGGGAGGAGGTGGGCGTGCTTGTCTTTGGCGTCAACGGCCGGATTACCGGCCTGGAGATCGTGGGGTACTCGGATTCTCCGGCGGACCTGCCCATTGCGTCGACGGTGCGTCGTTCGATTGAATCTACCGACCAGCGTCTCTGAATCGTGGCATCAGCACTGTCTGAGACGCGTCGCTGTGCGACGCCCTTTCTACGGAACCGCCCGCCCACGCAGCAACGCATAGCTGGTGCAGCTCGCACAACGCTCAGTCCAAGGTGTTTGTCGCAGTGCAGCGCTCAATGCCGCGCGGGATGCAGGGTGCCCACCCAAGCCATGCAGCAGCAGGGTAACGGCCAGCCCGCAGCAAGCGCCGTCTGGAGGGCCGGGCAGCCCGGCTTGCGTGGCAGTAGCAGCCCCCGGCTTTATCTCATGACAATCCATGTACCGGCTCCAACCCTCGACGATGCCCCATCGCAACTATCGTCCTGAGGTGTCGCAAATCCTGAGATCGTGGCCTCTGATTCCTCCCTCTCACCGCTGAACACCCCGGCCCGTACCAGTCAGCCCCGTGCACGTCACGTCAGCAACATCGCGCTTTCTTTCACGGCTCACCCAACCCCATCTCCCTAGGATCGAACTTCATTCCCCATCGCTCCAAGGAGTTCCCATGGATGCTTCCCGCGTTCGCCTGCACGTTGAAGACTCCGGTGGTACCGGCCGCCCGGTGGTGCTGATCCACGGCTGGCCGCTGTCGGCCGAATCGTGGAAGGCGCAGGTCCCCGCGCTGCGCGAGGCAGGCTACCGTGTGGTGGCCTATGACCGTCGTGGCTTCGGCCGCTCGGACAAGCCGGCCGATGGCTACGAGTACGACACGCTCGCCGATGATCTGGCCGGTGTGCTTGAGGATCTGGACCTGAAGGACGCCACCTTGGTTGGCTTCTCCATGGGCGGTGGCGAAGTGGCGCGCTATGTCGCCAAGCACGGCGAATCGCGCCTTCACAGCGTGGTGTTCGCCTCGGCGGTGCCGCCGTACATGCTCAATACCAGCGACAACCCCGAGGGCCCGCTGACGCAGGAAAAGGCCGATGAAATGCGCGAAGGCCTGGAAAAGGACCGCGACTCCTTCTTCGATGGCTTTACCAAGGATTTCTTCAGTGCCAACGGCGAGCTCAAGGTCAGCGAAGAAGAACGCCAGGCCGCGATCAAGCTGTGCCAGCAGTCCGACCAGACCGCCGCGCTGGGCTGCATGAAGGCGTTCGGCACGACCGACTTCCGCGGCGACCTCAAGAAGGTCACGGTGCCGACCCTGGTGCTGCACGGCGACAGCGATGGCACGGTCCCGTTCGAGGGCTCGGGCAAGCGCACCCATGCGGCCATCGCGGGCAGTGAAGTGGTGGTCCTGAAGGACGCGCCGCACGGCTGCAATGCCAGCCATGCCGATGCGTTCAACAAGGCACTGTTGGACTTCCTGAAGAAGTAAGTCGCAGGTCGCTCTCCGCCATGCGCGCCCGGCACGTTGAGATCACGTGTCGGGCGTTCTTGTACGCTGTACCCGCTGAGCTGGAATCCAGCGCCCGCCCATACGAGATCGTCCATGCGCCAGTCCCAGACACCGCCCTGGAAGAAGCCCAGTCCCAATGGGAAGAAGAAGTCGCAGCCGCTCTCCGAGGCGCAGAAGAGCGCGGCCCGTCAGCGCGCCGAGGAAAACGGGCGGCGCTATCCTAATCTGGTCGACAACATGTGGGCGGCTAAACTGCCACGCGGCAGTTGATCGCTCGCGCTTCTATGCTTTCTCGTTGTGGCACAGCTGACTAATAGGCGACAACCCGTCCACGGTCGGTGGCGCATCCCCAAGGTATACATCCGACTGTCTCTGTGGGGACAGTAGTGGGTACATGTACGATGCAATTCACCCAAGGTGCGAAGCTTCCGGTTGTACCTGCCGAGTAGTATCGAGATACTCTGTAGACACAACGCCTGTTGTCGACGCCAATCAGGGCCTCCGCGTTGCCGGCGCGGGTTGTGCGAAAACGAACGCTACCGTGAGCGCGGAAGTTCTCACTCACTCCCACGTTGCCAGACGGCGCGTAGGCGAACACGTAGTCCGCTGAGCGGTCGTCATGCAAAAGCGTTCCTTCTGACGATGATGTCGACTCTGGATCCTGCTCCAGTCGAGGCACGGGGAGATCTTCGTCGTCGTCTTGTTCGCATGACCAACCTCCGATTGCATCGGGGCCGCTTAAAATGCCTTCGCCTTGGCCCGCTGTCATTCCATCCTGCTCACATAGTGCGTGGTGGTACAACTGGGTCGCGATTGATTGCTCTGAGAAAAAATAGGAAAAGGAGCCATCTGGATTGGGTCGAAGCTTCTGCTCCACAGGGAGTAAACCGCCGTCCAGATCAGACCATTGTGCGGTGCGCACGATGCGCTTGGTGCCGTCGCGCTCTTGGGTGTGTTCATCACGATAGGCAGCGGGCGGGGGCGTGACCGGCATGGTGACTGCTGCGGAAAGTAGAAGAATAAACATGGGCATCGGCGTTCTCTGGTGAACGAGCTCAGCTCGGTGAGATCATGCTGCCCACTATCATTTTCTTGAACTGTGCGCTGCTCTACGCATTAGACAGACGTAACGCACTAAGACCTATCTATTGTTTCTGTTGTAAAGATAATCCCAATCTGCTCGACAACATGTGGGCGGCCAAACTGCCACGCGGCAGTTAATCAGCACCCTGCTCAGCGCTTGACCGCGAGCACGCCATCCATCGCCAGCTCGGCCTTGAAGCCCGCCTTTTCCAGACGCTTGGCGACCTCGCGCGGTACATCGCGGCCGCTGGTCAGCTTGTTCGGCGCACCGGTGTAGTGGAACATCCGGCCGCCCTTGCGGATGACGCGTGCGAGCTCGTCATAGAACACCTGTGAATACAGCTCACCGGCGATGCCGAAGCGCGGCGGATCGTGCAGGATCGCATCGACCGAGGCAGTCTCCAGCCCTTCAATCTCCTGCGACACGTCACCTTGGCTCAGCGCCAGCCGACCCCCGCTGCTTTCCGCGTCCGGATCCGGCGACCACGGATTGAGCGTGCGCAGCCACAGCACATCCGGATTCTTCTCGAACGAACGGATACGGGTGACGCCGCCTTCCAGGCAGCACGCGGCGAAGTAGCCCAGGCCGCCGCAGGTATCCAGCACGGTCTTGCCGGCCGGCGCGATCAACGCGACCTTGCGGCGGGCATCCTCGAACGGGGAGACCTGCGCGCTGGGCAGCATCTTGATGCCGTCGATCTCGAAGGTCGGCGCGTCCCAGTCGGTCGGCACCAGCTTGATCAGCGCCGAGCCGAAGCGCGAGATCGCCAGGAATTCCTCGCCGTCCCAGTAGTACAGGGTCCGGTCCTTGGTCTTGCCGGGATAGGCATAGGTCTCGCCCTTCCACTGCCAGTGGTCGGCCGCCAGCGTGGCGGTGCCGGTGGAGCGGCCGAGGTCGAGCGAACCGGTCCATTCCCCGGTGCCGGCATCGCGGGCGCGGGTCAGGCTCTCGGCGAGCGGGCGGGTCAGCAGGGGGCCGGTGTAGTGGGGCACGGGATCTAAGTCCGCGGCGCGAGCGCCAGACGGTATGGCAGTCAGGGGTGGGCATCGTACCTGAGAAGCCGCTGGCCGGCCGTCATGGGGCCCCGAGCTGCGGGGATTCCGACCCACGTGTGGGCGGGTATCCGAGGCGCCGGCGGGGAGTGCGCTGATCGAACTGCGCAGGGACGCTTCGGATACTTGGGTCATGTCCTACGACCACATTCTCTGGCCGACCGGTACCACCTACTTCTTCAGTGCGCACCTGCGCGATCGCAGCAGCAGCCTGCTGGTGGAACAGGCGCAGATCCTGCGGCTGGCGTTCCGGGTGGCGCAGCAGGCGCGGCCGTTCCGGATCAATGCGATCGTGGTGCTGCCGGACCATCTGCATGGGGTGTGGACGCTACCGGAGGGCGATGAGGAGGGGCATCGCCGCTGGGCGCAGATCCAGGCGATCTTCGACCGCCAGCTGCCGATGACGGATCCACGGCTGCAGCTCCGGCGTGATCGCAGCCTGCGGCCGCTTTGGCACAACGGCTTTCGCGAGCATCGGATCGTAGATGCCGAGGACCTGCAGCGGCATGTGGCGTATGTGCATCACAACCCGGTCAAGCACGGGCATGTGCGTGACGCGACGCAATGGCCGTACAGCTCGATCCATCGCGGCCGCCGCGAGTCGGAAGAGCCATGTTGAAGTACGGGGATGGGATCCCCGGCTGCGTGGGGTTGCGGGTGGGGCGATGCAGGGGATGGGTGTTGCGGGCCGGGCCACCGGTGCGGGCGGTCGGTCGGTCGCCGCCGGTATCAGTGGCTCGGTGGGAGGGGGAAACAGGCATTGGCCATCAGGGGCACTTCACCGGAAAGACCGGCCCGGCGCCGATCAGGACCAGCGCCATGTAGTCGCTGTCCTTGGCTTTGCCCTTGAGCGTGGCACCGGGGTTGAACTTGAAGATGCCGAAGCCGCCACCGGGGCGCACCAGGGCCTTGTTGATCTGATCGGCATCGTCGCGGAAGAACTGGGCGATCTCGGCGCGGCTGGATTCCTGCAGCGGCGTGGCGTCTCGCTGCCATTGCTCATCGCGGTTGAAGGACACGTAGTACTGCCCCTGCTGCTGCTCGATCCGGAACTCCGCCGGCTTGCGCGCGTGGGTGGAGAAGCAGCCGAGCATTGGATCGGAAGAGAACACGCCGGCGCTGTTGTCCTTGCCGCAACTGGTCAGCAGGAGCGGGGACAGGAGAAGCAGGCTGGGCAACAAGCTGGGCAACAAGCGCATGGCGGTTCCTGTCGGCGGATGTTGAGGGCATTGTCCAACACGGCATGAAAAGATCCCGTCTGTGTGCGTCGCGGGCGATGGTGTACGGTGATGCGATCCTCAGGAGACACCCCGTGCTGCCAGATTCCCCGCAGGCACCCCGCTCACCATCGACGGCGCCGATCTCGGCCCAGCGGCTGCCGCTGCTCGGCCTGGCCAGCTTCCTGGGCCTCCCCGTCGGGGCCGCCGCCGCCCACATCGCCACCGCTGCCAACCACGGGGTCACCGCAGGCGCCAGCACCACCGGCGTCTCCATCGGCGTACTCGCTTCAGCGGCCGTGGGTCTGATTGCCACGGTCGGCTCGCGCGTGCGTCAGGAACGCTGGCCGTGGCTGGGCATCGTCGGCGCGGTGCTCAGTGCCGCGCCGCTGGTGCTGTTCCTGGTCGGGATGATGTTCAAGCACTGAGCCGCCCGCTCAGTGCCGGTGCCGCCGCCAGGCATTCCACACATGGGTACTGGCCAACAGCAGGCTGCCGACCACGGTCATCGGGGTCTCGGCCTCATGGCTCGGCCAGCCCACGGCGCCGGCCAGCAGCAACAACAGCCCGGCCAAAGCACCAGTGATCGCCAGCACGGGCAGGCGATGTTGGCGGTGCGCGCGCCACAGCGCGAAGCCGGTCACCGGCGCGGCGATCGCCACGAACAGGGCATGCACCCACTCGGCTTCGGCCCACACGCCCATCAGCGGGAGCATCGCCGCCAGCAGCGGCAGGGCCAGGCAGTGCAGCAGGCATAGGCCGGACAGCGCAATGGCGCCGGCATCCAACAGGGCAGAGGATCGCTTCATGGGGCGTGGGGGTCTTGGTCCGTTAATGTTATATAGTAACATTTCAATTCCCCTCCAGACCTGCTGCGCCATGACTGCCTCTGCTGCCCTTCATGATTCCCGTCTGCCGGTAACGGTGCTGTCCGGCTTCCTCGGTGCCGGCAAGACCACCCTGCTCAATCAGCTGCTACGCAACCGCGAGGGCCGCCGGGTGGCGGTGATCGTCAACGACATGAGCGAGATCAATGTCGACGTGCAGCTGGTCCGCGATGGCGGCGCCGCGCTCAGCCGCACCGAGGAGACGCTGGTGGAGTTCAGCAACGGCTGCATCTGCTGCACGCTGCGCGATGACCTGCTGCACGAGGTGCGCAGGCTTGCGGCGGAGGGACGCTATGACTATCTGTTGATCGAGTCGACCGGGATCGCCGAGCCGATGCCGGTCGCGGCGACCTTCTCGGTGCGCGATGAGGCGGGCTTCAGCCTCAGCGACATCGCGCGGCTGGACACGCTGGTGACGGTGGTGGATGGCGCGCAGTTCCTCCACGACTTCGGCTCCAGCGATCGGCTGATCGACCGCGGGCAGCAGACGGGTGAGGACGACGACCGCGGTGTGGTCAATTTGCTCGCCGAGCAGATCGAGTTCGCCAATGTGATCGTGGTGAGCAAGTGCGATCTGATCGATGACGACACGCTGCAGTCCACGCTGGCCGTGCTGCGCGCGATGAACCGCGATGCGCGGCTGGTGCTGTCCGAACACGGCAACGTGCCGCTGCATGAGGTGCTCGATACCGGCCGCTACGATTTCGTCAAAGCGCAGTTGGCACCGGGCTGGATGCAGGCGCTGCGTGGTCAGCACATGCCGGAGACCGAGGAATACGGCATCACCAGTTTCGTCTACCGCTCGCGCCGACCGTTCCATCCGCAGCGCTTTGCACGCTTGCTGGAAACCGGGCTGGGCAGCGTGATCCGCAGCAAGGGCTTCTTCTGGCTGGCCAACCGCATGGACTCGGTGGGCGAGCTCTCCAGTGTCGGTGCGGCCACGCAGACCTCGGTCGCGGGGGTCTGGTACGCCTCGCGCGAGCGCCTGGAGGCGGGCTTGGAGAACACCGTGCCCGAGCTGTCACCCACGCGCGTGCCCTACACGGATATCGGCTGGGCCCGCCAACAGACGGCGTGCTGGACCGCGCCGCTGCCCAGCGTGGAGCAGGTTGGCGATGCCGGTGAGTACCAGGCGATGCGCAGGCTGTGGCATCCGTGGTGGGGCGACCGCCGCCAGGAACTGGCGGTGATCGGCGTGGCGATGGACGAGCACGCGGTGCGTGCCGAGCTGGATGCCTGCCTGCTCAACGATGAAGAACTGCGCGCCGGCCCGCTGTTGTGGCAGTTGTTGCCGGACGCTTTCCCGGCGTGGGCGCGCACGTAGCCGCCGGCGCTACACCGGCGTCAGCTGCCAGCCCTGATCAGATGCGCGCAGGGTATGGCTCAATCCCACCGCCTCCAGCAGCGCGTCATCGTGCGAGACGATCATCAGCGTGCCGCTGTACTGGCTGAGCATCTGCTCCAGCGCGGTCAGCGAGGGCAGGTCGAGGTGATTGCCGGGTTCGTCGAGCAGCAGCAGCTGCGGCGGCGTCTGTGCGTAAAGCATGGACGCCAACGCCGCCTTCAAGCGTTCGCCACCGCTGAGCGTGGCCAACGGCCGCAGGCTGCGCTCGGCATCGAGCCCGAGCAGCGCCAACTGCGTGCGCAGCGTGCCTTCGCTGGCCAGCGGATGCGCGCGCTGCAGCAGTGACAGGGCCGAGGCGTCATCGGGCAGCATCGTGAGCGACTGATCGAGCAGGGCGACGCTGGCCGCCACCTCGACGTGCCCCGACACCGGCGCCAACGTGCCGGCCAGCAACCGCAGCAGCGTGGATTTGCCGCTGCCGTTGAGGCCCTGCACGCCGATCCGCTGGCCGCGCTGAACCGTGAGATCCAGCGTCTTCCAGGGCGCCTGCACCCACGGCAGTTCGGCGGCGACGAGCTCGGCCACGCGCTGGGGGCCCGGCTGGCTGATCACCGGGGCAAGCAGGGCGATCTCGATGTCCTGCTCCACCTCGCCGGCGGCCTCGCGCACGCGCGCGTCCAGTTCGGTACGGCGCTCGCTCTGCTGTGTTTGCCAGCGGCCGGCACTGTGCTCGCTGCGGTTCTTCATGCCACCGAGCAGGATCGGCGCCTGGTTGGCGGTGCGCGCATCGCGTGTAGCGCGCGCTTGCCGATGCGCCATCTTCTCGCGCTGATCGCGCAGCTCGGTCTGCTGCTGGCGGCGCTCGCGCTTGCGCAGGGCCAGCTGGGCATCCGCGCTGCGACGCTCGTCCTGCTTCTGTTCGGCGTAGAGATCGTAGTTGCCGCCATACTGGCGCAGCCCGCCGGGTGACAGTTCGACGATGCGCGCCATGTGCCGCAGCAGCATGCGGTCGTGGCTGATCACGATCAGGCCGCCGTGCCAGCGCTGCAGCGCCTCGATCAGGCGCGCACGATGGGCGGCGTCGAGGTGGTTGCTGGGTTCATCCAGGATCAGCCCCTCGGCACCGGACAGGAACGCACCGGCCAGCGCGACCTGCATCGCCTGGCCACCACTGAGCGTGGCCGCCGGGCGTAGGGGATCCAGCGCGGGCAGCCCGAGCAGCTGCCACTGCGCCTGCAACTGCTCGCGAAGGTCCCAGCGCTCACCTACGCGGGTGAAGTCGTCCGGATCCACGCTGCCGGCTTCGATACGGTGCAGGGCGTCGAGCACCGCGCCGACGCCGGCCAGATCGGCGATGCGGCCTTCAGGCACGCCGCTGTGCTGCGTGAGCAGGTGCACCGGCCCGCTGCGCAGGATGCGGCCAGCGGTGGGCGTCAGATCGCCGCTGAGCAGGTGCGCGAGCAGGCTTTTGCCCACGCCGTTGCGCCCGACCAGGCCGGTCGGGGTGCCGTCGAACGCGGCGGACAGTTCGGAAAACAGGACCCGGCCGTCGGGCAGGGTATGCGTCACGCGATCGAGCGTGAGAGCGAATGCGGTCATGCGACCTCCATTGGATGCCAAGGACTCCCCTCCTGCGGAACAGGTGGGTGGAGACGGGCCGTCAGACGACGGCGGCATCAATGGCGCATGTAGGCCTACCTCGGCAACAAAGGCGGCTGGCTGCCGCGTGGCCAGTATAAAACCGCCCGGCGGCAGGGCGATGAACGCCGCCTGCTCAGCAGCTGACCCCGGTCAGCCGGGCGCTGATGAAATCGATGAAGACCCGCAGCTTGGGCAGCACATGGCGGCCGGAGGGCCACAGCAGGTAGAAGGTGCCGCAGGCATGGATGCGGTCGGCCATGACCCGTTGCAGGCGGCCGTCGGCCAGGGCCTCGCGCACCGAGTGCTCGGGGATATAGGCGATGCCGCGCCCGGCCAGCGCGAAGGCCAGCCGCGCTTCGATCGTATTGCTGACCATCGAGACCGGCAGTGCCAGCGGCGCGGCGCCCGGCGTCTGCGGCAGCGGCCACGGTTCCAGCTTGCCGCTGCTGGGGAAGCGGTAGTGCAGGCAGTCGTGGTGCAGCAGGTCCTCGGGCACACGTGGCGTGCCGCGCCGCGCCAGGTAATCAGGGGAGGCGACCAGATAGCGCGGGAACACGCCGAGCTGTCGCGCGCTCAGGCGCGAGTCGGTCGGCGCGCTGACCCGCAGCACGGCGTCGAAGCCTTCCTCGATCACATCCACCAGGCGGTCATCGAAATCCAGCTCCAGGCGGATGCCGGGATAAGCGGCCATGAACTCGGTGAGCAGCGGCAGCGAGATGTCGCCGACCAGCGGCAGGCTGACCCGCAGCACCCCCGTGGGCGCCTCGGTCTGCTGGACCAGCTCATCGCGGGCGGCGTCACGCTCATCGAGGATGCGCCGGCACCGGACCAGGAAGCGCTCGCCCTCGGCGGTGAGAGTGACGCTGCGGGTGCTGCGATGGAACAGCCGCACGCCGAGTGCCTGCTCCAGCCGCGATACCGTCTTGCCGGCCGCCGAGGCGGAGATGCCGAGCATGCGGCCGGTCTCGACGAAGCTGCGGGTGTCGGCGACCTGCACGAAGGTCTGCAGGTTGCCAAGGTTGTCCAAGGCTGACATGGGCGGTTGCACGGGGTGAAAGAGGCACTGTAACGGCCGGCAGGGCCTGCGGGGCGGGCGCCGGCGGCATTGGCCCGCAACACTGTGGTGCGCGGGTGCCTGGTGCCGGCCGAAGACCTTGCGGGGAGGGCGCTTCGCCGATTGCGGCCTCGCCGGTCCGGAATGTGCGGAGCGCCACCCGGCTGTTTCCCTGGCGGCTCACCGCCTACCGTGGCGCTCCCCCTTCTGCTGGTGCCCCCATGTCTTCCCTCCCGGACCTCCGCGAGCCCACGTCCTTCGATGCGGCACCCACCCAGGCGCGCCCATGAGCGGGCACGCGGTCGATTCCACCGCCCTCCCCCTGCCCAGCGCCGCCAGCCGGTTGCCGTTCGGCGGGCTGCTGGCGCTGGCCTGCGCGGGCTTCATCACCATCCTCACCGAGGCGCTTCCGGCCGGCCTGCTCTCCCCGATGAGCGCCGATCTCGGCGTCAGCCGCGCGCTGGTCGGGCAGCTGGTCACGATCTACGCCCTGGGCTCGCTCGTCGCCGCATTGCCGATGACCGCGCTGACCCGCCGCTGGCCGCGCCGCCCGCTGCTGCTCACTGCGATCGCCGGCTTCGTGGTGGTCAACACCATCACCGCGATGACGCACCACTACGGCCTGATGCTGGTCGCGCGCTTCTGCGCGGGCATCAGCGCGGGCCTGCTGTGGTCGCTGGTGGCCGGCTATGCCAGCCGCATGGTGGTGCCGCAGCTGCAGGGCCGCGCGATCGCGGTGGCGATGGTCGGCACGCCGCTGGCACTGTCGCTCGGCATTCCGGCCGGCACCCTGCTCGGCCAGACCATTGGATGGCGCTGGGCGTTCGGGTTGATGTCGCTGCTCAGCGTCGGCCTGCTGGTGTGGGCGCAGCTGGTGCTGCCGCCCTTGCCGGCCCCGGGCGCGGCGGCCCAGCAGCCGCTGGGCAACGTACTGCGGCTGCGCGGCATGCGCACTGCGCTGCTGACGATGTTCCTGTACGTGCTGGCGCACAACGTGCTCTACACCTACATCGAACCGTTCGCGGCGCTGTCCGGCGCGGCGGCCTGGCTGGATCGGCTGCTGCTGGTGTTCGGCGTGGCCGCGCTGGTCGGCATCTGGATCACCGGGCTGCTGGTGGACCGCTGGCTGCGCGAACTGGTCATCGCCAGCACGCTGGCGTTTGCGTTGTCGGCCGTGGCGTTCGGGCTGTGGCCCGGCACACCGTGGGTGCTGCTGATCGGCACGGTGGTGTGGGGGGTGTCGTTCGGGGGCGTTGCCACCCAGTTCCAGACCGCGGTGGCACGTCGCGCCGATGAGGCCGGTGACATCGCGCAGTCGTTCGTGGTGACCGGCTGGAACCTGGCGATCGCGCTGGCCGGCATCGTCGGCGGGGTGATGCTGGAAACCGTGGGCGAGCGCTGGCTGCCGGCGGTGCTGCTGGTGCTGCTGTTGGCCACGTTGGTGGTGGTGCTGCGCCAGCCGCGTGCGTGGGCCCCGATCGCGCACTGAGCCGAGCCGCCGCACACGGCAAGGTGAGCCGCGATACCCGGCGCTATGCTGGGGCCGGGTATCGCGATGGGAGTGGCAGGTGCGTAACGGAGTCCTTCGAAGTGGCCTGCTGGCGCTGCTGTGCCTGGCCGGGGTCGCACAGGCGGCTGAGCCGGATCGGCGCATCGCGCTGACGATCGATGATCTGCCCTGGCAGCGCCTGGACGAACGCGCCGAGCCCGAGCTTGCCGCCCGTCATGCACATTTGATCGCAGCCCTGAAGCGGGCCGACGTGCCGGTGGTGGGGTTCGTCAACGAGGTCAAGCTGGCGGTGGACGGACAGGTGCAGCCGACGCGGGTACAGATGCTGCGCGACTGGCGCGATGCCGGTGTCGAACTGGGCAACCACACCTACGGCCATGTCGATCTGCACGCGATCGGCCTGGCCGCGTATGAGCAGGACATCCTGCGCGGTGAAGCCACCTTGCGCCCACTGCTGGCCGAAACCGGGCAGGCACCGCGCTGGTTCCGGCATCCGTATCTGCGTGCCGGGCAGTCACCGCAGGAACGCGCTGCGCTCGGCGCGTTCCTGCAGCAACATGGTTATCAGGTCGCGCCGGTCACGGTCGACAACAGCGAATGGATCTGGGCCTTCGCCTACGATCACGTGCGCGATACCGAGCCCGATCCGGTCGCGCGGGAGGCCCGCCTGCGCCAGCTGCGTCGCGGCTACGTGCCCTACATGCTCAACAAGCTGGACTACTACGAGCAGCAGGGGCAGCAGCTGCTGGGCCGGTTGCCTGCACAGGTGTGGTTGATCCACGCCAATGCGCTCAGCGCGGACTGTGTGGAAGAACTGGTCGCCGCCACGCGCCGGCGCGGCTATCGCTTCATCTCGCTGGAGGCGGCACTGCAGGATCCGGCCTACCAGCATGCCGATGGCTACAACGGCGCCGGGGGCATCAGCTGGATCCAGCGCTGGGCGATGGCCGAGGGCAGACCGAAGGCGTTCTATGCTGGCGAGCCGCAGGTCCCGGCGTGGGTGATGACGCTGGCCGGCCTCGAGGCGAAATGACGCAACGGCTCAGGCCGGCGTGTCGCCGTTGGGGTTCTGCATGTCCTCCGGTGCCTGTCCGTACTGCTGCTGGCGCTGCTGGTGGAACGCCATGAACTCGGCCGGCGGCAGTGCCTTCGAGAACAGCCACCCCTGCCCGAACTCCACCTGGCGCGCCTGGAGATAGGCGAGCTGGGCCGGGGTTTCCACGCCCTCCGCCACGGTGAACAGCCCGAGCGTCTTGGCCATGTCGATGATGTGCGAGGTCACCGGACTGGTGGCACTGTCGGTGCCGATCGCATCGATGAACGACTTGTCGATCTTCAGTGCATCCAGCGGCAGCTGCTGCAGGTACTGCAGGCTGGAATAGCCGACACCGAAGTCATCGATCGCCACGCAGTGACCCATGCGCCGCGCATTGGCCAGGCTGGTGCGCGCGCGGCGGAAATCGATGAAGCCGCGCTCGGTTGCCTCCAGCCAGATCTGCTGGGGGTGGATGCCGGTGCCGTGCAGCTTGCTCGACAGCACCTTCAACGCCCGGCCACTGCTGACATCCTCGGCGGCCAGGTTGATCGCGATGTGCGCGGTGCGGTCCTGTATCAGCAGCGTGCGCATGTCGGCGATCACATGGTCGATGACCTGATCGGTCAGCGCCTCGATCAGCCCGGCTTCCTCGGCCAGCGGAATGAACAGATCCGGCCGCACCAGCGTGCCATCGGGCCGACGCCAGCGCACCAGCGATTCGGCGCCCACGCAGATGCCGGTGTCCAGCTCGATGATCGGCTGGTAGTGCATGAAGAACTCGCGCCTGCGCACCGCCGTGGCCAGTTCGCCCCGCAGCGACAGCCGCCGCCGCGACAGCCACACCACACCCCCGATCGCCGCCAGCGCGCCGAGCACGCCCAGCGGAATGAACTGCCCGATCTGGTGGCGGAACGCGGCGACCAGATCGGTGCGCGGGGCGGTCGCAACGGCCAACCACTCCTGGTCCTGCGCGGTGGCGTAGAGCGTCTGGCCTTCCATGCCGCTGGCCGGCTCGCGCAGCAACCGCTGCAGCAGTTCCTGGTCCCGGATGTCCTGCTGCGCGATCAGGCGCCCGTCCGGGCTGGCTACCGCCAGCCGCACGTTGGGGTCGGCGATCACATCGACCAGCCGCGCCGGGTCCATCAGGATGTCGTACTGCCCGTAGCTGAGCGCCATCAACGGCTGCTCCAGATTGCCGGCCAGCGGCCGGACGCCGAGGGTGATGCCGGCGCCTTCGGCGGTCACGTACCCGGGCGTGGGCTGCGGGATCTCGGCCGTCACCGGCCCCCACGAATTGCAGACCAGCCGGCCCTGTTCGAAGTAGCCCACCTGCTCGGCCGAATGGGTACGCATGGCCAGGCTGCGCATCAGCTGCAGGTGCTCGGGTGAGCAGGGCACCAGTGTGCTCTGGTTGAGCTCGTGCAGGGTGGTCAGTGCCATCTCGTAGGCACGATGCGCGCGCTGCAGGGTGCGCTCGGCCGTGGTCTGCAGCCGCACCTGCTCGGACTCGCTGGCGCGGCTCCAGGTGAAATAGAACACCGTGGCGATCGGCACCAGGGCGCCCAGCAGGGCGAGCACTACAGTGACGGCGATGATCCTGGCGCGGTTCAAGCAGACCTCGATGCCTAGTCGAAAAGGGGTTCCATGGCAGCCCGACGGGCCAGGGCACTCACTGCCCCGAGCCGCTATATGACCATCAGTCCGCAGGGATTGAAACACTGCCGCGCGCCGGGACGGGCGGGAGCGGAGGCGGGACGCTCCATGAGGGGTTGAATCCGTCAGCCCTGGGCAGGGCGCCAGCGCATGCCCAGCGGCAGCCCGGTATTCACCTTCGGTTCGCGCCCCCGGCCGGATCATCGCGCCGCACCCTTCCGTGCCCCGATCCGAGCCCGATGAATCCGACCCTGCCTGCCGCGTTGGCCCTGTTGTCGTTGCTGCTGCCTGGCCTGGCATCGGCGCGCACGGTCTATCGCTGCGTGCAGAGCAACACGGTCAGCCTGGCCACCGCGCCGGAGCCGGGCTCCAGATGCACCCCGCAGCAGATCGACGACAACGCCGTGCAGACCCCCAACCTGTGGGGCAACATGGGCGTCTTCAGCGGCACCCTGTATGAGCGTGAGCAGGACGGTGCGCTGGTCTACTCCACCCGCAACCTGCCCGGCTCGCGCGTGTTCCTGAAGTTCACCGTGGCCACGCCCCCGGGCGAGCCGGCGCACGAAGGGCTGGGCAAGGTCGGTACGCCGCAGTTGAACCGGCATGCCAAGCAGTTCAAGGCGGCAGCCAAGGCCACCGGCGTGGACGATGCCTGGCTGCGCGCGATCGCGCATGCAGAGAGTGGCTTCGATGCCGGCGCGATCTCACCCAAGGGCGCGCAGGGCGTGATGCAGCTGATGCCCGATACGGCCACCGAATACGGCGTGGCCGATCCCCTCTCGGCCGAGCAGTCGATCAGCGGTGGCGCGCGTTACATGAAGGCGTTGCTGCGGCGTTACAGAGGCGACCGCGTACTGGCTGCGGCCGCGTACAACGCCGGGATCGGTGCGGTGACGCGCTACAAGGGCGTGCCCCCGTATGCCGAGACGCTGGCCTATGTGGAGAAGGTCAGCGCGTTGTACGTGCGCTACCGCGAAGCGATGGGGTTCAAGGTGGAGACGCCGGCGAAGTAAGGGCCGGGCTCAGCGCGAGGAGCCGCGTGCGACGATCGCGTACGCGTCACTGCGGCCGACGGCGTTCAACGCCGCTTGGACATCGCGGCGCGCCACCACCTGCCACCAGCGGCGATCGCGCTCCGCATCGCCGGGCAGCGAGGGCACCGTGACAAAGCGCTGGACCGACAGCAGGGTATCGCTGCGGTGCTGGGTGGATTGCAGTCTGCCGATCAGATGCGCGGCCGCGGCGTCCAAGGCGTTGTCCTCCAGCAGGGCCTCCATGAAATAGCCTGCGGCAACATCGTCATGCGCCTGGAGCCATGCCTTTGCCTGTTCGGCACGGGCCAGATCGCCAAGCTGGCGGTAGGCCGCAAAGCGCACCCACTGCTGCACCGCTTCACCGTACGGGCTGAGGTTGTCGCCGATGCCGTTGGCGGTCTCCAGTGCCTGGCGGGGCTGCAGGATGCCGGTCTGCCACACGGCCAGATTCAGGCGCTGGCTGACATTGCTGCCGCCGCCCTCCGAGAAGCGGCCCGCGAGCGTCATGGTGGCCATCGCCGTCTCGATGTCGCCCAGCCGCCGCTGGGCGATGGCACGACTGTTGAGCAGCCACGCGAGGTCGCCGGACCCCTCGAAGGTGTCCGGAATGCCCGGACCGGCAGCCACCTTGGCCGCCCGGTCCGTCATCGCGAGGACGTCCTCGTTCTTTCCCATCAGCAGCATCGCCTCGCTCATCGCAGAGAGCGCGGTCACGTTCTCCGGCGCCAGCAGCGTGTCCAGCCGCAGCGTGTCCAGATGGCGCTGGGCAGACTGTTGTGGATCGAAACGAGGGCTGTCGCGATCGATGAAGCGATCAAAGCGCTTGTCCGCGCGCAGGGCGATGACTTCCATCGGGGTATCAATGCGCGCAAGGGTGGCCGCGACCCGTTCGGACTGCTCGGCATTGATCTGAAGCAGCGCGAGCGTACGCCAGAAATCAGTCGGCTCCACGCCATCGGGCTTCCACTGGCGCTGGAACAGCACCTCGAGGAACGCGCGCAACACATCCTCCTCGCCCTGCAACCGCTGGATGAACTGCGCGGCCATGTTGATGCTGACATCGCCCGCGAATGAAGGCGCCAGCTGCACTGCACGGGTGATGTTCCGGATGCCGTCGAGCGGATTGCCCTCCTGGGTATCCAGTGCCCCGAGCAGATACAGCACACGCGGTTCATCCGGCGACAGCTGGCGTGCGCTCTGCAGGTATGTTCGTGCGAACCCCGTCTGACCGGTCTGCAGCGCGGTCCACGCCGCCTGGCTGTAGGCCTCGAGACGGTCGGCCTGCGACAGCGTGGGCAGGGCAGGGCTCGCCAGCAGGCGTTCAAAGGCAATCAGTGCACCCAACGTGTCGCCCTGTGCGGCTTGATCGGCCGCATCGGCGACGGCGTCGCGCAGGACCTGCGCCTGTGGCGCTGTTGTGCCATCGCCGGTGTCGACACGGGCGTGGACGGGACTGCTGCCTGCGATCGCCAGCGCAAGCACCAGGGCACTACGATGACGTTGCAGGCGCCGCATGACGGTGTCCTTCCATGGAATGAACCCCGATTGAAACCGGAACGTGGCGTCCGCACAAGTCGCGTTCGTCGTGCAGGGTTTGCAGGCGCGCTGCGAGCGGCTAAGGTCGTGTCCCGAACAGCAGCAGGCAAGGATGGCGATGACGCGCGGACGATGGACGATGGTGGTGCTGATCGCCACCCTGATGGCGGCAGCGCTGGTCTGGACCTTCCTGCGCGAACCGGCGGCGCCGGCACCGCCACCGGGCCCGGTGGCGACGGTCCTGGGTTGGACGCCGCAGATCAGCGTGCTGGCCGGCGACGGCGTCGGCGGCAGCACGGAAGGCCCCGCCGCCCAGGCGCGCTTTGCCGATCCGTACGGCGTGGCCGTGGATGCACACGGCATCGTGTACATCGCCGATGCCGGCGACAACAACCGCATCCGCCGCGTCCATCCCGACGGCCGCGTGGACACCCTGGCCGGGCAGGGCGAGGGCTGGCGCGATGGCGCTGCCTTGCAGGCGCAGTTCAACACGCCCTCCGGGATCGCGCTGGATGCCAGCGGCAACGTCTTCGTCGCCGATACCGGCAACCACGTGATCCGCCGCATCGCGGTGGACGGCACCGTGAGCACGCTGGCCGGTGATGGCCAGCGGGGCTTCGTCGATGGGCCGGCCGCGCAGGCGCGTTTCGATGGGCCGATGGGCGTGGCGGTGGACGCCGGCGGCCGCGTGTACGTGGCCGATACCTACAACGACCGCATCCGCATCATCGAACCCGATGGACGGGTGCATACCGTCGCGGGCGGCGAACGCCCGGGCATGCTCGATGGCTTGGGCACGGTCACCCGCCTGGATACGCCGGTGGCGCTGGCACTGGATCCGCACGGCAATCTGCTGATCGCCGACCTGTTCAACAACGCGATCCGCCAGCTTGCACCGGATGGCACGCTGAGCACCCGCGTCGCCGATGGGGGCCTGCTCAGTGGTCCGCTGTCGTTGGCGGTGACCCACGACGGGGTGATCTATGCCAGCGACATCAACGGCAAGGTGGTGCAGATCTCGGCGCAGGGGCATCAGCTGGCCTTGGCGGGGGTGCCGCCGCAACCGCGCTTCGCCCGTCCCACCGCGCTCGCGCTCGATGCCGAGGGTGGTCTGTACCTGGCCGATGCCGCGTCCTACCGTGTGCACCGGCTGCGTGCGCTGGCGGCAGGAGAAGCCGCCCCGCCGGCGCTGATCGGCCCGGCGCCGGACGCGCCGCTGCCGCAGACCGCCGGCCGGTGGCCGCTGGCCCCGCAGGACGGGTGGCATGAAGTGGTCGGCACGCTGGGTGAAGTGCGCGGCGACTTCAAGGGCGAAAGTCGCCACCACCTGCACGGTGGCTTCGACATCCGCGGCGATGTCGGCCAGCCGGTGCTGGCGATTGCCGACGGCAAGGTGGATACGCCGTTCGCGGCGTGGTCAGTGGGTGGCCAGGCCGAGGGCCTGTCACTGGGCCGGCTCAAGTACATCCACATGAAGGTCGGCCGCGACCCGCGCGATCGTCCGTTCGATGCGCGCTGGCAACCACTGTTCGGTGAGGACGGCACGTTGGCGCGCATCCGCGTGCGCCGTGGCACGCGCTTCGCTGCGGGTGAGGCGCTGGGCAGCATCAACCGCATGGCGCATGTACACCTGAGCGTGGGTGCCAGCGGCTTCGAGCGCAATGCGGTGGCGCTGGGCTTCATCGATTATGCCGACACCTTCGCGCCGCGCATCACCGAGGTGGCGGTGCTGGACGATCTGGATCAGCCGATCCAGGCCGGCGCCGATGGCCGCATTGCAGTTCCGAGGCAAGGCCCGGGCGTGCAGATCGTGGTGGAGGCGTGGGACCAGGTGGACCGCAACCTGCCGCGGCGGCGGCTGGGGCTGTACCAGGTCGGCTACCAGGTGCTGGATGCGCAGGGCCAGCCGTTGGCCGGCTACGAGCAGCCGCGTTTCAACATCGTCTTCAACCGGATGCCGCGCGAAGACAGCGCCACCCGCGTGGCCTACGCGCCGGACAGTGGCATCACCGTGCATGGCAGCGCGGTCACCCGGTTCCGCTACCTGGTCACCAACACCGTGCGCGATGGGCTGGTCGAGACCGGGCGCTGGCAGCCCGACGCGTTGCCCGCCGGCGACTACATCCTGCGTGGCAGTGCGCGTGACTACAGCGGCAATGAGGCCATCGGCCCGCGCGATCTGAAGATCACGCTGTTGCCCTGAGCCATGTCAGGCGCCGACGCGCACGCGTTCGGCGTCCATGTCGGCCAGCGGGCGCACCTCGATGCTGCCGAAACGTGACCACGGGAACTGCTGGGCGATGCGCATCGCCTCAGCGTGGTCCGGCGCGTTGATCAGATTGAAGCCGGCCAACAATTCGTGGGTTTCGGCGAACGGGCCATCGGTGATGCGGGTCTGGCCCTGGCGCACGCGCAGCGTACGCGCGCTGTCGACCGGTTCCAGCTTCTGCGCGAGCACCAGCGTGCCCTCGGCCTGCAGGCGGTCGGCATGCTGCAGGCAGTCGTGCATCAGGCGGTCGTACTCGTCGCCGGGCAGGGCCTGCAACAGGCCTTCGTCGATGTAGATCAGCAACAGGAATTGCATGGCCGGACCGGGGTGAGCGGGGGAAACGGCATGATGCCCCAGCCCGCGCCCGGGACGTGTTGCAGCGCCGCAGCGGTGCCCCGTTCAGGGGCGGAAAAATAAACCCGTGCGGCGTGTCGATTTCCGCCCTGCGGGCACGTTGTATCCAGTGAACGGCCCGGGTGACGGGCTGGCACACAGGAGCATCCCGTGAAAGTCATGGTACTGGTCAAGGCAACGGCGGCCACCGAGGCCGGTCAACTGCCCACCGAGCAGGAAATACGCGCCATGGGCGCTTACAACGAACAGCTGGTCCAGGCCGGGATCATGCTGGCCGGCGAGGGCCTGCACCCGACCGCGCGCGCCCGCCGGGTGGCGTTCGGCAGTGAACCGCCGCGTGTCATCGATGGGCCCTTCGCTGAAACCCGCGAGCTGGTCTGCGGGTTCTGGCTCTGGCAGGTGCGCTCGCTGGACGAGGCCACCGAATGGCTCAAGCGCGCCCCGTTCGCTGCCGGGGATGTGGTCGAGCTGCGGCCGATCCTCAGTGCCGAGGATTTCGGCGCGGCCTTCACTCCTGAATTACAGGCGCAGGAACAGCGTCTGCGCGACCAGATCGGCACCGCCGATTGATCCCCCCGCATCCCTGGAGCATTCCCATGAAACTGATTCCGTTCCTCGGCTTCAACGGCAAGACCCATGACGCCATGGCCTTCTACGCGCAGGTGCTCGGCGGTAAGGTCACCTCTGAAATGAAGTACCGCGACATGTCTCCCATGGAAAGCCAGGAGGGCTGTGGCGAGATGCCGCCGGAGACACTGGACCACGTTGCCCACAGCCAGCTGGAGGTTGGCTCGGCGGTCCTGATGGCCGCCGATGGCCCGTCGTCGGACGGGTAGGGCAGCACCACGATCAACATCGAGGTCGACTCGGTCGACGAAGCCGAGCGTGTGTTCAAGGCGCTGGCCGACGGGGGTGAGATCAAGATGCCGATCACCGAGACCTTCTGGGCCCATCGCTGGGGCTTTCTGATCGACCGCTACGGCAAGCCATGGATGGTCAACTGCATGAAGCAGCCCTGAGCCCGGACCGGCGCGATGGCACGCCGCGGTGCGGCTTGTGCCCCGGCCGCGCTGGTGCTCTGATCGGCCGCATGGACACGGCACTGACGCAACGACTGGAGACGATCTGGCGCATGGAGTCGCCAGTGTTGACCGCCCGTTTGACCCGCCTGCTTGGCGGCGATGTCGGCCGTGCCGAAGAGCTGGTCCAGGACACCTGGCTGGCCGCGCTGGAGCGCTGGCCCCGCCAGGGGGTACCGGACAATCCCGGAGCGTGGCTGATGACCACCGCGCGCAACCGTGCCATCGATGTGCTGCGCCAGCACCGCCGCGTCGCCGGCCAGCATGCGCAGTACGGCAGTGAGCTGGAGCCGCTGCCGTTGCCGGCGCCCGATGACAGCGGTGCGCTGGAAGACGACATCGGCGATGACCTGCTGCGGTTGATGTTCGTCGCCTGCCATCCAGTGCTGGCGGCCGATGCGCGCGTGGCATTGACGCTGCGGCTGCTTGGCGGGCTGACCACCGAGGAAATCGCGCGCGCCTTCCTCGCCCCGGAGCCGACCATCGCCCAGCGCATCGTGCGCGCCAAACGCACGCTGGCGCAGAAGCAGGTGCCGTTCGAAGTGCCACGCCAGGCGGCGCTGCCCGAGCGGTTGGCCTCGGTGCTGGAGGTGGTCTACCTGATCTTCAACGAAGGCTATGCCGCCAGTGCCGGCGATGACTGGATGCGCCCGGCGTTGTGCGATGAAGCGCTGCGGCTGGGCCGCGTGCTGGCCGGCCGGCTGCCGACCTGGCCGCAGGTGCAGGGTCTGCTCGCGTTGATGGAACTGCAGGCATCGCGCACCGCCGCGCGTACGGATGCGACCGGCACACCGATCCTGCTGCCCGACCAGGACCGCACGCGCTGGGACTGGCTGCAGATCGCCCGTGGCCAGGCGGCCCTGCAGCGAGCGATTGCGTTGGGCGGTGGCGACGACGCCTATGCACTGCAGGCGGCCATCGCCGAGTGCCATGCGCGTGCACGCCGCGCCGAAGACACCGACTGGGCGCGGATGACCGTGTTGTACGCGCGGCTGGCCCAGCGCCAGCCCTCGCCGGTGATCGCGCTGAACCACGCGGTCGCCTTGTCGCGGGCACAGGGTGCGGCCGCCGCATGGCCCTTGGTCGACGCGCTCGGGGACGATGCGCGGTTGCGCGACTACGCGCCGCTGGCCGCGGTGCAGGGTGATCTGTTGGCCCAGCTGGGCCGGCACGACGAAGCGCGCGCGGCCTTCGCGCGTGCAGCCGCACTGACCGCCAACGCACGTGAGAAGGCGCTGCTGCTGGCTCGCGCGGCCGCTGTGTAGACCGGCACTGCACCGCACGGCAGCTCTGGCCTACACTCGGGCGATTGTCGGTCAGTCATGAGGTGCAGCGTGAAGCGTGTGGTAATCAGCCTGTTGGCGTTGTCGGTGTCGTCGGCCTTGATGGCCGCCACCCCCAAATTCGATGGCGCGCGGATCTCCGCCGACGTCAAGGAACTGGCGTCGGATGCCTATGAAGGCCGCTCGCCGGCCACGGCCGGTGAAGAGAAGACCATTGCGTTCCTGAGCAAGCAGTTCGCAGCGGCGGGCCTGCAACCGGGCGGCGACCTCAAGGATGGCAAGCGCCTGTGGACCCAGGCCGTGCCGCTGCTCAAGGGCGATATCGTCGGCACCCCGAGCCTCTCGCTGAGCAGCAAAGGCACGCCGCAGACGCTGAGCCAGGGCAAGGAAATCGCCGTGCGTGCCGCCATGAACGGTGCCAGCGAAGTGGACATCAAGAACGCGCCGCTGGTCTTCCTCGGCTACGGCGTCAAGGCCGGCGAGCGCAACTGGGACGATTTCAAGGGCGTGGACCTGAAGGGCAAGATCGCGGTCGTGCTGATCAACGATCCGGACTTCGAAACCGGCCAGGGTGATTTCGACGGCAAGGGCATGACCTACTACGGCCGTTGGACCTACAAGTACGAAGAAGGCGCGCGCCAGGGCGCCCTCGGCGTGCTGATCGTGCACGAGACCGCACCGGCCTCGTATGGCTGGGCCACCGTGGCCGGTTCCAACACCAACACCATGTTCGACGTGGTCCGCGACAATCCGGCCGACGCGCATCCGCTGCTGGAAGGCTGGATCCAGCGCGATCTTGCGGTGGAACTGTTCAAGCGCTCGGGCCTGGATTTCGAGGCGCTCAAGAAGCAGGCGCAGACCCGTGACTTCAAGCCGGTCGAGCTGAAGGGCGAAACCTTCTCGGCCAAGTACGCGGTCAAGACCGAGGTGATCACCTCGCACAACGTGGCCGCGCGCCTGGAAGGCAGCACGCATCCGGATGAGACCGTGATCTACAGCGCGCACTGGGATCACATCGGGGTGGGCAAGCCGGACGCGAACGGTGACACCATCTTCAACGGTGCGCTGGACAACGCCAGCGGCACCGCCTCGCTGGTCGAACTGGCCCGCGGCTTCGCCAAGGCCAAGCGCCCGGAGCGTTCGGTGCTGTTCCTGGCCGTCACCGCCGAGGAAAAGGGCCTGCTCGGCTCGGAGTACTACGCCACCCACCCGCTGTATCCGCTGGGCAAGACCGTGGCGCTGATCAACATGGATGGCATGGCGCCCTTCAGTCCCTCGCGTGACTTCGGCATCTACGGCTCGGCCAAGCTGGAACTGCTGGACCAGCTCAAGGACGTCGCCAAGGGCTGGGACATCCGCTATACGCCGGATCCCAAGCCGGAAGCCGGCCTGTTCTTCCGCTCCGATCACTTCCCGTTCGCCAAGCGTGGCGTGCCGGCGGTGTCGTACTCGGCGGGCCAGGATTGGGTGGAAGGCGGCGTCGCCGCTGGCAAGGCGGCGTCGGATGACTACACCGCCAAGCGCTATCACCAGCAGGGGGACGAATGGCAGCCGGACTGGACCTTCGCCGGTGCCTCGCGCGATCTGGAAGTGCTGTACACGCTGGGCAACCAGCTGGCCAACTCGCGCGCCTGGCCGAACTGGAGTGAAGACTCCCAGTTCCGCGCCCCGCGTGATGCCAGCGCCGCCGAGCGGAAATAATACGCGTCCGGCCGGCACGCCGGCCGGACCCCGCTGTAGAGCCACGCCATGCGTGGCTTCGCGGTCTCGAACCCAGACGTAGAGCCACGCCATGCGTGGCTTCGCGGTCCCGAACCCAGACGTAGAGCCACGCCATGCGTGGCTTCGCGGTCCCGAACCCAGACGTAGAGCCACGCCATGCGTGGCTTCGCGGTCCCGGAAGAAAGCCAGCCACCCATGGGGTGGCTCTACACCGCTTCGTCCCACCATTCCCCGCCTTCGTCGCATGCCGCTTGTTCCCGCTGCCGGCAGGGCTATGCTCGCCTCACTCCCTATGTGATGACGCCGCCGTGTTCGCCAGCCTCTCCCTGATTCTCCGCATTCTGTTGGCCTGGGCCGCCGCCATCGTGGTGGCGGGGTTCGTCTGGAGTGGCTTCTTCCACGGCATGGACGAAGGTCCCGGCTGGGTGTTCGGCTTGCTGGCCCTGTTCGTGATGGTGACCGCCCTGGGCAGCTGCATTGCCCATATCCGCCGGGTCCAGCACGCGGCCGGGCGCCTGGACGCGGCCACCCTGTCCAGCCGCCAGCGGCGCCAGATTGAGGTCCCCATGGATGCGGGCCCCGCCTTCGCCTTGGTCGAAGCGGCCATCGCCGAGCTGCCGCGGGTGGAAGATATCGAAAGCGCTCCGGGCAGCCTGCAGGTCCGTGCCTACGTACGCCGCGTGGACACCTACAACGGCCGCCCACCGTCGCGCTGGAACCTGCCTGCGCGGCTGGCGATCAAGCGCAACAGCGTGCTCGCCACGGTCACGCCGGGGCAGGGCACCAGCAGCGTGACGCTGCTGTTCGAGCCCGACGCCGGCGTCTGGGCGGACCTGCTGGCGGTGGACGAAGGCAGCAACCATGAAAACGCCGAAGCGGTAAGCCGTGCGATCACCCGCCGGGTGGCCGAGCAGCGCCGCGACGAACAGGCCGCCGCCGAACAGACCGCGACCGAGAAGGAACTCTCGGTGGCCAGACTCAACCTGCTGCATGCCCAGGTCGAGCCGCACTTCCTCTACAACACCCTGGCCAACGCGCAGGTGCTGACCCGCACTGATCCGCCGCGCGCGGACCAGATGCTGGGGCACCTGATCCAGTACCTGCGCAGCTCGCTGCCCAGCGTGGATGAATCGATGTCCACCCTGGGGGTGGAGCTGGAGCGCACCCAGGCCTACCTGGAAATCCTCAAGATCCGCATGGGCGCACGCCTGGCCCTGCAGGTGGATGTGCCGCCGGCGCTGACCAGCGTGCCGCTGCCCTCGATGGCCCTGCAGACCCTGGTCGAGAATGCGATCAAACACGGGCTGGAACCCAAGCCGGGCGGTGGCACGGTATGGATCATCGCGCGCGCTTTCGAGGACCATGTCACCCTCACCGTGGCCGACGATGGCCTCGGTTTCGGGCAGGGCACCAGCGGTACCGGGATCGGCCTGAAGAACCTGCGCGAGCGCCTGCGCCTGACCTGCGGTGAGCGCGCCGGGGTGGCCATCGTGTCCAATTTCCCCAGCGGCGTGGCGGCGACGATCACCCTGCCGCGCGATGCCCGGGAGGCGATCCATGCAGCTTGATGCACTCATTGCCGAAGACGAAGACCTGCTGCGGCAGTCATTGGTCGCCCAGCTGCAGCGGCTATGGCCGGAGCTGCGGCTGGTGGCCGAATGCGAGGATGGCGCCAGCGCGCTGGAGCGCCTGGCCGAGCTGAAGCCGGATCTGGCCCTGCTCGACATCCGCATGCCGGGCATCACCGGCATCGAGGTGGCCCGCGCGCTGCCCGAGATCAGCCCGCGCACCCAGGTGGTGTTCGTCACCGCCTACGACCAGTACGCCATCGATGCCTTCGAACAGGGCGCGATCGACTACCTGCTCAAGCCGGTCAGCGATGAGCGTCTGCTCGCCACGCGTGAGCGCATTCTGGCGCGCATGCAGCTGGGCCGGCCGGACAGCGGCATGCTCGAACAACTGCTGCAGCGCCTGGGCCAGCAGCCCGCCGCCGCCTCAAGCGCGCCGCCGTTGGCCTGGATCACGGCCAGCAACGGGCGCGACACCCAGCTGATCATGCTCGAAGACGTGATCTACTTCCGTGCCGACAGCAAATACACCACCGTGGTCACCGAGCAGGGTGAAAGCCTGCTGCGTACCTCGCTGCGCGAACTGCTCGACGCGCTCGATCCGCAACGGTTCCGCCAGATCCACCGTTCCACCATCGTCAACATGAAAGCGGTCGCCGCGGTCACCCGCGATGACACCGGCCGCGGCCAGCTGCGCTTGAAGCACCGCGCCGAAGTGCTCAACGTCAGCCAGCCCTTCATGAGTCTGTTCCGCGGGATGTAACGCGCCTTTTCTTTCGTCGGGAGCCTGCCATGCGTATCGCCGTTGTCGCCAGTCTCTGCGTGCTGGTGCTGGCTGCCTGCCAGCAATCGAGCAACACCTCCGTCACCCGCATCCGCGCCAATGGCGTGGATGCGCTGTACAGCAAGACCACGGTCGACAACGGGGTGGCCAGCTTCGACTGCATCGCCAGCAGCAGTGGCCACTGCCACTACCTGGTGCTGGATGCGCGCTGCGGGAAGGACAAGGACTGCGCCTATCCGCCCCTGCACCGGCTGTCGGTGGCAGTCGGCAAGACCGAGCAGATGGCGGGGTTGCCAGCTGGCTTCCAGCACTGCGTCAGCGCGGTCCAGAAAGAACAATGCCACCGTGAGTGATCACGGTGGCATCGTGGCTCCCCCCGCGTTTCAGTAGGGTCAGAACGCCGGTTGCAGATGCAGGTTGGTTCCGTTGGGCTGCTCGCCCACGTGGTTGAGCTGGCCGACCAGTTCGGTGTGCTGCTTCATCCGGCCGATCTCGCGCATGATGCGGATATCCTCATGGCGCAGTTCGCGCTTGGCGCTCACGGCCTGCTTGTAGTCCAGCACTTCCGGATAGTGCTGGGCCATATCCAGCGCTTCGGCCACGCACTCCACCGTATCGGCATCGGAGGTGATCCGGGCGCGGCTGTTGAAGGCCTTCATCCAGCGCTCGAAGCCGGCGGTGTGATCGAACATGTTGGCCATGAACCAGATCACGAACAGGATCGACACCCAGGAGCCGAACACGATCACCACGCGGGTGAAGGTGATATGGAAGTCATCCTTCCACAGGTAGTTGCTGATCAGGCCGAGGATCAGCAGCGAGGATGCCTGCCACCCGACAATCGAGGCCATCAGCCATTGGCCCTTGGCCTTGGCGAGTACCGCGACTTCCTCGCGGATCTGCTGTTCACTCTTGTTACGCCAATGCGCGACCTGTTTTTCGAACGGGCTGCTGTACAGCTCGTTGTCCTGCAACAGCAAACCCAAACCTTTGAACAAAGCGATCATGACGAGCTCCTTCTGGAACGTGCGGCAGCGCATTGGACGACGTTGTGGCACGTCCAGTTCTAGCACTTTCACGGCGCTTGGCAATGGGCAAAGCGCAAAAATCCGGCGTCATTACTGCCTGAATGGGCAAACTCGCAGCGGATTTGCGCACTGCGGCACGTAAATCACCGGGTAAATAGCCTGTGGACGCCGGTTCCCATGCTGCAGTTGCACAATGCGCGGGCCCAGCGCGACGGTGCCCTCGCCAGCCCCGGCGGTATCACGCAGAATTGACGCATCCGCGCGAAACGCCGGCCCGCTCCGCCCTCGGTACTGTTGATGTCTTCCCTGCTGCGTTCGCTTGCCCGCCCCGCCACTGCCCCGATCCGCCGCTGGGTACTGGGTGCTTTCCCCCGCGGCCAGAGTGGGATCGATTACGACCATCCCCTGGGCGACCCCGGCTGGTTCGGCGCGGACAGCATCACCTGGCGCGTGCACTCGGAATTTCCCGGGATGCTTGCCGGCGGCCTGTGCGCGCTGATGCTGCAGACCCTGCATCCGCTGGCGCTGGCCGGCGTGTACGACCACTCCAATTTCCGCGATGACCTGGTCGGCCGCCTGCGCCGAACCACCGCGTTTGTCGCCGGCACCACGTACGCACCGGCCGCGGAAGTCGAGGCGTTGATCGCCAAGGTGACCCGCATCCACGCGCAGGTGCGCGGGCACACGGCCGACGGCCGCGCGTATTCCGCGGACGATCCCGCCTTGCTGACCTGGGTACACGTGACCGAGGCCTATGGTTTCCTGCAGGGCTGCCGGCGCTATTGCCGCGACGTCCCGGGCGCCATCGCCGATCAGTATTACCGCGAGTACAAGCGCGTGGCCGAAGCACTCGGCGCCACCGATGTGCCGGCGTCGGAAGCGGAGGTCGACGCGTACTTCGCACAACAGCAATCGGCGCTGGTGTTCGATGCGCGCTCGCGCGAGGTGCTGGCGGTGTTGTCCGGCATCCGCTTGCCGGTGCCGATGGCGGGACTGTCGCGCGAGCTGTTCCTGGGTGCCGGCGCGGCGCTGTTGCCGGACTGGGCGACGACGATGCTGGCGCGCACGCCCATGCAACGTGCGCAGTCGCGTGCCTCTGCGGTGATGCTGAAGGGTATGGCGCCACTGTTCCGGCGTGCACTGCAGGATGGCCTGGCGACGCGGGCGTGCACGCGGATGGGCGTTCCTGCCGGCGTGCTTGCTGATTGGCCTTGAAGCGGTGAATCGCGAGTGCCTGTGTCCGATGGTTGGGTCGGGCACGCATAGGCTTCCGGGACCCGCTGCCCATGCCCGCCCAAGCCAGAGCAGCCGCAAACCCCAGCCGTTGCTCTGCTCCAGCTCTTCAGCTCTTCAGCTCTGAAGCTCTGAAGCTCTGAAGCTCTACGACAAAAAGAACGGGCGCCGAAGCGCCCGTTCTTTCATCTCAGCAAAACGCGATGAAAAACCTCACCACACCTTGACCCGCTTCTCCGGCGCCAGATACAGCTTCTGGCCTTCCTTCACCTCGAAGGCCGGATACCACGCATCCAGATTGCGCACCGTCAACGCACGGAACTGGCCCGGCGCATGCACGTTCGTCAACAGCGAATTGCGCAGTGCCTGCTCACGCGCCTTGCTGCGCCACGCCTGCGCAAAGCCCAGGAAGAACCGCTGATCCGGCGTGAAGCCCTCCAGCGTCTGGCCCGGCTTGCCCTGCAACGACAACTGATACGCATCGTAGGCCGTCGACAGACCCGCCACGTCCGCAATGTTCTCGCCCAGCGTCAAACGACCATTCACCGACACCCCCGGGAACGGACTGTAGCTGCTGAACTGCGCCGCCAGCGCATCACCGGCCGCGTTGAACTTCTTCAGATCTTCCGCCGTCCACCAGTTCTGCAGCTTGCCCGTTTCATCGAACAGCGCACCGGCGTTGTCGAAGCCGTGGCTGATCTCATGGCCGATCACCGCACCGATCGCACCGTAGTTCACCGCATCATCGGCCGCACCATCGAAGAACGGCGGCTGCAGGATCGCAGCCGGGAACACCAGACGGTTTTCCAGCGGCACGTTCATCGCATTGATGGTCTGCGGCAGCATCGCCCACTCGCTGTGGTCCACCGGCTTGCCCAGCTTGGCGATGTTGCGGCGGTACTCGAACAGCTCGGCACGCTCGGCATTGCCCAGCGCGTCATCGCGCTTGATCTCCAGGCCCGTGTAATCGCGCCATGTGTCCGGGTAGCCCATACCCACGGTCAGGCCATCGACCTTGGCTTTGGCACGCGCCTTGGTCTGCGGCGACATCCATTCCAGCGCATCGATGCGCTTGGCGAACGCGGCAATGATGTTCTTGGCCATCTCGTCCGCACGGGCCTTGGTGGCCGGATCGAAATGACGCTCGACGTACAGCTTGCCGATCGCTTCGCCGACGGCATGGTTGCTGTCATCCACCGCACGCTTCCAGCGCTCGCTCTGCTGCGGGGTGCCGTTGAGCGTGGTGCCGTGGAAGGCGAAGCGCGCATCGGCGAACGACTTGGGCAGGTACGGGGCGGCGCGGTCCAGCGCATGGAAGGCCAGGTAGTCCTTCCAGACCTCCAGCGGCTCGGTCGCGACCAGGCGCGAAATGCCGGCCACGGCCTTGGGCTGCCACACGATGAAGTCCTGCTGGGCGTCCAGGCCGGCCGAGGCCAGGAAAGCGCTCCAGTCCATGCCCGGCGCCTTGGCGCTCAGGTCGGCCTGCTTCCAGGCATTGGCGCCCTTGGCGACGTCGTTGGTGTCTTCCTGGGTGGCGTGCGCCTGGGCGATCTTGGTCTCCAGCGCGAGGATGCGCTGGGCCTTGGCCGCCGGATCGGCGACGCCGGCCAGCTGCAGCACCTGGGCGATATACGCCTGGTACTGCTTGCGGATCTCGGCCATGCGGCCGCCCTGCAGGTAGAAGTCGCGGTCCGGCAGGCCCAGGCCGCCCTGCACCAGGTACGGCGCGGTGCGGTCCGGCTGCAGCAGATCCACCGAGACCCACACACCGAACAGGCGGTCGGTGTAGAAGTTGGTGGCGTTGAGCAGGTCCACATCGGCGCGCAGGGTGCCGCCCAGCGCGGTGGCCAGCGCGGCCTTGTCGCTGATCCCGGCGATGGCGTCCAGCGCTGGTTTGACCGGGGCGGCACCGCGTGACTCGATGCCGGTCTCGTCCATGAAGGCGGCGTAGTAATCGCCGATCAACCTGGTTTCGCCCTCGGCCTTGGTATCGGCCGCGGCGCCTTCGAGGATCGCGCGGGTGTCGGCCAGGGTCTTTTCGGAAATGACGTTGAAGCTGCCGTAGCTGGAACGGTCGGCCGGGATCTCGGTGTTCTTGACCCAGGTGCCGTTGGCGAAGCCGAAGAAGTCATCGCCGGCGGCGATGCTGCGGTCCATGCCGGCGGCGTCGAAGCCGAAACTGCCAAGCTGCGGCTTGGGCGCGGCCGGTTCGGCCGGAGCGGCTTCGGGCGCGGCCGCGGCCGGCGCAGTCGCCTGGCGGTCACAGGCGGCCAGGCTCAGCGACAGGCTGGCGGCAATGGCGAGCATCAGGGTGGGGCGGCGCAGCTTGGACATTGAGCTTCTCTGCAACGGAAACATCCAAGTCTAATCCTGTCCCGGGCGTACGGTTATGCCGGCTTCGGCGGCATCGGGTACCGGATCTGCCCGTCCCCGGATTCACCGAGGTGAACGGCCCGCTGCGGTGCTTCCCGTCCTGCGCGTGCTCGTGCATGCTGGCGCGGCACGGATTCCGCGCGCGCCCCGTCGGCGCCCGCGTGACGATCAAGGCGTCAAGAATCCCGGGCAGCGGCCGCTCAGGTTTGGGGAAACCAGGAAGCGTTTACAGATGAAGTCAGCCTGTCGTTCGGGAAAAGGGTTGCGATGCCCGCGTTGAACCGTGCCCTGGCGCGGCCACTGCGGACCTTCGTGTGGCTGGGGGTTTGCCTGGGTGTGCTGCTGGCTGCCGGGCTGGTGGCCACGCTGGTCAATGATGGCCAGCGCCGACAGGAAGCCGCACAGCGCCAGAGCTCGGCGCTGGCGACCGGTGCCCAGCGCCTGCTGCGGCTGGAGCTGCGCAATCTGGAGCGGGTGATGCAGGGCATTTCCCGGGATGGTGCGCTGCTGTTCCAGCGTGTGCCGGCGCAGGCCCCTGATCTGCTCGACGCCAGCATCGCCGGCGCGCTGCAGCGGCATGCCGAACTGCACAGCATCGTGGTGGTCGACCAGTACGGGCGCGCCCTAACCAGTGGCAGCGGGGACCTGCAGCTGCCGCTGTGGGCGGTGGATGACAACCGCGGGCAGGGCAGCCAGGTGTTCCTTGGCCCACCCCAAGCGCTGGATGCCGCGCAGTGGATCCTGCCGCTGGCGCTGCCCATGGGCGGCGACCGCTGGCTGCTGGCACGGCTGCGCACGGCCGAACTGCAGTCGATCATCGGCGGCATGGACACCGGCGATGCCGGGGTGATCTCCATCACCGACCCGCATGGCTATGTGTTGGCGCGCAGTCCGGACCCGGCCGGGGTGGTGGGGCGTCGTTTCGGCCTGGCCAAGCGCGAGCTGCTGCGCCGAGACGCGTTGACGCCGCTGGGGACCGAGATCAGCGCGGTCGATGGCATCGAACGGATTTCCAGCCTCAGCACGCTGGCGCAGTACCCGCTGGCGGTCTACGCCGGGCTGGGCCGGCGCGATGTGCTGGCAGCGTGGTGGCCGTATGTGCAGGCCTCGATCGGCGTCTATCTGCTGTACTGGGCGCTGTTCGGCGCGGTGTATGTGAGCCTGCGCCGTGCCACCCGCGATCAGGACACGCTGAGCGAGGAGCTGCGCACCGGCCATGCCGAACTGCGCATGGCGCACCAGGTTGGCAAGGTCTGCACCTGGTACGTGGATGAGGATGCCTGCCTGTTGCGCTGGTCACCGCTGGCGCGTGAGATTTTCGGCATCGACATCGAGAGCCTGCCGGTCGCCGACTTCTTCGCACGCGTGCACCACGAAGACACCGTACGCATGCAGCAGGCCTTCGACGCCGCATTTGCCGGCAGCGGCGTGCTCGATGAAATGTTCCGCCTGGTGTTGCCTGGGGGCGCGATCCGCTGGGTGTCCGCGCGTGGCCAGCGGGTGGCGGTGGTGGACCGCGAGCGCCGCATGATCGGGGCATTGACCGATGTCAGCGAGCGGGTGGATGCGCTGGCCCGGGTGCAGCAGGCCGAACGACAGTTCCGGCTGCTGTTCGACCGCAACCCGGCGCCGTTCTGGGTGTTCGATCCGGACACGCTGCGCTTCCTGGAAGTCAACGAAGCGGCGGTGCGCCAGTACGGCTACAGCCGCGATGAATTCCTGGCGATGAGCATCCTGGATATCCGCCCGCGCGAAGGCTGGGAGGAGATCCGCGGGGCGATCGCCCAGGCCCGCATCGGCGACGTGCAGGATGCGCAGGTGCGCCTGCACCAGCGCAAGGACGGCACCGTGTTCGAGGTCCGTGCGCATCTGGCCCGGCTGGATTTCGATGGGCGCCAGGCCTGCCTGGTGCTGGCCGAGGACGTCAGCGAGCGCCTGGCCTACGAGCGCGACCTGGCGTATCACGCCACCCACAACCCGGCGACCGGCCTGCTCAATACGCGTGCGCTGGCCGCGCAGCTGGACGAGGAGGGCGGGGCGTACACCATTGCCTACGTGCAGTTCCGTGGCCTGCAGCTGGTCGCCGATACGCTCGGCCGGGAGGTCGGCGACGTGGTGCTGCAGGCGATGGCCAAGCGCCTGGGCGGGCTCGGCGTGCGCTATGGGCTGCTGGCCTTCCAGCCGGCCGAGGATTTCATTTTCGCCATCCGCGACGACCATCAGCGCCAGACCGCGCTGGACACTCTGGTGCAGACCGTCTCCGAGCCGGTGCGCGGGCAGGATTGGCTGCACCAGTTCGAGCCGCGCATTGGCGTGGCGGTCAAGGCCGACGCCGACACCAGCACCGCCGAGCAGGTGATCGGCATGGCCGCGCAGGCCGCGCATGCGGCGCGCGACGAAGGCAACGTGATCGCCTGGTATGACACCACCGTGAGTTCGCGCTTGTCCGAACGCCTGCGCCTGGCTGGGCGCATCCACAGCGCGATCGATACCGAGTTCGAGCTGTACTACCAGCCGATCTGCCACGCAGGCGACAGCAGCCCGGCCGCGCTGGAAGCCCTGCTGCGCTGGCCGCAGGCCGACGGCAGTTTCATTCCACCGGGTGAGTTCATCCAGCTGTGCGAAGACACCGGCCTGATCCTGGCGCTGGGCCGCTGGGTGATCCGCGCCGCCGCGCAGGCACAGCGGCAGCTGGTCGATGCCGGCTGGGACCTGCCGATCGCGGTGAATGTCTCGGCGGTGCAGTTCTTCAACAGCGACCTGGTGGCCGAGTTCACCCGCGCCAGCCAGGAGTTCGGGCTGGCCCGCGGTGCGCTGCAGGTCGAGCTGACCGAGAGCAGCCTCATGCGCAAGCCCGGCCAGGCCAAGCAGACCATGCAGCGCCTGCATGAGCAGGGCATCTGCATCTCGCTGGACGACTTCGGTACCGGCTATTCGAACATGTCCTACCTGCAGCATCTGCCGCTGGACATCCTCAAGATCGACCGCAGCTTCGTGGCGGACGTGGAAACCAATCCACGCAATGCCTCCATCTGCCGTGCACTGCTGTCACTGGGGCACAGCATGGGCCTGACCATCATCGCCGAAGGCGTGGAGACCCCCGGGCAGCACCAGTGGTTGGCCGCGCACGGCTGTGACCAGGTGCAGGGCTATCTGCTGGGCCGACCGATGCCGCTGGCCAGGGTGATCGCGCAGTTGGATGCGGTGGAGGCGTAATTCGCCGGGCGCTGCCCGGCCGCCGCCACGCGTCATCCGCCCAGCGCTTCCACCAGGTAGTCGATGAAGCTGCGCACCTTCGGCGCCAGATGGCTGCGGCTGGTGTACACCGCATGGATGCCGATGCCCGGCACCGCCCACGCGGGCAGTACCCGCTCCAGTCGACCCTCGGCGATCGCCTCGGCCACCAGGAAGTCCGGCTGCACGATGATGCCCATGCCGGCGATGGCCGCTTCGCGCAGCACGTCGCCATTGTTGGCACGCACACCGCCACGTACCGGCACGGAGACCTCCCCGCGTGGCCCCTGCAGCTGCCACGCATCCCCGCCGCCCCAGTAGCTGTACTGCAGGCATTCGTGCGCGGAGAGATCTTCGGGTTGCTGCGGCCGGCCATGCGCATCCAGATACGCCGGCGCCGCGCACAGGCTGATCTGCGCGTCCGCCAGCTTCCGCGCGATCAGTGCCGGGCCGGGCTGGCGGGTGATGCGGATCGCCACGTCGTAGCCTTCTTCGACCATGTCCACCAGGCGGTCGGACAGCGACAGGTCCAGTTCCACCTGCGGGTAGCGCGCGCGATAGCCGGCCAGCAGTGGGCCCAGCCGGGCGATGCCATAGCTGACCGGCGCGTTGATGCGCAGCCGCCCGGAGGGCTCCAGGGCCTGCGCGCTGATGCCGGCCTCCAGCGCATCGAACTCGGCCAGCAGCCGCACGCACTCGGCGTAATAGGCCGCGCCCGTGCTGGTCGGGCTCACGCGGCGGGTCGTACGGTTGAGCAGCCGGGTCGAGAGGCGCTTTTCCAGCGCCGCGATCTGCCGGGTCACCCCGGCGGTGGACAGGTCCAGGGCCTGAGCGGCGGCACTGAAGCCGTTGCGCTCGACCACGGCGACAAACACACGCATGGCATCCAGAGTGTCCATTGTTTCTCTTTCAGAAATAAACAGCGTCGATGCATCGTATTTATTGGCAAGGCGGCGCGCAATAAGCTCAGGGCCGTCGTAGCGCTACTGGAGTCCGTGATGTCCCGATTGCCCTCCCTGTACATCTCCCATGGCTCGCCGATGACCGCGCTCAACCCCGGTCTGGTCGGTGAGCGCCTGGCGGCCCTGGCCGCGCGCCTGCCGCGACCGCGCGCGATCGTCATGGCCTCGGCGCACTGGCTGACCCATCAACCCGTGGTTGGCGGGCATGCCCAGCCACCGACCATCCATGATTTCGGCGGTTTTCCGCAGGCGCTGTTCGATCTGCAGTACCCGGCACCGGGCGACCCCGCGCTGGCGCAGGAGATCGCGCAGCGGCTGACCGCGGCCGGCCTGCCGACCGCGATCGACCCGCACCGCGGTCTCGACCACGGTGCCTGGGTGCCGCTGCGCTTTCTGTACCCGCAGGCGGAGATCCCGGTCGTGCCGCTGGCGATCCAGCCGTTGCTTGGGCCGGCCCATCAGTTCGCGCTGGGCCGCGCGCTGGCGCCGCTGCGCGAGCAGGGCGTGCTGTTGATCGGCTCGGGCAGCATCACCCACAACCTGCACGATTGGCGCAGCTACCAGGACGGCAAGGAAGCGCCGTATGTGCGGCCCTTCATCGAGTGGGTGGAGCAGCGCCTGCAGGCCGATGACAGTGCCGCCTTGCTGGACTACCGCCGGCAGGCCCCGTACGCCGTGCAGGCGCACCCCAGCGACGAGCATCTGCAGCCGCTTCACGTCGCGATGGGTGCGGCCGGTGGCGAGGCGCTCGGTGCGCAGCGCATCGATGCCGGGATCGATGCCGGCTTCCTGGCGATGGACATCTATCGCTTCGACGGTGCCGACGTAGAGCAGCGCGCCGCATGAGCGCCGTGCTGTCCGCGAACTGAGCCTGGCGCGCCCCGCGCATTCGCGCGGCGGCGCACGTGTGGTACGTTTTTTCCTGTTTCCGGCGCCGGCTGCCTGCAGCCTCCCCCGCGCTGCTTACTGGAAAATGCATGCATACCATTGAAGTCGTCCTGGCGATGCTGGTGGCGGTGGTCGCCAGCGGCTACCTGGTCCGCGTATTGCCGTTGTCGCTGCCGCTGCCGCTGGTGCAGATCGGGCTGGGCGCGGTCATTGCGGGGGTGTTCAACCGCGGCCACGCGCTGGAGCCGGAGATGTTCTTCCTGCTGTTCCTGCCGCCGCTGCTGTTCCTGGATGGCTGGCGCATCCCCAAGCAGGGCCTGTTCCGCGATAAAGGCGTGATCCTGGAACTGGCCTTCGGGCTGGTGGTGTTCACCGTCATCGGGGCCGGGTTCCTGATCCACTGGATGATCCCGGTGATGCCGCTGGCGGTGGCGTTCGCCCTGGCCGCGATCATCTCGCCGACCGACCCGGTGGCGGTCAGTTCGATCGCCTCGCGCGCGCCGATCCCCAAGCGGCTGATGCACATCCTGGAAGGCGAGTCGCTGCTCAACGATGCCTCCGGCCTGGTCTGCTTCCGCTTTGCGGTGGCGGCGGTGATGACCGGTTCGTTCTCGCTGGCGACGGCCTCGCTGACGTTCCTGTGGGTGGCGGTGGCCGGGCTGGCAATCGGTGTCGCGGTGACGCTGGGCGTGTCCACCTTCCAGCGCTGGCTGTGGCGGCGCTTCGGCGAGGAGCCGGGCGCGGCGCTGCTGGTCAACCTGTTGATTCCCTTCGCGGCCTACCTGCTGGCCGAAGAGTTCAACGCCTCGGGCATCCTCTCGGCAGTCGCCGCGGGCATCACGATGAGCTATGTGGAACTGAGCGGTCGGGTGTCGGGCAGCATGCGCGTGCAGCGCACTGCCGTGTGGAACATGCTGCAGTTCAGCTTCAACGGCATCATGTTCGTGCTGCTCGGCGAGCAGCTGCCCGGCATCGTGGAGCGCGCGATCAAGACGGTCAGCGAGAGCGGGCACCACAGCGCGTGGTGGCTGCTGGTCTACGTGGTGGTGATCAATCTGGCGCTGGTGCTGCTGCGCCTGGCCTGGGTATGGCTGTCGCTGCGCTGGAGCCTGCTGCGCGCGCGCCATCGTGGCGAGGCCCGGCAGGGCACGTCCTGGCGGATCGTGGTGGCGACCTCGGTGGCTGGCGTGCGCGGGGCGATCACCCTGGCCGGCGTGCTGACGCTGCCGCTGTTCCTGCCCGATGGCAGCGCCTTCCCGGCGCGCGATCTGGTGATCTTCCTGGCCGCGGCGGTGATCCTGATCTCGCTGGTCGGTGCCAGCATCGCGCTGCCCCGCCTGCTCAAAGGGCTGGAACTGCCGGCCGATTCGGGCGAACGCAAGGAAGAGGACCTTGCCCGCAAGCTGGCCGCCAAGGCCGCGCTGGCCGGCGTGGAGCGCACGCGCCAGCAGCTGGTGCAGAACCAGACCACCGAGAACGTGCAGCTCTACAACGACGCCGCCTCACGGGTGAGCCTGCTGTACCAGCGCAACTTGGAGAAGGACGCCGGGCCGGATGCCGATCCGGACAAGGTGAAGCGGATGGAGCAGGGCTACCGCCAACTGCGCACCGCCGGGCTCACCGCCGAGCGCGAAGAACTGTTCCGCCTGACCCGGCGTGGCAAGATCTCCGACGAGATCTCGCGCCGGCTGATCCGCAATCTGGATCTGCTGGAGACGCGGCAACGCGATTGAGGTCGCACCGTGTCACGGGTAGAGCCACCCCATGGGTGGCTGCGCGGACCCATTGAAACCCACGCGTCGGGGACGAAGGGCAGCCACCCATGGGGTGGCTCTACCCCGGCACACGTGGATCAGGCGCCGCCGGCACACGTGGATCAGGCGTCGCCGGCGCACGTGGATCAGGCGTCCGGCTTCTGATCCAGGAAATAGGCCACCACGGTGCCCTTGATCTTGATCGTCATCGGGTTGCCGCGGCGGTCGCGGGCCTTGCCGGCCTGCACGCGGATCCAGCCTTCGCTGACCGAATACTCTTCAACGTTGTCGCGCTCGACATCGTTGAAACGGATGCCCACGCCGCGCTCCAGCGCAGCAGCATCGTGGAAGGGGCTGGTCGGGTTGATCGCCAGGTGATCGGGAGGGGTATCGCTCATGGTCACAGGATGCTGACGACCACCAAGGCCGCCTTCTGCCGTACAGGATAAACCGCAGCGGGCCCTGCGCCGAATTTCGCTTCCTGCCAACGCCCTTGCACGGCAGAATGCGCCCCTGTCTCCAGGAATACCGGCCATGCCCGACAACAGCGATTATTTCGACTTCGAAGAAGAGGAACGCGATTTCGACGAGGACGATTTCGAGGCGCGGATCTGGAATCTGTTCGTGCTGATCAACCCGGGCGATGAAGAACTGGCCCTGCAGCAGTTCAACCGCTGGCGCGAGGCGCTGCTGGAGAGCGGCGAAGGCATCGATGAGGATGCCGACTGGCTGCCGCCGATGATGGCGGCGATCGCCTGGCAGTCCGGGTTCGAGGTGGAGCGCAGCGATGCCGATGCACTGATGTCGGCGGTGAACGAGCTGTCCGCGCGCTGGAATCTGCAGATCGACTGGGGCGGCGACCTGGACGATGAGGATTTCGCCGCCGAGGTGGATGCCCCGATGCTGATGGCCACCGCCCATGACCGCCTGCGCGAGCACAACTACGCGCTGTGGAGCGTGGATACCGGCAATGACACGCTGGCCGGGTGGGTGGCGCTGAACCGCGATGACGATGCGATGCTGGCGCTGTGCTCGCTGCTGGGCGTGGAAGTGCGGCCGGGCAGCGATCCGTTCTGAGGGCGCGATTGCGGTCTGCGTGTGCCGACCAACGGTCGGCACCTACGCCTGATACTGCTCGCGCGCGTTCGAGATCACGGCTTTGACCAGCGCACGGTCCGTATGCCGTGAGATGGCCCGTGCGCCCAAGGCGATTGCCTGCAGGCGCAACGGGGCGGGCACGTCGTAGTGCGCGCCGCTGCGGCGGTTCTGGAACGCCCGCCGCGGAATCCCGAGCTGCGCCGCCATGGCGTGCAGCTCGGGCAGGGTATCGGCCATCAGATGCGCCCAGCGCTCGCCGCGCCAGGGATGTACCGCATCGTCGATATAGACCGTCACCGGATCGCCGTGGCTCAGGCCTGCGGCTTGTCGTCGCTGGCGGCCGGGGTGGCGTCGGCGGCGGCATCGGTGCCGGCCTCGTCTGCCACCGGGGCGTCTTCGCTGGCGTCGGCAGCGGTTTCAGCGGTTTCGGCGTCTTCGCCTTCTTCGCCTTCCACGCCTTCAAACTCGGAGACCAGCTGGGTCAGGTACTCGTCGGCGGTCTTGCCTTCGTCGGCGGCCAGGTCGTCGATCAGCTGCTGCAGCTGGCTCGAGTATTCCAGGTTGACCTTGCGGCCTTCCTTCTCCTGGACGTTGGACAGGTGCTTGAGCATGGCCAGCATCGGGACCGGGTTGTCGGCGTTGCCCATGGTCTGGCCGCCAATGGCCAGCAGCCATTCGGTGCCCTGCAGGCCGATCGCAGCGACGACCTGACCTTCTTCGTTGGTCAGCACGGCATGGTTCTGCACCGGCTGCTGGGCGTTGAGGCGGTTGATCGGACGCTTGGGCTGCTGCTTCTTGCGCTTGTCGCGCTTGGCCTTGGACTGCTTGGACATGAGTGCGGTCTATCTACAAAAGGGAAGACCCATTGTAGTGCCGGCCGCTGGCCGGCTCCACGCATTCCGTGAAGGGCCCATATCCCCGGCCGCTGGCCGGCTCCACGCATTCCGTGAAGGGCGCATATCCCCGGCCGCTGGCCGGCTCCACGCATTCCGTGAAGGGCGCATATCCCCGGCCGCTGGCCGGCTCCACGGATTCCCTGAATTCCCTCTGCAGCCGCCGCCGCCGCGCCCCTTAAGGCGCGACAGCCGGCGCAAGCGTCGCCTGGATATCGGCGTCGGCAGCGGTGGGCGACAGCGCCACTTCCTGCCCGGCACCGGCCAGGGCCGCCGCTTCGGCCGCCTTGGTCATCACCACGATGCTGATCCGGCGGTTGATCGGGTTGTCCGGCTGGGTCCGGTCGAACAGCACCGAGGAGGACAGGCCGACCACGCGGGTCACCTTGTCTTCGGTCATGCCGCCATCCAGCAGGGCCCGCCGGGCGGCGTTGGCGCGGTCGGCGCTGAGCTCCCAGTTGCTGTAGCCATGGGCCGCGTTGTAGGCGGTGATGTCGGTATGGCCGGTGATGCTGATCCGGTTCGGCACGTGGTTGATGAACTGCGACAGCTCGCGCAGGATCTCGCGCGTATACGGCTTGAGCGAGGCGCTGCCCATGTCGAACATCGGGCGGTTCTGCTTGTCCACGATCTGGATGCGCAGGCCTTCGGGGGTGAGGTCGAGCAGCAGCTGGTCCTTGAACGGCTCCAGCGCCTGGCTCTTGCTGATCGCTTCTTCCAGCTCCTGCTTGAGCGCTTCGAGCTGGCGTTTTTCGCGCTCGCGCTCGTCCTGCTGCGGCACCGGCCTGGAGGCCTGCTGGTTCTGGAAGGGATCGTTGCTGTTGCCGCGCGAGATGTCGGTCGCGCCGCCCAGCTTGATCATCGAGGTACTGGCGCCGCCCGGGCCGGCCATGCCCGGGGCCGGGGTGGAACTGCTGCCGGCCAGCGGGCTGGGGTTGCGGAAGTACTCGGAGATTGCCGCGCGCTCCGGCTTGCTGGTGGCGGCCATCAGCCACAGCACCAGGAAGAAGGCCATCATCGCGGTCACGAAGTCGGCATAGGCCACTTTCCAGGCACCGCCATGGTGCGCGGCATGCCCGGCCTTCTTGACCCGGCGGACGATGACGGTGGGTTTGGTCTCGGCCATGGCGCTGCCTTACTTGACCGTCTTGAGGTGCTGTTCGAACTCGCTGAAGCCCGGGCGCACGTTGGACGGCAGGGTCTTGCGGGCGAATTCCAGCGCGATCTTCGGGTTGTAGCCGCGCAGGCAGGCCAGCAGGGCGGTCTTCACCGATTCGTAGATGCGTGCGTCCTGTTCGGCGCGCGCTTCCACGGCCGAGGCCAGCGGGCCGACGAAGCCATAGGCCAGCAGGATGCCCAGGAAGGTGCCGACCAGCGCGCCGGCGACGTGCGCGCCGACTTCCGTGATTTCCCCGCCGATCGAGCCCATGGTGATCACGATGCCCAGCACCGCGGCGACGATGCCGAAGCCGGGCAGGCCGTCGGCGACCTTGTTGAGCACCGCGGCCGGCTGCATCGCCTCGCCATGGTGCTTCTCCAGCTCCATCTCCAGCAGCGGTTCCAGCTCGTGCGGCTCGATGTTGCTGCCGATCATCAGGCGCAGACAATCGGTGATGAAGTCGACCAGGTGATGGTCGGCCTGCACCTTGGGGTAATTGGCGAAGATACTGCTCTCGGCCGGGCGCTCGACGTGGTCTTCCAGCGCCATGAAGCCTTCGCGGCGCGCCTTGTTGAGCAGTTCGTAGAGCAGGCTCAGGACGTCGATGTAGTCCTGCTGCTTGTAGCGCGGCCCCTTGAACACGCCCACGGTGGCCTTCAGGGTCTGCTTCACGGTTTTGACCGGGGTGCCGACCAGGAACGCACCCAGCGCCGCACCGCCGATGATCACCAGTTCATAGGGCTGCCACAGCGCGCCGAGTTTGCCGTGCGCCCCCACGTAACCGCCGAGCACGCTGAGGATGACGACGAGAAGTCCAACGATGATGAGCATGGGGCCGACGCGGGAAGGGGATACCTCCATGTCGGCCCCTTCACACCCTTTCTGAAGGGGGGTGTTCGCTCGATGTCACACTTTTCCGGATTCAGGCGGCCGGCTCGGCTTCCGCACCCCCGCGCTGCAACGGATCCGGATAGGCCTGCCCGTTGGGCGTGAACGACAGCGAGACCGAGTTCAGGCAGTGGCGCTCATGGGTCGGCGGCGGGCCATCCGGGAAAACATGGCCGAGATGGCTGTCACACCGCGCACAGACGATCTCGGTGCGGACCATGCCATGGCTGGCGTCGCGGATCTCGCGGACATGCGCCGGGTCGAAGGGCGCGAAGAAGCTCGGCCAGCCGGTGCCGGAGTCGAACTTGGTGCTGGAGCGGAACAGCGGCAGGCCGCACAACCGGCAGCCGTAGACCCCGTCCTGCTTGTTGTCCAGGAAGACCCCGCAGAACGGCGCCTCGGTGCCGTGATGCAGCAGCACGCGCTGCTCATCGGCGCTGAGGCCGGCCACCAAGGCCTGGCGCTGGGCGTCGGTGGGCGGGGAAAGGTCGAAAGCTGTCATAAACATTCCCTATTGATGTGGTACGTAGATTGGGCTGTTGCCTGTAGAGGTTCAAGCCGGGGCATTCATCGTGCTGATACCCATGGCGGCGCATGGTGAAGACCTGAACCGCCGCCGGGAGATCGCCATGTACCGCCCACGTCGCCTCGCCGCTGCCTTGCTGGTGCTGCTGCCGTTGACCGCGGCCGCGCAGATCGGCCCGCCGCCCACGCCCACCGCGACGCGGCCGGTGGTCACGCCGCAGCGCGCGCCACAGCCCCCGGCCGTGCAACCGGTGCCGGTCGACAGCCTGTCCGACAGGATGGCCCCGGTGAAGTCGTCCTCGCAGACCCAGCAGCAGCTGCGCACGCACCCGATCCAAAGCAAAGGCCCCGCGCAGCCCGCACCGCTGCAGGGCCCGGCCGTGCAGAGCAAGGTCTACGACCGCCACGGCCGGATCATTCCGGGGGTCAAGCAGGTAGGCCCGAACCGCGTGCTCGATACCCGCACCGGCCGCTATTACGACGCTGTCCCCAGCGCTGACGGCCAACAGATCAAGCCCTGACTCCCGGGGTGGCAGGCGGGCAACATGAATGGTTTACATCGCCGCCCGCGCAGTCATCCCCGTCAACGCAAGGCCTCACTGTTTTTTCGCCTGTGATTAACCGGATCGGCGGGACCCTGTACCCGCGCCGCAATACAGCGCATTCCCCGAGGTTTTTCGAGAAGAGTGCAATCATGGCTAACCAGCAGAACCGCAGTCCCGGCAAGACGCCGCAGGAGCAGCAGGGCAGTCAGCAACAGAACCAGAAGCCCGGCCAGCAGAACCAGCAGCAGTGGGACCAGCAGAATCAGAAGGGCGGCAAGCAGCAGGACCAGAAGCTTCAGGACCAGAAACAGCAGCGCTGATGCGCTTGGCGCAATGAACAAGGGCGGTGCGCACATGCGCGCCGCCTTTTTGCGTTTCAGCCACGCCACTCAGTCACGCGACCGGATCAATCTGGAATCGGCAGGGTCAAGGTCTCCTTGACCTCTTCCATCACGATGTAGCTCTTGGATTCGCGCACGTGCGGCAAGGTCAACAAGGTGCTGCCCAGCAGCTTGCGGTACGAGGCCATCTCGCTGATGCGGGCCTTGAGCAGGTAGTCGAAATCGCCCGAGACCAGATGGCATTCCAGCACATTGGGCAGCTTCAACGCCGCGCGCCGGAACTCTTCAAAGATGTCGCCGGATTTGTAGGCCAGGCTGATCTCCACGAACACCAGCAGGCTGGCCTTGAGGTAATGCGGATCAAGCTTGGCGTAGTAGCCGGTGATGGCCCCGTCGCGCTCCAGCCGGCGGACGCGCTCGGTGCACGGCGTGGTCGACAGCCCGACCCGCTCGCCCAGTTCGGTGAAGGAGATCCGACCCTCGGCCTGCAGGATGCGCAGGATCTTGCGGTCGATCTTGTCCAGTTCACGGGCACGCGTGGCCATCGGCGTCAGCCTCTCAAGGATGTTCGCGAGACAATACCCTGCCTGATGCTGGAAAAACAGGCGAATTGCTTGGTTGCGGCTGACTATACTTCCTCAATTATGGTCCCGGCGTGCTCCTGCGCAGGGAATGATCGGGTTGGAGAGGTGTCATGCGCGTTCTAGTCCTTGGCAGCGGTGTGATCGGCACGACCAGTGCCTGGTACCTGCGGCAGGCCGGGTTTGAAGTCACGGTCGTCGACCGCCAGCCCGGTCCGGCGCTGGAAACCAGTTTCGCCAACGCAGGCCAGCTGTCGTTCGGCTATACCTCGCCGTGGGCAGCGCCCGGCGTGCCGCTCAAGGCCGTCAAGTGGCTGTTCGCCGAGCATGCGCCGCTGGCCATCCGCCCGGGCCTGGACTGGCACCAGTACCGCTGGCTGGCGCAGATGCTGCGCAACTGCACGCATGAGCGCTATGCGATCAACAAGGCGCGCATGGTGCGCATGTCCGAGTACAGCCGCGACTGCCTCAACGAGCTGCGCCGCGAGACCGGCATCGAGTTCGAAGGCCGCGACCTGGGCACCACCCAGTTGTTCCGCACCCAGCAGCAGCTGGACGCCTCGGCGCAGGACATCGAGGTGCTGGCCCAATACGGCGTGCCCTACGAGGTGCTTGATCGCGACGGCATCATCGCCCACGAACCGGCGCTGGCCGGCGTGGCCGACAAGCTGGTCGGCGCGCTGCGCCTGCCGCGCGACCAGACCGGCGATTGCCAGTTGTTCACCCGTCGCCTGGCGCAGATGTGCGTCGATGCCGGGGTGGAGTTCCGCTTCGACCAGGACATCGCCGGCCTGCAGAGCGAGGGCGACCGCATCACCGGTGTACGCATCGATGGCAAGCTGGAAACCGCCGATCACTACGTGGTCGCGCTGGGCAGCTATTCGCCGTCGCTGGTCGCACCGCTGGGCATGCAGCTGCCGGTGTACCCGCTCAAGGGCTACTCGCTGACGCTGCCGATCACCGACCCGGCGATGGCCCCGACCTCGACCATCCTGGATGAAAGCTACAAGGTGGCCGTGACCCGCTTTGACGACCGCATCCGCGTGGGTGGCATGGCCGAAGTGGGCGGGTTCGACCTGTCCCTCTCGCCGCGCCGCCGCGCCACGCTGGAGAAGGTGGTGCGCGATCTGTACCCGGAGGGCGGCGACCTGTCGCGCGCCGAGTTCTGGACCGGCCTGCGCCCGGCCACGCCGGACGGCACCCCGGTGGTCGGCGCCACGCCGTACCGCAACCTGTTCCTCAATACCGGCCACGGCACCCTGGGCTGGACCATGGCCTGCGGCTCCGGCCGCTACCTGGCCGACCTGATGGATGCCCGCCAGCCGCAGATCAGCACCGAAGGCCTGGATATTTTCCGCTACACCCACCATGCCGCGTCCGTCCGTCACCGTGAGTCGAGTTCATGCGCCCAGCCCGTGCGTTGATTGACCTGGACGCGCTGCGCAGCAATTACCGGCTGGCACGCGAACTGGGGGGCGGCAAGGCCGTTGCGGTGATCAAGGCCGATGCCTACGGGCACGGTGCGGTGCGCTGCGCCCGCGCGCTGCAGACCGAGGCCGATGCGTTCGGCGTGGCCTGCATCGAGGAAGCGCTGGAACTGCGGGCGGCCGGTATCACCGGCCCGATCCTGCTGTTGGAAGGCTTCTTCGATGCCGACGAACTGCCGCTGATCGTCGAGCACGACCTGTGGTTCGCGGTTGGCGCTCCGTGGCAGGTGGAGGCGGTGGCCGCGTTTCCGACCACCGCCACGCTCACCGTGTGGTTGAAGCTGGACAGTGGCATGCATCGCCTGGGCCTGTGGCCGGACGAGTTCCGCGCCGCGCACGCCACGCTCAGTGCGCTGGCGCATGTCGGGCCGATGGTGCTGATGACCCACATGGCGCGTGCCGACGAGCTGGACAGCCCGCGCACCCGTGAGCAGGCCGACGTCTTCGCGGCCGCCATCGAAGGCCTGACCGGGCAGACCAGCCTGTGCAACTCGCCGGCGCTGCTGGGCTGGCCGGAGGTGCGCAGTGACTGGGTGCGCCCAGGCCTGATGCTGTACGGGATCAACCCGATGCCGGCGCACACGGCCCTGACCGAGCGCCTGCGCCCGGTGATGACCATGCGGTCGAAAATCTTTGCCGTGCGCGACATCGCGGTCGGCGAGCCGGTCGGCTATGGCGCGCGCTTCGTCGCGCAGCGGCCGACCCGGGTGGGCGTCGTGGCCCTCGGCTATGCCGATGGCTACCCGCAGTTCGCGCCGAACGGCACCCCGGTGCGCATTGATGGACAGCCCGGCATCGTGATCGGTCGGGTCTCGATGGACATGCTCACCGTGGATCTGACCCACCTGCCGCAGGCCGGCATCGGCAGCACGGTGACGCTGTGGGGCGATGCGCCGCGCATCGAGGCCCTGGCGCCGCTGTGCGGGGTCAGTGCCTACCAGCTGCCGTGCGGCGTGAAGCGGGTGGTGCGCGAGTACGCTGACGGCTGAGCCGCCACCGGCGATGCCGGGTGCATGAAAAAGGCGGCGCTGATGCGCCGCCTTCGTCCTGTCAGAGCCAACGGCTCAGGTATTGGCCGTGGCCTCATTGCGCAGATCGCGCCGGATCCAATCATCCAGCAGGCGCTTCTCGTAGCGCAGCGGGTCGGTGTCGCTCTGCCGTCCGATGTTGTGCAGGTAGCCAGTGTCCTGCAGCTTGCGCTCACCTTCGCCGATCACCTGTCCCTGGGCATCCTTCAGGGTGTAGGTCAGGGTCACGCGCGGGGGGTAGATATCGCGCATCACCCGGATGTCGTTGGCGCGCGGGCCGTGCCACGGCTCGTAATCGCCGGCGCGCTTGATGTCGGTGAAGGTCACCTCCAGCGTCTGGCCGGGCTGCAGTGCCTTGCTGGCGGTGGTCTGCACGTACTTGGCCAGCTGCTGTACCCAGTCACCGCGTTCGGCTTCAAAGCGGTTGTTGCTCAGCCGGATCTCGGTGAACTGGGCCGGGTCGGTCCACATCACCTGGACCGGACCCTCCGCCTTGAGCGCGCGCGGGGCCTGCGGGTCGGTCACGGTGCGTGGGGCGGCGGAGGCACTGCCGATGAGCAGCAGGCCGGCCAGGGCGCCGGCGATCAGGGATGTGCGGTTCATGACAACTCCTGGGGCGCGATCACAAGGGGGATCAGGCACCCAGTGTGATCCTGATCCGGGTGAGGGACAATCCACGCGTGTATGCTCCGGCACTGCGGTTGGCGCCAATTCACCCAGGCCGCCCCCGACCCCCGGCGCTTGACGCTGCGAATACGCGCGTTGGCCGATCCTGTCCTCCTCTGTTTCGCCAGTTGCCTCATTGACGCCCTTGCCCAGCCTGCCCACCTCGACGTTGGAACGCGCCTCCTTCCTGGCTTCATCGCCGGATCCGGCCCTGTATCGCACGGTACTTGAACGCCTGAATGCGGGGTTCTGCATCATCGAAGTGATCTTCGACGATGCCGGGGTGGGTGTGGACTACCGGTTTGTCGAGGTCAACGAGGCGTTTTCACGCAATACCGGGCTGAGCAACGTCTGCGGACAGCGGATGAGCAGCCTGCAACCCGGCCATGAATCCGACTGGTACCGCACCTATGGCGAGGTGGCGCGTAGCGGGCAGGCACGGCAGTTCGAGATGGAAGCGCGCGCGCTGAACCGGTGGTACTCGGTGGAAGCGGTCAGCGTGGGCGAGCCGGACGAGCCTCTGGTGGCGGTGGTGTTCTTCGACATCACCAACCGCAAACACATCGAGGTGGAGCTGGCCGAAAGCGAGGCGCGCTTCAGCGCGCTGGCCGATGGCCTGCCGATGCCGGTCTGGGTGCTGGATGAGCGCGGCCATTCGCGCTTCGTCAACAGTGCCTTCAGCGAGTTTTTTGGAGGCGATGAGCAGCGCGTGCCGGATGATGTCTGGCGTGGCCTGGTGCATCCCGATGATGCTTCGGTGTTCGATTACGAACTGCAGGAGGCGCTGAAATCGCAGCGCTCCATGCATGCACTGGTGCGCGGCCGTCGCGCTGATGGCCAATGGCGCTGGCTGGAAATGAACGCCCGGCCGCGCTTCTCGCGCATGGGCCGTTTCATCGGTCTGGCGGGCAGCAGTCCGGATGTGACCGAGCGCCGCGAGATCGAAATGGCGCGCGAGGAACTGCTGCAGTCCGAACGTGCGGCGCGCAGCGCGGCCGAGAACATGGCGCGGCTGAAGGATGAATTCCTGGCCACGCTCTCGCACGAGCTGCGGACCCCGCTGACCACCATCCTGGGCTGGAGCGAACTGCTGCTGCAGCGCATCGACAACACCAGCCCCATGTACAAGGGCCTGGGCGTGATCGCCAACAGTGCGATGGCGCAGAAGCGGTTGATCTCGGACATGCTGGACCTCAGCAGCATGCTGCTGGGCAAAGTGCAGCTGGAAGTGGAAATGCTGGATCTGCGTGCGCAGCTGGAAGAGGCGATGCGCGCGCAGGAGCTGGTCGCCGAAGGCAAAGCGTTGTCGATGGAGCTGGTGATGCCCGACGAGCCCTGTCTGGTGCTCGGCGATGCCACCCGCCTGCAGCAGGTGCTGTGGAACCTGCTTTCCAACGCGATCAAATTCACCCCGGCCGAGGGGCGCGTGGTGCTGACCCTGGCTGCGGACGGCGGGCACTGGTCGATCAGCGTCACCGATTCCGGCGACGGCATCGCGCCGGAGTTCCTGCGTCATCTGTTCAGCCGGTTCCGCCAGGCGGACGGGACGACCACGCGCCGGCATGGCGGCCTGGGCCTGGGCCTGGCGATCGTGCAGCAGCTGGTGGAGCTGCATGGCGGTGCGGTGGCAGCCAGCAGCGACGGCCATGGCCACGGGGCCACCTTCAACGTGCGCCTGCCGCGCTACCAGCCGCAGGCCGACGGTCGTCCGCTGCGCGAAGTGTTCAGCGGCCCGATCACCGAGCAGATCATCGAGCCGTACCCACTCAAAGGCCTGCACCTGTTGGCTGTGGAAGATCAGCCCGAAGTACTGGAGTATCTCCGGCGGCTGCTGGAAGAGCAGGGCGCCTCGGTCACCACGGCGTCCTCGGCCGGCGAAGCGCTGGCACTGCTCAACGAGAAAGGCCATGACGGCATCGATGCGCTGCTGACCGATATCGGCATGCCCGGGATGGACGGTTACGGGCTGGTGCGCACCCTGCGCGACAACATGGGCGTCGAGCCGGAGGCACTGCCTGCGGTCGCGGTGACGGCGCTGGCACGTGCGGACGACCGCAAGCGTGCGTTGGCGTCGGGCTTCCAGGAGCATGTGGCCAAGCCGTATTCGGTGGCGCAGCTGGTAGCCGCTGTACGCGGTGTCCTGGGCGGTACGCGCTGAGTCCTGCGTTGCCGGCGTGTTGACGCCGCCGCGGGCACACTGGGGCGCACGCCACAGGAGTTGCCATGTCCCGTTACGCCCCCCGCATCCATACCGATCCGGCCGCCATCGCGGCGCTGGAAGCCCTGCTGCCACAGCTGCACGGCCAGACCCAGGTCGAACTCACGCTTGAGGATGGCAGCCGCCTGCTGGGCACCGTCGCGGTGCAGCCGACGCTGCAGCAATACCGCGACGCCGAAGAGAACGAAGGCAGCAATGGCCAGCTGCGGTTGGACGATCTGGATACCCCGGTCCAGCAGCACGTGGTGTGGCTGGACCAGATCAAGGCCATCCGGCAGCTGCCCTACCGCGAGTGATCGCGGCGGGCAGGTGCGGGTGGGCAGGGTTCAGTGGGTGAATTCGCTGGGCTCGGCCTCGAAGCGGCGCGCGTAGGCCCGTTCATCGGCGATCCGGGCCACCTCGTCATCGGCCAGGTCCGGGGCGCCATAGACCGCGTAGGCCACGCTGCCATCGGCGGTCTTGCCGACCTGGTGCAGGCGGTAGCGGGAATGGCCGCCGCCGGTGTCTTCGGGGTAATGCACCGGTGGCTGGCTGCCCTCCATGTCCATCTCGCTGTTGTCGACTACGCCACCGACGAACAATGCACGCATGAGCCATCTCCACGGGAAGTGAGGCTCCACCCTGCCGGTTTGGATGTTGTCAGGGCATCAACAGGACGTTGAATAAACGCAAATCCGGGTGGGGCGGGGCGAACCGGTAGAATGGCGGCCTCTTTTCAAGATGTGCCCCCGCATGGCTGCCCAGCACGACGCTCCCCTGGAAACCCTGTTCCTGCCCTTCGCCAGTGGCGCACTGTCCTGGCCGGCCGGCCCCGTGCTGTTCCTGCGCGCCCGCGATGGCGCACCGCTGCGCGAGCATGCCCAGCCGGCGCAGCTGGTCTGCGAACAGAGCTTCCGCCCGTTCGCCGACGCCCTGGAAGCCAGTGGCTGGACCGTGCGTGACGAGCAGCAGCTGGCCGGCGATGCCACCCGCTACGCCGTGGTGCTGGTGCTGCCGCCGCGCCAGCGCGAGGAAGCCAAGGCCCTGTTCGCCCGTGCGCTGGCCCTGACCGCCCCGGGTGGCATCGTGGTGGCCTGCCAGCACAACAACGAAGGCGCGCGCTCCGGCGAAGGCGACCTGCAGCAGTTGGCCGGCCTCGGCGGCAAGCTGACCAAGAACCACTGCCGTGCCTACTGGACGGCGCCGCTCAACGGCCAGCACGACGCTGCGCTCGCGCAGCGCTGGGCCACCCTGGACGCGCCGCGCGCGATCCTTGGCGGCCGCTTCCAGAGCCGCCCGGGCATCTTCGCCTGGGACCGCATCGACCCGGCTTCCGCGCTGCTGGTCGAGCAGCTGCCGGCCGATCTGGCTGGGCGTGGGGCCGATCTGGGCGCCGGCTTCGGCTATCTCTCGGCCGAAGTGCTGGCGCGCTGCCCGAACGTGACCGCGCTGGACCTGTACGAGGCCGAAGGCCGCGCGCTGGCGCTGGCCCGCGAGAACCTCGCCGCGCTCGGCAAGCCGGCGGCGCTGGCCTATCACTGGCAGGACGTCACCGCCGGGATCGAGGGCGAGTACGACTTCATCGTGACCAACCCGCCGTTCCACACCCCGTCGCGCGCGGATCGCCCCGACATCGGCCAGCGCTTCATCGCCGTGGCCGCACAGGCGCTGCGCCCGGGCGGCCGGATGTGGCTGGTGGCCAACCGCCACCTGCCGTACGAGCAGATCCTCAATGAGAGCTTCGGCCAGGTCCGCGTGGCTGCCGAGCGCGATGGCTTCAAGCTGATCGAAGCGACCAAGGCCAGCAAGAGCGCCACGCCGGTCCGCACGCCGCGCAGCACCGAGCCGAAGTGGGGCCGCGGAGGCCGCGCATGAAGCTGGTCAAGCTGTTGGCCAACCTGGGCTATGGCAGCCGCAAGCAGGTGCAGGGGATGTTCCGCGCCGGCCTGATCACCGATGCCGAGGGCGAGGTGCTGTACGCCGATGACGCGGTCGCGCATGAGGCGATCCGGGTCGAGGGCGAGCCGCTGGACCCGCCGCAGGGGCTGACCCTGCTGCTGCACAAGCCGCGCGGCTACACCTGTTCGACCAAGGACAAGGGCCGGCTGATCTACGACCTGCTGCCGCCGCGTTACCGCGACCGCGCGCCGGTGCTGTCCTCGGTGGGCCGCCTGGACCGCGACACCAGCGGCATGCTGCTGATGACCGACGACGGCGCGCTGCTGCACCGGATCGTGTCGCCGAAGTCGCGCCTGGACAAGGCCTACGAGGTCACCCTGGCCGAAGATCTGCGCGGCGATGAAACCGCGCGTTTCGCCAGCGGCGGCCTGCTGTTGGAATCGGATGACAAGCCGCTGCTGCCGGCCGAGCTGCACGTGAACGGTCCGCGCCAGGCGCAGCTGGTCCTGCACGAGGGCCGTTACCACCAGGCCCGCCGGATGTTCGCGGCCGTTGGCAACCACGTCGAGGCGCTGCACCGCAGCCGCATCGGTGGGCTCTCGCTGGGCGAGCTGCCTGAAGGTGAGTGGCGCATGCTGGATGCGGCCGATCTCGAGACGCTGTTCAACGTCCCATGACGGCCTTCGCCGCGCTGCCGTTCCTGCCCGACGCCGTCATCTTCGACATGGACGGCCTGATGATCGACAGCGAGCGCGTCTCCATCGCGTGCTGGTCGCAGGCCGCGCAGGAACTGGCACTGCCCTTCCCGGAGGGGTTCTGGCTGCGCATGGTGGGCCTGGGCGACCGCGATTGCGAACGCCTGCTGCTGCAGACGGTGAATGCCGAGCAGGTCGCCGCGCTGTTCGCGCGCTGCCACGACCTGTACGAAGCGCGCACGCAGCAGGGGCTGCCGCTGCGCCCCGGCATCCTGGAGATCCTGCAGCTGCTGCACGATCACGGCGTTCCGCGTGCGGTGGCGACCTCCACCCGCCAGCCGCGTGCCTCGCGCAAGCTGGCAGCGGCCGGGCTGCTGCCGTTCTTCGAGGTGGTGGTGACCAGCAGCGATGTGTCGCATCCCAAGCCTGCCCCGGACATCTACCTGCTGGCCGCGCAGAAGCTGGGCAAGGACCCGGCGCGCTGCCTGGCGCTGGAAGACTCCCCGGCCGGTATCCGCGCGGCAGTGGGGGCGGGCATGACGGCGATCCAGGTGCCGGACCTGGTGCATCCGGATGAGGAACTGCGTGCGCTGGGGCATCGCATCGTGGATTCGCTGCTGGACGCACGGCAGTTGTTGGTGCCGCTGCTGCCGGTGACCCGCGCCCGATAACCAACGGCGTTGCCCGTCTGGACCACGAAAAAGCCCGGCACATGGCCGGGCTTTTTCATGCGGACACAGGCTGCCGTCAGAGGCGGCTGAACACCAGCGCCGCATTCGTGCCGCCAAAGCCGAAGCTGTTGGACATCACGGTGTTCAGCTGTGCCGGCTGCGTCTCGCGCACGATCGGGAAGCCTTCCACCAGCGGGTCCAGCTCGCCGATGTTGGCCGAGCCGGCGATGAAGCCATCGCGCATCATCAGCAGGCAGTAGATCGCTTCATGCACGCTTGCCGCACCCAGCGAGTGGCCCGACAGCGCCTTGGTCGAGGACAGCGGCGGGATGCTCTCGCCGAACACTTCGCGCACGGCCTTCAACTCGGTGACGTCGCCCAGCGGGGTCGAGGTGCCATGCGTGTTGAGGTAGTCGATCGGGGCGGTGATGTGCTCCATCGCCATGTTCATGCAGCGCACCGCGCCTTCACCGGACGGGGCGACCATGTCGGCACCGTCGGAGGTGACGCCGTAACCGACCAGCTCGGCATAGATGCGCGCGCCACGGGCCACGGCGTGGTCGTAGTCTTCCAGCACCAGCATGCCGCCGCCGCCGGCGATGACGAAGCCGTCGCGGTCCTTGTCGTACGGGCGCGAGGCCGAGGCTGGCGTGTCGTTGAAGCGGGTCGACAGGGCGCCCATCGCATCGAACATCACGCTCATCGACCAGTGCAGGTCTTCACCGCCACCGGCGAACATCACGTCCTGCGCACCATGACGGATCAGATCCGCAGCGGCGCCGATGCAATGCGCGGAGGTGGCGCAGGCGGCCGACAGCGAGTAGCTCAGGCCCTTGATCTGGAACGCGGTGGCCAGGCAGGCCGACACGGTCGAGCACATCGTGCGCGGCACCATGTACGGGCCGACCTTGCGCACGCCACGGGCGCGCAGGATGTCGGCCGATTCGACCTGCCACTGGCTGGAGCCGCCGCCGGAGCCGGCGATCAGGCCGGTCCGCGGGTTGGCGACCTGCGCCTCGTCCAGGCCGGCATCGGCGATCGCGTCGCGCATGGCGATGTACGCATACGCCGAGGCATCGCTCATGAAGCGCTTCACCTTGCGGTCGATCTGCGCATCCAGGTCGAGCTCGATGTTGCCGCCGACATGGCTGCGCAGGCCGGCTTCGGCATGATCGGGCAGGTGGCGGATGCCGGCGCGGCCTTCACGCAGTGCGGAGGACACGGTGTCCAGATCGTTGCCCAGGCACGAAGTGATGCCCATTCCGGTAATGACGACGCGACGCATCAGAAGTTCTCAGTGGAAGTGAACAGACCTACACGCAGGTCTTTGGCAGAGTAGATTTCGCGACCGTCCACCAGCATGCGGGCGTCGGACTGTGCCATCACCAGCTTGCGGTTGATGACGCGCGAGATATCGATTTCGTAGGTGACGCGCTTGGCGCTCGGCAGTACCTGGCCGGTGAATTTGACTTCGCCGCAGCCCAGGGCACGGCCACGGCCGGGCGCACCGATCCAGGTCAGGAAGAAGCCGGTCAGCTGCCACATGGCATCCAGGCCCAGGCAACCGGGCATGACCGGGTCGCCGAGGAAGTGGCAGTCGAAGAACCACAGGTCAGGGCGGATATCCAGTTCCGCGCGTACCATGCCTTTGCCATGGGGACCGCCGTCCTCGCGGATATCGGTGATGCGATCGAACATCAGCATCGGATCATTGGGCAGGCGGCCGCTGCCCGGGCCGAACAGTTCACCGCGGGCGCTGGCCAGCAGCTGGTCGCGCGAGAACGCGTTGAGACGAGTCATGGAAAACGCAATCCTGAGGAAGTTGTCATCGGGGTGAGCCGACCACAGGTCGACTGCTCTTGCATGAAGCAAGTACTCAAGAGTGCATGAGAAAAAGTGATTCAATCAAACGTTTTAACCGTACGCCGCCGTAGTGTTTTCAGGTTCAAAAACGCATGTTGTTGTTATCCAACAACCATACTGCGGCGTGTGGCTGTAATCTTGTTCATCTGAATCCGAGTGCCAACGCCCGTGTCCCGCCCCCGCAAGATCATTCACGTCGACATGGATGCGTTTTACGCGTCCGTGGAGCAGCGTGACGACCCTTCGTTGCGGGGCAAACCGGTGGTGGTGGCGTGGCGGGGCATGCGTTCGGTGGTGTGCGCAGCCTCGTACGAGGCGCGTGTGTTTGGCGTGCGTTCGGCGATGCCTGCGCTGCGCGCGGAGCGGCTGTGTCCGGGGGCGGTGTTCGTGCCGCCGGATTTCGCCCGCTACAAGGCGGTGTCACGCCAGGTACGCGAGATTTTCCTGCGGCATACGGATCTGGTGGAGCCGTTGTCGCTGGATGAGGCGTATCTGGATGTGACCGAGCACAAAGGCGGGATGACGGTGGCGACGGAGATCGCGCAGATCATCCGCGCGCAGATCCGCGAAGAGACGCAGCTGACCGCCTCGGCGGGGATCGCGCCGAACAAGTTCCTGGCCAAGATCGCCTCGGATTGGCGCAAGCCGGATGGGCAGTTCGTGGTGCCGCCGCATCGTATCGAGCAGTTTCTGACGCCGCTGCCGGTGAATCGTGTGCCGGGCGTGGGCAAGGTGATGGCGGCGAAGCTGGCCGAGCTGGGGGTGGCGACGGTGGGTGATCTGCGTGCGCTGCCGCTGGAGGAACTGGAGGCGCGGTTCGGGACGTTCGGCGGACGGTTGTTCAATCGGGCGCGCGGTGTGGATGAGCGCCCGGTGGAACCGGATCAGCCGGTGCAGTCGATTTCGTCGGAGGATACGTTCGCCGAGGATCTGTTGTTGGAGGATCTGGCGCCGGCGATCGTGCAGTTGGCGGAGAAGACATGGCTGGCGACGCGCAAGACGGACCGGGTGGGACATACGGTGGTGTTGAAGTTGAAGACGTCGCAGTTCCGGATCATTACGCGGAGTTTTACGCCGGAGTCGCCGCCGGATTCGTTGGAGGAACTTCGCGATATTGCGTTGGGGCTGCGGGCACGGGTGGAGTTGCCGTTGGAGACGCGGTATCGGTTGGTGGGGGTGGGGTTGGGGGGCTTCCGGGAGCGTGAGGTGGTGCGCCAGCCGGGGTTGTTTGATCACCTGGGTGATGGCTGACGGTTTTTCTGTTTGCGGTGACGGCAACGGCAACGGCAACGGCTGAGGCGCTGGGGTCCGGGTGATGAGGGTTTGGGACGACGCGGGTGGGGTATCGGGACCCGCTGCAAGTACATCCCTGTAAGCTCGTGTGTTGCCATCCATGGCAACACACGGTCCCGATACCCCACCCGCGTCGTCCCCCCGACACTGGGTCGGTGCGCAGAGGGGAAACGCGTCGCGCGTTTCGAGATTCGCGAATGACGTCTGGTTTCTACGGATGCGTCATTACGGCCACTGCATTTCACCCTTGGCGACCTTCGCGCTCAGTTCCAGTGAACTCTCGCCCGCCAGATTCGGATGGCGTTTTTTCATCGCGGCAATCAGTGCGTTGGCGTCTTTGCTGCGTGCGGTTTCTTCGTCGAAGGCGCGGATGTAGTCGGCGGTGAAATCCACTGCGCTGATGTCCAAGGCGGCATCGGCTGCGTAGTGGCCGGGGATGACGCGGGCGGGGTTCAGGGTTTTGATCGTGGCCAGTGTCTGCAGCCAGTGGGCGTGCGATTGGGCGCTTTGGGTGTCGGCCATCCAGACGTGTTCGCCGGCGACGATGGGGATGCCGCCGAGGACGGTGCGCAGGGCGGGGATCCACAGGACGGTGCGGTCCGGGGTGGGGCCGGTGAGGCCGATGATCTTGATCGGTTGGCCTTCGAGGGTGAGGGTGTCGCCGTCCAGGGGGGTGGGGATGACGATGCGGCTGGGCTTGGCTGCGCCCATCTGCGGGCCCCAGTAGGCGAGTTTGGCGGCCTGGGTGGCATTGATGTGGGCGACGGTGGAGGGGGTGGCGAGGATGCGGGCGTCGGGGAAGGCGTCCTGCAGCGTGGCCAGGCCGAAGTAGTAGTCGGGGTCGCCGTGGCTGATGTAGATCGTGGTCAGCCGTTTGCCGGAATCGCGGATACGCTGGACGAGTTGCGCGGCATCGGTGGCGGCGAACTGGGCGTCGACCAGGATGGCGTCGTGGCGGCCGGTGATCAGGGTGGACGCGACCGAAAACAGCGCCTTGTCGCCGGGGTGGTAGGGCTGCACCTGCAGCGCGTGGGCTTCGGCGGTGGCCGCAGCGGCGTGGCTGATGGCCGGTGGGCTCATGGCGAGCGCGGTACCGAGCGTCAACGCCAGGGCCAGGGTCGTGCGGGAAACGTTCTGCATTTCAAGAAGTCCTGTGCAGCGCGGCCCCGGTATCACACCGGGGCGGGACGGCCCGGACATGACACCGGGGGGAACGGCCCCGACATGACACCGGGGCGGGACGGCCCCGACATGACACCGGGGCGGGACGGCCCCGACATGACACCGGGGGGAACGGCCCCGACACGACACCGGGGCCGGTAGAGCCGACCGTTGGTCGGCTGCGTCCAGATCGGCGGCCTGGTCAGTACGCAACCGTGGCGATCTGCCGCACGTATTGCGGGGTTTCGATTTCGCTGACGAAGGCGTCGGCGTAGTCGGCGTAGCTGATCCGGCTGTGGCCGTCATCGCCGACCAGGAAGTTCTTCGCCTGGGTGCGGAAGCCGCCGCGCTGCGGGCCGGGGCCGATTTCGGCGGCGGGGGAGTAGAACGTCCAGTCGAGGTCGTCGACGGCGCGGAGCTGCTTGAGCGTCTCGCGGGCGGCAAGGGCGACCGGCTTGTAGGCGTCCGGGAAGCCCTCGGTGTCCACCAGCTGCACACCGGGGGCGACTTCCAGGCTGCCGGCGCCACCGACCATGATGAAGCGGGGAACGCCGGCCTGGCGCGCCGCGGCGACCAGGGCCGCACTGGTCGTGGTCACCGTGGTGGGGGCATCGCCCGGGCGCGGGCCGAAGGCGCTGGCCAGGACGTCATGGCCGGCGCTCACAGCGGCCAGGGCATCGATGTCGTCGAGCGCGGCCACGGCCAGCTGGGCGCCGTCCAGTTCCGCCGGGAGGTCAGTCTCACGGCGGACGATGGCGGTGACCTGGTGGCCGCGGGCGAGGGCCTGGCGGGTGATTTCACGGCCGATGTTGCCGGTGGCACCAACGAGAGCGATTTTCATGGGGGACGTCCGTTGAGGAAGGAAGGCCAGCGTATGCCTCTGGAATCGAACGAAAAACCGCGTATAACGGCCTAATTTGTTGCACGGATCGATCAAATGGACCGGATGACTGCCATGAACGTGTTCGTCGAGGTGGCCGAGCGTGGCAGCCTGACCGCTGCGGCCGAGGCGCTGGAGATGTCGCGGGCGATGGTGACGCGCTATCTGGCCGAGGTGGAGCGCTGGCTGGGGGCGCGTCTGCTGCACCGGACCACGCGCCGGATCAGCCTGACGGGGCCGGGAGAAGCGGCGCTGCTGCGCTTCCGGCAGATGCTGGCGATCGGCGATGAGCTGCGCGGGGAGCTGGCCACGGACAACCCCGAGCCGCATGGCCTGCTGCGGGTCACCGCGAGCGTGTCGTTCGGGCAGAACCATCTGGCGGCGGCGGTGGCCGAGTTCGTCAAACGGCATCCGCTCACACGCGTTGAACTGCTGCTGGTGGATCGGGTGGTCAACCTGGTGGAGGAGCGCGTGGACATCGCCGTGCGCATCTCGCGCGCGATCGACCCGAGCCTGATCGCGCGTCCGCTGGGGCAGTGCCGCTCGGTGCTGTGCGCGGCGCCGTCGTACCTCGCAGAGCGCGGTACGCCGACCACCGCCGACGCACTGGCGACGCACAACTGCCTGACGCACCACTACGTCGGCAAGAGCGTGTGGCATCTGCAACGCGACGGACGGAAGATCGCGGTGGCGGTGGGGGGCAACATCAGTGCAAACGAAGCGTCGTTGCTGCTGGAAGCGGTGCGTGCCGGTGCGGGCATCGCGATGCTGCCGATGTATCAGATCGCACCGCTGCTGCACGCGGGGGAACTGGTCGCCGTACTGCCGGACCATGAAGTCGAGCTGCTGGGCCTGTACGCGGTGTACGCCTCACGCCGGCAGCTGCCGACGATCATGCGCAGCTTCCTGGATTTCCTGGTGGAACGCTTTGCCAGCCCGGCGTTCCTGGCGCAGCTGTAAACGCGGCCCCGGTGGAGCCGACCGTTGGTCGGCTGCACTTGATCCGGCAACCGCGCATCAGCACGCCGTGCACCCGCAACCGCAGCGGGCGCGTGCAGCCGACCAACGGTCGGCTCTACCCGGGCGTGCATCGGCATCACACACGCACCTCCGTACAATGGCGCTTCCCTGCTGTGGAAGTGAGCATTGTCTTGTCGTATCCGTATCCGTTGGTGGTGTTCGATCTGGATGGCACGCTGGTGGACAGCGCGGCCGATATCGCCGAAGCGCTCAACCGCACGCTGCAGGACTGGCAGTTGTCGCGCGTGCCGGAGGCGACGGTGTTGACGTGGATCGGTGATGGCGTGCGGCGGCTCGTTGAGCAGGCGTTTACCGCGGCCGGCAGCGATATCGATCTGGACGAGGTAATGCCCGGTTTCATGCGCCACTACGAGGCGTGCCTGTTACGCAGCCCGCGCCTGTTTGATGGCGTGGCCGAAACGTTGGCTGCCTTGCGCAACCGTTCGGTGACGCTGGCGATCTGCACCAACAAGCCGTCCGCACTGGTGGCGCCGCTGCTGCAGCACTTCGGTCTGCAGGACGTGTTCGCACTGGTGCTGGGTGGGGATTCCTTGCCGGAGCGCAAGCCCAGTGGTGCGCCGTTGCGGCATATCGCCGCGCAGTTCGAGGTGGCCGTCGAGGCCGCCTTGATGGTGGGTGATTCGATCACCGATTACCGCGCTGCCGTGGATGCCGGGATGCCGGTGGCGCTGGTGCGCTATGGGTATCCGCGTGGGCTGGATCTGGACAACGTCGAGGCGGTTGCCGTGGTGGATGATCTGCGGGAATTGTTGGCGTTGTAAGGCGTTCGAGCGTGTGCCGACCAACGGTCGGCACCTACCAGGTTCAATGAGTGCCGACCAACGGTCGGCACCTGCCGAGGATGATGGAGCATGTCGACCCACGGTCGGCACGTACCGAGGCCGGGAAGGCGGCGGTGCCGCCGCCCCGCGCGCTTATTTCGGCTGGTAACGCACGCTCAGTCGATACTCGCGGCCAGGCTGGTTGTACCAGGCGACGGTTTCGTACTCGCGGTCGAAGACGTTGCTGACCCGGCCCAGTACGGACCAATCGCGGGTCAGGGCGTATTCCAGGCGCAGGTCCACGGTGCCGTAGCCCCCCAGGCGCACCGTGTTCGCTGCATCGTCGTAACGCTTGCCGGCGCCGTTGACGGTGAGGCCGGCGCGGACATCACCCACGCGGCGATCGACGTCCAGGCGTGCGGTGTTCTGTGCGCGGCGGGCCAGCCAGTTGTCGAACTGTGCGCTGCCGTCGGTGCGGTTGCGCGGGTCGGTGTGGCTGAGCTGTGCGTTGAGGTCGAACCCGGCGACGGTGATCGCACCGGTCAACTCGGCGCCGCGGATGCGGGCTTTCTCGACCTGCGACATCATGAAGGTGGTCGCGTCGTAAGTGATCAGGTCATCGATGCGCGTTTCGTATACGTCCAGGCCCCAGCGCCAGCCATCACCCTGCTGGGCGATGCCGATGTTGGCGCTCTTGGATTTCTCCGGATCCAGGGTCGGCACGCCGCTCCACGGGTCGTAAAGGTCGCTGAAGGTCGGGGCCTTGAACGCGGTGCCGTAGCTGGCGTTGAGGCGGAACCCGCGGCCCAGCTCCAGGCCCCAGCCGAGGCTGCCGGTGGTGTGGTTGCCAAACTGTTCGTTATCGTCGTTGCGCACGCTGGCCTGCAGGTGGTGCGCGCCGAAACGGCCCTGGTACTGCACGAACACGCCGGTGTTGTCGCGGCTGTCGACCAGGTAGCCGGCGCTGCTGCCGTCCAGGTTGTCCTGGCTCCAGTCCACACCGGCGCTCAGCAGCTGGCCGTCAGCGATGCCGATGTCGGCCTGCACCGAGGCACTGTCGCGGTGGGTCTGTGCATTGCCCAGCCAGGTATCCCCGTTGAAGTTGTCCGATTCGTTGTCGGCGCGGCCGACGTTGACCGTCAGGTTGAAGCGCTCGCCCGGCGTGTAGCGCAGCTTGCCGCCGAGTACCTGCTGCAGGGTCTCGGAGTAGTTGTAGTAGCCGTCGTAATGGTTCTCGCCTTCGGCGCGCAGTGCGGTGCCTTCCACGCTCAACGTTTCCGTCAACGCATAGCCGCCGCGCAGGCTCATGGACAGGTTGCGGTAGCCATCGCGGTCGGGCTCGTCGGCGCCGCAGCCAGCGAAGGGCGACACCGAGCCACGGCAGGCGTTGATGCCATCGGTGTGCTGGTAGGCGATGTCGGTGCCGAACCAGCCACGCTCACCGCTGCCGCCGAAGCCACCGCTGGCCTCGCGCAGGCCGTTGCTGCCACCGCCGAGCTGCAGGTGCGGCGCGAACTGGCCAGCGTTGCGGCGGGTGAAGATCTGGATCACGCCACCGATCGCATCGGCGCCGTACAGGCTGGACTGCGGGCCACGCACGATTTCGATGCGCTCGATCTGCGCCAGCGGCAGGTCCTGGATCATGGCCAGGCCGAGGTCGCCGGTGTTGATGCGCACGCCATCGACCAGCACCAGGGTGTGGGCCGAGTTGGTGCCGCGCAGGAACAGCGAGCTCTGCTTGCCCAGGCCGCCGCTGTTGTTGAGGTTGATGCCGGCACGGCCGCGCAGCAGGTCCTGCAGCGACGGCGCCTGGCTGCGCTCGATCTCGGCGCGGTCGATCACCTGCGCCGGGGAGATGCTGTCCTGCAGGGCGATCGGGGTACGCGTGGCGGTGACCAGCACCTGGTCCAGCGCGGTGGCCTCGTCCTGTGCGGAGGCCACCAGGGGCAGGGCCGACAGCACGGCCAGGGAAAGAACGCGGGTTTGCAGCTTCATCGATGACTCCATGCACCGCGCACGCCCGCGCGGCAAGGGGTGGGGATGATCGCGCTGCAGGGAGGTTCGACGGTGGGCGGGCGCGCGCAGGCGCCTGCTTGCCGCCGCCATGCCCGCCGCATCGCAACCAGTCGTCTTCCAGGCCGGTCTCCGGGCTCGCGGGCCGATGGGGTGCCATCGTGCCAGGCGCCTTCCCATGCCGGAGCACAGTGGCGTGTTGCCTGGTGTTTCCACGCTTACCGTTGCGGGGGCAGCGCCGGAGTGGCGGCGTGGCACAGGGCCTGACGCGTCACCGGCTTCCCGTTTCAACCTGGCGGCATTGCAGCCCCGGGTCACCTGAAAGTGGGCGCAGTCTAAGCCATCGGCCGGGCCCATGGAGCGCACCGGTTAGAATGCGCCTCGCTTTTTCGATGTGATCTCCATGACCCCAACGTGGTTGCAGCACCCCGGCACCGACGCCCGTGACCCGCACTGGCCGGCCGCAGCGGGCAGCAGACGGGGCCGGGCATGATCCTCGATCTGATCCGCCACGCCAGTACCGGCCGCGACGATCATCTTGATGGCCGCACTGATCCAGCGCTGCACGAGGGCGCGACCGACGCCCTGTGCGCGCGCTACGCCGGGCTGCCCTGGCAGCGTGTGCTGTCCTCGCCACGGCAGCGAGCGCTGTTGAGCGCCGAGGCATTGGCCTTGCCCCACGCGGTGGACGTGGAGGTCGATGAGGAATGGGAAGAACTGGATTTCGGCGACTGGGACGGGCTCGCGCTGGAGGCGCTGCCGATGGATGCGCTGTCCGCCTTCCATCTGGACCCGCATGCCAATCCACCGCCGCATGGCGAAAGCTGGGGCCACTTCGAACGCCGCATCGCGCGCGGCCTGCATCGGTTGCTGGATGAGCCCGAGCCGGTCCCGACCCTGATCGTCAGCCATGGCGGACCGCTGCGGATGGTGCTGTCGCAGGTGTGCGGCCTGCCGATGGCGATGTGCTGGGCGCTGCGCATCGATCACGGCACGCGGCTGCGCCTGCGCGTGGAGCGCGAGGACGACCGGCTGTGGGGCGAACTGCTGGAGCTGCAGCAGGTATGAGGCGCCCGGCTACCGACGGTGCGTGGGTAGCCGTGGATCAGCGGTTTTCGTCGTCGATCTCGAACGGCGGCGCTTCATCGCCGTCATCATCGCGATGCTCCACGGTGCGGTCGTAGACCGGACCGGAGGCAGGCGGCGCCTTCTTCAGCGGCTGGTCGGCGATGATCGCTTCGTACTCGGCCACCAGCACGGTGCGGCGCGCTTCCGGCAGTTCCTGCCAATGGCAGTCCTGCAGCGCACCTTCCAGCGAGTAGAGCAGGTTCAAGCTCGGTTTGAAGCCGGCGCGGCGCACCTTGACGAAGGCACCGACCGCACCGACCGCCACCAGGTCTTCCGGCGTACGCAGACCGACCTGGCGCAGCCACGCTGCGCTCTTCGGGCCGATGTTGCGCAGCTTGGCGGCACTCATCCCAGTGCCTCGACGAACACCGCGGCGATGGCTTCCAGCCCGGCCTGGTCCTCGGCATCGAAGCGCGCCAGCGAGGGGCTGTCCAGATCGAACACGCCGACCAGGTCACCGTTGTGGACCAGCGGCACGACCAGTTCAGAGCGCGAGGCCGAGTCGCACGCGATGTGACCCGGGAACGCATCGACGTCTTCGATGCGCTGGGTCACGCGCTGCGAAGCCGCGGCGCCACATACACCCTTGTCGAGTGGAATGCGCACGCAGGCGGGCAGGCCCTGGAACGGGCCGACGACCAGCTCCTTGCCATCGAAGAAGTAGAAGCCGACCCAGTTCAGGTGCGGCAGGGCGTGGTAGACCAGCGCCGACAGGTTGGCCGCATTGGCGATGCGGTCGCGCTCGCCGTGCACCAGGGCGCGGGCCTGGGCCAGCAGCTGGCCGTACTGTTCCGGCTTGCTGCCGGTGAGCGTGGAGGTATCGAACATGGCCGCAGTCTACCAAGCGCGGCGGTTGGTTGCCCCCGGGGCCGGCGGAACGCAGCGGACCGCGCCGCAGCGCTGCCGGGACGGCGGATAATGGCGCGTTTCCGCTCCCGGTCGTCTCCATGTCCCTGCCTGCGCCGCGCCCTGCCGCCCTGTTCGTCACCGGTACCGACACCGGCATCGGCAAGACCTTCAGCAGCTGTGTACTGCTGCATGCCCTGCGCCGCCACGGCGGCACCGCAGTGGGCATGAAGCCGGTCGCCAGTGGCTGCGAGCGCACGCCCGAGGGCCTGCGCAACGAGGATGCCACGGCCCTGCGGGCCGCCAGCAGGCCGATGCCCGCGTATGACGACCTCAACCCGTTCGCGCTCGAGCGGCCACTGGCCCCGGAGATCGCCGCGGCAGAGGCGGGCGTGCAACTGTCGCTGGCGCCGATCGAGGCCGCCTTCGCGCGCCTGCGCGCCAGCGCGGACACGGTGGTGGTCGAGGGCGTCGGTGGCTGGCTGGCGCCGCTGTCGGCCACGCTGGACCAGAGTGATCTGGTGGACGCGCTGGCGCTGCCGGTGGTGATGGTGGTCGGGCTGCGGCTGGGCTGCCTCAACCATGCGCGGCTGACCGCCGAGGCGATCGCCGCCCGTGGCGCGCGCTGCATCGGCTGGATTGCCAATGAGGTGGACCCGGGCATGGCGCGCCGCGACGAGAACGTCGCACTGCTCACCGCGCGGCTGCCGATGCCGTGCTGGGGGCGCCTGCCGTATGCGCCGGGTGCGGACCCGGCCCGCCTGGCGGACCGGCTGGTGTTCTGAGCGTCAGCTGCCTGCGCGCACCTGCAGCGCGCTGGCGAGCCGGCCGACCGTGGCAATCGCGCCGGCGAAGCGCTCGTCCAGTTCCTGGCAGCACGACAGGCGCAGGCAATGCCGGTAGCGGGCACCGCGCGAGTACACCTGGCCGGGCATGAACACCACGCCCTCGGCCAAGGCCTGCTCGAACAGCTCCCCGGCATCGATCGCGGGGGGCAGCTCCACCCACAGAAGGAACCCACCGGTCGGCTGGGTGGCCGACGTGCCGGGCGGGAAGTGCTGCGCGATCAGGCCACGCACGTGGCTGACCTGGTCGCTGTAGAGCCGACGCAGCCCCCGCAGATGATGCTCGTAGTTGCCGGCCTCCAGGAACGCGGCAACCGCGTCCCCGAGCAGGCGTGATTCGGCGCCGGAAGAATGAAACTTCAGCAGCTGGATATCGGCAGCGAAGCGGCCACCGTCGAGCCAGCCGATGCGGTAGTCCGGTGCGAGCGTTTTGGAGAAGCCGCTGCAGACCATGATCCAGCCATCGCGGTCAAAGCTCTTGGCCAACGGCTCCAGGGGCTCCTTGAACTGCAGTTCGGCGTAGACCGCGTCTTCGATCAACGGCACCTGGTAATGGTTCACCAGCTCGGCCAGGCGCTGCTTGTTCGGCACGGGCATGCTGCCGCCGAGTGGATTGTGCACGGTCGGCATGGCCATGATCGCGGCGATGCCGCCGGCGGCGAGCAGCGCTTCCAGTGCCTCCAGATCGAGGCCGTCCCTCGGATGGGTGGGCAGCTCGATCGCGCGCAGGCCCAGGCTGCGCAGCAGCGGGTAGATGTTGAAATACGAGGGCGCTTCGATCGCGACCGCATCGCCGGGTTGGGTCACCACGCGCAGCGCCAGCTGCAGGGCTTCCATCGCGCCATGGGTGAGCACCAGCCGGTCGGTGGTGGTGTGCAGCCCCAGTCGTGGCCCTCGCTGCACGATCTGCGTCAACAGCCGTGCCGCGCCGTTGGGGCGTGCGTAGGTCTCCACCGTGGTGGCGGCCCGGCGCAGTACCTGCGCGGTGATGCGGGCCAGCTGCGCACCGGGATAGAAGCGCTTGCCGCGCGGCCCGGCGAAGGCCAGGTCGACGATGCCCGGTTGCTGCTGTGCGGCCAGCACGCGCGCCATCATCGCCTGCTGTGCCGGTGCGGTGGGCGGAGACGGCGCCTGCCGCAGCGACTGCGTCGGTTCGGGCAGACGCGGGCTGACCACGAAGCCGGCCTTGGGCCGCGGCAGCACCAGCCCGGCATCCTCCAGCTGCCGATACGCGGCGATCACCGTGTTGAGGCTGAGGCTGCGCTGTGTCGCCAGGCCGCGCAGCGACGGCAGCCGGGTGCCGACTGGCAAGCGCCCACTGCGGATCGCGTCGGCCATTTCATCGGCCAGGGACTGGTAGAGGTTGGTCGCCATCGGCATCTGCATCCACGGGTATCTGTAACCGTGCGGATGCCAGTCATCTGCATCTGTATCCGCCTCGGGACGCAGCCTACCATGGGCGTGACGACTTCCCTCGCGCACGGCAGAGCGGTGTGTGCCGTGCGTCTTTTCTTCTGGTTCGCCGCGTGATCAGCGCGCCGAAATGGAGGTACTCACCAGGCGCGGCTGCTCGCGGTACAGCGCCGGATACTGCTGCTTCAGCGCGGCCACCTTGGGCAGGTCGTTGATCCGGATATACAGCGATTCCGGATGCAGCGTGAGGTAGTTCTGGTGATAGCCCTCGGCGGCGAAGAACGGCTTGCCACCCTCGACCTGGGTCACCACCGGCGCGGCGTAGGTCCTGGCCTGCTGCAGCTGGGCGATGTAGGCGCGGGTGGCATCGCGCTGCGCCGCGTCGTCGGCATAGACCGCCGACCGGTACTGGGTGCCGCGGTCCGGGCCCTGCCGGTTGAGCTGGGTCGGATCATGCGCCACCGAGAAGAACACCTGCATCAGCTGGCCATAGCTGACCTGGGCCGGATCGTAGGTGACCTGTACCGCCTCGGCATGGCCGGTACCACCGCCGCCGACGCGCGGGTAGGTGGCGTTCGCCGCACTGCCGCCGATGTAGCCGGAGAGCGCATTGTCCACGCCCTTGATGTGCTGGAACACGCCCTGCACGCCCCAGAAGCAGCCACCGGCGAAGACCACCTGTGCCCGCTTCACACCGGGTTGGCGCAGGTCCGCCTTGCCGGTGGGTGGCGGCATCGCCACGGCGGTGGTGGCTGCGGCGGCGAGCGCCGGTCGATCCAGACCCAGCACCACGCTGGCGGTGAGTGCCGCGATGGCGACAGCGATGCCGCCTGCAACGAGTTTGTCGACTGCGATCTTCATGCGATGGCTCCTCACCCAAACGTAAAGGCGTAGGCGCGCACGCCCGGATCGAGGAACTCGATCTCGAAGGTGCGCTCCTGCACGGCGCCGGACTGGCGGATCAGCTGATACAGACGGTTTTCATCCACGCGGCCGTCGCCGTCGGCGGAGATGTCTCCACCGGCTGCTGCGCCCGGCGCCTGACCGTCGATGCGCACGCGGAACCGGACCGGCTTGCCGTCCTCGCCCGGCGCCAGCACCAGGTGCAGGTCACGTGCATGGAAGCGGAACGCGACACGACCGCCGCGCGTCTCCAGCCGGGCGTCTTCGTTGCCCACGGTCCAGCGTCCAGCCAAGGCCCACTGGTTGTGTTGAAGCGTGGCAGGCACCGTGTAGTCGGCAGGCTGGTCCTGGCGCTGGCCACCGGGCGAGGCGAAGTTCTCGGCACGCGCATGGCCGAGGTAGGTCTCCGGCGATTTGAGGTTGTCCATGTCGGCCTGGCGCGCCACGCCGTCCAGCGTCATCGCTACCGGAGCATCGTCACCGGGCAGGGTGTTGCCCGCCTCGCGCAGCAGCTGGCGGATGATCTGCTCGGACTGCGCATAGTTGCCCTCGCCGAAGTGATGCGCGCGGATCCGGCCCTGCGCATCGATGAAGTAGTGCGCCGGCCAATACTTGTTGTTGAAGCCGCGCCAGATGGCGAAGTCGTTGTCGATCGCGACCGGGTAGGTGACCTTCAGGTCCTTCACCGCCCGCTGCACGTTGGCCAGATTGCGCTCGAAGGCGAACTCCGGCGCATGCACACCGATCACCACCAGGCCGTGATCGCGATAGCGCTCGGCCCACTCACGCACGTAGGGCATCGCGCGCAGGCAGTTGATGCAGGAGTAGGTCCAGAAGTCGACCAGTACCACCTTGCCGCGCAACGCCTGCGCATCCAGCGGCGGGCTGTTGAGCCAGCCGGTCGCACCGGCCAGCGAGGGCAGGGTGCCTTCCACCGGCAGCGGCTGCCCGGGGGCACCGGCGGTGCTCATCATCGCCGCACCGGCGGCGGGTTGCTGTGCTGGCAGCACATCGAGCAGGCCCTGTTCCAGCTTGGCGGTGCTGACCGTGGACAGCCGGGTCAGCACGCCGGTATCCCACCCCATCGCGATGGCGACCACCGCCAGCAGCGCCGCGATGCCGAGCCCGCGGCGCACCCACTCGCCCACGCCAAGACGGCGCTTGAGCGCGGCGAACACGCGCCCGCCGATCCAGATCGCCAGCGCCAGCGAGGTCGCCGCGCCCAGTGCATAGGCGAGCAACAGGCCGCTGGTGCCGACACTGGCGCCCTGCAACGCCGCGCCGGTGAGGATCAGGCCGAGGATCGGCCCCGCGCACGGTGCCCACAGCAGGCCGGTGGCGATGCCGATCAGCAGCGAGGTACCCACGCCCCCCCGGCCCGCGTCACTGGCCGCATCGGCCGAGGCGCTCAGCCGCGCCCCCAGCCGCTGGAACGGCGACAGCAGGCGGTCGGCCAGCGCCGGCCACAGCAGCGCCAGCGCGAACACCGCCATCACCACCAGTGCGATCCAGCGCCCGATCTGGTTGGCCTGCGCTACCCATTGGCTGCTCACCGCCGCCAGGCTGGCGACCACGGCGAACATCAACGCCATGCCGATCAGCAGCGGCAGGCCACTGCGCAGGAACGGGCGGTCCGAGCGCGCGAACACGAACGGCAGCACCGGCAGGATGCAGGGGCTGAGGATGGTGAGCACGCCACCGAGGTAGGCCAGCACGAGCAGAAGCATGGAGAGGTCCTTCTATGACGCAGGGGAGTGCGGCGCTCAGGCCGCGACGAAATTCATGGCCACGCCGTTCATGCAGTAGCGCAGCCCGGTGGGGCGCGGGCCGTCATCGAAGACGTGGCCGAGATGACCGCCGCAGCGCCGGCAATGCGCCTCGACACGGACCATGCCCAGAGTGGTGTCGCGGTCTTCGCCGACGGCATCGTGCAGCGGCGCCCAGAAGCTGGGCCAGCCGGTGCCGCTGTCGAACTTGGTGGAGGAGGAGAACAATGGCAGCGCGCAGCCGGCACAGCTGAAGGTGCCCCGCCGATGCTCCTTGTTGAGTGGGCTGCTGAACGGCCGCTCGGTGCTCTGCCGCCGCAGCACGCTGTACTGGGCAGGCGTGAGCTGTTCGCGCCACTGCGCATCGCTGCGCATGACCTCGAACTGGCGCGCAGGCGCGGCGGGAGCTGCCGGGGCGGGCCCGCTGCAGGCGGTCAGTCCGAACAGGCCGGCCGCGGCAGCCATGCCACCCATTCCAAGCACATTGCGACGTGTGTAACGCATGGCCGATCTCCGGGCACGGGGACGATGCGGCCATGCTGCGCCCGGCCCGGTCAACGAATCCTCACGCAGGGTTAAATTTTCCGTGACACATTCAGGTCGCGATCCGTCGACAATGCCGCCATGCCCTCCTGCCGCCCCCTGAGCCGATGAGCAGTGCCAAGCGCGTCCTGATCGTCGAAGACGATGTCCACATCGCCAACCTGCTGCGCATGCACCTGCGCGATGAAGGTTATGAGGTCACCCATGCCGCCACCGGCGACGAGGGCCTGGCCCTGCTGGAGGCGCAGCCGTGGAGCGCGCTGGTGCTGGACCTGATGCTGCCCGGTGTGGACGGCCTGGAGATCTGCAAGCGCGCCCGTGCGATGACGCGCTACACGCCGATCATCATCACCAGTGCGCGCGCCAGTGAAGTGCACCGCATTCTCGGCCTGGAACTGGGCGCAGACGATTACCTGGCCAAGCCCTTCTCGATGCTGGAACTGGTGGCACGCGTGAAAGCGCTGCTGCGCCGGGTGGAAGCGATGGCCCAGAACGCACGCATCGATGCCGGTGAGATCGAGGTGGCCGGGCTGCGCATCGACCCGGTCGCCCGCACGGCGCTGGTGGAGGGACGACCGCTGGAATTGACTCCGCGCGAGTTCGACCTGCTGTACTTCTTCGCCCGTCATCCCGGCCAGGTGTATTCGCGCATGGACCTGCTCAACCAGGTGTGGGGCTACCAGCACGACGGCTACGAGCACACCGTCAACACCCACATCAACCGCCTGCGCAACAAGATCGAGCGCGATGCGGCCAACCCGCAACGCATCCAGACGGTGTGGGGGCGCGGTTACAAACTGGTCGATGCCAACGAGGGCGCAGGCGCATGATCCGGCTCACGCTGTCGCAACGCTTGTCCGCCGTGTTCTTCGCGCTGCTGTTGCTCTGCGGAGGCGCGCTGTTGTGGATCCAGATGCGCAGCACTGCCGTGCATGAGCAGGAAACCGTGCAGCGCCTGTCGCGCGGGCTGGCCGAGCACATCGCGCGCAGCGGCGAGCTGATGGATGGCCGCGGCATGCGCAATGGGGAAGTGCGCGCGCTGTTCGGCAAGCTGATGGCGGTCAACCCGAGCGTGGAGGTGTATCTGCTTGATGACCAGGGCCGCATCCTTGGCCATGATGCGCCCGACGGTCACCTCAAGCGCAGCCGTGTCGATCTGGCGCCTGTGCAGGCGCTGCTGCGCGACGAGCCGTTGCCGATCCTCGGCGATGACCCACGCAGTGCGACCGGCCGCAAGGTTTTCAACGCGGCGCCGCTGTGGGTGCAGGGGCATCAGGCGGGTTACATCTACGTGGTGCTGGTCGGCGAGCAGCGCGAAGCGCTCGCCGCCAATATCGCGGCCAACAGTACGCTGCGTACCACGTTGTGGTCGCTGGCGATCGTCGCCGTGGTGGGCCTGCTGGCCGGCCTGGTCGCGTTCCGCTGGGTGACCCGCCCGCTGCGCCAGCTGACCCGGCGCATCCAGTCCTTCGATGTGGATAGTGCCACCCCGGATGCCGCACCGCCCCCGGCGCCGCTGCGCCCCGGCGAGCGCGACGAGCTGGCCATCCTGCAGCACAGCTTCGGCCACATGGCCCAGCGCCTGGGCGAGCAGTGGCAACAGCTGCGCCAGCAGGATCTGCAGCGGCGCGAACTGGTCGCCAACATCTCCCACGACCTGCGCACACCGTTGTCGTCGCTGCACGGGTATCTGGAAACGCTGGCACTCAAAGACGCCACGCTCAGTGCCGACGAACGCCAGCGTTACCTGTCCATTGCCCTGTCGCAGAGTCACAAGGTCGGGCGCCTGGCCCAGGCGCTGTTCGAGCTGGCCCGGCTGGAGCACGGCGGGGTGGTGCTCGACCGCCAGGCCTTCTCGCTGCCGGATCTGATCCAGGATGTGTTCCAGAAGTTCGAGCTGGCAGCCGAGTCACGCCGGCAGACGCTCGGGGCCGACATCCCGCCCGGCGTGCCGCCGGTGGTCGCGGATCTGGCGTTGATCGAGCGGGTGCTGACCAACCTGCTGGACAACGCCATCCGCCATACGCCGGAAGGTGGCCGTATCACCGTGACCCTGCGCGCGGCCGAGGGCGAGGTGCAGATCAGCGTGGCCGACACGGGCCCCGGCATCGCCCCCGAACGGCGCGACACCCTGTTCACCGCGATGCCGGCACTGGGCAGCCAACGACCGGACAGCGGCGGGCTGGGCCTGTTGATCGTGCATCGCATCCTGCAGCTGCATGGGCGCGAGATCCGCCTGCTGGAGAGTCGCGACGGGGCGCTGTTCGTGTTCTCGCTGCCGGCCACGCGCTGAGCAATGCGCCGGGGGCTCAGGCGTGTGGCAGGAGCACCCGAAAGCGCGCGCCGCCGAGCACCGAGTCGCATACATCTGCACTTCCACCATGTTTGGTGGCGATGATGTGGACCAAGGCCAGTCCCAGTCCGAAGCCGTCGGGGTGTCGCTGCAGCTGCACATAAGGCTGAAAGATACGCTCACGGTCGGCTGGGGCCACGCCAGGTCCGTCGTCATCCACGGCGATGACCACCCCCGATCCGGCGGCATGCAGGCTCACGACCACCTGACTGACTGCGTGACGCCGTGCGTTGCCGATCAGGTTGCCCAACGCCAGCATCAATGCGTCGCGGTTGGCGATCAGCGTGCACCGATGAGAAGGCTGGAAGCTCAGTCTCGCGGCGCTGTCGCCGACAGCAGGAAAGCGCTGTTCGAGCGCCTCGAAAAGCCGCCAGACATCCAGCCGGTGTGTGGTGACATGTCGGCTGCGACCGAACTGCGCGTAAGTCACGCCGGCAGAGGCCAACTGCTCCAGCCGCGCGACATCGGTCTTCAGGCCGTTCAGCAGCGCTGCCCCTTCCGGGTCGTCATCGGCGATCTGCATCATGGCCAGCGCGAAGCGCATCCGCGCCAATGGCGTACGCGTTTCGTGGGCGACCGCCTGGGACAGAATCCGTTGCCCTTCCATCGCGCCATGCAGTTGCGTGGCCATGCTGGACAGCGCCTCACGCAGCGGCCGCACGAGATGGGTGCTGACGGCGGGGGCCGCGACGGCCAGCTCACCCTGCTGGATCGCCAGCGCCATGTGCCCGAGCGCATAGACATCGCGCCACAGGCGATACACCAGGAAGTACAGCGGGAACGCGATGGCGATGATGAAGATGCTGATCATCACTGCGGCATCCACGTGCTCGCTGTCGTACAAGGCAAGATCGGCCTGCTCGGGTTCGGAGAAATCGCCCAGTACCAACACGTCGGCCGAGCCAGGAAGTCGCTGATAGCTGAAGTGCCCGTCTGGAGACAGCACCAGCCCACCCTGGTCCAGATGCTGCAGCGACGGAACATCCAGTACGTGCGGCGCCTTGGCCAGCGACATGACCTTCAGCGGGTAGGCGAACTGCATTTGCAGGTGCCGGGTCAGCTGCGGCCAGTCTGTCTGCGGCGTGTCGGCATAGCGCGCGTGCAGAAGGTGGTGGGTGCCTTGCAGTTGTGTGCGGATCTGCTGTTCTTCTCCCTGCTCGGTGAGTGACGCCCACAGATACAGGCCCGAGGCGATCAGCACCAGGTAGGCCAGCACGAAGCCCAGGCAATAGCGCAGGAACAGGCGGAAGTGACCCCTGTGCTGTGCCGGCGTGCGGTGGGGCTGCACCGTCTTCAGCCCCATCCGGCTCGATTGAACAGATAGCCCTTGCCGCGGATGGTCTTGATCCGGCCGGGTACCTCCGCCAGGTCACCGAGCTTGCGACGCAGTCGTGAGATACGGGCATCGATCGAGCGGTCCAGGCCATCGAAACCGATCCCGCGCAGATCGCGCATCAGATCATCGCGGCTGAGGATCGTGCCTGCGCTGTCAGCCAGGCACAGCAACAGATCGAACTCAGCCGTGGTCAATTCGATCCGCTCACCCTGCAGCGTCACCTCGCGGGTATCGCGTTCGATGCGAAGTCCCCCGAAGCACAGTGTCGGGCGTGTCTGTTGCTGGCTGCTGGCGCGACGCAGGTGCGCGCGTACGCGCGCCAGCAGGACCCGTGGCTCGATCGGCTTGCCGATGTAATCATCCGCGCCCAGCTCCAGCCCGAGCACCTGATCGATATCATCGGTGCGCGCGCTCAACATGCAGATCACCCCGCTGAAGCGCGGTCGGATCGCGGCACAGACAGCAAAGCCGTCGATACCGGGCAGGGTGACATCCAGCAGCACCACGGCCGGGTCCAGACCGGGAATGCGCTCCACCGCACTTTCGCCGCTGAGCTGGTGCACCACGTCGTAGCCATGGCGCGAGAGATAGCCGCTGACCAGAGCGCCGAGACGCTCGTCATCCTCCACCACCACGATGTCGACCATCGCTACCCTGCCTTGTCTTCCTGAGCTGGCGCGATCCTAAGGCAGCACGACGGGGCAGCGAGGTGTGCGCTGAACGTGCCCGTCAGACTGTTCATCCAGAGGCAACTTGTGGGGACTGGTGCGGCGAATCTGCGGTGCAACACGTCGGGCGATGTCGTCATCGGGCGGTCTGAAAGTGTGCCCGCGAAGGCACGAAACACGTGTGTGATTGTCGCGTTCAACCCGCTGTCACGAACCGTTACACAGGGTCTAGAACGGTTGCGCGGGTCACACGTGCGCTGCACTGACAGGGCCCCGCCAACAACCCACCGTGTGCACTCCCAACCACGGAGTCATCCATGTACATCAAACGTTCCCTGATTGCCCTCTCGTTGGCCCTGGTCACCACAACGGCCCACGCCTCTCCTGCGGATCGCGAAGGTCTCTACGTGTACGGTGGCCTCGGCAAGACGCACGCCAACGGGAAGGTCCCCGCTGCCGATGCCGCACCGGGTACCAAGCGCAAGCAGCGCAGCTCCGGCACGAGCTACAGCGTCGGTGCCGGGTACCGGTTCAACCCGTTCCTGGCGGCCGAAGGCTCCTTCGACAACACTGTCGGCAACCGCCGCAGCAAGGATCCGGGCACGGCGAATCTCTCCAGCCGTTCGCTCACCCTGGGGGGCTTGGCCCTGATACCGATCGGTGATCACGTGGAGCTGTTCGGCAAGGTGGCCGTCGGCAGCCGCCAGCAGAGTTTCCTGCCGCCCAAGGGCACGGAGATCAAGACGACTCGGCAGCGCAAATTTGCCACCACGCCCAGCGTCGGCGCCAACGTGTATCTGACCGACGCGCTCGCGTTGCGCGCCGAGTACACGATCCCGATGTCGGCCAACAAGAAGGTCCAACAGGCGGCCGGCGTGGAAAAGATGCGCCTCAATAATTGGTACGTGGGTATGTCCTACGCCTTCTGATCGGCAATGCCATCGCCACCCCGGAGCCGCTGCGGTCGGGGGTGGCGTTTCCGCGATCCTGACAGGAGAAACCTCTGCATGAGTGGTATCTGTGGCGTCGTCGTGCGCCCTGGAAAATGTTCCGCTGGCTTGCCGCAACGCTTGGACGCCATGAGTGCGACGTTGCGCCACGGCGGCCGCGCTCCGTCGACCTGGTACGACGAGCGCCACGGCGTGGCGCTGGCGCGATTGCACAGCGTGGGCGGGACCCAACGGTCACCGCAGCGGTCCGCATGTGGGCGCTATGTGCTGTGTCTGGACGGTACGCTGCATACCCGTACGACCCTGCAGCGCGAGTTTGCGACGTCGGCAGGGGCCGCCGAGGAGGATGCGACGCTGCTGCTGCTCTCGATTGCTGCCCGTGGACTGCAGCGCACGTTGAATGAGTGCGACGGGGACTTCGCGCTGGCCGTATGGGATCGCCAGGAGCACGTACTGTGGCTGGCACGCGATCGGGTCGGCGCGCGGCCGCTGTACTACGGCTGGTGCCGCGGCGATCTGCTGTTCGGCATGGGGCTGGCCTCGCTGCACGGCTATCCCGGCTTTCAGGCGCCGATCAATCGCGATGCGCTGACGCTGCTGCTGCGTTTTGGCTACATTCCCGCGCCGCACAGCATCCAGCAGGGCATCTTCAAAGTGGCCGCCGGGTGCGTGGTCCGGCTTACCTTGGCCGTGCGCGAGGCGGGGGCGCTGGCACACAAGGACCACGCGGGTGGTCGCCGCTATTGGGACGCCCGCGAGGAAATGCGCACGGCGATTGAAGCGCGTGCGCACCTGCCGTTGTCCACCCGTGACGATGCGGTGGAGCGGCTGGAACTGGTGCTGCACCAAGCGGTATCGCGGCGGTCGCCACAGGAGGGCACAGCGGCGGCATTCCTGTCCGGGGGGACCGATTCCTCGTTGGTCACCGCCGTCCTGCAGTCGCAGTCCATGCTGCCGGTCGACACCTTCACGGTCGGCTTCGACGATCCGCGCCACGACGAAGCCGACTGGGCAGATCAGGTCGCCGCCCGGCTCGGGACCCGGCACACCCGTCACATCCTCCGGCGTAGCGAGGCAGAAACCCTCGTGGCGGCGCTACCGGACATCTGGTGCGAGCCCTTTGCCGATGCATCGCAGGTGCCGACACTGCTGGCCAGCATGCTGGTCGCCGGCCGCCATCGTGTGGTGATGACAGGCGATGGCGGGGATGAGTTGTTCCATGGACATACCGCTTATCAACGTGCCATCCGCAATGCAGCGTGGAACGAACGTGTGCCTGCGCCGTTGCGGTGCCTGTTGCGGCGATGGCCTGCGGCCGACCCCGAACGGGCGCGATTGGGCGGCTGGCCCGCGCTGCGTTCGGAACTGAGCGCCGATAGCGTGGAGGCGCACTACCTGTTGCGGGTATCGCGTTGGCGCGATCCGGCGCGGGTGGTACTGCAGACAACCGAGCCGGCGACGGTGTTCACCGATCGCGCGCGCTGGCTGGACGCAGGCGAACCGGCCGATCGGGTGCAGTATCTGGACTTCCTGATGGATCTCGGCAACGGCATCCTGACCAAGATCGATCGGGCCGGGGCAGCCCAGGGGCTGGAAACCCGATCGCCGCTACTGGATCCGGCGGTGGCGCGCTTTGCCTGGTCGTTGCCCGGTGGCCTCACGTTCGCCGATGGCGAACACAAGTGGATTCTCAAGCAGCTGCTGTCGCGGCATCTGCCCGAACGGCTGGTGTACCGGCCCAAGATGGGGTTCGGCCCGCCGGTCGCCGCCTGGCTGGCCGGCCCGCTCTTCCCATGGGCCAATGCGCTGCTGGACGAACAACGGCTGTGCCGCGAGGGCTACTTCGATGCAGCGCTGGTCGGGCGGATATGGACGGAGTTCTGTGAGGGCCGGCGCAAGTGGCACACCCACCTGTGGCCGATCCTGATGTTCCAGGCATGGCTGGAGCGCCATCGGTGCGCCATTGCCTAGGCCTGATCGCCGCCCAAAAAAAGACCCGACAGAGGGAGGGTTCTGTCGGGTCTGGGATTGCGTGGGGGGAGGGACCCACGCAAATTCGATGTTGTCCGGCTCAGCCGCGCGTCTTGCCTGCGCTGGGCGTGGCGGCCGCGAACGGCTGCCGGGCGAGTTCGCCGAAGGCTTCGGAGGCCTTCAGCCCCAGGCCGGCCACTTCCTGGCTGGCGCTGGTCCAACGGGCGAGGTTGTCACGTGCCAGTTGCGCGCCTTTGGGCAGCAGCGACTGCAGCGTGCCGGCATCCTGTGACTGCACGATTTCACCGAAGAACCCGCTGGTGGCGGTGATGTTCTTCTCCAGCGTCTTCAACTGCACCCCGAACATGCTTTCGGCATTTTCCAGCGCGAGCCGGTTGGCACGCGTGGCCGTGGCGGCCAGCTGGCGGGTGTAGTCGCTGAAGGAATCGGTGAACGCGGACGCCATGGTCAGGACGGCTCGAGAACGTTGATGCAATGCAGCATACGCCGAAAATATTGCATTGCAACATTCCATCGCCAGTGGTGGCCCGGTTTTAGTTGAACCGGTTTCCAATCAATGGGTTGCGCAGGCTTGCGGGCGATGATGATGGGGTGGGAGCCGACCAACGGTCGGCTCTACCGCGCGCTGCCGGGTCAGCCGCGGTAGCGGCAGCCGGAGGTGCAGGTTTCGTGCACGGTGACTTCGCTCAGCTCGGGCAGGGCCGGCTTGAGTTCGTCCCAGATCCACATCGCCAGGCGCTCACTGGTCGGGTTCTCCAGGCCGGGGATGTCGTTGAGGTAGTGGTGGTCCAGACGGTCGTAGATCGGCTGGAAAGCGGCTTTGACGTCGCCGAAATCCATGATCCAGCCGGTCTGCTCGCCGGGCTCGCCTTCCACTTTGAGTTCCACCCGGAAGGAGTGGCCGTGCAGGCGCGCGCACTTGTGGCCCGGCGGCACGTTGGGGAGGTGGTGAGCGGCCTCGAGGGTAAAGACTTTGAAGATTTCCATGGCCGCATTGTAGCGGTGGGCTGGGGCTCCAGCAGGGTCGGGCGTTAATTGTTGCTAACGAAAACATTTCCATCCGGATGAAGAGATGTTAGTTTCTCTTATATCCGTATGAAGAGATGTTATTGGCCGCGGTTCAGCCAGGCATGGACTACTGCGGAACTTGTCGTCCACCACCCCACTGAAGTTCATGCCCAAGCACACTCTTCTTGTAGCGGCGCTGTCCGTCGCTCTGGCAACGCCTTTGACCGCGTTTGCCGACGCCGCCCCCGATGCCGCCGCCGCCGGCGACAGCAAGACCCTTGCCGCCGTGCGGGTCACCGGGTCCAACATCAAGCGCACCGATACCGAGTCGGCCAACCCGGTGCAGGTGATCGAGCGCCAGCAGCTGGAGGAGACCGGCAAGGCCACCGTCGCCGACCTGCTGCGCTCGATCTCGGCCAACACCGGCAACGCCGCCAACGAAACCACCAACAACGGCTGGGCCTCCGGTTCGGCGGGCATCGGCCTGCGCGGCCTGTCGCAGAAGAACACGCTGGTGCTGCTCAACGGCCGGCGCCTGGCCAACTATGGCTTCCCGGCCGGCGGCCTGTCGGACACCTTCGTCAATCTCAACGCGCTGCCGCTGGTTGCGGTGGAGCGCATCGAAGTGCTCAAGGACGGCGCCTCGGCCGTGTACGGTTCGGATGCCGTGGCTGGCGTGGTCAACATCATCACCCGGCAGAATTTCGAAGGTGCCGAACTCGGTGGCAGCCTCGGCACCGCCGACCAGGGCGGGCTGGACGAGCAGAACCTGAAGTTCATCGGCGGCATCGGTGATCTGGACACGGACGGCTACAACATCCTGGTCAGCCTGGAAGGCTACAACCGCGAGCGCCTGGACCAGGACCAGCGCGACCTGACCAAGTCCGGCATCTACACCGACAAGCCCGGCGGCCGCTGGAACGGCTGGTCGGCCAAGGGCGCGCGCTATCTGGTCAATGGCACCTCGGTGCCGATGCTCGATGCCAGCGGCAACTGCCCGGACGGCACCACGCTGGTCGCCAGCGCACCGATCGACGGCCTGGCCGGCAACACCTGCGGCTTCAACCAGGCGCCGTACACCACGCTGATCCCCTCGACCAAGCGCTACCAGGCCTACGTCAACGGCACCTTCCGGGTGAACGACAACGTCGAAGCATTCGGCGAAGTGCTCTACAGCGACATCAAGGGTGTCTCCTGGTTCGGCAGCAGCCCGTTCTTCACCCTGGAAAGCGGCCGCTTCGCGCTCAACGCCGATACCGGCCTGGCCGAACCGGTGTCGTCCAATCTGCCCGCCAGCAGCCCGTACAACCCGTATGGTCGCGCGGTGCCGATCGAGTACACCTTCTTCAACCTCGGCGCGACCATCAAGACCAACCGCTCGCAGGCTTACCGCGGCCTGGTCGGGCTGCGCGGCAGCCTGCAGAACTGGGATTGGGAAGTGGGCGCGTTCGGCGCACGCAGCAGCGAGCGCGAGACCGTCTCCGGCGGCTTCGCCAACCGGTATGCACTGGCCGATGCGCTGGCCTCCGGCAGCTACAACCTGCTCAATCCATCGGCGACCTCGCAGGACGTGCTCAACGCGATCAACATCAGCACGCTGCGCCCGGCCGAGTCGGTGCTGCAGGGCGTGGATGCCAAGATCTCCGGGGCGATCGGCCACACCTGGGCCGGTGAGATCGGGTTCGCCGCCGGTGCCGAATGGCGCCGCGAGAAGCTCGACTCCAACAACCCGTGGCAGATTGATGCGGGCCTGCAGATCCGCCCGGCGATTGCCGAGGTGCATGGTGAGCGCAAGGTCACCGCGGCCTATGCCGAAGTGAACGTGCCGCTGGCCGAGCGTCTGGAACTGCAGGCGGCTGCGCGCGCCGATCACTACAGCGATTTTGGCGATGCGTTCTCGCCCAAGCTGAGCCTGCGCTGGCAGCCGTGGGACATCCTGCTGGTGCGCGCCGCCGCCTCCAAGGGCTTCCGCGCGCCGTCGCTGTCGGAGAACTCCAACAGCACCAGCATCGCCTACGGCAGCGTGATCGATCCGCGCGACCCGGACGTGCCGGGCTCGCGCCAGAACCCGACCTTCTTCACCGTCGGCAACAACGATCTCAAGCCGGAGCGTACCAAGAGCTTCAATGCCGGCATCGTGCTCTCGCCGTGGTCCAACACCAGCCTGAGCGTGGATTACTACCGCATCGAGCTGGAAAACCTGGTGGGCACCAACAACACCCAGACCCTGGTCACCGACAACGTGCCGGGTGCGGTCAGCCGCGATGAGCGCGGCAAGCTGCTGGCGGTATTCAACCGCTACCAGAACCTGAGCGAGCTGAAGACCTCCGGTTTCGATGTCGAGCTGCGTCAGCGCTTCCCGACCGCGCGTGCCGGCGACTTCGGCCTGAGCACCGCCTTCACCCACGTGCGCGACTACAGCCGCCCCACCGTGGTCGGTGGTCCGCTGGTGGATTACGCCGGCAGCAACCTCGGCGCCACCCTGCCCAAGAACAAGGCCACCACCACCTTCGATTGGAGCTACGGCGACTTCCGCACCGCGCTGACCTGGTACTACACCAGTGGCTATGACCAGAAGGCCAGCGCCGCGGCCACTGCCGTGCAGGATCGGGTGGATGCGTACAACCAGTTCGATCTGTACCTGGGCTACACCGGTATCGACAAGCTGACCCTGTACGCGAAGATCCAGAACCTGGCCGATGAGGAGCCGCCGTACGACGCCTCCTTCCCGGGCATCCGCGCGCCGTACGACTTCAGTCAGTACGACCTGCGCGGTCGCTACTTCACGGTCGGCTTCGACTACCGCTTCTGACCTCATCCAGCGCACCGGAGCGTGCGTATCCACAGGGCCGGAAGGAACCGGCCCGTCTTTCGGGGAATCGCTGTGTCTTTGCAACGTCGTCTGCTGTCTCCCATCGCCTGGTTGGCGCTGGTGCTGTCTGTGTTCGCTGCGCCTGCGTCCGCGCAGAGCGCGTACTTCTTCCCGGGCAGTGGTGATTTTGATCCGGCCGTGCCCACGCCCCAGCAGTTTCTCGGCTATGAGATCGGCAGCCGTTACACGCGGCACGATCAGCTGGTGGCCTACTTCAACGAACTGGCCAGGCACTCGGACAAGATCAAGGTGGAAGAGATCGGCCGCAGCTACGAGGGCCGCCCGCTGCTGATCGCCACGGTGACCTCGGCGCAGAACCTGCAGAACCTGGATACGCTGCGCCGCCAGCACGTCACCCTGGCCGATCCGGCGCAGCCGCTCTCGGCCGCCGGCAACAGCCCGGTGGTGGTGTGGCTGGGTTACAGCGTGCACGGCAATGAAACCTCCAGCGGTGAAGCGGCGATGCTGACCGCCTACTACCTGGTCGCCAACCGCAGCGCGGAGACGGCGCAGTGGCTGCAGCAGGCGGTGGTGCTGTTCGATCCGGCGCAGAACCCGGATGGGCGCGACCGCGCGGCAAGCTGGCACAACGCCTATGCCTCCTCGCCTGCCTCGGCCGATCCGGCCGACAAGGAACATGTCGAACCGTTCCCGCAGGGCCGCACCAATCACTACTTCACCGATCTCAACCGCGACTGGCTGGCGCTGACCCAGCAGGACACGCGGCCGAAGATCGCCTATTTCCACCAGTGGTATCCCAACGTCCAGATCGATTTCCACGAGATGGGCAAGGACAGCACCTACTACTTCGAACCGTCACCGGCGAGCATGCACAGCCCGCTGATTCCGGCGGCGTCGTATGACTTCAACAAGACCCTGGCCAAGTACCACGCCCAATCGCTGGATGCACTGGGCTCGCTGTATTACACCGGGGAGAACTTCGACAACTTCTCGCCGGTGTATGGCTCGACCTACCCGGACTTCCACGGTGCGGTCGGCGTGACCGTGGAGCAGGCCAGCTCGCGCGGCCGCGTGCAGGAATCGGTCAACGGCCTGCTGACCTTCGGCTTCACCATCCGCAACCAGGTGGCGACCGGACTGGGCACGGTGCGCGGCGCAGTGACCGAACGCGACGGGCTGCTGAAGCTGCAGAAGGACTTCTTCCAGTCCGCGCTGAAGCAGGCCAACCAGCAGCCGGTGAAGTCCTTCGTGTTCGGCGACGCGGCTGATCCGGGCCTGACCCAGCGGCTGCTGGATCTGCTGCTGCAACACCAGATCACGGTGCAGGCGTTGAGCGCCCCGATCACCGTGGATGGGCTGCGCTTCGAGCCGGGCAGCGCGTACGTCGTCCAGGCCGCGCAGCCGCAGTTCCGCCTCGTGCATTCGATCTTCGCCGACACCCCGCCGATCAAGGGCGATGTGTTCTACGGCAGCACCTCCTATGCGATCGCGCCGGCCTACGGTATCGCCTTCGCCGCAAGCCGCAGCCGGATTGCCGGTGGCGAGCGCGTGGCCAGCGTACCGGCCGCCAACGGTGGCGTGGTTGGCGGCCAGGCGGGCTACGCCTACGTATTCGATTGGCGCGATTACAACGCCAGCCGCGCGCTGTATGCGCTGCAGGCCAAGGGCGTGGTGACCCGCGCAGCCTTCCAGCCGTTCACCGCGGCCACCGCGCAGGGCGAGCAGTCATTCGGCTATGGCAGCGTGGTGGTGCCGGTCGCGGGCCAGCCGCTGGCCGGTGCCGAGCTGCTTGCCGCGGTCGATGCGGCCGCACGCAGCAGTGGCGTGCACATCCAGGCGCTGTCCAGCGGGCAGAGCCGCGGTGGCATCGATCTGGGCAGTGACAGCGTCAAGGCACTGCGCAAGCCGGCGGTGGCGCTGGTGATGGGCGAGGGCGTCAGCGCCACCGAGATCGGCTCGGCGTGGTTCCTGCTGGATCAGCACCTGCAGTTGCCGGCCAGCAAGATCGACCCGGCCCAGTTGGGCAAGATCACCCTGGACCGCTACACCACCATTGTCCTGGCCGGCGGTACCTATGCCGGCGTGGACGCCACCGCCGTGGCGGCGCTCAAGCGCTGGATCAATGCCGGTGGCTCGCTGATCACCTACGGCACGGCCGCGCGCTGGGCGATCGAGCAGAAGCTCAGCGACGAAGTGCTGGGGCCGGAGGAGAAGGAGCCGGACGCAGCGCGGCGCGCGTTCGGTGACCAGCGCGACATCGCGGCGATCGAGCGGGTGAGCGGCAACATCCTCAGCGCGGACGTGGACAACACCCATCCGCTGGGCTTCGGCGTACCGCGTCGGCAGCTGGCGGTGAACAAGGAAAACGGCCTGAGCTTCCAGCCCAGCCGCAACCCGTTCTCTACCGTGGTGCGCATCGACGAGGCGCCGAAGGTCAACGGGTACCTTTCCGAGCGAAACCGCAGCCGCGTCGCCGGTGCCGCGTGGCTGGTGGTCTCGCCGCAGGGGCAGGGCAATGTGGTGCTGTTCGCCGATGATCCGGCGCACCGCAAGTACTGGCATGGCACCGAGCGCCTGCTGTTGAACGCGATCTTCTTCGGCAACCAGCTCAACCCGACCAAGCCGCGCGGCTGACACGCCCACGGGCAGTGCCGGCCGCCGGCCGGCTCCCGACCCCCCACCCCCACAGCCGACTCCCCGTCGGCTGTGTTCATTCCGCCCCATCACAGCCCCTGTGAAAATTCCGTATTGCGAATCATTCGCAATAAGAATAGGATGGCGCCCGCTCACGCTGGACATGAGCGTCACCGGTACCGTCGCGCCGATCCACGCCAACCCCTCCCGGGTTGCGCATCCGCGTCCTCGAACCGTCACCGTCCTTTCTCCAGGGGAACCACCATGAAGATCGTCCCGCTCACCGCTGCCCTGATGGCCCTGGTGCTGGCCCCGGCCGTCCTCGCGCAGCCGGCCAGCAAGACCGCCACCGCCTCGCCGACCGCCGCCGCCTTCCTCGCACAGTTCGCCACCAACGGCACCGACAGCGTCAGCTGGGCCCAGTTCGAGGCCTTCCGCAAACAGCGTTATGCCCAGACCGACCGCAACCGCGACGGTCATGTCGACGAACAGGAATACGTCGACGAGTACCTGCAGCGCTTCGACGTGCGTCTGGCCGACGCACGCGCCGGCCACCTGCGCCAGACCGACACCCGCTTCAAAGCGTTGGACCGCGACAACAACGGTGCGATCAGCCGTGCCGAGTACGATGCCGCCGGCGAACGTACCTGGGCCAGCTATGAAACATCCCAGAACGCCACGCAGGAGACGGCCGCGGCGTCTTCGCGCGATCCGTTGAAGATGCCGACCTCGCATACCGCCAACGGCATGCTGGAACTGTACGACCGCAACAAGGACGGCGCGGTCGATCGCGCAGAGTTCGATGCAGTGCGTGCAGCGAGCTTCGCCGCCACCGATACCGACGGCGACGGCACGCTGTCGCTGGCCGAGTACACCGCCGAGTTTGACGGCCGCCTGGACCACCAGCGCCAGCGTGTCCGTGCCGATGCCGAGCGCCAGGCCCGCGTGCGCTTCGCCTCGCTGGACAAGGACGCCGATGGCCACATGACGTTCGCCGAGTACCAGCTCTCGGGCAAGCGCATGTTCGACCGTGCCGACAGCAACGGTGATGGCGTCGTCGATGCGCGCGATCCGGAGCCGGTCGCCGGCGCGCACTCGGCCAACGGCAACCGCTAGCGGCCCGGACGTGCCGTGCACGTCCCACGTATCAGCCAACGATGATTCCGGCGCGCGATTCCCCGCGCGTCCTTGTGCCTCCCAGCCCCGCTCGATCCACTGATCGCCGCAGCCAGGAACGGCCCGCCGCCAACCGCGGCGTTCACGCCATTCCCTACCTCTCCTGCGGAGCTTGATCATGAAGTCGTCCCTCACCCTGCTGGCCATGGCGGTTGCCGCCGGCCTGTCCGTCACCGTGCACGCTGAAACCGTCAACGATGCCAGCACGCTCGATACCGTGCGTGTGCAGGCTGAGCGCGCCAAGAAAACGCGCTCGGCCAACCAGAACGTCACCGTGCTCACTTCGGCCGATCTCGACAGCGAGATGGCCAATACGATGGAAGAGGCGATCCGCTACATCCCCGGTGTCAGCATCGTGGACATGGGCCGTTTCGGCGATAACGGCTTCAACATCCGTGGCCTGGAAAGCGACCGCGTGGCGATCACCGTCGATGGCCTGAGCCTGGGCGAATCGGTGGAAACCGCGCGTTCCTATGAGTTCTTCCGCGGTGGCCGCGGCGATGTGGACATCGATACGCTCAAGAGCCTGGCCGTGATCAAGGGCGCCGATTCGATCAGCGCCGGCAGCGGCGCACTGGGCGGCGCGGTGGTGTTCACCACCAAGGACCCGGCCGACTATCTCAAGGCGAGCGGCAACGATACCCACCTTGGACTCAAGGCGGGGTACTCCGGCGCCAACGACGAAACCATGGGCACGCTGACCGTCGCCAACCGCACCGGCATCGTTGAGTCGATGCTGGTCTACACCCGTCGCGAAGGCCATGAATCCGAGTCGTGGTACGACACCACGAACGATCGCATCGGGGTCGGTCGCCGTACCCCCGATCCGGTCGACAGCACCCGCGACAACCTGCTCGGCAAGCTCGACCTGCAGCTCGACGAGGCCAATACGCTGGGCTTCCTGTACGAGCGTGGCCGCGCCACCAACGACGTGGACAACCTGTCGCGTGTCTATGCACCGGGCTACCTGTCGCGCAAAGGCCATGACACCAACGACCGTGACCGCTACGGGGTGAACTACCAGTGGCGGGCCGACAACGCGCTGTTCGATACCCTGGATGCGCAGGTGGACCGGCAGGTCACCGACAGCCGTGGCATCACCACCATCGTGGCCGGCAGCGGCTGCCCGGGCGGCGCCACGCCGTGCCTGCGCAGCGAGAACCGCTCCACCAAGCAGACCCTGGACCGTGCCGCGGCCGATTTCAGCAAGGTGTTTGCCACCGCGGGCGCACGCCACGACGTGGTCTACGGCCTGGCCTGGCAGCAGCGCGACATTGATTTCACTGCCGTCGACACGCGCTGGAATGCCGCTGGTGCCGTGGCCTCGGTGGAGATCGATCCGCGCCAGGTGCCCAAGACCGACGTCACCGCCTGGAACCTGTACCTGCGCGACAGCGTGCAGCTGCTCGACGAACGCCTGACCCTCAGCGCGGGTGCGCGCTACGACCGTTACGATTACGCGCCGCAGGTGGACGCCACCTTCGTGGACCGCACCGGCACCGTGCGTGATGTGAGCTTCGCCTCGCCGAGCTGGCAGCTGGGCGCGGAATACCGCTTCCTGCCCGATCACGCGCTGTGGGCCCAGGTGGGTCGTGGCTTCCGTGCGCCCACTGTGGCGGACATGTACTCGCCGACCAGCGGCACCCAGGTGATCAACGCGCAGAACGGCCAGCCGCTGCTGCTCAACGACACCGTGTCCAATCCGGACCTGGAGGCGGAAAAGAGCCTGAACCTCGAGTTCGGCTACCGCTGGAGCACGGACCGCGCGCAGCTGGGCCTGTCGGTGTTCCGCGACCGCTACGAGAACTTCATCGAGTACACCAACCTGGTCCAGTCGGTACCAGGTGGTTTCCGCACGACGGCGACCGGTCCGGTGCTGTACTCGCGCAACTACACGATGCCGACCAACGCGGGCGAAGTGACGGTCAAGGGCGCGGAGCTCGAGGGCCGCTGGCAGATCAGTGATGCGTGGTCCTCGCGACTGGCCGCGTCCTACGCCAAAGGCGAGAAGCGCAATGGCGATCCGCTGGAGAGCATCGTGCCGGCCAGCGCCGTGCTCGGCGTGCGCTATGCCCCCTCGCCGGTGTGGAACCTCACCGCCAGCGTGACCCATGCCGTGGCCAAGAAGACCAAGGACGCCTACACCACCGACGCCACCGGCAAGGTCACCACGCCGGCCTTCGTCGACAAGGCCGATGGCTACACCGTGCTGGATCTGTATGGCACCTGGAACGTCACCCCGCAGTGGAAGCTCAGCGCTGGCCTCTACAACCTGACCAACGAGACGTACTACCTCTGGCAGCGCGTGCGCAACGTCAACAAGGGCAGCAACACGCTCTACGGCTACGTCAACGATGAGGGCATCGGCCGCTACAGCGAGCCGGGCCGCAATGCACGGATCACGGTGGCCTACAGCTTCTGAGTCGGGGCGCCGAGCCACAGCCGTACAGGCGCCAACGGCCGGGCCGGTAGTGCCGGCCGCTGGCCGGCGCCAGACAAACAAAAAAAGGGCGACGCAGATGCGTCGCCCTTTCTACGTTTCAGCGATGCCCGAAGGAATCAGCTGGCGCGACCGCCACCGCCACCCTGGCTGCGGCCACCGCCGGCATTGCCACCGCCACGGCGCTGGCCCTGCGGCTGGCCACCGCGCGGTGCACCGCGGCCGGCGCCATCACGCTGACCGCCACCGGCCTTCTTCGGGCCGGCATGGGCGTGGCGCGGGGCCTCGGCGTGCGGGCGACGTGCATGCTTGCGCGGCGAGCGATCGCCACCCGGCAGTTCGGCCTTGCCCGGCGCGCTGTTGCCCCAGCGGATCGGGGTCTGCGGCTCGAAGCCCGGCACGTCGCGGATGTCCATGTCCTTGTCGAGCAGGCGCACGATCTGGCGCAGCAGCTTGGCTTCGTCCTGCGCCACCAGCGAGATCGCCTGGCCGGTCGAGCCGTTACGGCCGGTACGGCCGATGCGGTGCACGTAATCCTCGGCCACCATCGGCAGGTCATAGTTGATGACCTTCGGCAGCTCGTTGATGTCGATGCCGCGCGCGGCGATATCGGTGGCCACCAGCACGGTCACGCGGCCGGCCTTGAAATCACCCAGCGCACGCAGGCGCTGGCCCTGGCTCTTGTTGCCGTGGATCGCCGCGGTCTTGATGCCGGACTTGTCCAGGAACATGGCCAGCTTGTCGCAGCCGTGCTTGGTTCGGCCGAACACCAGGGTCTGCTCACGGCTGTCCTGGGCCAGCAGGTGCAGCAGCAGCTCGCGCTTGCGCGGGCCATCGACCGGGTGCACGCGGTGGCTGATGTTCTCGGCAACGGTGTTCTTCGGCGTGACCTGGATCTGCTCCGGGTTGCGCATGAACTCCAGCGCCAGCTGCTTGATGCTCTCTTCGAAGGTCGCCGAGAACAGCAGGGTCTGGCGGTTCTGGCGCGGCAGCTTGGCGAGGATCTTCTTGATCGACGGCAGGAAGCCCATGTCGAGCATGCGGTCGGCTTCGTCCAGCACCAGGATTTCGATGCCGGAAAGGTCGACGCTGCGGCGCTCGATGTGATCGATCAGGCGGCCCGGGCAGGCGACCAGCAGGTCCACGCCACGGCGCAGCACGTCGAACTGGTTGCCCATGCCGACGCCGCCGTAGATGCAGGCGCTCGGGATGCGCAGGTACTTGCTGTAGCCGCGCAGGCTGTCATGCACCTGGGTGGCCAGCTCGCGGGTCGGGGTCAACACCAGCGCGCGCGGACGGCGCGGGCCATCGACGGCCTGCGGGTTGGTGCCCAGGTGCTGCAGCAGCGGCAGGCCGAACGCGGCGGTCTTGCCGGTACCGGTCTGTGCGCCGGCCAGCAGGTCGCGGCCTTCCAGGGCGAGCGGGATGGCCTGCTCCTGGATCGGGGTGGGGGTTTCGTAGCCCTGCTCGGCCAACGCGCGCAGCAGGAACGGGGCAAGGCCCAAGGATTCAAAAGACATCGGGTGGAAGCTCCAAAGACAAAGTAACGCCAGGCCGAATGGCCGGACGCGAGGCAGATCAATGTGATCGGCTGACTCGGAGCGTTCCCGTAAACCGCGCTGCGAGAATTGGGTGCAGTCGACGCGGTGCGCAGACTGGAATGCATGACGAATGGCGTCGGAGTGGGGGCGGGCGACGGATCGTTTGATCCATATCGCCGGCGATCCCGAAGGGAAACGGACGGCCGCTGCAGACCCGGATAGTCTAACGGATGTTTGAGACCCATACCAAACCCCCCTGTTCAGCTTGGGAGGAGGGGGGCGGAACGGTAGAGCCACGCCATGCGTGGCTGCTCCTGCGCGTAGGCAATGCATTACGGTAAGGCGATGCGGCGGTGCAGCTGGTAGGCCCGTCAACCATTTGATTACACTTGAAACCTATTTTCGCGATCCCGGATACCCACCATGAAGCTTGGTTCTTTGAAGGAAGGCGGCCGCGACGGCACCCTGATCGTGGTCTCGCGCGATCTGCGCCAGGGCGTGCGCGCCACCGGCATCGCCGCGACCCTGCAGCAGGCCCTGGAAGACTGGAGCCACCTGGCGCCGCGACTGAACGCCCTGTACGAATCGCTGAACGACGGCGACGCCGACGGCGTGTTCGATATCGACCTGCAGGCGCTGGCCGCCCCGCTGCCGCGTTCCTATGAGTTCGTCGACGGCAGCGCCTACCTGCCGCACGTGGCCCGCGTGCGCCGCGCCCGTGGCGCCGAGGTGCCGGAAAGCTTCTACACCGATCCGCTGATGTACCAGGCCACCAGTGCCGGCTTTTACGGCCCGCGCGATGCGGTCAAGGTGGTCAGCGAGGAATACGGCATCGACCTGGAAGCCGAGCTGGTGGTGATCACCGACGACGTGCCGATGGCGGTGACGCCCGAGCAGGCCGCCGGCCATATCCAGCTGATCGGCCTGGTCAACGATGTCTCGCTGCGCAACCTGATCCCGGGCGAGCTGGCCAAGGGCTTCGGCTTCCTGCAGTCCAAGCCGCGCTCGGCGTTGTCGCCGGTGTTCGTCACCCCCGATGAACTCGGCGAGGCGTGGCAGGACAGCAAGGTCCACCTGCCGCTGGTCACCCACATCAATGGCACCTGGTTTGGCGCGCCGGAAGCGGGTGTGGACATGCAGTTCAACTTCGCCCAGCTGGTCGCGCACGCGGCCAAGACCCGCCCGCTGGGCGCCGGTGCGATCGTCGGCTCGGGCACCATCGCCAACGAAGACACCAGCAAGGGCGCCTCCTGCTTCGCCGAACAGCGCACCGTGGAAACCCTGCGCGACGGCAAGCCGAGCACGCCCTTCATGTCCTTCGGCGACGTGGTGCGGATCGAGATGTTCGATGCGGCCGGCGACAGCATCTTCGGTGCGATCGAGCAGCGCATCGAGCAGGCGGCCAAGCCCTGAGCGCGGAGGCGGCGATGCAGATCCCGGTCGACGACGGCATCGTGCTGTACACCTACTGGCGCTCCAGCGCCGCCTACCGCGTGCGCATCGGCCTGGAACTGAAAGGCCTGGGCTGGGAGGCACGGCCGGTGCATCTGGTGCGTGAGGGCGGTGAGCAGCACCAGGCGGACTATCGTGCACGCAACCCGCAGCAGCTGGTGCCCACGCTGCTGCATGACGGGCACACGTTGACCCAGTCGCTGGCGATCCTGGAGTACCTGGACGAACGGTTCCCGCAGGATCCGCTGCTGCCGGATGACGCAGCCGGCCGTGCGCGGGTGCGCGCGCTTGCCCAGCTGGTTGCCTGCGACATCCATCCGATCAACAACCTGCGGGTCATGCAGTACCTGGAGCGCACGCTGCACGCGGGCGCGGAGGAGCGTGCCCTATGGACCCTGCACTGGATGGCCGACGGCTTCGCTGCGATGGAAACCCTGCTGGCCGGAAGTCCGGACACGGGCACGTTCTCCCATGGAGACCGCCCCGGCCTGGCCGATGCCTGCCTGGTGCCCCAGCTCTACAACGCCCGCCGCTTCGGCCTGGACCTGGCGCCGTACCCGACGCTGCGCCGCATCGAAGCGGCCTGCCAAGGCCTGGGGGCGTTCGACCGCGCACGTCCGGAACGGCAGGCCGACGCTGCCTGATGGGGCGTGGCACGCGCCCCGTCCGGGCCTGCTGCTGAAGCCGTCTGCACGGTAAGCTGGCGCGTTGGTCCGCACGGGACAGTGCGGGCGCACCGTCGACACCTGCTAACAGGCAAGGAAAGTAACGATGAAGGTTCCAGAGAGCTTGCCGGCACCGGTGAAGAGCTGGGGAGTGGTGATCCTGATGCTGGGCGCCGCCGCCGCCTTCAGTGCGGGCACCCGGGGAAGCGGCAGCATCGTTCTTCTGAGCTATCTGCTGGTGTCCGCCGCGGCGATGCTGGCCTTCAAGGTGGAAAAGCGGTTCATGGAGTTCCGCTTCGGCGCGCTGGTGCTGCTGGGCGTCTGCGTTGCCGTGGCTGCGTGGGGGCTGATGTTCAATTCCGGGCAGCCCAGCGACTTCGGCGTCTACTACCGCTGCGGCATTGCTGCCGGATCCAGCATGTCCGAGTGGCTGGGAAAGTGCCAGTCCGCGTACCTCGACGAGAACAGCACTTATTGGCTCAGGTCGTACTTCTATTCCGCGCTGATCGGACGTTTCTTCGGTGACAACTACGTCGCCTTCAAGTTGGGCAATGTCCTGTTGCATTGCCTGGCGCTGATCGCGTGGTTTCTCGGGGTCAGGAAGTTTTATGGCGCGGGCGCGGCGGCGGCCTCGGTGGTGCTTCTTGCCGCCTTTCCCGAGTACTGGTTCGCTACGAGCCTGGTGACGACGGACAATGCGGCCATCCTCATGGTGGTCCTGTTCCTGCTGCTGCTTCCGAAGCTGGAAGCGCGGCTGTCGGTTTCCATTGCGTCTGCGTTGGCCGTGGGGGCCGTTGCCTTCCTGGGCAACCAGTTGAGGTCGATCGGCGGGATCTTCATGGTTGCCCTGCTGCTGTGGGCAGTCTGTCGAACCCTCGACGGGCGCCAATGGCGCGTGGCAGGCGCTTCGCTGTTGGCCTTCTGCTCATTCCTGACGGTCAGCTACGCCTTCAATGCGGCGAACCCGACGGGGCTGCCGGACCTGGTGAGCCCGATGCGGGTGCTGTCGTCCGTTGACTTCCACACGGGCCAGGATTTTGGTGTCAATTACTATTGGGCCGAGCATTTCTGGGTGGCGACACCCGAGGCGAGCCGGCTCGCGAACGCTGCGTACAAGGTATCCACCGAGTTCAATTCGGGCTTCGCGGCGTGGCCGCTGTATCTCTTCAGGAAGTCCGAAATCATTTTCACCGGCGCTGGCTACTATGGGCTTTCGGCTTTTTCGTATCCTCCTGGCAATCCGGATTCGCTCATCACCGATGTCGTGAACGACATTCCCTTCTTCGCGGGTCTCTCCCCCTGGTTGGGCCTGTACGTCTTCGCACTCCTTGCCCTGTCGCTGGTCTGTGTGTTCAAGGTCCGTCTTACAGGGCTGTCCCTTTCCTGCCTGGTGTTCGTGGCGGCCTTTGGGCTGGTGGTCATCGGCGCCGGGGAGTCGCAGGCCCGATACAGTGCGCTGGTCGCTCCGGCCCTTTCCCTGCTTGCCGCGCTGGCGATCTTCGGCGGCCGGGAGCAGGGCGTGATCAGCGCCAATGGCAGAAGCCATCTGATCGGCGGGGGCGTGCTGGTGCTGGTCTACCTGGCGGTGACCGCGATCTCGACGGCGCTTCCGTCATCGGAAACGATCATGCGCCGCACCGCACTTTCGGCGTCGACGACCGGAAGCACCGGCGACTGCGGCAATGAGGGCGTCTCGTTGAGCCGGGACTACAAGAAGCTTCGCATCGCGTTCGCCGAAGGACGATCCTGCGCCCGGGTCGCCATTCCGCTCGGTCCGGATGCGGCTTCGATAGGGTTCTACCTGAGCGGGTCGAAACTTCCGTTCAAGTTCGAGGATCGCGTCGACTCGCCCATCGCGTACGTGCTTTCCGCCGGCGGGAAAGACATCGCCGCGGGTCGCCTGGGGAAAGAGACCGTCCAGTGGGTGGAGGCGCCGCTCGAAGCCCGGCAGGGCGACTCGGCGATGCTCACGGTCAACCGCGGTGAGGGGCGGGCCGCGGACTATCTGGATGTGACGCTGATCAGAGTGTCGCGCCGGCGGCAGTAAGGGACTGCCGCCAGCGGGCCCGGGTCAGAATCCGTGGGTGATGCTCGTCTGCGCGGCCGAAAAATCCGCGTACGGATCGTGCTCGCCGCTGCCGCCTTCGGACAGCCGGAACTTCAACGCCAGGCCATCGCGCGAATCGGCCGCGCGCAGCGCTTCCTCCTGCTCGATGATGCCGTTCTTGGCCATCCGGAACAGGCACTGGTCGAAGCTCTCCATGCCTTCTTCCAGCGAGGCTTCCATCGCCACCTTGATCTCGTGCACCTGGCCGCGGCGCAGCAGGTCGCGGATCATCGGCGTATTGATCAGCACTTCGGTGGCCGGCAGGCGGCGCCCGTCCTTGCCCTTGACCAGGCGCTGGGAGACCACCGCGCGCAGGTTCAGCGAGAGGTTCATCAGCACGTTGCGATGTGCACTCTCAGGGAAGAAGTTGAGGATGCGCTCGATGGTCTGGTCGGCGTTGTTGGAGTGCAGGGTAGCCAGGCACAGGTGCCCGGTTTCGGCGAAGGCGATGGCCGCTTCCATCGTTTCCGCATCCAGGATTTCGCCGATCAGGATGACATCGGGCGCTTCGCGCATCGCGTTCTTCAACGCGTCGTGGAAGGTGTGCGTGTCGAGCCCGACCTCGCGCTGGTTCACGATCGACATCTTGTGCTTGTGCAGGTACTCGATCGGGTCCTCGATGGTGAGGATGTGCCCGGTCGTGGTGCTGTTGCGGTGGTCGATCATCGAGGCCAGCGAGGTGGACTTGCCCGAGCCGGTCGAGCCGACCACCAGCACCAGCCCGCGTGGCGTCATGATGACGTCCTTGAGCACCTGCGGCAGGTTGAGCTCTTCGATGCTGGGGATCTTGCTGCGGATCGCACGGATCACCATGCCGACCTCGCCGCGCTGCTTGAATACGTTGACGCGGAAGCGCCCGGCATCGGGCAGGGCAATGGCCATGTTGAGCTCGAGCTCGCGCTCGAACTGCGGGGCCTGGCCTTCATCCATCAACGAGTAGGCGATCTTCTTGACCATCCCGGGCGGCAGCCCGGTATTGCCCAGCGGATAGAGTTTCCCCTCGATCTTGATGTATACCGGTGCTCCGGTCGTCAAGAACATGTCCGACGCGTTCTTTTCGGTCATCAGCTTCAGGAAATAGCCGATATCCATGCGAAATGTTTCCCCAACAATCAGCGGCTTGCCATTGCAAGCGCACCGCAGGCTTCCGACAATGGCCGTGCACACAACTTCTGGCGACGGCACCCCCAATGAAACCTAGCTTCGCACAAATACGACGGGCCCTGTATGTGACGGTGTGCGCATTCGCGCTCTCTGGTGCCGCACAAGCGCAGGATGGCGCCCTGGAGCTGATGCAGGCCCAGCAGGCGGTCGACAAGGCCACCCAGGCCGATGCCGACCAGTACGCCCCGGACCTGATCGCCGTGGCCCGCCAGGGTCTGGAGCAGGCCCAGCGTGCCGCTGGCGACCGCCGCGAGCGCAAGAACGCGCCGATACTGGCCGTTCGCGCCACGGTCGATGCCGACCTGGCCCGCGCCCGCAGCGAAGAAGCCACCGCCACCGCGCAGCTGCAGCTGCGCCGCAATGAAGTCAGCCAGCTGCAGCGCCAGTTGGCCACCGGGGAAGACCGCTGATGATGTCCACCAAGATGCGCATGCCCTGCCTGCTGCTGGCCGCCAGCCTCAGCCTGCCGCTGATGGTCCAGGCCGCCGATGACCCGGCCGTGGCCCAGCTGACCCAGCGTCTGATGGCGATCCAGTCCAACCCGGATGCGGCCCAGCTGGCCGCCTTCGAGCGCTTGCAGGCCCAGCAGGCCGTGGCCGATCTGGCCAAGGCCAAGCGCCGCGACCAGGACCAGGCCCGTTACCTGGCCGAGCGCCGGGTCGAGATCGCCGAGACCAGTGTCCGTGCCGCGCTGGCCCAGCGTGAGGTGGATCAGCTTGAACGTACCCGCAGCGAGCTGCTGATCGAAGCCAGCCGCCGCGATGCCCAGCGTGCCCGCCAGGAAGCCGAGCGCCTGCGCGTGCAGGCCCAGATCCAGGCCGAGGAAAGCGAGCGGCTGCGCCAGGCGGCCGAGCAGGAAGCGCTGGCCCGCCAGGATGCCGAAACCGCGCTGACCAGCGTGGCTGGCAAGCAGACCGCGCGACTGAGCGCCGCCCAGCAGAACGCGGCCAAGCTGGCCCGTGAGGAAGCCGAGCTGGTGGCGGGCAGCAAGCTGCCGGGCTCCAAGTTCGACAGCCGCGGCGAAGTGTTCACCTTCAACGGCGATGCTTTCGCGGCGGGCAAGGGCAGCCTGTCCGGCGGTGCCAAGGGCCAGGCCAAGGCCTTGGCCGAGTACCTGAACATCGGCAAGAAGGGCCGGGTCCGGATCGAGGCATACGACGCCGCGGCCGGTGTCGGCCAGCAGCGCGCCGAGGCCCTGCGCGATGCGCTCGTGGCGGCTGGTGTCAGTGCCAGCCGGCTGCAGGTCAGCGGCAAGAAGGCCGCTGCGACCAAGGCCCGCTCGGCCGAGGTCATCATCGCGCCCTGATGCCGGACCGATGCTGCGTCATGCGCGGGGGTCATGACGCAACTGGTTGTTTTTGTTTAATTTTCGTTGTTCTGCGCGTTCAGCCTGAACCCCGCTTAGGCGGGGTCGACGATATCGTTTGAAAGGGTTGAACCGGCCCCGAAGCAAGCGTAGGGTCAGTTGTCCGGGTCGCCTTCCGCGGCCCGGACGATAGGAGGGCCGGCAATGCACCAGCGCCACGAATCACAGCAGTCCGAGGTCCAGTCCCTACTGGCCGCCGCTGCGGGTTCGCAGGTCAGGGTTGTCCGGCACTCCGCCCCAAGCAGCGCCCCGTGCCGTCAGGCCGGGGCGTTCTTGTTTCTGCAGAAGCGATAGGAGGTTCATCATGTTTGAAGGTCAGCCCCAGAGCGATATCGACGCACGGCGCAAGCAGGATCCTGAATTCAAGGCGCTCTACGAACGGCACCAGAAGTTGAACAAGAAGTGCATGGATGCCGAGCTGGGTGTGCTTCCGATAGACAGCCTCACCCTGGGACAGATGAAGCGTGAAAAGCTGCTGGCCAAGCAGAAACTGGAACGGATGTACGCCTCCCCCGTGCACTGACCCCCCTTGCTGCCCTACGTCGCGGGCGGTTCCGGTCTCCTCGTCGACCGGTGCCGTCCGCGCCGCTTGATGAACGCGGCAACCTGACTTTCGCCGCCAACCGTCGGATAATCACCGGTCCGGCCGCATTGCGGCGCGAATCGATGTGAACCGATGGCAATCCACTCCTCCGTACTCGAACTCATTGGCCAGACCCCGATCGTCAAGGCCCAGCGCCTGGATACCGGTGTCTGCGAGCTTTACCTGAAGCTCGAGAGTGCCAATCCCGGAGGATCGATCAAGGATCGCATCGGCCTGTCGATGATCGAAGCCGCCGAGCAGCGTGGCGACCTCAAGCCGGGCGCGACCCTGGTCGAGGGCACCGCCGGCAACACCGGCCTGGGCCTGGCGCTGGTCGCCCAGCAGAAGGGCTACAAGCTGATCCTGGTCGTGCCGGACAAGATGAGCCGCGAGAAGATCTTCAACCTCAAGGCGATGGGCGCCGAAGTGCGCCTGACCCGTTCGGATGTGGCCAAGGGGCACCCCGAGTACTACCAGGACATGGCCAAGCGCGTGGCCGAGGAAACCCCCGGCGCGTACTTCATCAACCAGTTCGGCAATCCGGACAACCCGGCCGCGCATGAGTTCGGCACCGGCCCGGAAATCCTGGCGCAGATGGACGGCGACCTGGACGCGATCGTGTTCGGCTGTGGCAGCTCCGGCACCATGACCGGCCTGTCGCGCGCCTTCTCCACCCTCTCGCCGAAGACCGAACTGGTCCTGGCCGACCCGGTCGGCTCGATCCTCGCCGAGTACATCAATGACGGCGTGCTCAATGACAAGTCGGGCAGCTGGCTGGTGGAAGGCATCGGCGAGGACTTCCTGCCCTCGATCGCCGATTTCAGCCGCGTCACCAAGGCCTACGCGATCAGCGATGCCGAGAGTTTCCATACCGCGCGCGAGCTGCTGGGCAAGGAAGGCATCCTCGGCGGCTCGTCCACCGGTACCCTGCTGGCCGCGGCGCTGAAGTACTGCAAAGAGCAGACCACCCCGAAGAAGGTGCTGGTGCTGGTCTGCGACACCGGCAACAAGTACCTGTCCAAGATGTACAACGACTACTGGATGCTGGACAACGGCTTCCTGGAGCGCCCGCAGAGCGGCGACCTGCGCGACCTGATCCTGCGCCCGTACGGCCAGCGCGATACTGTCGTGATCGGCCCGAACGACCTGCTCACCACCGCCTACCAGCGCATGAAGCTGTACGACGTGTCGCAGCTGCCGGTGATGGACGGCGACCAGCTGGTCGGCATCGTGGATGAAAGCGACGTCCTGCTGCATGTGTACGGCGACGAAGCCCGCTTCCGCGACCCGGTCGCCACCGCGATGGTCAGCAAGCTGGACCGCCTGGACGTGAAATCCCCGATCGAGGCCCTGCTGCCGGTGTTCGACCGTGGCCAGGTCGCCATCGTCATGGATGGCGCCAACTTCCTCGGCCTGATCACCCGCATCGACCTGCTGAACTACCTGCGCCGGCGCGTACAGTAAGCGTCTGTGTCGCAATGAACCCATGTTTATCCGCGTCAACGGCCGATTAAGCCACCGCTGATAGACTTCCGCTCCTTTTGCGGGGCCCCCCATGGGGGCTCCTCTTGCTGGGAAACAACATGTCCGATCACGCTTCTTCCGGGCACGGCGACCGTTCGCTCGCCCTGGCTACCCTGGCCATCCACGGCGGCCAATCGCCGGATCCGAGCACCGGCGCGGTGATGCCGCCGATCTATGCGACCTCCACCTACGCCCAGTCCAGCCCCGGCGAGCACCAGGGCTTCGAGTACTCGCGTACCCACAATCCCACCCGCTTCGCCTACGAGCGTTGCGTGGCCTCCCTGGAAGGCGGTAGCCGCGGTTACGCGTTCGCCTCGGGCATGGCCGCCAGCTCCACGGTGATGGAGCTGCTGGATGCCGGCAGCCACGTGGTGGCGATGGACGACATCTATGGCGGCACCTTCCGCCTGTTCGAGCGCGTGCGTAAGCGCACCGCCGGCCTGCAGTTCAGCTTCGTCGACCTGACCGACCTGGCCGCGTTCGAGGCCTCGATCACCCCGCAGACGAAGATGGTCTGGATCGAGACCCCGACCAACCCGATGCTGAAGATCGTGGACATCGCCGCAGTCGCTGCGATCGCCAAGCGCCACAACCTGCTGGTGGTGGTCGACAACACCTTCGCCTCGCCGATGCTGCAGCGCCCGCTGGAGCAGGGCGCGGACCTGGTCCTGCACTCGGCCACCAAGTACCTCAACGGGCACTCGGACATGGTCGGCGGCATGGTGGTGGTCGGTGACAACGCCGAACTGGCCGAGCAGATGGCCTTCCTGCAGAACTCCATCGGCGCCGTGCAGGGGCCGTTCGACAGCTTCCTGGCCCTGCGCGGCCTGAAGACCCTGCCGCTGCGCATGAAGGCACACTGCGCCAACGCGCTGGCCCTGGCCCAGTGGCTGGAAAAGCACCCGGCCGTCGAGAAGGTCATCTACCCCGGCCTGACCTCGCACCCGCAGCATGAACTGGCGACCCGCCAGATGAATGGCTACGGCGGCATTGTTTCGATCGTGCTCAAGGGCGGTTTCGAGGCGGCCAAGCGTTTCTGCGAGAAGACCGAACTGTTCACCCTGGCCGAGTCGCTGGGGGGCGTGGAAAGCCTGGTCAACCATCCTGCGGTGATGACGCATGCCTCGATCCCGGTCGAGCGCCGCGAGAAGCTGGGCATCAGCGATGCGCTGGTGCGGCTGAGCGTGGGGGTGGAGGAACTGGGCGATCTGCAGGTCGATCTGGAGCGGGCACTTCAGTGAAGGGGCGCGACATGAATGATCGCCGGTCACTGGCGACGCGGCTGAGCTTGGCCTGGGAGATGGCCAAGCGGGACGTGTTCGCCCGCTACAAGGGATCGGTGGTCGGACTTGCCTGGTCGTTCTTCTACCCGGTGCTGATGCTCGGCGTGTACACGTTCGTGTTCGGGGTGATCTTCCGGTCGCGCTGGACGGCGGCACCGGGTGAGACGCCGCTGACGTCCGAGTTCGCGCTGATCCTGTTTTCCGGCCTGGTCGTCTATGGCTTCTTCTCCGAATGCTTGAACAAGGCACCGGGGTTGATCACGGCCAACGCCCAGTTCGTCAAGAAGGTGGTATTCCCCCTGGAAGTGCTGCCGGTCTCCACGGCCCTGTCGGCGCTGTTCCACATGCTGGTCAGCCTGCTGGTGCTGCTGATCGCCATGCTCCTGCTGAAGGGAAGCGTGCCGGCAACGGCCGTGGCGTTCCCCGTGGTGGTGATGCCGCTGCTGCTGGCGACGCTGGGCTGTACCTGGCTGTTCTCCGCACTGGGCGTGTACCTGCGCGATCTCGGGCAGGTGATGCCGCTGGTGACCACGATGCTGCTGTTCCTGTCGCCGGTGTTCTATCCGATCACCGCCGTTCCAGCGTCCTTCCGGCGCATCGTGGAACTCAACCCGATCACAGGCGTGATGGACGGCGTGCGCGATACCCTGATCTTCGGGCATTGGCCCGATCCGCGGCTGCTGCTGTGGCAGTTCGCCGTGGGCCTGGCGATCATGCTGGTCGGGTTCGTGGTATTCCAATACGTGCGCCGAGGTTTTGCCGATGTCATCTGATCCGCTCATCAAGGTGCGCGGCCTCGGCAAGCGCTATGACATGTTCGCCAAGCCTGTCGATCGACTGGTGCAGTTGATCGCGGACCCGGTGCGGCGCGGGCTGCGCATGGCGCCCATGCAACACAGCAAGGAAGTGTGGGCGCTGCGCAACGTCAGCTTCGAGGTGCCGCGCGGTGAAGCCCTGGGCGTGATGGGGCGCAACGGGTCCGGCAAGAGCACCATGCTGCAGATGCTCTGCGGGACGCTGACGCCTACGGAAGGCGAAGTGGAGGTGCGCGGCCGCATCGCGGCGCTGCTCGAGCTTGGCGCGGGATTCAATCCGGAATTCACCGGCCGCGAGAATGTCTTCCTCAATGGCCGTCTGCTTGGCCTGGAGCAGTCCCAGATCGAAGCGCGCTTCGATGACATCTGTGCATTCGCCGATATCGGCCAGTACGTGGACGAGCCTACCAAGACCTACTCCAGCGGCATGTTCGTCCGTCTGGCATTTGCCGTGGCCACGTCCGTCGATGCAGACGTGCTGGTGGTGGATGAGGCGCTGGCGGTCGGCGACGCGCGTTTCCAGGCGCGCTGCATGAAACGCATCCGCGCGATCCAGGATGATGGTGCGTCGGTGCTGTTCGTCAGTCACGACGTTGCCGCGGTGCGCACCTTGTGCCAGCGCGCGCTGTGGCTGGATCGGGGGGTGATGAAGGAGCTGGGACCGGTCCTCCAGGTCAGCTCACGGTACATGGAAGCGATCTTTGCCGACGATCCCGATGCGCTGCACGTGCCCGTGGGTGCTGCCGCGGACGGCGAGATCGGCGTCGCGCCATTGGTCGATGGCGACGCGGGCACGCTCGACATGCCGGTCGAGGCGGCCGTCATTCCCGCGCTGGCCGCGGCCAGCCGGGAGAAGCCGCTCGCGCATTGGGGTCAGCAGATCGGGTTGATCCACGCGGTCACGCTGAAGAACGCCGCCGGTCGGGAAACCGAGTTGATGGAGTGGGGCCAACAGTGCCGCATCGGGCTGGTGGTGACACTGCCCGAGGATTACTCGCCCGATACCTTCTGCGTCGCATTCTCGATCAAAGACCTGCGCGGGCACGACATCGTGGTGTCCAGCACGGCCGATACCGATGTCGCCCTGCCTGCCCATTGGCACCCGGGCAAGGTGGTGGAGATCGAATTCTCGTTCGAGAACGGGCTGGTGGAAGGCAAGTACTTCCTGGTGGCGGCGGCGGAGAAACGCGTCGGCCCCGTCGTGGAGTACTACGAGTACATCGAAGGCGTCCGCTACTTCTCTGTAGCCAGTTCCATCCGCCATTTCGGCATCTATCAGCCGAAGATCGAACACCAGTTCAAGGAGTCCTAGCGTGTCTGAGACTGTCATCAATTCCAAGGGCTACTGGAACGAGCGCTTCGGCGACGACTGGGAAGACCTTGGTGGGCGCGAACAATCGCGCTTCTTCGGCGCTGTGGCCCTGCAGATGTTGCCGGCGTGGCTGGTCCAGGCCAGCAACCGGCAGCAGTTGAGCTGGTGCGACTGGGGCTGCGCGCTTGGCGATGGCACCAATGAAATCGCCCAGGGCATGCCCGGGACGACGTTCACCGGCGTGGACTTCTCTGCGGTCGCCATTGCTGATGCCGCGGAGCGCTTCCCGGGTCAGCAGTTCATCAGCGAAGACTGGCTGGCCCCCGGCGCCACCCCGGCGGTCAACCGCTTCGATGTCCTGTTCAGCTCCAATACGCTGGAACATTTCCACACCCCCTGGGACGTGCTTGCGACCATCGCGCCGCAGGCGCGGCACTGCATCGTGCTGATGCTGCCGTACCGCGAGCGACATCGCATCGAGGAGCACCATGCCTCCTTCATGCCCGACAACATCCCGCAGCAGATCGGTGGCAAGGTGCTGGTGCATGCGCAGGTGCGCGATACCCGCCATGACCATCCCTGCTTCTGGCCGGGTGAGCAGATCATGCTCGTCTGGGCCGATCCCGCCTGGCTGGCAGCCGAAGGTCTGCACCTGAGCGACCTGATGCTCGACCAGGAGCCGGGAAGCCCGCTGGAGTCGCTGTCCACGTCGGCTGTGGCGCTCGCCCATGCGCTGAGCAACGGGTTGGCGACCGTGCGCAGCCACGTGCCGGCCGACCCCTCGCAGGTCGCCATGCTCGACCAGATCCGCACCGACCTGGACCGTTGGCAGATGATCCGCGATGCCACCGCCGGTTCGACCGGCCCGGCATGGAGCGAAGACCAGCAAGCGCGCGATCGGCGCGACGCGGAACTGCTCGGTCAGGCCCTGGCCGCGTTGGCCCCGCTGTTGACCGGCAGCGCACTGCTCGATCGCCTGCACGTCGCGGTAGAGGATCTGTCCAGCCGGCAGGACGCACTGCACCAGGCAACGCTGAGCGAGAGCGAGCGCCGCGAACGCGATCAGGATCGCCAGCAGAAGAGCCTGGCCGAGATCGACATCGTGCGACGCCAAGCCGAACAGGCACTGGCCGAAGCGGACGCGATCCGACAGCAGGCGGCCGAGTCCCGCGCGCAGGCGGACCACAGCCTGGGGACCACCCTGCGCCTGGGTGAAGAGATCGTGGCATTGCTGGGCCCGTCGGTCGGCTCCCATCTCGACGCCATCTCGGGCAAGGCCGATGCGTCCCAGGACGTGCAGCTGCAGCGGTTGCGCATGAGGCTGCTGGCGATGGACCAGGAACTCGACAAGGTCTATTCGAGCACTTCGTGGCGGGTGACCACCCCGATCCGCGTGGTGCGCCGTCTCCTGTCCAGCCCGAAGCAGGAGCTTCGCAACCTGCTCGGGCGTGCGCCCCGGCCGGTACAGGGCGCTGCGCGCTTCGGACTGCGCACGCTGCGCACCGGGCGGGTGGATCCGTCCGACAAGGCGAGGCTGATCGAGTTGATGTGGCCATCGCCGCAGGTCAACGTCACCGACCCGCTGGCGGCGGTGGACTATTCGCATCTGCCGCCGCTGGCTGCGCTGGATGAGCAGGGCACGGATGTGTTCATCTGGTCCGTCATCGACTGGAATTTCCGCACCCAGCGGCCGCAACACCTCGCCATGGCGCTGGCGGCCAAGGGGCATCGCGTCTTCTATGTGTCCAACAATTTCGTGGACGCAGGCCAGCCCGGTTTCAAGGTCGATGCGCTCGACGATAGTGGTCGCCTGTTCCAGATCCACCTGAACCTGTCCGGCGCGCCGCAGATCTATCACGCCATGCCGGACCAGGACCAGGTGGCGGCCATCACCGCCAGCCTGGCCTCGTTGCTGGGTTGGACGCGTTCGATCCGCTGCATGTCGTTCGTACAGCATCCCTATTGGCTCGAACCGGCGCAGTCGCTGCCCAATGCCAAGCTGGTGTATGACTGCATGGATCACCACGGAGGCTTCGAAGACAACGCCGAAGGCATCCTGGGAGGCGAACGTTCGTTGATCCAGCAGGCGGACCTGCTGGTGGTGACGTCGCAATGGCTGCACGACGAGCTCAGCCCGCAGGCGAAGAACATTGCGATGGTGCGCAACGCCACCGAGTACGCGCATTTCTGCACGCGCCCGCAGAAGGTGTTCAGCGACGCGAAGGGACGGCGGATCATCGGTTACTACGGTGCCATCGCCGAATGGTTCGACGTCGAGCTGCTGCGCCGCATTGCGCTGGATAATCCCGAGGCGCTGGTGCTGATGATCGGGCGGGACACCGCGAACGTGTCGTCCCAGGTCGGGGATATCGCCAACATCCGCTTCGTCGGCGAGGTCCCTTACGCCGAGCTGCCTTACTGGCTGCATGCATTCGACGTATGCCTGCTGCCGTTCAAGGTGATTCCGCTGACGCTGGCGACCAACCCGGTGAAGGTCTACGAGTACCTCAGCGCGGGCAAAGCGGTGGTGTCGGTCGACCTGCCGGAGCTGTCCCAGTTCGAAGGCCTGGTGCGACTGGCCGACGACCACGACGGTTTCCTTGCCGAGGTGAAACAGGCGTTGGCAGAGGACCGCGATGACGCGGCCCTGCGCCAGCCGCGCCAGGCGTTTGCCAGCAGGCAGACCTGGCAGCACCGTGCGGAAACGCTGGACCAGGCGCTGTCGTCCATCGACGAGCCGCTGATCAGCATCGTCGTGTTGACCTACAACAATCTCGACTACACCCGGCAATGCCTGCACAGCCTGGAGACCTATACGGACTACGACAACGTCGAAGTGATCGTGGTCGACAACGCTTCCTCAGACGAAAGCCCTGCATTCCTTGCGGCATGGGCAGAGGCGGGCCCGCGTCGGCGTTTCATCGCCAACGAGGCCAACCTTGGTTTCTCGGCGGGCAACAATGTCGGGCTCCGGGTTGCCAAGGGCGAGTACCTGGTCATGCTCAACAACGATACGTATGTCACCCCGGGTTGGCTGCGGACGCTGCGCAACCAGATCCGTCGGCATCCGCAGGCCGGCCTGGTGGGCCCGGTCACCAACAACATCGGCAACGAAGCCAAGATCGACATCGCCTACGACACGATGGAAGAGATGGTCGAACGCGCGGGTGTGTATACGCGCGCGCATGCGGGCCAGAGCTTCCCGGTCCAGACCAGCGCCTTCTTCTGCGTCATGATCTCGCGCCAGGCCTACGAACTGGTGGGCGGACTGGATGAGCAGTTCGGCGTGGGCTTCTTCGAGGACGACGATTACTGCCGCCGGCTGGAGCAGAACGGTCTGCAGCGACTCTGTGTCGAGGATGCCTTCGTCCATCATCAGCTGTCCGCAAGCTTCAACAAGCTCAAGGCGGAAGTGAAGCAGAAACTGTTTGAACAGAACAAGGCGCTGTACGAAGCCAAATGGGGGCCGTGGACGCCCCATGGCTATCGCGCGCGCCGGTAACGCTGCATCCGCGACACCTGTCCTGCCGAAGCAGGGCAGGTGTCCTCATCCGGAGAGCTGGATCAGCCGGCAGCAACCCGTTTTGCGATCTGCATGGCCGCCGTGCCATTGCCATACGGATTGTGGATGCGGGAGAACCGCGCATAGGCGGTCGGGTCGTCCAGCAACCGGGTCGCTTCGCCGACGATGCGGGCGGCATCGGTACCGACCAGTATCACCGTTCCGGCTTCAACGGCCTCCGGGCGCTCGGTCACGTCCCGCATTACTAGCACGGGCTTGCCCAACGAGGGCGCTTCTTCCTGCACGCCGCCGGAATCGGTGATGAGCAGATGCGCACGCGACATCAGGTACACGAACGGCAGGTAGTCCTGCGGTGGGATCAGGCTGATGGCCGGATGGTCGGCCAGCAGTCGTTTCACCGGCTCCTGCACGTTGGGATTGAGGTGCACCGGGTAGACGACCTGTGTGTCGCCGCGTTCGGCCAGCTCGCGCAGTGCCGTGCAGATCTGCTCGAAACCATCGCCGAAGTTCTCGCGGCGATGCCCGGTGACCAGCACCAGCTTCTTGCTCTCATCCAGGAACGGGAACCGCGCGGCCAGTTCGGCGCTGAGGGCGGCGTCGGCTTCGATGCGCGCGGTGACCTGCAGCAGCGCGTCGATGACGGTGTTGCCGGTGACTTCGATGCGCGCATCGTCGATGTTCTCGCGCCGCAGGTTTTCCCGCGCGCGCTCGGTGGGCGCGAAGTGCAGCGACGTCAGCGGCGCGGTGAGGCAGCGGTTGCCTTCCTCGGGCCAGGGCGCATAGATGTCGCCGGTCCGCAGGCCCGCTTCGACGTGCCCAACGGGCACCCGGTTGTAGAACGCCGCCAGGGCCGAGGCCAGCGTGGTGCTGGTATCGCCATGGACGAGAACGAGGTCGGGCGCATGGCGGGCAATCACATCGCACATGCCCATCAGGATCTTGCTGAACAGCCCCTGCAGCGTCTGCCCCGGCTCCATCACATCCAGGTCTTCGTCGGGCGTGATGCCGAAAAGATCCAGGACCTGGTCGAGCATCTGCCGATGCTGGGCGGTCACCACGACGATGGGCTCCACGCCCGGGGTCAGGCGCAATGCTTCGACGACGGGGGCCATCTTGATGGCTTCAGGGCGGGTACCGAACACCACCAGCACTTTCTTCGGGGTTTGCTTCATCGATGTTCCTCGATCATGGAGCAGAGCGGCGCAGCGCAGCCGCGGGCATGGACGTGGAATTATCCCAGAACACCGCGATGATGTTCGTCCCGGGATGCACCTTCGTTCAGCGCAGGCGCTGCGCTGTCGCCCCTGCCTTGACCCCCGGCTAGAATGGCCATCTTTGGCCGGAGACGCTCATGATTCACGGTAGGCGCGTACTGCTGTTCGGGGTGCTGTTGTTGAGCGCCTGCCAGCGCCCGCCGGCGGACGCTTCGGCGGTGGGATACCGGGTGGTGGACGAGGGCCGGGCCCACGGCAACTGCGTGGTCTGCGTCCAGCCAACGGCGACACCGGCTTGCATCGACGGTGGGCAGGCGGCCCAGATCCAATGGCACGTGCCGTCGGCAGACAACGCCCAGGCCGTGCGGATCGAGGTCCGGCGCGCCGACCAGTCCATCCTGGAGGTGGCCACCGGGCCGTCCGCGGGGCAGGCGGCGCTTCCCGTACCGGTGCTGCCGACCGATCGGATCAGCGTCGTCAGTGCCGGCACGGGCGCGGAGCTTGCCTTCACCCGTGTTGCCGAGCCGACAGGCTGCGCGCTGCCGCCTGCGGCTCACTGAGCGGACTCTCAGGGGGCGGGTGCATCCACCAGTTCGACCGGGCCCGCGTCCGCGTCGAGTGACTCCATGGAATAGCGCTCCAGCATCCGCGTGGAGAACGCATTGAGCTGGTGCTCGCGGAGCAGCGAGATCGAGCGGACCTGCTCGTCCCGGTCGGCTTGGCAGATCACCAGCGTGGGAGCGCAGGAGGCCAGCCGCACGGTGGGATCCTTGCCGAGCAGGATCATCTCGCGCCCCAGGTTGTTGCCGTAGTTCTGTACGTACACCGCGTCTGCCCAGGTCACCTTGGACAAGGGCCACTGGATCGCGACCAACGCAAGCAGGCCCAGGCCCACCAGCGTCCGCTGGGGCCAGCGCCACGCCGACCAGTCGGCGCCTGCGGCCATCAACGTGACCGCGACGGTCCCCAACTGGTACAGCATCAGGTAGCGCTGCTGGAACACGTAGTCCGGCCCGAACATCGACACCCGGCCGATGACGATGCCGGCGACGGCCCCGTAGCAGAACAGCATCAGGGTCACGGCGATGAACTGGGTGCGGTTCCATGCATCGCGCCATGCCCGCCACCAGAACCAGGCGTGCGCCGCGACGACCGCCAGTCCGGCGGCCCGATGCAGCAGTTCGGCCTTGGCGGGCACGTAGAACTGCAGGGCAGGGCGATCGGAAATGGACAGCGCGGCAATGGACAGGACCATCTGCTGCAGCCGCTCGGCGCCGAAGCCACGCAACGCCGAGAGCGCCGACGGCCCTGCCGCCGCGTCGGCGAGATGGGGATGCAGGTAGAAGCGGCTCGCCAACCCGTACGCGACCACGGACACCGCCACGACGGCGACCACGGCCGCGGTGCGCCGCCAACCGGCGCCCCGCTGTTTGGCTTCAAGGATCAGCAGCGCAAGGGCGATGCTGATCGCGCAGATCAATGCGGCGCTGTCGAGCGTGAAGGCCACCGCTGCCGCCACAAGCCACAGCGCCAGCCAGCGTCCGTGCCGGACCGCGTGCCAGCTGGCCATGGCCAGCCCGATCAACGCCAGGGGCCCCAGGTAGCCCAGGGTCACCAGCGACCAGTTGAAGACCATGCCGCCACTGAGCGAGACGAAGCTCGCGGCCGAGGCGGTCATCGGCAGGATCCACCACGCACCCCGGTCCCGATCGCGGTTGTCGCAGCGGGCGGCATGCAGCATCAGCACCCAGGCGGCCGCGGCAATGGCGAGCCCCATGTAGGACTCGATCACGAAGTCCAGATCGAACGACTCCGCATTCCACAGCAGCAACAGCTTCTGGATCGGCTGGGCGTGGTCATCCGCGCTGCGCTTGATGTACAGATCCTGCAGCGTTACACCGCCGTGGTAGTGCTTCTGCAGGAAGGCATCGATGAAATACCAGCCATCGGAGGTGACAAACGGAATGCTCGCGTAGGAGATGTACATCGCGGCGTTGATGAAGGCCGCGCTGGCCATGACGATGACGACCATGGTGGGCCAGTCGAACGCCGGCTTCCGGGAAAACGCCTGAATGTGCATCTCTCAGCCGACCAATGCCCGGTCGGCCGCAGCGAGGATCTCAGGGAGGTGGTCTTCCACGCCGATCCATAGCGGCATTCTCACCAGGCGCTGGCTGATGTCATCGGTGACCGACATGTCCGAACCGGTCCGGCCGTGCGCCAGTCCCGCCGGCGAGGAATGCAGCGGAATGTAATGGAACACCGCCTGCACGCCGTGCTCCCTCAGGTCCTGGATGAACCGGGTACGGATCTCCAGCGACGGCAGCAGCATGTAATACATGTGTGCGTTGTGGGTGCAATGCGCCGGAATCGTGGGGCGGGTGAGCAGCCCTGCGGCCTCATGGGCTTCGGCCCAGGCGTGGTAGCGGTCCCAGATGGCCAGGCGGCGCTCGGTGATGTCCTCTGCCGCATCCATCTGCGCGGAGAGGAAGGCGGCCGTGATCTCGCCCGGAAGGAACGAGGAACCCACGTCCACCCACGTGTACTTGTCGACCTGGCCGCGGAAGAACCTGCTGCGGTTGGTGCCCTTCTCACGGATGATCTCCGCGCGCTCGGCATGCGTGCTGTCGCGGCAGAGCAGCGCCCCGCCTTCGCCGGAAATGATGTTCTTGGTCTCGTGGAAGCTCAGGGCGCCCAGGTCGCCGAGCGTACCCAGCGGGCGTCCCTTGTAGCTGGACATGATGCCCTGTGCGGCATCTTCCACCACGGCCAGGCCATGGCGTGCCGCGATCGCCAGGATCGTATCCATCTCGCACGAGACGCCTGCGTAATGCACCACGCAGATGGCCTTGGTACGGGGCGTGATGGCGGCTTCGATCAGCGCCTCGTCGATGTTCAGGGTGTCGGCGCGGATATCCACGAAGACCGGCACCGCGCCGCGCAGCACGAAGGCATTGGAGGTCGACACGAAGGTGTAGGACGGCATGATCACTTCATCGCCCGGCACCAGGTCCAGCAGCAGGGCTGCCATCTCGAGGGCCGCGGTGCAGGAGTGGGTCAGCAGGGAACTGCTGGCACCGGTCCGCTCGGTCAGCCAGGCGTTGCACTGCTTGGTGAACGGACCGTCTCCGCTGAGGTGGCCATTGGCATGGGCGTGGGTGATGTTCACCAGCTCTTGGCCGGTCATGTAGGGCTTGTTGAACGGAATCACTGGTGCTCCTGATCGCGGCTGGGCGGGGCCTAGCGCACGCATTCCATGATGTAGTGTGTATACGGTACGTAAAGCATATCGTCTCTGACCTGGCCCTTCACCGCGCCGAATTCAGCCTCGGCCAGGGCCTGGTAGGCCGCCGGCGTGCGGATGCTCTGGCCCCGGTCACGGGCGATCAGGGCCCGCGCGATGGGCGACTGGCCATCGATATAGGTACCGTCCAGCGAGATGAAGCGGCCGCCCGGTTTCAAGGCGGCGTGCGCGGTGCGCATCAGGGCGCGCGCGCGATCATCATCGAGGTGGTGCAGGATGCCGATCGCCAGCACCAGATCGGCGCCCTGTTCCTCGGTGCCAGCAACGCGGTACTCCGCGACGTCCATGCACTCGAAGCGCGCGTGGGCGCCGTGCCGTTGCCGGGCCGCGGCGATGTAGTCCTCGGACAGATCGAATCCCACGTAACGCAATCCCGCCGGCATCTGGCTGAACAACTCACCGGTGCCGCAGCCGATGTCGAGGATGCGGTCGCCGGTGCGTGGGCGGATGTGATCCCGGATCAATCTGGCGCGGGATCGCTTGGCGCCGAGTAGATTCTGCAGCAGATCGTAGACTTTCGGATGCGACAGTACAGCGTGCAAACCATCGGTCTTCTGCGACATGATTCAGGCCCCTGAGCGTGATAGCACGATGACCCCGAGGATGATCAGGGCAGTGCCCGCGATCTTATGTGAGTCGAAGGACTCCCGGAAGAGCAGGACCGTCAGCACCGCGACCAGCGGGAAGCTCAGTGCCGTGAAGGGATAGGCCTTGCTCAGCGGCATCCGGCTGATCGCGGCCATCCAGCACAACGAGGCCCCGAACGCGGCCGCGAAGGCGCTGATCACCCACGGATTCAGCAGCAGGGTGATGATGGCACGCGGGTTGAGGCCGTCGATGGTCGCCCCGGGGTTGAGCCCGACCTGCCATTTCAGGGTGATCTGACCGTAAACGGTCAGCAGGATGGTCATTGCGATAAAGACGTAGCTCATCGGATTCAGGTCGCCGGCAGGGTGATTTTGCGGGTGAGAACGTCAAGCAGGTCGTTGCCGTCCCATACGGGGTGGAAATCCAATGCCCGTCCGAACGGCACGACCCGGTCCACGGCTCGGTTGCCGAGACCGGACAGGAAGGTGCCCAGGTCCTGCGCAGTGAATCCATGCTGCACCAGGGTCTGGTCCCGGTCATCCAGCTGCGCGGCAAGCTCGTGCAGCGCCTGCAGCTCGACTTCGACGACCAGGCCGTGGCCCGACTGGATCTCCCGGATGTGACCGTCGGCGTGACCGGTCTCCAGGCGCAGCGGATACAGGCCCATCGAGTCCGGACTATGGACGCGATGGCCCAGCGCGGCCAGCAGATTGGCGTCGGTCACGCGCGCCATCAGCGCGGCGGGCTCGTCCTCGATCTGTCCGGCCTGGGCGCGAACGGCAGGCCAGAAGCGTGCCTTGGCCGCCGCGACATCCGCGGCAGTGCCGATCCAGTAGACGCACCGGGGCGACGAGCAGGCCTGCTGGCCGAACCACAACACGTCGTTGCAGAAGCGGCGGGCCAGTTCCTCGATCTCGATGTCGGTGCTGGCGGTCAGTGCGGCCGCACGGACCACCGCAACGCCAAAGCGGTCCGGGAATGCCAGCTCCACCGCGAGGGGCGCGATCGGCAGCGAACGGATCTTGGCGACGGTGGCATCGCCGCCCCAGATGATGCGGGAATGGCAGTGGCGCGAAATCTGGCTGGTGATCGCGTCGTCATGCGGGTACGTCAGCAGCACCGCACGTTCCAGTACCTGGGGATGCAGGCCTTCGCGGTGCATCGCATGCAGGATCGACACCAGGGCATCACGCTGGGTGCTGGGCTTCTGCGACAGGCGCGCCACGTTGGTGTTGCCCGCCAGTACCGACATCAGCCAGGCGTAGGCGAACAGCACATCGACGTTGGCCGGCGCGAGGTGGAAGACGAGCCCGCGTGCCAGGTTCAGTTCCGACGGTCGGCCTGCCAGGCGCTGTGACAGCTGGTTGACCGCGGCACTGCGGAACCAGTGGCCGAGGGTAGCCAGCTCGGGATGCTCGCGCAGCTGCGGGAGGGCGAAGATGCGCTTGGAGAATTCGGCGACGAACTCGCGCAGCGGTGCCGAGAACGGCACCACGGGCGGCAGTGCGGAGAGCCGCGCCAACTCGCTGTCCAGCGTGGCGTGCGGGTGGATCGAAAAGAGCAGAGTCGTCATGCGCCGGGTACCGTCCGAGTGTCGCTGCAGCCGCGGATTTCCACGTTCTTGATACGTCCCAGTACACCGAAGTACTTGCCGGGCCGTCCGCAGGCGCAGTCGTCCTCGCCGTGGATCACGCCCAGGTCTTCGGTCAGCAGGCTATGGCCGGGATAGCTTTCCGGCAGCAGGCTCAGCACCTGGATCGCGCCGACGGTGCCATGTGGCACGGGCGCAAGGTCCTGCAGGTCACGCACGATCACGTCGGCATAGGCCGGCGCATGCAGGTGGCCATGTTCGCATTCGAAGAAGATCGACCCCACCTGCTCGACCATGCCGTAGTAGTTGTGCACCCGTTCGATCGCGAACATGCTCGACAGCGCTGCCTTGTACGCGGCGTTGTCGACCTTCTGCTCGTCCATCTTCTTCCAGCCGCCGCCATGCACGAGCATGCTGCCGGCGGGGAAGCGGATCTGCTTGCCGTCGCGCTGCGCGGCCTGCACGAAGGACTGCCAGACGATAAAGGTGAAGCCGAACAGCAGCACCGGCTCGTCCGGGTGTGCCTGCAGCCACGCCTCAAGCGCGGCCCAGTCCGGTTGCAGCGACTCATCGAGCAGGTAAAGGTGGTCCCGGCCGAAGTTGGAAAAGCCCAAGATGCCGGCCGCGCGCGCGTTGAAGCGGGTGCGGTCGCGCAGGAAGCTGTCGTCGTCCACCACCAGCATGCGCATGCGCTTGGCACCGGCGAAGTGCGAGAAGATCCGGGTCAGTGCCCGGGCCTGCGCACGCGCGGTCTCGGCATCCAGGAAGATGCGCGAGACAGCCGCCCCGGTCGTGCCGCTGGAGACCAGGGTGCGCGACACCTGGGCGTCATCGATGCTCTTCAGGTCGAGCAGCTTGAACATGCGTACCGGCAACCACGGCACGGTTTCCAGTGTCTGGGCCGGTGAAGCCGGCCACAGCCCGTCCAGGATGCGCGCGTAGGGCGCGCAATGCGACTGGTGGTGCGCGGTCAGGCGATTGAGTCCTTCCAGCAGCCAGGCCCGCTTGCGGTCGCGGTCCAGGCCGAATACATCCACGTCCAGCGCGCTGGAAGGGCTGGCCACGGGGGTGGCAGGCAGGGTCACGTTGCTGCTCCTTGTCCGGTCATCTGCCGGAGGCTCTGATAGTCCACCTTGCCGCTGGCCATCAACGGCAAAGCGTCCAGGTGGATCGCGCGGACATGGCCGCCGAAAAGCTTGTAGCGGGCCTGCACCAGCTGGCGGACCTGGGCCTGCTCCGCGATGGCATCGCCATGGCTGAAGGCGACCAGGTCATCGTCACCGCCGGAGCAGACGATCTGCTGCCCGAGGGCAGCCGACAGCATCGCCTCCACCTCGTCCAGGTTCACGCGGTTGCCCGAAATCTTCAGGAAGCGCTTGGCGCGCCCGATGATGTAGTGGAACCCTTCGTCGTCCACCCGTACCAGGTCACCGGTCCGCAGCACACCGTGCATGTCATCGCCGTTGCCCAGGTCCGCGCGTTCGACCGCATACCCCATCATGACGTTCGGCCCGGAATAGACCAGTTCGCCGCTGGCCGCATCGACCTGCATGCGCCCACCGGGGACGGGAATGCCGATGCTGCCGATCTTGTCCAGCAGGCGGTCGGCCGGCACGTAGCTGATGCGGGGCGATGCTTCGGTCTGGCCATACATCACATAGAACGCAAGACCATGCTCCTGGCTGGCGGTGGCGAAATACTGGACCAGCTCGTCGCGCAGGCGCCCACCGGCCTGGGTCAGCATCCGCAGGCTCGGCAGCTGCATGCGGGCCAGCCCCATGCGCCGGAGGATTTCGAAGGTGGCAGGCACGCCGGACAGCGAGGTGATCGCATGCGTCCGCGCGGCGTCCCAGAATTCGCGGGTCATCAGGCTGTCGTTGCTCAGCACCACTGATCCGCCACAGGCAAGGTGGCTGTTGAGGATCGACATGCCGAACGAATACGCCAGCGGCAGCGTGGTGATCGCACGATCCGACGGCTGCAGCCCGAGGTAGGCGACGATCGCCTCGGCATTGGCGTCCAGGCCACTCCCCGACAGCCGTACGAGCTTGGAAGAGCCGGTGCTGCCGGAGGTGCTCAACAACAACGCGAGATCGGGATGCGGTGCGATCGCGGGCGCAGCGGCCTGGCGCACGTGCAGTGCGAGCACGGTGCCGCGCTGCACGGTCTGGTAGCCATCGGCGGCTTCACCGGTACTGGCGACCCAGTCCGGCTGGTAGTGCTCGACGAGATCGGCGAGCAGGTCCGGATCGATGTCCGGCTGCAGCAGCAACGGCACCTGGCCGGTGCGCAGCGCGCCAAGGTAGAGGGCGATCGCTTCGACGCTGGTGGGCATGCACAGCAGACCCATCCCGCGCCCCGCGGGCAATGCAGCCGCCTGCTGGTCGGACAACCGGGCCAGCGTCGTGAAATCCAGCTGCTGGTCGCCGTCGACGAGGGCGATGCGGGACCCGTGTTGTTCCAGATTCCAGAACGGCATTCAGACCACCATCTGTCCGTCGATGCCGATCACCTGGCCGGTGACATAGCTCGACGCGTCGCCCAGCAGGAAGGACACCAGCGCGGCGACTTCCTGTGGCGTACCGGCACGCCCCAACCCGATCGAGGCCACGCGCTTGGCGTGCGCGGCCTCGGGCATGCCGCGGGTCATGTCGGTGTCGATGAAGCCGGGCGAGACGGCATTGACGCGGATTCCGCGCGGCGCCAGCTCTTTGGATGCCGAGCGCGTCGCGCCGACCAAGGCGGCCTTGCTGGCGGCGTACAGGCTCAGGCCGGCCGCGCCGCTGACGCCCATGATCGAGACCAGATTGACGATGCTGCCCTTGCCGGTGCGTGCCATCAGGCGCGACGCATACTGCATCGCCATCAGCGGCGCCTTGACGTTGACGGCCAGCACCTGGTCGATGTCTTCGGCGCGGATCATGCCAAGCAGGCCCTCATGCAGCACCCCTGCATTGTTGACTAGTCCGTCCAGGCGACCGAAACGGGAAAACACCTGCTTGAACAGCGCGGCAATCGCGTCCGCATCGGTCAGGTCCAGCGCCGTCCACAACGGCGCGGGGGCACCAAGCGATTCGACCTCCGCGGCGAGGCTGGCCAACGCCTGCTCGTCGCGCGCCACCAGGACAAGCTGAGCCGGCTGTGCGGCCAGGTGCAGCGCGATCGCCCGTCCGATCCCGCGCGAGGCACCGGTAACCAGGATGACAGGCACGGCGGTGGACATGCTCAGACAGCCGCGCCGTGCTTGCGCAGGATCTCGCGCGCCTTGCCGACCGAGCTCATGTCGATCACTTCGTCCATGTCGATCATCACGCCGAAGGCTTCTTCGAGCGCGGCAACCACGGACATGTGCGCGATGGAATCCCACTGCGGGATGGTCGCGTAGCGCAGATCATCGTTGATGGTGTCCGGGGCGATGCCCAGCACACGGGCGAACACGGCGACAACTTTATCTTCGGTAACGGCATCGTTCATAGAAATTTCCTGAACCCAAACAGGGTGCTGTTGAAATGAAATCCGAGACGGGCATACAGATTGAGGATGCCCGTGTTGGCGGCAGAGACGAGCGTGGTGCACTGCTGGATATCCCGGGCGGCAAGGGATTCCAGTGCGGTGACCCACAGCGGCAGCGCCAGCATCGCGTAGGGCGCGGTGGCGCCGGTCAGCAGCAGTTCGGCACTGCGTTGTTCGGGATTGACGCGCTCGGCGTGGAAGCCAATCGTCCTGCCGCGCGATTCGGCGACCTGGGCAAGCCCGCCGGTGACGAGGTCCTCGACCCAGTTGGCGGTGCGGTTGGCCGCGCGCGCCGGGTCGATGGCCGGATCTTCAAGGAACCTGCCATGGGAGAAATCCGTGGCCGCGATACGGCGAAGCTCCGGGATATCCGCCGCGGTGGCCGGGCGCAGCGTCGGCAACATGCCGCGCGGGACGGTGGGCAGGTGGGCGAAACCACTGCGCGAGACGGTCAGCGAGGTTTCAACGAACTGGTAGCCGTGCTGCAGCAGCGCGGCCTTGGCCACCGGAGACGCCGCATCGATGCGGCCGAACAGGTAATGCACCGATTGGCCGGCGCACCAGTGCTCGAGTTCCGCCAGCAACGGACCGGCCTGGTCGACCGTCGCGATATCCAGCGCAGTGACTTCGGCGGTGACGAAACCCAGCGCCCGCTCATCCCACGGTGTAAGGCGCGCGGCAATGCGGCCCTGGCCGTGATCGAAGACGACGCTCATCGCACTTCCCGCGCATCGTTCACCGCATCGGCAACGATGTAGTAGGGGCGGCGCTGCACGTTCCGGAAGACCTGGCCCACATACAGCCCGACCACGCCCAGGCAGAACATCACCAGGCCACCGATCAGCCACACCGATCCGATGATCGAGGTGTAGCCGGCGACTTCGATATCCCCGTCCCACCAGCGCAGCAGGCTCATGCCGACCAGTACGAAGGCGACCAGCGAACAGACGATGCCGGTCCCGGCGACCATGCGCAGCGGTTTTTCCGAATAGCCCAGCGCGATGTTCATCGACAGCTTGAGCAGTTTGCGGAGGGTGTAGGACGTTTCGCCGACGGCGCGTGCCTGGTGCTGGACCGGGAGCTTGCCGGTACGGAAGCCGGCCCACTTGACCATCAGGGGGAACGAACGGTCGCGTTCGGGCATCTGGCAGACGGCATCGATCACCTTGCGGTGGAAGATGCCGAAGTTGGCGGTTGTCGGGTCCTGCGGGACGCCGGTAAGCCAGCCCAGCAGGGTGAAGAAACCCCAGGAGGAGAGCCGTTTGAGCGGTTTGTCCTGGCGTTCGATGCGCTGTGCGAAGACCACATCCAGCTGCTCGTCGATGGCCTTGCGGTACAGCGCCGGGATTTCACTGGGCGCATCCTGCAGGTCGCAGTCCATCACCACCGTCCAACGGCCCGTCGCATGCTCGATGCCGGCGGAGATCGCTGAATGCTGGCCGAAATTCCGCGACAGGCGCAGTCCGCGCAACCACGGCCGGGTGCGTGACAGCTCTTCGATGCGGGCCCACGCCCCGTCGGGGCTGGCGTCGTCGACGAGGATCATCTCGAACGACACGGCCATGGACGTCGCCGCAGCCTGTACCTGGTCCACGAGATCTTCCAGGCACCCCTGGCACCCGTAGACCGGTGCCACGACGGAAAGCGCCACGCCGTGAGCCGGGTCGGAGCTGTGGGAGGGAAGGGAAGTGGCGGTCATCTGATCAAGAATCCTTCGGCGCCCAGGCTCGTTGGGGGGTCGGTCGACACAGTCGAACGGCGCTGCGGGCGGCACGGTGCCGCGCTTGATCCTGGCAGTCCGCAGCCCGCACGACGTTCAGCGTCAGCGGTCGGCGATTATAGCTTTACCCGGCGGTCCGGGCTGGATACGCGCCCGATCCGCGTCTCACACCAGCCAGCGACCGCAGGTGCGGTCGCTGGCTGGACCTTACAGAGCCGCTTCCAGCTCCGGCAGCAGGGTGAACAGATCCCCCACCAGCCCGATATCGGCGATCTCGAAGATCGGGGAGTCCGGATCCTTGTTGATCGCGACGATGGTGCCGGCGTCCTTGATGCCGGTCAGGTGCTGGATCGCGCCGCTGATGCCCACGGCCACGTACAGCTCCGGCGAGATGATCTTGCCGGTCTGGCCGACCTGCAGGTCGCTCGGCACATAGCCGGCGTCCACGGCGGCGCGGGAGGCACCGACCGCGGCACCGAGCTTGTCGGCCAGCTGGAAGATCACCTTGAAGTTCTCTTCCGAACCCACGCCACGGCCGCCGGACACTACGCGCTTGGCGCTCTGCAGGTCCGGGCGGTCGGTGGCACCGGCGGCGAGGCCGATGAAGCGGGTGTGGCTCGGCAGGGTCGCATCGACGCTGGCCGCTTCCACGCTGGCGCTGCCGCCCTTGGCTGCTTCCGGCCACGAGGCGGCACGCACGGTGGCGACCACGATCTGGTCGGCCGGCACTTCGACGGTGATGATGGCGTTGCCCGCATAGATCGGGCGCTTGAAGCTGTGGCTGCCTTCGACGGTCATCAGGTCCGAGACCTGGTTGACGCCCAGCAGGGCGGCCACGCACGGCATCAGGTCCTTGCCGAAGGTGGTCGAGGGGCCGAACACGTGGGTGTAGCCGGTGGCCAGCTTCGCGATCTGCGGGGCCAGCACCTGGGCGAGCGCCTGCGCGTTGGCGGCGTTGGCCACGGTCAGTACCTTGGCCACGCCCGCCAGCTGCGCGGCCTCGGCGGCTACGGCGGCCGGATCCGCGGCCAGCACCAGCACGTCGATGCTGGCGCCGCTGATCGCGGCGGCCGCACTGACGGTCTTGGCGGTGGCGGCGTTGAGCTTGCCGTCGTGGTGTTCAGCGACAACGAGGATCTTGGTCATTACAGCAACCCCTTCTGCTTGAGTGCGGCGACCAGTTCGGCCGCGTCCTTGACCATCACGCCCTTGCTGCGCTTGACCGGCGCGGCGTACTGGGTGGTCTTGAAGGTATCGGCGGCGTCCACGCCGAGGTCGGCCAGCTGCAGGGTTTCCAACGGCTTCGCCTTGGCCTTCATGATGTCGGGCAGCTTGATGAAGCGCGGCTCGTTCAGGCGCAGGTCGGTGGTGACCACGGCCGGCAGGTCGACTTCCAGCGTTTCCAGGCCGGCGTCGACTTCACGGGTGACCGTGGCCTTGCCGTCGGCAATGTCCAGCTTGCTGGCGAAGGTCGCCTGCGGGCGGCCCCACAGCGTGGCCAGCATCTGGCCGGTCTGGTTGGCGTCGTCGTCGATGGCCTGCTTGCCCAGGATCACCAGGTCCGGCTGTTCCTTCTCCACCAGCTTGAGCAGGGTGCGGGCGGCGGTCAGCGGCTGGATCGCCTGGTCGGTCACGACATGGATGGCGCGGTTGGCGCCCATGGCCAGGCCGTTGCGCAGGTGCGCCTGGGCATCGGCCGGTGCGATCGTGGCGACCACGACCTCGGTGGCGATGCCCTTGTCGCGCAGGCGCAGCGCTTCTTCCAGGGCGATTTCATCGAACGGGTTGGGGGACAGCTTGACGCCGTCGGTGACCACGCCGGAACCGTCCGGCTTGACCTGAATGCGGACGTTGTAGTCCACCACGCGCTTGTACGCGACGAGGATTTTCATCTGGTGCTGGATCCTTCAATAACGGGAGAACGTCCGGTTCTTTGACTAGCAACCGGTTCGGGGGTGGGACAGCGATTCTAACTGGCGCAAGGGCACCATGCGAATGCGTATGGTTATGCTGCAGCGCGTCATGAAATCGACGGAAAACGCCGACTGCTCACGCTGCACGGGCAGTCGTGAAGACGGCCGCCATGTATCCTGTGGCGCTGAGTCGGGGCGCCACCAGGCCCCTGCACGCACATCGAACAGGAGAACGGGTAGTGCCCACATGGCTTGTCACCGGCGGAGCCGGATTCATTGGCGGTAACTTTGTCCTCGAAGCGGTCGCCAAAGGCGTGCGCGTCATCAATCTCGATGCGCTGACCTACGCGGGCAACCTCAAGACGCTGGCCTCGCTGGACGGCAACCCGGACCACGTGTTTGTCGAGGGCGACATCGGCGACCAGGCGCTGGTCTCGCGCCTGCTGGCCGAGCACCAGCCCGACGCAGTGCTGAACTTCGCCGCCGAAAGCCACGTGGACCGTTCCATCGACGGCCCGGGCGCGTTCATCCAGACCAACGTGGTGGGCACCCTGGCGCTGCTGGAAGCCGTGCGCGATTACTGGAAGGCGCTGCCGGACGACAAGGGCCAGGCGTTCCGCTTCCTGCACGTCTCCACCGATGAGGTCTACGGCACCCTCGGCGAGACCGGCAAGTTCAGCGAGACCACCCCGTATGCGCCCAACTCGCCGTACTCGGCGTCCAAGGCGGCCTCGGACCATCTGGTGCGCGCGTTCCACCACACCTACGGGCTGCCGGTGCTGACCACCAACTGCTCCAACAACTACGGCCCGTACCACTTCCCCGAGAAGCTGATCCCGCTGGTGATCGCCAAGGCCCTGGCCGGCGAACCGCTGCCGGTCTATGGCGATGGCAAGCAGGTGCGCGACTGGCTGTTCGTCAGCGACCACTGCGAAGCGATCCGCACCGTGCTGGCCAAGGGCCAGGTCGGTGAGACCTACAACGTCGGCGGCAACTCCGAGAAGCAGAACATCGAAGTGGTGCAGGCGATCTGCGCACTGCTCGATGCACGCCGCCCGCGTGAGGATGGCCAGCCGCGCGCCAGCCAGATCACCTACGTGACCGACCGCCCCGGCCATGACCGCCGCTACGCGATCGATGCCTCCAAGCTCAAGGACCAGCTGGGCTGGGAGCCGAAGTACACCTTCGAGCAGGGCATCGGCTTCACCGTGGACTGGTACCTGGACAACCAGGACTGGGTCAACGGCGTGCTCGACGGCAGCTACCGCCTGCAGCGCATCGGCACCACCGCCTGAGCGCGGTGATCACCAGACAGAGGACAACCGCATGACTCAACGCAAGGGCATCATCCTCGCAGGTGGTTCGGGCACGCGCCTGTATCCGATCACCAAGGGCGTCAGCAAGCAGCTGCTGCCCGTGTACGACAAGCCGATGATCTACTACCCGCTCAGCGTGCTGATGCTGGCGGGGATCCGCGACGTGCTGATCATCAACACGCCGCACGAGCAGGCGCTGTTCCAGAGCCTGCTCGGCGATGGCTCGCAGTGGGGCATGAACATCGAGTACGCCGTGCAGCCGAGTCCGGACGGGCTGGCGCAGGCCTACCTGATCGGCAAGGACTTCATCGGCGGCAAGCCGAGCTGCCTGGTGCTGGGCGACAACATCTTCCACGGTCATGGCCTGCGTGAAGTGCTGCGCAATGCCGACCAGCGCGATACCGGTGCCACGGTGTTCGGTTACTGGGTCAATGATCCGGAGCGCTACGGCGTGGCCGAATTCGACAAAGCCGGCAAGGTCATCGATCTGGTCGAGAAGCCCGAAAAGCCGCGTTCGAACTATGCCGTCACCGGCCTGTACTTCTACGACGGCAACGCCAGCGATTACGCCGCGGAGCTGAAGCCGTCGCCGCGCGGCGAGCTGGAGATCACCGATCTCAACCAGCGTTACCTGCGCGAGGGCAACCTGCATCTGGAAGCGCTGGGTCGTGGCTATGCGTGGCTGGATACCGGCACCCACCAGTCGCTGCTGGAAGCCTCCAACTTCATCGAGACCATCCAGACCCGCCAGGGCCTGCAGGTCTGCTGCCCGGAAGAAATCGCCTTCGGCCAGGGCTGGATCACCGCCGAACAGCTGGAAGCGCTGGCAGCGCCGTTGATCAAGAACGGCTACGGCCAGTATCTGCACACGCTGGCGCAGCGGGGCATCGTGCCGTGAAAGTGATCGAGACGTCCCTGCAGGGCTGCAAGGTGATTGAACCGGCCGTGTTCGGTGACGAGCGCGGCTTCTTCTACGAAACCTGGAACGCCGAGCGGTTCGCCGAACACGGTCTGCCGACCCGGTTCGTGCAGAGCAACGTGTCGTCGTCGGCCAAGGGCGTCCTGCGCGGGCTGCATTACCAGTGGCCGCGACCGCAGGGCAAGCTGGTCAGCGTGCTGGAGGGCGAGGTCTATGACGTCGCCGTCGACATCCGCCGTGGCTCGCCGACGTTCGGCCGCTGGGAAGCAGTGGTGTTGAGCGCGGACAACAAACGGCAGTTTTGGATTCCGGAGGGCTTCGCCCACGGCTTTGCCGTGCTGTCCGAGCGCGCGCTGTTCAGCTATCTGTGCACGGATACGTACGTCAAGGAAGCCGACGCCGGCATCCGCTGGAATGACGCCGACATCGCCATCGATTGGCCGATCAGCGCGCCGACGCTCTCGGGCAAGGATGACGCTGCGCCGTTCCTGAAGGACATCGCCGAGGATCGCCTGCCGGTGTACCAGCCGTGAGCATTCTGCTGCTGGGGGCCAACGGCCAGCTCGGTCGTGAACTGCAACGCGCGCTGGCTCCGCTGGGCACGATCGTGGCGACCACGCGCAGTGGCGCGCTGCCCGATGGCAGCGCGTGCGAAGTGGCCGACTTCGACCAGCCCGCCTCGCTAACCGCACTGCTGGACCGCGTCCGGCCGGCGCTGGTGGTCAATGCCGCCGCCTACACCGCGGTGGACCGGGCCGAGGACGACCGGGAGGCGGCTTTCCGTGCGAACGCCGAAGCCCCCGGTGTACTGGCGCACTGGTGCGCGCAGGCCGGCGTCCCGTTGGTGCATTACTCCACCGATTACGTGTTCGACGGGCAGGGCACGCGCCCGTACCGGGAAGACGATGCGACCGCCCCGCTGGGCGTGTATGGCGCCAGCAAGCTGGCCGGTGAGCAAGCCATCCGTGCGGCCGGTGGACGCCACCTGATCTTCCGCACCGCGTGGGTATACGCTTCCCACAGCGCCAACTTCCTGCGCACGATGCTGCGGGTGGGGGCGGAGCGCGACGTACTGCGCGTGGTGGCGGATCAGATTGGTACGCCGACGCCGGCAGCGTTGATTGCCGATGTGACCGCGCAGGCGCTGCAGCACGACGGCGCACTGTCGGGCACGTGGCATCTGACCGCCAAAGGCGAGACCAGCTGGCACGGCTTTGCCGAAGCGATCTTTGCGGACGCGGTCGCAACAGGCGTGCTGCCGCGGGCACCGATCGTCGAGGCGATCTCCACGGCCGAGTACCCGACGCCGGCCAAGCGCCCCGCCTATTCGCACCTGGATGTGGCGAAGCTGGAGCAGGACTTCGGTGTCAGCTTGCCAAGCTGGCAGGAAGGACTGAAGCGGGTCATCGCGGACTGCTGACCCAGGCGTAGAGCCACGCCATGCGTGGCTGACGCGGTGTCAGGATTCCAGGCAGGGCAGCCACGCATGGCGTGGCTCTACCCGCAATAAAAAAAACCCGGCCTTGGCCGGGTTTTTTGTTTATCTGTTTGCCGTCGATCAGGTACGCCCGTACGTATCCTCGAACCGCACGATATCGTCCTCTCCCAGATAGCTGCCGGACTGCACTTCGATCAGCTCCAGCGGCAACTTGCCCGGGTTCTTCAGGCGATGGGTCACGCCCAGCGGGATGTAGGTGCTCTGGTTCTCGGTGAGCAGCAGCACTTCCTCACCCCGCGTGACCTCAGCCGTACCGCTGACCACGATCCAGTGCTCGGCACGGTGGTGATGCATCTGCAGGCTCAGCGTTGCGCCCGGCTTGACCGTGATGCGCTTGACCTGGAAGCGGGCGCCATTGTCGATCGAGTCGTAGGCGCCCCACGGGCGGTACACCTTGCGGTGCCAGGTCGCTTCGGGACGGCCATCGGCCTTGATCCGGGCGACCACCTGCTTGATCTCCTGCATGCGGTCGCTCTTGCCGACCATGACCGCATCATCGGTCTCGACCACGATCACGTCATCCAGGCCGACCAGCGCGATCAGGCGCTCGCCGTAGGCGAAGGTGTTGCGGCAGTCGATCGCGATCACGTCGCCGTGGTGCGCGTTGCCCTCGCCATCCTGTTCGGACACGTCACGCAGGGCGGTCCACGAACCGACGTCGTTCCAGCCGGCATCCAGCGGCACGACCACGGCATCGGCGGTCTTTTCCATCACCGCGTAATCGATGGAATCCGACGGCACGGCGGCGAAGGCGTCTTTGTCCAGGCGGGTGAAATCGCTGTCGCGGCGCGCCTGCTGCCAGGCGGTGCGGCTGCCGGCCAGCATGGCGGGATTGAACGTCTCCAGCTCGGCCAGGAAGCGCGAGGCCTTGAACAGGAACATGCCGCTGTTCCAGAAATACTCGCCCGACTGCACGTACGCGCTGGCGGTTTCCGCATCCGGCTTCTCGACAAACCGATCCACGGCGCGTACATCACCGCCGGAGGCGGCCTTGATATAGCCGTAGCCCGTTTCCGGGCCGGTCGGCACGATGCCGAACGTCACCAGCTTGCCGGACTCCGCGGCCGGTACCGCACGCAGTACGGCAGCACGGAACGCCTGTTCGTCGGCGATTACATGGTCCGACGGCAGCACCAGCAGCAGCGCATCATCACCGTCGCGGGTCGCTTCCAGCGCGGCCACCGCGATCGCCGGGGCGGTGTTGCGGCCAATCGGCTCCAGCAGGATTGCCTGCGGCTGCACGCCCAGCTGCTGCAGCTGCTCGGCGGCGACGAAGCGGTGCTCCTCGTTGGCGACGATCAGCGGCGCGCGGCCGGCGATCGCTGCCACACGCTGCCAGGTGGCCTGCAGCATGGTCTGTTCGCCGGCCAATGCCAGGAACTGCTTGGGGTAGGACTCGCGCGACAGTGGCCACAGGCGGGTGCCGGAGCCGCCGGAAAGGATGACGGGAAGAAGGTTCTGCATGGTGGGGGTACTCGCCTCAGGCGTCCTTGAGCAATTGGGAAATTTCATCGGTGCGTGCGCGCAGCAGCGCTGCGTCGCCGCGGGTTTCAACATTCAGGCGCAGCAGCGGCTCGGTGTTGGAACTGCGCAGGTTGAAGCGCCACTCGCCGAAATCGGCGCTGATGCCATCGGTGTGGTCCAGTGCCGGCGCCTGCGCGGCGTAATGCTCCATCACGCGGGCGACGGAGCGCTTGGCATCGGCGACCTTGAAATTGATCTCGCCACTGCACGGGAACTTCTGCATGCGCGCTTCGACCAGATCGGCCAGCGAGCGGCCGGACTCGGACACCAGCGCGGCGATCAGCAGCCACGGGATCATGCCGGAATCGGCGTAGGCGAACTCGCGGAAATAATGGTGCGCACTCATCTCGCCGCCGTAGACGGCATTTTCCGAGCGCATCTTTTCCTTGATGAACGCGTGGCCGCTCTTGCACAGCACCGGCTGGCCACCGGCTTCCTCGACCATTTCCACCGTGTTCCAGGTCAGGCGCGGGTCGTGCACGATCTTGCCGCCGGGCTGGCGCGCGAGGATCGCCTGGGCAAGCAGACCGACCAGGTAATAGCCTTCGATGAAGCGGCCGTTATGGTCGAAGAAGAAGCAGCGGTCGAAGTCGCCATCCCAGGCGATGCCGAAGTCCGCGCCATGCTCGCGCACGGCCTGTGCGGTGAGCTCGCGGTTTTCCGGCAGCAGCGGATTGGGGATGCCATTCGGGAAGCTGCCATCGGGCTCGTGGCAGATGCGGATGAACTCCAGCGGCAGGTGCGGGGCGAGCAGATCCACGATCGTGCCGGCGCCGCCGTTGCCGGCATTGACGACCAGCTTCAAGGGCTTGAGGGCCTTGGGCTCGATGTAGCTCAGCAGGTGCGCGATGTAGGCGCTCTTGTCCGGATGCGACTGCAGGCCGGCGCTCGGCTCGGCGGCGGGGGCCTGGTCGGCCTCGACCGCATCGGAGATCGCGAACAGGCCGGTATCGGAGCTGATCGGGCGGGCCTGCTCCTTGACCAGCTTCATGCCGTTGTAATCCATCGGATTATGGCTGGCGGTGACCATGACCCCGCCGGCCGCCTTCAGGTGGTCCACCTGGAAATAGACTTCTTCGGTTCCGCACAGCCCGATGTCGAGCACCTCGCGGCCGGCGCCGCGCAGGCCGGCTGCCAGCGCATCCTGCAGGGCCCCGCTGGTGAGGCGGACATCGTGGCCAACCACCACCGTGCCGGGCGACAGCTGCGCCGCCAGGGCCACGCCGATGCGACGGGCCAGATCTTCGTTCAGTTCATCCGGAACCCGGCCGCGGATGTCGTACGCCTTGAATGCGGGGAGCGTCATCTATTCAGTCCTTCTGACAGTCAGCGCACTAGTTTAGCCGCTGCCGTGTATGGGAATCGTTTTCACCGGGGCGGGCCGGGTCAATGCCGGAGCCCGGGGGCAGGGAAAGCCCCGGGCAATGGCTACAATGGCCGCTTACATCAACGAGGTGAGGGCGTAGATGAGCAAGTCCCCAGACAACGCCGGGCGACGTGGAAAGCAGTACGCCAGTGCGGCTGAAGCGCTGCAAGGCGCCATCGCCGATGGCCAGACCCTGGCGGTCGGCGGGTTCGGCCTGTGCGGTATTCCCGAGGCCCTGATCGCCGCGCTGCGCGATTCCGGTGCCAAGGATCTGACCGTGATCTCCAACAATGCGGGCGTGGATGGCTTTGGCCTCGGCCAGCTGCTGGCGACGCGCCAGATCCGGAAAATGATCTCGTCCTACGTGGGCGAGAACAAGGAATTCGAGCGCCAGTACCTGGCCGGTGAGCTGGAGCTGGAGTTCAACCCGCAGGGCACCCTGGCCGAGCGCCTGCGTGCCGGTGGTGCGGGCATCCCGGCGTTCTTCACCGCAACCGGCTACGGCACGGTGGTGGCCGAGGGCAAGGAAACCCGCGAATTCGATGGCAAGCACTACGTGATGGAGACCGCGCTGCGCGCCGACGTCGCGCTGGTCAAGGCGTGGAAGGCCGACGAGGCCGGCAACCTGGTGTTCCGCAAGACCGCGCGCAACTTCAACCCGGCCTGCGCGATGGCCGGCAAGCTGTGCATCGTGGAAGTGGAAGAGGTGGTGCCGGTGGGCAGCATCGACCCGGACCAGGTGCATCTGCCGGGCATCTACGTGCACCGCATCGTGCACAACCCGCACCCCGAGAAGCGTATCGAACAGCGTACCGTGCGCCAGGAGGCGAACTGAGATGGCCTGGACCCGCGATGAAATGGCACAGCGCGCCGCGCGCGAACTGACCGACGGCGCCTACGTGAACCTGGGCATTGGCCTGCCGACCCTGGTCGCCAACCACATTCCCGACGGTGTGGATGTCTGGCTGCAGTCCGAAAATGGCCTGCTCGGCATCGGCCCGTTCCCGACCGAGGCCGAGGTCGACGCCGACCTGATCAACGCCGGCAAGCAGACCGTGACCGCACGCGCGGGCGCCAGCTACTTCGGCAGCCACGACAGCTTCGCGATGATCCGCGGCGGCCACATCAACCTGGCCATCCTCGGCGCGATGCAGGTCACCGACAAGGGCGACCTCGCGAACTGGATGGTGCCGGGCAAGATGGTCAAGGGCATGGGCGGGGCAATGGATCTGGTCGCCGGCGTGCAGCGCGTGGTGGTGCTGATGGAGCACACCGCCAAAAGCGGCGAGCACAAGATTCTGCCCGAGTGCAATCTGCCGCTGACCGGTGTCGGCGTGGTGGACCGCATCATCACCGACCTTGCCGTGTTCGATGTCACTGACACGGGCCTGGTGCTGGTCGAGGCGGCTCCGGGCGTGGGTATGGATGAGTTGAAGGAAAAGACCGGCGTGGCCTTCGTCCAAGCCTGATTGCCATTGCCGCCGTGGTGTCCGTTCAACGGGCACCACGCTGGCTCCTGAGGAAGGCCATGGACCTGCATCTGCGCGACGCTGAAGTGAGTTGGCACCGTCACTGGCTCTCCCGCGACACCGCCGACACCCTCCAGCGCACGCTCCGCGACGACGTCCCATGGGAGGTGCACACGATCCGGATGTTCGGCCGCCAGGTCGATTCCCCGCGCCTGAGCTGCTGGATGGGCGACCCGGCCGCGCGCTACCGCTATTCCGGTACCGAGTTCGTGCCGCAGCCCTGGCATCCGGCGCTGCTGCCGGTGCGCGATCAGCTGGCGGCCTGCTGTGGCCATGCGTTCAACAGCGTGCTGCTCAACCGCTACCGCGATGGCGATGATGGGATGGGCTGGCACAGCGACAACGAGCCCGAACTGGGGCCGGCACCGGTGATCGCGTCATTGAGTCTGGGCGCGGCGCGGCGGTTCCTGCTGCGGCGCCGGGACGACCATGCGAAGAAGGCCGAGGTCCTGCTGGACCATGGCGATCTGCTGTTGATGGGCGGGCAGACCCAGCGCCATTACCAGCATTCGCTGCCGAAGAGCGCCCGGCCGCTGGCCGAGCGCCTGAATCTCACGTTCCGCTGGATCAACGCACCCGGGCAGGGGTGACCGCGCTGCGGGCGTGATCCTGCTCGCCGGTCACCAGCGTCCAGCCCACCACGTTCGTGGTCAGTGTCTGCAGCCCCTGTTCCAGCGCGGCGGTGACCTGGGCAACGTCGGTGCTGCCGACCGGGTTTTCCTGGCGGAAGGTGCGGTCGGCGACCACGCGCTGGTCGATCACGTGGATCAGCTTGGCGTTGACTTCGATCAGCGCGGTCGGCGTAGCCTGGCCGCGGTAGTCGGCTTCGAAGCGGCGCACGTCCATGGCCAGTTTGTAGTCGGCCCGGATGCCGGTGGTGACCCGGGCCACCCCGTTGATGCGGCCGGAATCCTCGAAACCGCGCACCAGCGCGTCATCGAGCATGTCGGTGGCCGGCTGGGCCCAGCTCACGCCCTTGTAGACCTCCAGTTCGGAGGGAGTCGGGCGCACGTTGATGCGCGGGCTGTCGACCACGCGCGCGGCGCTGGGCTTGACCAGCACCAGCTGCCAATCGACGGTCGGCCAGCTCGGGTCGGCCTGGATGCGGACCACGGGCGAATAGATGGTCACCGCGCTGCGCTCGTTGCTGCCCAGCAGCGAGCAGCCGCCAAGCGCGGCGATCAGGGCGATCGGCAGCAGGGGCCGGAACAAGGTCGGGCGGCTCATTTGGGTTCGAACTCCTTGGGTGCGTCGCGGCCGAGCAGATAACGTGCCGGGTTGTTGTCCAGGCGGTCGCTGACCCGGCGCAGGTCGCGGATCAGGCCGCGCAGCTCGGTCAGGGTCGGGCCGAGCTGGGCCAGGCCATCGTTGGCGAAGCTGTTGATCGCGGCGCGGTTCTCGCCAAGGATCGAGTCGGCGTTGCCGGCGGCGGAGTCCAGCTTGCTCAGCGTGGTTTCCAGTTTGTCCAGGATCGGTGGCAGCTGCTGCACCAGATTCTTGTCCAGGCGCTGGATGGTGCCGTTGGTGCTCTTGAGGGTGACGTCCAGGCTGCGTGCGGCATCGCGCGCGCTGAGCAGCAGCGCCTGGGTGCCCTGGTCACGGTCGGCCAGGCCGCCGCTGATGGTTTCCAGGTTGGCCAGGGTCGCGTTGATGCTGGCCACGTTGCGGTCGCTCAGCACCTGGTCCATGCGCTCGACGATGCGGTTGGCCACGTCGGTGATGTTCTGCAGCGCCGACGGCGTGGTCGGGATGATCGGGGCAGGGTCCTTGTTGACCGCGGTCAGCGCGGCGGACTGCGGGGTGCCGCCACTTAGCTGGATGATCGACGGACCGGTCAGGCTGGTGATCGCCAGCTTGGCGCGGGTGTCGGTCTTGACCGGCGTATTGGAGTTCAGGCGGATCCGCGCGACCACCTGGCGCGGATCGTCCGGGACCAGGTTCAACTCGGTGATCGAGCCGACCGCGATGCCGTTGTACTGCACCGGGCTGCCCACCGACAGGCCGGTGACGGCCTCGCGGAACACCACGCGGTATTCCGTCCAGGTGCGGTCGGAGGAGTACTTGGCGGCCCACAGGCCGAAGGCCAGCAGCGCCAGTCCCACCACCAGGGTGAAGGCGCCGATCAGGACGTAATTGGCTTTGGTTTCCATGGCTTACTCGCTCTCGTGCTTTGCATCGCGCGCAGCACGCGCGCGCGGTCCGTGGAAGTACTCCTGGATCCACGGGTGGTCCAGTTGTTCGATTTCGTGCAGCGAGGCATTGGCGATGACCTTCTTGTCGGCCAACACCGCCACCCGGTCACAGATCGCATACAGCGTGTCCAGATCATGTGTGATCAGGAAGACAGTCAGGCCCAGCGCTTCCTGCAGGGTCTTGATCAGGCGGTCGAAGGCGGCCGCGCCGATCGGGTCCAGCCCGGCGGTGGGCTCATCCAGGAACAGCAGCGGTGGATCCAGCGCCAGTGCCCGGGCCAGGCCGGCGCGCTTGCGCATGCCACCGGACAGCTGCGAGGGCAGCTTGTTGATCGCATCGGCGGGCAGGCCGGCCAGCTTCACCTTGAGCAAGGCCAGTTCGTAATGCCAGCGCTCGGGCAGCTCGCCGTGATGTTCCTTCAACGGCACCTGCACGTTCTCGCCCACGGTCAGCGAGGAGAACAGCGCACCATCCTGGAACAGCACGCCGGTATTGCGTTCGATATGCAGGCGGTTGGCCGGGTCGCTGGAGCGGGCATCGACGCCGAGCACCTCGATCTGACCATCGTCCGGCGTGCGCAGGCCGAGGATGCTGCGCATCAACACCGATTTGCCGGTGCCCGAGCCGCCGACCACGCCGAGGATCTCGCCGCGACGCACATCCAGGTCCAGCCCGTCGTGTACCACCTGCGCACCGAAACGGTTGGTCAGCCCGCGCACGCGGATCAGCAATTCGCCGTCATCGCTGGCGGCAGCGTCGCGGTCAGGGGCCGGCGCGGTGTCGGTGATCATCGGTTACCAGCCCATCTTCATGAACCACAGCGCGGCGAACGCGTCGAGGATGATCACCAGCGAAATGGCCTGCACCACGCTGGAGGTGGTGCGCTCGCCGACCGACTGCGCGGTGCCTTCCACCTTCAGGCCTTCCAGGCAGCCGATCAGGCCGATCACCAGCGCGAACACCGGCGCCTTGGACAGGCCCACCAGCATGTTGCGCACTTCCATGGTGTCGTGCATCCGCGCGATGTACATCTGCGGCGGGATATCCAGATCGAACGCACCCACGGTGATGCCACCGGCCAGGCCGGCGACCATCGCGATGAAGGTCAGCAGCGGCAGGGTGATCAGCAGGGCGATCAGCCGCGGCAGCACCAGCAGATCGACCGGGTCCAGGCCCAGCGTCTTCATCGCGTCGATTTCTTCGCGCGCCTTCATCGCACCGATCTGCGCGGTGAACGCACTGGCGGTGCGGCCGGCCAGCACGATCGCGGTCAACAGCACGGCGAACTCGCGCAGGAAGGCGATGCTGACCAGTTCGACCACGTAGATCTCGGCGCCGAAGTCGCGCAGGATCGTGGAGCCGAGGAAGGCGATCACCGCGCCCACCAGATACGACAGCAGTGCCACCAGCGGCACCGCATCCAGGCCGACCTGTTCCATCTGGGCGACGGTGGCGGTGAGACGGAAACGGCGCGGTTCCTTGATCAGGCGCGCGCCCTTGACCAGGTTCTCGCCGAGGAAGCTGGCCAGCGCCACGATGTTGTGGCCCATGCCGTGCACGCTGACACCCAGCCGTTCCAGTGCGGCCAGCACGCCGAAGTCGCGCTTGGCCTTGGGCCGGTCGTCGGCGACTTCCTCGATGGTGGAGACCAGCGCACGATGCTCCTCGCGGAACGTCACCGCGTCCTCGCCGAGATCGGCGCGGTGGGCCACGCGCAGCAGCTGCAGCACGCCGGCCGAGTCGAGCAGGGTGATCCCGCTGGCGTCCAGACCGGTCACCTTCTCAGGAAGGCCGCGCAGCACCTCGGCCGCGTCCAGCGCGGTGCGTAAAGTCCAATGACCAGACAACCGGATCAGACCGGGGTCTTGGGCATCCTGCTCGAGATGGGGGGCTTGGTCTGAGGTCATGTAGGCGTCCTGCGCGCAGCATAACCTGTCCGGGTGCATGGCTCGCGTATGCGCCGGACCGGGCTGAACGCGTTGCTCGGCAACACCGGGGGCGTCATGCCGCGATGCGATGCCACCGGGATTCTTCAGGCCGGGGCGTGTTCGGGTAATACTACGGCGCATGTCTGCCGACGCCCCCACCATCGTTGCACCACCGGCCACCTACGCACAGCGCGTGGCCTTCGTTTCGGAAATGGCCGGGCGCCTGCACAGCTATGGCACTACCGCGCAGCGGCTGGAAGCCGCCGTGGTCGCGCTGGCGCAGCGGCTGGACCTGGATTGCGAGCCGTGGTCGAACCCGACCGGCCTGATCCTGAGTTTCAGCGACCCGACCAAGGCGATCGGTTCGTCGGACATCACCCGCGTGATCCGGCTGGCGCCGGGCGAGAACGACCTGCATAAACTCAGCATCGCCGACCAGATCACCGATGCGGTGGCCAACGGCACCATGAGCATCGCGCAGGGGCACACCGCGCTGCGCCAGCTGGACAAGGATCCCGGCCGCTGGGGCAAGATCCGCACCATTCTTTCCTACAGCCTGGGCGCAGCGGGCGTGGCCGGCCTGTGGAAACTGCCGTGGCTGGATATCGCCACCGCCGGCGTGATCGGTCTGCTGATCGGCGTCATGGGCATGTATACCGACCGCCGCCCGGCCACGCGCGAGGCCAACGAAGCGTTGGCGGCCCTGCTCGCCGGCTCGGTGGCGACGCTGGTGGCCTCCTTCATCGGGGCGCTCAACCTCAACACGGTGATCATCGCCTCGCTGGTGGTGCTGCTGCCCGGGATGTCGCTGACCAATGCGGTCAATGAGCTGGCCAGCCAGCACTGGGTCTCCGGCACGGCGCGGTTTGCCGGTGCGGTGACCACGATCCTGAAACTGACGGTGGGCGCGGTGATCGCGGTGACCCTGTCCGGCATCGTCGGGCTGGAACCGCTGGTGCGCGCCTCGCGACCGCAGGCCGATTGGGTCGAGTGGGGCGCGCTGCTGCTGGCCGCGTTCGCGTTCGCGATGTTGTTCAAGGCCAACCGTCGCGATTTCCCCTGGGTGATGGCGGCGGCCGTCGCCGGCTATGCGATCTCCAAGTTCGCGGGCCAGGCCTGGGGCATCCCGGCCGGTATTTTCATGTCGGCGATGCTGCTGACCGCCGCCGGCAATCTGTTTGGCCGGCTGGCGCAGCGCCCGGGCGCGATCATCCGCTTGCCCGGCATCATCATGCTCGTGCCCGGCAGTACCAGCCTGCGCGGCGTGCTGACGCTGGTCCAGCAGCAGGACATGAGCGCCGGCCAGACCGTGCTGATGACCGTGCTCAACGTGGTGATGGCGCTGGTGGCCGGCCTGCTGTTCGGCAATCTGCTGATCCCGGCGCGCAAGAATCTTTGACCCTCCCGGTCATCGCGCGCGCCATCAACGGGTACGAAAACGCCGGCGCGAGGCCGGCGTTTTCATGTGCAGCAGTGACTGACCGGCTTACTTCTTGATCAGGAACTCTTCAACCTTCTTGCCCTTGGCAGTATGCGCAGCCAGCCAGCGCGGCTGCTTGCCACGGCCGGTCCAGGTTTCCTTCGGGTTGGCCGGGTTGCGATACTTCGGAGCGACCTTGCCGAGCTTGCGCACGGCCTTGGCCGGGGCCTTGGTGGCCTTGCTCGCGGCACGGCCACGTGCGGCCGGGGCGGCGCCGCCGAACAGTTCTTCCACCGAATAGCCCTGGGCCTTGGCCAGCTTGGTCAGCTGTGCGCGGACCTTGGTGATCGCCGGACGCTTGGCCACGATGGTCTGCTGCTTCTTGGCGTTCTTGATCAGCGCGCCCAGCTCTTTGGCGGACAGGCCGCTCAGGTCGATACTCATCTACTACTCCGCAATATATGAAGGACAGGGTGAGCCGGTCCTTGGCGTCGGAAACAGCATACATTCTCTTTTGCGAAATACACAAACAAACCGGAGTTATTGAAACCGGGTCCGCCATTGAAAAGGCCGGGTTATTCACCCGGCCTTTGTCATTACTTCGTCAATTTTGCCAGCAGCGCGTCCTTGTCGAGGACCTCCGCTTCGGCGGCACTGCGCGCGCGGTACTCGAACGTGCCGGCGGCGACGCCGCGTTCGGACACCACGATCCGGTGCGGGACGCCGATCAGTTCCATGTCGGCGAACATCGCGCCCGGGCGCAGGCCGCGGTCATCCAGCGCCACATCCAGGCCGGCGGCCTGCAACTGCGCAAGCAGCTCGGCGGCGGTGGACGACACGGTCTCGTCCTGCTTCGGATTGATCATGCAGACCACGACCTGCCACGGCGCCATCGCGTCCGGCCAGATAATGCCGGCATCGTCGTGATTCTGTTCGATCGCCGCCGCCACGATGCGCGAAATGCCGATGCCGTAGCAGCCCATCGCCAACACCGCAGCCTTGCCGTTTTCGTCAAGCACGGTCGCATTCAACGCCTGCGCATACTGGCGGCCGAGCTGGAACACATGGCCGACTTCGATGCCGCGCGCGATCTTGAGTTCACCGCCATCGGCGGCACGATCACCGGCCTTGGCGTTGCGGATGTCCGCCACTTCCGGTTCGGGCAGGTCGCGGCCCCAGTTGACGCCAGCGATATGGGCACCGGCTTCGTTGGCACCGATGACGAAATCGGCCAGCGCGGCGACGTCGCGGTCGGCCACGATGCGGATCGGCTGGGCCGGATTGAGCGGGCCGAGGAAGCCCGGCTCGCTGCCCAGATGCGTGGCGATCTCCGCCTCGCTGGCCATGCGGTAGCCCTGCAGACCCTCGACCTTGCCCAGCTTGATTTCATTGACGTCGTGATCGCCGCGCACCAGCGCCAGCACGAAGCCGGCCTCGCTCATGATCGCGACCGACTTGACGGTGCGCTCCAGGCCCAGGCCGAGCAGGGCGGCGACGGCTTCGCAGGTCTTCTGCGTGGGCGTATCGATCCTGCGCAGCGCTTCGCTGGCGGCCGGGCGCTCGCCCGGGGCCGCGGCGATGGCCGCTTCCATGTTGGCCGCGTAATCCGAGCCGGTGGAAAACACCAGCGCGTCTTCGCCCGACTCGGCGATCACGTGGAATTCCTGCGAGGCGTCGCCACCGATCGCGCCGGAGTCGGCCTGCACCATGCGGAAATCCAGGCCCAGGCGGGTGAAGATGCGGCTGTAGGCCGACTTCATGTTTTCGTATTCGCGCACCAGGCACGCATCGTGCAGGTGGAAGGAATAGGCATCCTTCATCAGGAATTCGCGCGAGCGCATCACGCCGAAGCGCGGGCGGATCTCATCGCGGAACTTGGTCTGGATCTGGAAGAAATTGACCGGCAGCTGCTTGTAGCTGGACAGCTCCTGGCGCGCGAAGTCAGCGGCAGCCTCTTCCGCGGTCGGGCTGTAGCAGAACACCTGCTCCTTGCGATCCTTGAGCTTCAGCAGCTGCGGGCCGAACTTTTCCCAGCGGCCGGTGGCTTCCCACAGTTCCTTGGGCTGGATGGTCGGAATCTGGAATTCCACCGCGCCGGCCCGCTCCATTTCCTCACGCACGATGCGCTCGACCTTGCGCAGCACGCGCAGGCCCAGCGGCGACCAGGTGTACAGCCCCGAGGCCAGCTTGCGGATCATGCCCGCGCGCAGCATCAAGCGGTGGCTGGTCAGCTCCGCGTCGCTGGGGGTTTCCTTGGTGGTGTGCAGGTGGAACTGGGAGAGGCGCATCGTCGGCTTCGCTGAACGGCAGAAGCCGATATTCTGCCAGTCCGGCCGCCGCGATGGGTGTTGCGGTTGGTTTTGGCCGCCTCGACGGGGCCGGTGGCTCAGGCCTTGGGGGTGCAGTAGGCCTGGATGGCGGCCTCGGCCAGGGTCTTCTGGGCGCTGCGCTGCTCGTCGGTCAGGGCGGTATCGGCCGTGCCGTCGCCATCGGCGTCCTGCATGACCTTGCCCGGCCCGTTGAGCAGGGTGAGATTGCCGCGGGCGTCGGTGCAGGCCTTGTTCTCGGCCGGGGCGGCGGCGGTCTCGCGCGGGAGCGGGTCCCGGTTCTCGACCTGGCGGGCCTCGTACTTCTGCCCGGCCGGTGGCTTCTCCGAATACTGGGTGACGCCGTTGGCATCTTTCCACTTGTAGACAGTGCCGGCGCTGGCCGTGGCGCTGGCGAGCAGCAGCAGGCCGCTCAGACGGGACAGGGCACGCATGGCAACTCCGGGAACGGGGCAGAACCGCGATTGCAGCACCCCGGGCCGGTGCTGGCAAGCTAAACTGGCCGCATGGATCAGATGAAACCCCCGCCGCGCTCGCGCAGCATTTACCTGCTGCCCAACCTGTTCACCACCGCAGGCCTGTTCGCCGGCTTCTACGCGATCATCGCCGCGGCCAACGGCGACTTCGTGAATGCCGCGGTCGCGGTGTTTGTCGCGGCGGTCATGGACGGCCTGGACGGCCGCGTGGCCCGCCTGACCGGCACCAGCAGCGAATTCGGCGTGCAGTACGACTCGCTGGCCGATCTGGTCAGCTTCGGCATGGCCCCGGCGCTGGTGATGTACCACTGGTCGCTGTCCTGGCTGAAGTTCGACGACCCGGTGATGGGCCGCGTCGGCTGGGCGGTCGCCTTCCTGTATGCCGCCTGCGCCGCGCTGCGCCTGGCCCGTTTCAATACCCAGGTCAGCGTGGTCGATAAACGCTGGTTCATCGGCCTGGCCAGCCCGGCCGCCGCGGGCCTGATGATGTCCTTCGTCTGGGCCTTCGCCGATGGCAACCTCGGCTGGGACGGCAACCAGCTGCGCTATGTCGCGCTGGGCGTGACCCTGGTGGCGGCGCTGCTGATGGTGAGCCGGATCCGCTTCTGGAGCTTCAAGGGCAGTGGCGAGAAAGGACCGCGCGCCGATCGCGTGCCGTTCCTGGCGTTGGCCCTGGTGCCGATCGCCATCGCGATCATGGTCATCGATCTGCCGCGCGTGCTGTTCGCGGTAGGCGTGGTGTATGCCTTGTCCGGCCCGTGCTACTGGGCGTGGCAGCGCACCCGCAAGACGGTCGAGCCGAACGCGTGAGCGGGCAGGCGCTGCCGCCATTGTGGTCGCCGGCGCAGCAGTCCTGGCTGCAGGCGATGGGCTATACGGTGTTCGTCGACGGCAGTGTCGAGCCGGAGGCCGCTGCCGTACCTGATGTGCAGCTCAGCGCGGCGCCGCTCGCAGAGTCGTCCGTACCCGTGCGCCAGTCGCGGCCGGCACCGGCGGTGGATGCGCCCGCACCGGTGCGCCGAAGCGCGCCGCGCACGGTCGAAGAAGGCGCGCCGCCGCCCGTTCCGGCGGCCACGCCGGCACGCGCAGGCGGAGGCCGCCGCGCCGCGGTGCGGATGCCCGATCGCCTGCAGATCGCCCTGCTACGCGCCTCCGGCTGCAACCCGGCCGAGCCGGACACCCAGGCCTTGATGGCCAGCTGGAACCTGGATGAACTGCGCAGCAGCGCCGCCGCCAAGCGCGCGTTGTGGCCGCAGCTGCGCGCCCTGCGCAAACGGGGCCGGTCGTGAGTGCGGTGAGCTCGCCGCGGCCGTTGTCGCTGCGCGCGCTGCGCGAAAGCGACCTCAATGCGGTGATGGCCATCGAGGTGCGTGGTTACCCGTATCCGTGGACCCGCGGCATCTTCCAGGACTGCCTGCGTGCCGGTTATCCCGGCCTGGCGATGGAAGAGGACGGCCTGCTGATGGGCTACGGCCTGCTCAGCATCGCTGCCGATGAAGCCCATATCCTCAACATCTGTGTGGACCCGCTGTGCCAGTCCCGTGGCCACGGCCGCTACCTGCTGCGCGCGCTGGTGAAGCTGGCACGCGACCATGGCGCGCACCGCGTGTTCCTGGAAGTGCGCCCGTCCAATACCTCGGCCGTGGCCCTGTACCACAGCGAAGGGTTCAATGAGATCGGCCGCCGGCCGCGCTATTACCCCGCCCGCGACGGGCGCGAGGATGCGCTGGTGATGGCGATCGAGCTGGTCGACGACGACATCCAGGTGATGCCGCCGCTCTGACGTCCCGATGTAGAGCCACCCCATGGGTGGCTGCTGTTCGATCCGGCCCGTACGGGGTGTGGCTGTCGGAGACAGGCGCAGCCACCCATGGGGTGGCTCTACGTGATCCGCAGCACCACTGCCCCGAGCACGATCAGGCCGGCGGCGATCCAGCGCTGGCGGGTGACCCGTTCGTGCAGGATCCAGGCCGAGATCAGGATGCCGAACAGGATCGAGGTTTCGCGCAGCGCGGCGATCATCGCAACCGGCGCGACGGTCATGGCCCACAGCGCCAGGCCGTAGGAGATCAGTGTCCCGAACCCGCCCACGATGCCGTAGGCCCAGTTGCGGCGCGCATAGTCACGCAGCGCGCCGGCGCGGGTGCACAGCGCCCACAGGGGCAGGGGCAGGCCGGAGAGCAGGAACAGCCACAGGGTGTAACTCACCGCGGCGCCCGAGTGGCGCGCGCCCCAGGCATCGACCAGGGTGTAGGTGGCGATGACGCCGGCATTGAGCAACGGCAGCCACAGATGCTGGCGCGAGGTGCCGCGGGTCATGCACAGGATGCCCAGGCAGATCAGCGCGATTCCGCTCCACGCGATCCACGCCAGGCGCTCACCCAGAAACAGCGTGCTGATCAGCGCCACCAGGATCGGCGCGCAGCCGCGCATCAGCGGGTAGGACGCGCTCATGTCGGTCAATTGGTAGGTACGTGCGACGAGGACGTAATACCCGACCTGGAGCAGGGTCGAGGTCGCCAGCCATGGCCAGCTCTGCGCGGCGGGTGTGGGCATGAACGGCAGCGCGATCGCGGCGATCACCGCCGCCGAGCCGGTGACCAGGATCGTGGTCAGCAGCGTGTCGGTGCCGCGTTTGACGATCGCGTTCCAGCTGGCATGCAGCAGGGCGGCGAACAGCACGATGCAGAAGAGGGACAGCGACATCGTGTCGGCGGTCATTCAATCGGTGGACGAACCCGCATCATGCCGCAGATGGGCAGGCATCGGGCCCGTAACCGCGCGGGCGGGCCCTACCTACGTTATCGGCCCAGGGTAGAGCCACCCCATGGGTGGCTGCACGCCATCCCGCCCCGGAAGGCAGCCACGCATGGCGTGGCTCTACCCTGGCCCCGCAGAAGCAGCCACGCATGGCGTGGCTCTACCCGTGCGCTTACAGCTTCGCGCGCTGCGAGCGCAGGCCATCCAGCTGGGCGGTCCATTCGACCAGGCGCACGCGCTCCTGCTCGACCACGGCCGCGGGCACCTTGTCGGTGAACTTGGCCAGCTTGGTCTCGCTCTTTTCCTTCTCCGATTCCACCCGGGCGATTTCCTTGTCCAGGCGCGCGCGTTCGGCGCCCAGATCGACCAGGCCCTCCAGCGGCACCAGCAGGGTGAGATCGCCCACGATCGCAGCGGCGGCCGGCGGCGTGTCGCTGCCGTTGGCCAGCCATTCGATGCGCTCCAGCTTGAGCAGGAACGACAGCGACGAGGTGAAACGGGTCATGCGCGCGCGGTCGTCGTCGTTGCCACCCTGCAGCAGCAGCGGCACCAGCTTGGACGGCGGCACGTTCAACTCGCTGCGCACGCGGCGCAGCGCGTTGACCATCGACTTCAGCCATTCCACGTCGGCTTCGGCACGGGCGAAATCACCCGCGAACTCCTCGGCGGTCGGGTACGGACGCAGCGAGATGGTGTCGTCGGTGATGCCCAGGCGCGGGGCGACCTGGCGCCACAGCTGCTCGGTGACGAACGGGGTCAGCGGGTGCAGCAGGCGCAGCAGCGCTTCGAGCACGTACAGCAGGGTGTGGCGGGTGCTGTTGGCGTCATCGGCGTCGGCACCGTTGAGGGCCGGCTTGGTCAGTTCCAGGAACCAATCGCAGAACTCGTTCCAGGCGAATTCGTACAGGCACTGCGCCAGCAGATCGAAGCGGTAGTTGGCGTAATGCGTCTGCGCTTCGGCCGAGACCGCGGCCAGGCGCGCCAGAATCCAGCGCTCGGCATCGGTACGCGGCTGCGGCACGCCGGTGAAGCTGCTGCCCTCGGTGTTCATCAGGGTGAAGCGGCTGGCGTTCCACAGCTTGTTGCAGAAGTTCTTGTAGCCCTCGGCGCGGTTCATGTCGAACTTGATATCGCGGCCGTGGGTGGCCAGCGCGGCGATGGTGAAGCGCAGCGCATCGGCACCGTGGGCGATGATGCCCTCGGGGAATTCGCGGCGGGTCGCCTTCTCGATCTTCGGCGCGTCCTTGGGCTTCATCAGGCCGGTGGTGCGCTTGGCGACCAGGCCCTCGATGGAGATGCCATCGATGATGTCCAGCGGGTCGAGCACGTTGCCCTTGGACTTGGACATCTTCTGGCCCTGCGCATCGCGGATCAGGCCGGTGATGTAGACGTCCTTGAACGGAATCTTCCCGGTGAAGCTGTCGGTGGCCATGATCATGCGGGCCACCCAGAAGAAGATGATGTCGAACCCGGTGATCAGCACCGACGACGGCAGGTAGCGCTCGAAACCGCGCGCGTCCATCGCCTGCTCGTTCGGCCAGCCCAGCGTGGAGAACGGCCACAGCTGCGAGGAGAACCAGGTCTCCAGCACGTCGCTGTCCTGGTGCAGGGCGACATCGGCGGCAAGATTGTTCTTCGCGCGGGCCTCGGCTTCATCACGGCCGACATAGCAGTTGCCCGCGTCGTCGAACCACGCCGGAATGCGGTGGCCCCACCACAGCTGGCGGCTGATGCACCAATCCTGGATGTTCTCCATCCAGTGGCGGTAGGTGTTGATCCAGTTGGCCGGGACGAACTGGATGCTGCCGTTCTCGACCAGCTCCAGGCCGCGCTTGGCCAGCACGTCCATCTTCACGAACCACTGGTCGGTCAGGTACGGCTCGATCACCTGCTGGGTGCGATCGCCACGCGGCACCTGCAGCTTGTGTGCACGGGTCTCGACCAGGATGCCCAGGTCTTCCAGCTCGGCCAGGATCACCTTGCGCGCCTCGTAACGGTCCAGCCCGCGGTACTTCTCCGGGGCGTTGTCGTTGATCGCCGCCACCGGGGTGAACAGGTTGATCATCGGCAGGTTGTGGCGCAGGCCGACCTGGTAATCGTTGAAATCGTGCGCGGGGGTGACCTTGACCACACCGGTACCGAACTCGCGGTCGACGTAATCATCGGCGATCACCGGGATCTCGCGGTCGGTCAGCGGCAGCTTCACCATTTTGCCGATCAGGTGCGCATAGCGCTCGTCTTCCGGGTGCACCATCACGGCGGTATCGCCGAGCATGGTTTCCGGGCGGGTGGTGGCCACGGTCAGGGTGCCGCTGCCATCGGCCAGCGGGTAGCTGATCGACCACAGGAAGCCGTCTTCCTCAACGCTCTCCACTTCCAGATCGGAGATGGCGGTCTTCAGCACCGGATCCCAGTTGACCAGGCGCTGGCCACGGTAGATCAGGCCCTGCTCGTGCCAGCGCACAAACGCCTCGACCACCGCTTCGGACGGCTGCGGGTCCATGGTGAAGGTGCTGCGCGACCAGTCGCTGGAGGTGCCCAGACGGCGCATCTGGCGCTCGATGGTGTCACCGGACTGCGCCTTCCACTCCCACACCTTCTCGATGAAGCCGTCGCGGCCCAGCGAATCGCGGGTCTCACCGGTGTTGGCCAGCGCCAGGTTGCGCGACACCACCATTTCGGTGGCGATGCCGGCGTGGTCGGTGCCGACCTGCCACAACGTGTCGTAGCCGCGCATCCGGTGGTAACGCACCAGTGCATCCATCAGGGTCTGCTGGAAGGCATGGCCCATGTGCAGCGTGCCGGTCACGTTCGGCGGCGGCAGCAGGATGGTGTACGGCTCGCCCTTGCCGGACGGCTTGAAATGGCCGGCCTTCTCCCACGCGTCGTACAGCGCGGTTTCAAAGGTTTTCGGGTCGTAGCTGGAGGCGAGTTGGGTCATGCGGGAACCAGGATCGAATACGGAAAGTGGGGGTGCCGGAAGCTCAGCGCCCGAAGGCGCGGCGGATCTTCTGGTCGGTATGGAACTGTGAGACCGCGTAGGCGGCCCAGATCGCGGCGGGCAGCCAGCCAGACAAGGACAGCCGACTGACAGTCGGCTCTACCTTCGAGACGTTGAGGATGCCTGTGATCGGGCGGCCGATGGTGAAGAAGGCGAACCAGGGAAAGATCAGGGCGATCAACAGGCGCATCAAGGGTCTCCGGGGGCGGCGGCGACCGGATGGGCGCCGCGCGGGTTACATGTCGTACTTGTTCAGGTCAAAGCCCAGTGCCTTGTACTGGCGCCAGCGCTCGCGCAGCGGTTCGCGCGCTTCGGGGTCGGCCGGTACCACTTCCAGCACGCGGTCGCAGGCTGCCAGATAGGGATCGTCGCGCAGGTTGATCACCAGCGGCCGGGCCGGGGCCTCGGTGCCGGGCACGGCGATCAGCACCAGCGCCTCTTCCTCGTCCATGTCTTCGCCGGCGATCTGGTGCGGGATGTAGGCATCGTTGTCGAACGCCCACAGCAGCTCGTCCAGCTCTTCGGCCTGGGCCTGGTCGCGTGCCAGCACCAGGGTGAACAGCCCGGCGTCATTGGCCTTGCGGGCCAGTTCGCAGACCAGGCGCAATGGCTCGGTCAGGAAGCGGGGCTTGGCGATCAGGTAGAAATCAGCACGGGACATGGCAGGGCCTGGAGCGGAGGGAGAACCCGGCGCCAGGCCGGGCGGGACCGCGGCCACCCGCAGGCGGCCGCGATCGGGCAGGGCATCAGGCGCGGGCGACCTGGTCCAGCAGCCACTGGCTCAGCAGGCCGACCGGGCGGCCGGTGGCCATGCCGCGCTTGCCTTCGTCGCTGGCCACGCCGGCGATGTCCAGATGGGCCCAGCGCTGGCCTTCGGCGAAGCGCGACAGGAAACAGCCCGCGGTGATCGCACCGGCCCAGCGGCCGCCGATGTTGTAGATATCGGCGAAGCTGGAATCCAGCATGGGCTGGTACTCGTCCCACAGCGGCAGGCGCCAGGCGCGGTCGAACACGTGCTCACCGGCGGTCAGCAGCTCGTTGGCCAGGTCGTCGTGCTTGGTCATCAGGCCGGCGGTCTGGTGGCCCAGCGCGACCAGGCAGGCACCGGTCAGGGTAGCCACGTCGATCAGCGCGGCCGGCTCGAAGCGCTGCGCGTAGGTCAGCGCGTCGCACAGGATCAGGCGGCCTTCGGCGTCGGTGTTGCCCACTTCGATGGTCTTGCCCGACATCGAGGTGATCACGTCCGAGGGGCGGTAGGCATTGCCGTCGATGGCGTTTTCCACCGCCGGCACCACCACCACCAGGTTCAGCGGCAGCTTGGCCGTGACGGCCGCGACGAAGGTGCCGATGACGTTGGCGCCACCGCACATGTCGTACTTCATCTCTTCGATGCCGCCCTGGGTCTTCAGGTTCACGCCACCGGTATCGAAGGTGATGCCCTTGCCGACCAGCACGTAGGGCTTGGCGTCGCCGCCGTTGTTCCACTTCAGCACGACCAGGTGCGGGCGGTTGGCCGAGCCACGGGCCACGGCCAGCAGCGAGCCCATGCCCAGCGCTTCCATCTGCTGTTCGTCCAGCACCTCCGCTTCGGCGCCTTCATGCGCCTGCGCGAACGCGACCGAGGACTCGGCCAGGTAGGCCGGGGTGCAGACGTTCGGCGGCAGGTTGCCCAGCTCGCGGGCGTACTGCACGCCGGCGGCGATGGCCTGGCCCTGGGCCAGCGCCTGGGTGTCGGTGCCGGCGATGGCCAGCGTGGTCAGGCCCGGCTCGTCGGCCTTCTTCTTGCCCAGCGTGGCGCTGTAGCGGTAGGCGGCGTGGTCGGCGGTGATGATGGCCTGGCGGATGTTCCAGGCGGCATCGCGGCCCTTGACCTCGATCTCGGTCAGGGTGAACAGCGCGTGGTGGTTGACCCCGCTCTTCAGGGCGCGGCTGGCATCGCCGACCGCCTTGAGGTACTGCGGCACGCCGAATTTGGCCGGTTCGCCCAGCCCGACCACCAGCACGCGTGCGGCGGTGACGCCGGGCAGATCGTGCAGCAGGGTCGTGTTACCGGTCTTGCCGCCCACGTCGCCGCGGGCGATCAGGGCCGACAGGCGGCCACCGGACGCGGTGTCCAGGGCCTGTGCCGCCGGGCTCAGGGTCTGGTCGGCATAGGCGCCGACGATGACGCAATCGCACTCGGCCGAGGCCGGTGCTGCGTGGTTCAGGGTGAATTCCAGGGCCATTGATCAGATTCCGTTGGCAAATCCGTACAATCGCGAGCTGTTTACGTCCCGTCAGTAGACTGGGCAGCACCGCGAACGAATCCGAGAGTTTAAACCACCGCCCCATGTCGAAGCTCGATCGCTATCTCCTGCGTGATTTCGTCCAGAGTTTCCTGGCCACCCTGATCGTGTTGCTGGTGGTGAGCGTCGGTGGTGTCCTGGTGGACATCCTCGGCAACATCGCCGACGGCCGCCTGCCTGCCCGCCTGCTGTTCTCACAGCTGGGCCTGCAGTTCATCGTCTATATGCCGCTGATCCTGCCGCTGGCGCTGATGCTGGGCCTGCTGCTGGCCACGGCCCGGCTCTACCGGGACTCGGAAATGGCGGTCATCACCGCCATCGGCGTCGGCCCCAAGCGCCTGCTGCGCCCCCTGCTGATGCTGGTGGTGCCGGTGGTCGGCCTGATCGGGCTGTGCTCGCTGTGGCTGGGCCCCTGGGCCGACCGCACCGGCGAGACGATGATCGACGAGGCCAACCGCAGCGTGGTCATGGCGGGCCTGGAGGCGGGCAAGTTCACCTCCCTGCCCAATGGCGGCGTGGTTTACCTGTCTTCGGTCTCCCCGGACGGCACCCAGCTGGGCAAGGTCTTCCTGCAGCGCCAGAAGGAGGACCGCATCGAAGTGATCTCCGCCGATCACGGCCGGATGTACTTCGAGGGCGCCAAGCAACGCTATCTGGAGCTGGATGACGGCCACCAGGTGGAAGGCCCGGCCAACGGTGCGCTGGACTACAAGCTGATGACCTTCGCCCGCAACGACGTGGCCATGCCTGACGGCGCCGAGACCCGCAAGGACGACGACCCCGAACTGCTGCGCACCACCCAGCTGTTCGGCGATGAGCGCCCCGAGGCCCAGGCGCAGCTGCACTCGCGCATCGCCCCGCCGCTGATCGCGCTGGCCTTCGCCCTGATGACCCTGCCGCTGGCCCGCAGCTCGCCGCGCCAGCAGCGCTACGGCCGGATGATGCTGGCCTTCCTGGCCTATATGGTGGGCATGAACCTGATGTTCATCGGCACCCGCTGGATCGCCGATGGCAAGATTCCCGCCGTGGCGGGCCTGTGGTGGCTGACGCTGCCGTTGCTGGCCCTCGCCCTGTGGATGTATTTCCGCGACGGCAAACTGTCGCGTCCCCGGAGGACCGCATGAACGTGTTGCGCCCGATGCGGTTTGATCTGTACCTGGGCCGTGCCGTGTTCGGCACTGTCCTGCTGACCTGGGCGGTGCTGGTCGGCCTGGACGTGGTGATGGCCTTCTCCGGCGAGTTCAAGGACGTCGGCAAGGGCAGCTACACCCTCGGTCACGCGGCCGCCTGGGTGCTCTACACCGTGCCCCGCCGCGCCTATACCTTCTTCCCGACCGCCGCCGTGATCGGCGCGCTGATGGGCCTGGGCCAGCTGGCCGCCACCTCCGAACTCACTGCACTGCGCGCGCTGGGCCTGTCGCGCAAGCGGCTGAGCGTCTCGGTGGCGATCGCGCTGTCGCTGATGACCGCGGTGATGGTGTTCAGCGGCGAAACGCTGGGCCCGTGGGGCCAGAGCAAGGCCGACGACATCAAGATCAGTGCCAAGTGGGGCAGCAGCCTGAGCGCGGCCCGCTATTCGGGCGTGTGGGCGCGCGAAGGCGACACCTTCCTCAACGCCCAGAGCGGCGACGAGCAGTTGCAGGCCGGCGGGGGCACGCGGCTGATCCTGCACGATGTGCGCCTGTACAAGATCGCCGACGACGGCCGCCTGACCTCGCTGACCTACGCCACCACCGCCGAACATGGCGCCGATGGCTGGGTATTGAACAAGGTCCGCCGCGACACGTTCGGTGAGCGTTCGGCAACGCGGGAGACGGCCGAATCCGAGCCGTGGAATTCACGCCTGGATGCGGCGGCGCTGGCCAGTGGTATCTCCAAGCCACGCAATCTGACGGCGATGGATCTGCGTACCAGCATCGAGTACCGCAAGCGCAATGGGTTGGATGCGCGCGATTACGAGGATGTGTACTGGAGCCGTTGGTTCTATCCGATCAATGTGTTGGCGTTGTGCCTGGCGGCGGTGCCGTTCGCGTTCGGTTCGCTGCGCAGTGGCGGTATGGGCAAGCGGTTGTTCCTGGGCATTCTGTTCGCGCTGGGCTTCTGGTTGTTGCAGTTGTTCTTCGGGCGCATGGCCGGTGCGTTGAAGTTCGATTACCGGATTGCGTATGCGTTGCCGCCGATTGTAATGATGGTGGTGTCCGGGTTGTTGTTCCGACGGAAGTCGGGCTGATTTTTCAGCTCAAACGCCAGACGCCAAAGTCCAGAACCGAAGCCGAAGCCGAAGCCGAAGCGGAAGCCGAAGCGGCCACCATGTGCTCTCGAGCTAGGCGCGACGGGCTCGCCATTCCGGGACCCGCCGCAAGTACGTCCATGTAGGCTCGTGTGCTGCCATCCATGGCAGCACACGGTCCCGGCCTGGCAATCCCGCCGCGCCTCCGACAGTGTGCTGGTCGGGGTAGGGAGAGCAGGAGCAGCCGGGCATGGCCCGGCTCTACCGTTCTGACGGGTTGGCGAAGTGACGCTGTTCGTATTGAATCTTGGCGACTGAGCGACTGAGCGACTGAGCGACTGAGCAATTGATCGACGAAGGCTTGATCGATTCAGCGAAGGTACGACTTCGCTATGAAGATTGCGCTCCTTACGCGTCTTGATCGCGAGAGCCGGTACTGAGTGCGAAACGTCGGTCACGCAACAAATCCGCCTTGATCAACCGCACTTCGCAATCTGTCAATGCGGAGAGGCGTAGCCCATTTCAGGGCCGTAGTGCGCCATGGATGGCGCACTACGAGCCTACATGGGTGAGGGCGGATCGCTTGCGAGGCACTGCCTCGCATCCGACCGAACGCACAGCCGCCAGCGGCTGGGCCGGGCCGCGGAGCGGGACTTGCAGCGGGCCCAGAAATGGGTTGCGCCTCTCCGCAAACGCACAGAAAACAGAGGCGCTGCTTTCAGCGCTGTTCTGGAAGGCTTTAGAGCGTCAGTGCGTCAGTGCGTCAGCGCGTCAGTACTTCGGCAGCCGCACAACCCGCGTCCCGCTGGCCCGGTCATGCCAGGTCAACCGCTGCCGATCCACCAGCGCCCACCAGAACCCCAGGCCGGCCGTCAGCACCGACAGGGACCCCACCGCATACCGCAGCCACAACTGCCTGCGCGTCGGCACCGTGCCGTCCAGCGACACCACCCGCAACCGCCACGGCCGCATCCCCAGCGTCTGCCCGCCGCGGCGCCAACTCATCGTCGCGTACAGGCCTGTCACGACCCAGCAGCATGCCCACAACGCCCACTGCCACGCGCTGAACGGGGCGATGTTCTCCCGCGCTGCGTGACCGCTGATCGTGTAGACCGCCACGAACACCGCCCCCAGCAGCATCCACAGCGCCAGGGCGGGGAAGAAGTCGTACAACAGTGACAACAGCCGCCACAGCAGCAACGATGCAGGGCGATCAGCAGCGGGGGACGACAGCGCGGTATCGGTCATGACCCGGAGCATACCCGGCCCGCTGCCCGCGTTCGATGGCCCACGCACGGCGTGCTCCGTATGCTGTGCGCATGTCCGATGCCACCACCCCCGCACTGCGCCGCCAGCTCATCCAGCACCTGCCCGAGCTGCGCGACGACGACAACGTCCGCATCCAGCGCTTCCTCGACACGGCCTGGGCCGAACACGGCCTCGCGCGCGCCAGTCTGGACAGCTACCGGCGCGATCTGGAAGGTCTCGCGCGCTGGCGTGATGGCGCGGCCGGGGGGCTGGCCGGTCTCGATCGCGCCGGGCTGTTCGACTACCTGGCCTGGCGCTCCCGCCATGGCTGGTCGCCGCGCAGCAATGCCCGCCTGCTTTCCGCGCTGCGGGCCTTCTTCGCCGATGCGGTCCGCCGCGGCGAGCGCAGCGATGACCCCAGTGCGTTGCTCGATCCGCCGAAGCTGCCGCGGCTGCTGCCCAAGGCGCTGGCCGAAAGCCAGATCGATGCGCTGTTGGCCAGTCCCGACATCGAGACGCCGCTTGGGCTGCGCGACCGCGCCATGCTGGAGTTGATGTATGCCGCGGGCCTGCGCGTCAGCGAACTGGTCAACCTGCCGGCCAATGCCGTGAATCTGCGCCAAGGTGTGCTGCGCGTGACCGGCAAGGGCAGCAAGGAACGGCTGGTTCCGCTGGGGGAAGAATCCCAGCACTGGCTCGAACGTTATCTGGCCGAATCGCGCCCGCAGCTCACCGGCAAGCGCAACGTGCCGACGCCACAGGACGGCGCTGTGCCGATGTTTTTGGAGCCCTCCCTGCATCCCTTGAGCCGCCAGCAGTTCTGGGGGCTGGTGAAGAAGTACGCGGTGCTGGCCGGGATCGACCCCGCCCGGATCAGTCCCCATGGCCTGCGCCACAGCTTCGCCACCCACCTGCTCAACCGGGGCGCCGATCTGCGCGCCCTGCAGATGCTGCTCGGCCACAGTTCGCTGTCCACCACCCAGATTTACACGCTGGTGGCCCGCGAGCACCTGCAGAAGCTGCACGCCAAGCACCACCCGCGCGGCTGAGGCGGGGCCAAACGCGGCCGCGCCTCACCGTTCCACTGCGGTCCAGCTGCGTGAGCAGGCAGCTGTGCGAGAATCCAGCCTGACCTCTTACACCGGAATGCTCGATGCTCCGTGTTGCCATTGCGGCGCTCTTCGGCGCGCTCAGCCTGTCTGCCTGCGCGCAGCAACCGTCCGCTCCGGCGGCCAAGACCACTGCCGCCACCCCGGCCGCTGCCGGTGATGCCGACCAGCGCGTGCGCACCGCGCTGCAGCAGCTGGACCCCACCTTCAAGCCTGATTTCATCGGGGCCGCGCCGTTTGCCGGTTTCCGCGAGGTGCTGGTCGGAGGCCAGGTGCTGTACGTCTCTGATGACGGCCGCTACCTGATGCAGTCCCAGCCGTACGACATCCAGAACAAGGCGCCGGTCAGCAGCCAGGGCCTGCTCAGCTACCGCCGCAAGCTGCTCGATGGCGTGCCGCACAACGAGCGCATCGTGTTTGCCGCGCCGAATGCCAAGTACACCGTCAGCGTCTTCACCGACATCGAGTGCGGCTACTGCCGCAAGCTGCACCAGGACATCGCCGAGCTCAACCGCAACGGCATCACCGTGGAATACCTGGCCTTCCCGCGCATGGGCCTGGGCAGCCAGGACTACACCGACATGATCTCGGTCTGGTGCGCTGCCGACCGCAAGCAGGCCCTGACCGCCGCCAAGACCGGCAAGGCCGTCGCCCCGAAGAACTGCACCAATCCGGTGGCCATGCAGTACAAGCTCGGCCAGCAGATGGGCGTCAACGGCACCCCGGCGATCTTCGCCGCCGATGGCACCCAGCTCGGTGGCTACCTGCCGCCGGCGCAGCTCAAGGCCGCGCTGGAGCGCGTCTCGGCAGGCGGCAGCCGCTGAAGACAGAACGCCCCGGCCAGGCCGGGGCGTTTTCGTTGTTGCGATCAACGCGACGCGTCCCTGCGGGATCCGCGAGGCAGCGCCCCGTGTCAGGCGGGCTTACTTCAAGCCGTCACTGATCGCCTTGGTCAGGGTGCCCTGCGCATCATCGCCGCTGAACTCCCAGAAGAACGCACCGCCCAGGCCCTGTGCTTTCACATAGCCCATCTTCTCGGTGACCATCGCGGGCGTATCCAGACTCCAGAACGTGGTGCCGTTGGAGATCCACGTGGCCTTGGCGACGTTGTCGGTGTACACCGGCCAGTTGAGGGTCTTCAGCACCTTCCAATCTTCGATACCGGCTTCGTACGTGCCCGGTGCCGCGCCGCTGGCGCTCTTGTAGAGCCCATTGTTGCCGCTGGCCACGCCGGTCCAGCCACGCCCGTAGTAGCCGATGCCCAGGTTCAACTTGCTGGCCGGTACCCCGCGGCTGAGGAAGGCTTCCATCGCATCGTTGCTGTTGTAGAGCTTCTGGTCGCCGGTGGAGGGATCAGCCGGTGAATCGAACAGGGCCGAGTGATGGTTGGTCTGCGGATCCCATGCGCCGTGGAAGTCGTAGGTCATCACGTTGATGAAATCCAGATACGGGTGGTAGCTGGCCGGATCGGTCACCCGGATCTTGTCCACGCCTGCGCCCACGGCCACCGTCAGCAGCAGGCCGGGCCGCACCGCATCAAGCTGGCGGCGGAATTCGGCCAGCAGCGCGGTGAAGTTGGCGTTGTCGGCCGGCGTCCCGCAGCTCAGCCCGCACGCCACCGGGTACTCCCAGTCGATGTCGATGCCGTCGAACACGCCGAGCGCCGCACCCGCACCGCCCGCACCATCGGCCACCGGCAGGTTGCCTTTGATGTAGGCGTCGATGCACGAGGCCACGAACGCCTGCCGGTTGGCCGGCTGCGCCGCGCTGGAGAAGCCGCGCGACCAGGTCCAGCCGCCCAGCGAGATCAGCACTTTCACGTTCGGGTGTTTGGCTTTGAGCTGCTTGAGCTGGTTCCAGTTGCCACGCAGTGGCTGGTCCCAGGTGTCGCCCGTGCCGCTCACGCTGTCGCCGGCCGCGAAGGATTTGCCGTAATCGGCGTAGGCATCGCCGCCCACGCCGGTGTTCGGGTCGGAGGCCTGGGTCACGCCGACTTCGCAGCGGTTGTTGCGCACGTTGCCGAAGGCGTAATTGATGTGGGTCAGCTTCGCCGCCGAGCCGCTGGTGTCGATGTTCTTGACCTGGTAACTGCGGCCGTAGATGCCCCACTGGGTGAAGTAGCCGATCACCCGCTTGGCGCCCCCCCCGCCGCCACCGGCGGCCGTGGTTACGCTGATCGAGCCGCTCTGCGCCGAGGCGTTGCCGGCGTTGTCGCGTGCCCGCACCGTGTAGGTATAGGCCGTGCTCGCGGCCAGGCCGCCATCGGTGTACTGGGTGGCACTGGGCGAGCCGACCAGGCTGCCGTTGCGGTACACGTCGTAGCCGGCCACGCCGCTGCCGCCGCTGTTGTCGGTCGCCGCGTTCCAGGCCAGGTTCACCGTCGTGGCGGTTCTGGACGGGGACGCCAATCCGCCCGGAACGCTGGGTGGCGTGGTGTCGTTGCTGGCCGCGGTGACGGTCACATTGACCGTGGCCGAAGAGGTCACGGCGTTGTTGTTGTCGGTCGCCACGGCTTTCAAGGTGTGGCTGCCGGCCGAGGCATTGCTCCAGACCACGCTGTAGGGCGCGCTGGTGTCGATGCCCAGCGAGGTGCCGCCGCGGAAGAACTCGACCTTGCTGATGCTGCCATCGGTATCGCTGGCATTGGCGCTCACCGTGATGCTGCTGCCGGCGGTGAAGCTGGCCCCGGCGGCGGGCGAGGACAGCGCGACGCTGGGCGGCTGGTTGCTGCCGCTGCCATCGCAGGCACCGAGGTTGGTGTAGTAGGGCGCACCGGCCGGGTGGTCGGGTGGGGCGTTCCAGATGTCCTGGTTGGCGCGGTACAGCACGCCGCCTTTCTGCAGGGTCTGGCCGGCCAGATAGATGGCCGCGCCATTCCATTCGGGCGCCCCGGTACAGTTCGCGGCCTGCACCAGGGTGGGCGTGCCGGCGGCAGCGGCCAAGGCCAGCGCCAGCAACCAGCGCCGTCGGCGCGGACGCAGGGCGGGGGAGGAAAACGATGTCACTGCACGGCGCGCAATCGGGTCTGGCATGGTCGGTCTCCGATCAGGTGGGCGCATGCCGCCGGGATGGCGGCATGCGTGCAGCAGGTCCGGGCGCCGGTGAGAGAGGCCGGCAACGACATGGGGGACGGACAGCACCGGGCGCTGGGGCCAGGTGGTGATAACGTTGTCATGTAATCCCGGCGCAATCCGTGAACCAGCGCATGGTTCGGGTGTGAACGCACCTTGCCGCCTCCCAGGCAGGCCGATCCCCAGGGCCGGGCCGCGGCGGCCGACTTGGGTACAATAGTGGGCCCCGTTCCCAACCACGGTTCCCCGGACATGATGGTCCTCGAGGGCGCATCCGCCCTTTCGCCGTTCCGCCGCGAACGTCTTGAATCCCGCCTGCAGTCCCTGGCCGCCGATCTGCGCATCACCGGTGCCTGGCATGTCTACTTCATCCAGACCGAGGGCGATGCGGCCCCGGAACCGGTGATCCTGAGCCGGATCCTGGAGGCCCAGCCGACCCTGGCCGGGCGTGAGGACGGGGCGGTATCGCGCTTCGTGGTGCCGCGATTGGGCACGCTGTCGCCGTGGTCGAGCAAGGCCACCGAGCTGGTCCGCGGTGCCGGGCAACCGATCCGCCGGGTCGAACGTGGCCTGCGCATCGATCTGGCCGGCTGGCCGGCCGACGCGGCCGCGCAGGAAGCGGTGATCCGCGCGCTGCACGACCCGATGACCCAGTCCGTGCTGGCCGAGACCGCGCAGGCGCAGGCGCTGTTCAGCGCCCCGGCGCGCGGTGAGCTGGAACGGATCGCCCTGGAGGATCTGGAGGCAGCCAACAGCCGCCTCGGCCTGGCCATGGCCCAGGACGAGATCGACTACCTGCGCCAGCGCTTCGGCGAACTGGGCCGCAAGCCGTCGGACGTGGAACTGATGATGTTCGCGCAGGCCAACTCCGAGCACTGCCGCCACAAGATCTTCAATGCCAGCTGGACCATCGACGGTGCCGACCAGTCGCACTCGCTGTTCCGCATGATCAAGAACACCCACCAGCAGACCCCGCAGCACACGTTGAGCGCCTACAGCGACAACGCCGCGGTGGTCGCCGGTTTCCCGGCCGCGCGCTACCGCCCGGACCCGGCCACCGGTCAGTACCGCAGCGAAGCCGTGGTCGATTCGGCGTTCTGCATCAAGGTGGAAACACATAACCACCCGACCGCGATCGCCCCGTTCCCGGGTGCGGCCACCGGTGCCGGCGGTGAAATCCGCGATGAAGGTGCGACCGGACGCGGCGGCAAGCCCAAGGCCGGCCTGACCGGTTTCTCGGTCTCGCACCTGCGCATCCCGACCCTGCCGCAGCCGTGGGAGGCCCCGCGCGCGCTGAACCCGCGCATGGCGCCGGCGCTGGACATCATGCTGGACGGCCCGCTCGGCGGCGCCGCGTTCAACAACGAGTTCGGCCGCCCGAACCTGCTTGGCTACTTCCGCAGCTTCGAACTGCCCGAAGGCGAGGGCCTGACCCGCGCCTACGACAAGCCGATCATGCTGGCCGGTGGCCTCGGCGCGATCGACCAGAACCAGGTCGAGAAGCTGCGCCTGCAGCCCGGCGACGCCGTCATCGTGCTGGGTGGCCCGGCGATGCTGATCGGTCTGGGCGGCGGCGCCGCCAGCTCGGTGGCCTCCGGTGAAAGCGCCGAAGACCTCGATTTCGCCAGCGTGCAGCGCGACAACCCGGAAATGGAGCGTCGTTGCCAGGAAGTGATCGACCGCTGCGTCGCGCTCGGCCTGGACAACCCGATCCGCTGGTTCCATGACGTGGGCGCCGGTGGCCTGTCCAACGCGATTCCCGAGTTGCTGCATGACTCCGGCGTGGGCGGTGTGATCGATCTGGGCAAGGTGCCCGCCGATGACCCGTCGCTGTCGCCGATGCAGTTGTGGTGCAACGAATCGCAGGAACGCTACGTGCTCGGTGTGCCGCAGGCGCGCCTGGCCGAGTTCGCCGCGCTGTGCGCGCGCGAACGTTGCCCGTTCGCCGCCGTTGGCGTCGCGACCGCTGAAGAGCGGCTCGTCGTGGCGTACGGCGCCACCGTGGGCAATACCCCGGTGGATGCCCCGATCGATCTGCCGATGGACGTGCTGTTCGGCAAGGCGCCGAAGATGCACCGCGACACCGTGCACCCGTCGGCGCCGCGCTGGCCGGCGCTGAAGACCGCGGGGCTGGACCTGCACGAAGCGGGTCTGCGCGTGCTGGCCCATCCCTCGGTGGCCTCGAAGAACTTCCTGGTCACCATCGGTGACCGCAGCGTCGGTGGCCTGACCGCACGCGAACAGATGATCGGCCCGTGGCAGCTGCCGCTGGCCAACGTCGCCATCACCTTGGCCGGTTTCGACACCGTGGCCGGTGAAGCGATGTCGATCGGCGAGCGCACTCCGCTGGCGCTGCTGGATGCGGCCGCGTCGGCGCGCATGGCGGTCGGTGAAGCGATCACCAACCTGTGTGCGGCGCCGGTGGATGCACTGGAAACGGTGAAGCTGTCGGCCAACTGGATGGCCGCGGCTGGCCATCACGGCGAAGACGCGCTGCTGTATGACGCGGTGCGTGCGGTCGGCATGGAGCTGTGCCCGCAGCTGGACCTGAGCATTCCGGTCGGCAAGGACTCGCTCTCCATGCAGGCGCAGTGGCAGGACAACGGCCAGGCGCACAAGTCGGTGTCGCCGGTGTCGCTGGTGATCTCGGCGTTCGCGCCGGTTGCCGATGCGACCGGCCAGCTGACCCCGCTGCTGGACCGTGACGCCGACAGCGAGCTGTGGCTGATCGGCCTGGGCGCTGGCAAGCAGCGTCTGGGCGGCTCGATCCTGGCCCAGGTGCACGCCGACCATTCCGCGCTGCCGGCCTTCGCCGGTGCCGTGCCGGATCTGGACGATGCACAGCGCCTGCGCGCGTTCTTCGAACTGATCCGCGATGCGCGCCAGGCCGGCCTGCTGTTGGCATACCACGACCGCAGCGATGGCGGTGCGTTTGCCGCGCTGTGCGAGATGGCCTTCGCCTCGCGCCTGGGCCTGGACATCACCCTGGATGCCTGGGGCGATGATCCGTTCCGCAGCCTGTTCAATGAAGAGCTGGGTGCGGTGGTGCAGATCGCCAAGGAAGACCGCGCCGCGTTTGCTGATCTGGTCGAACGCCATGCACTGACCGAATGCGCGCAGCGCATCGCGCGTCCGACCACCGCCCCGGTGGTGCGTGTCTCGCTGCAGGGCGAAAGCCTGGTCGAGTGGCGCTGGGAAGCGCTGTTCGATGCCTGGTGGTCGGTCACCCACGCCATGCAGAAGCTGCGCGACAACCCGGACAACGCCGACCAGGAGCGTGCGATCGCGCGCAACTTCAACGCGCCGGGCCTGAAGCCCAAGCTGACCTTCGATATCAACGAAGATGTGGCGTCGCCTTTCATCAACACCGGCGCACGTCCGCGCGTGGCGGTGCTGCGCGAGCAGGGCGTCAACGGCCAGATTGAAATGGCGAACGTCTTCGAACGTGCCGGCTTCAGTTCGTTCGACGTGCATATGAGCGATCTGATCGAAGGCCGTGTTGCACTGTCCGATTTCACCGGTCTGGTGGCCTGTGGTGGCTTCAGCTACGGCGACGTGCTCGGTGCCGGCCGCGGCTGGGCCACCTCGGTGCTGGAGCGCGGCGCGCTGCGCGACGCCTTCGCGGCTTTCTTCGCCCGCGAGGACAGCTTCGCGCTGGGCGTGTGCAACGGCTGCCAGATGATGAGCCAGCTGAAGGACATCATCCCCGGTGCCGAGCACTGGCCGCAGTTCCGTCGCAACCGCAGCGAGCAGTTCGAAGCGCGCACCGCGTTGCTGGAAGTGGTGGAATCGCCGTCGATCCTGCTGCGTGGCATGGCCGGTTCACGCCTGCCGGTCGCGGTGGCGCATGGCGAAGGCCAGGCGGTGTTCGCCAACGCAATCGACCAGGCCGCGGCGCGCGTGTCGCTGCGTTACATCGATGGCGATGGCAACGTGGCCACCCAGTACCCGCTGAATCCGAACGGCTCGCCGGACGGTATCACCGGCCTGACCACCACCGATGGCCGCACCACGATCATGATGCCGCACCCCGAACGCACCCCGCGTGCGATCAACCACAGCTGGCATCCAGAGGACTGGAACGGTGATTCACCGTGGCTGCGGATGTTCCGCAACGCAAGAGTATGGTGCGGCTGATACTGCGCAACGCATCAAAATCGATGCAGTGAAAATCGCGTGAAGAAACCGCCGGCCTGTCCGGCGGTTTTCTTTTATGCGGTGCACAAACTCATCGGGAGCAATGAGTTACACGGCGTTACAACGTGAAAATCCGTTATATCGTTTGCTCACATGCAGCTAACAAAAATGCGCAATAACGCGGCGTTTTTGTGACGCGTGACACGGTCATATCAAAATCAACGTCAAAGTCTTGACGTCATTGAAACTGTACGTTAACACTGCATCCTCATTTCGACAGCGTTCAGTTCCACAGTAACCGCATGGATGGCGAGCACGCTGTAGGTATCTGCCAGCCATTGCGCACAACGCAGTAAATCAAGCGAAAAAACGCCCCCAGGGGACGTTGGACCACGCGGTCCGGCGTTGGCGTCGCTTTGCCTAAAACCAGCCTAATCAGGAGCCGCATCGATGAATCGGATTTATCGCAAGGTCTGGAACAAAGCACTGGGGCAGATGGTCGTCGCCTCGGAATTGGCCAGCAGCCAGTCCTCGGGTGTCGTCATCGATCAACGCCGAACCGCTGGCGGACGCAACACCGCACTGCTCTCGGCCGCCATCGCGCTGACGCTTGGATTGGGCGTGGCAGGCGCCACGCAGACAGCGCACGCGCAGTCGGTGGAAGTGGGCGGGAATGCGAACTGCGTGGTCTTGAACAGCAAGGTCATCGACAGCTGCGTGGTCGATGGCAACGCCACGGCCTCGGGCACCAACGCGGTCGCCATCGGCAGCAACAGCACCGCCTCCGGCGCCAACAGCGTGGCGCTCGGCGCCGGCTCGAAAACCAACCGCGCCAACACCGTGTCGGTCGGTGATGCCGGCAAGGAGCGCCAGGTCACCAACGTCGCCGCCGGCACCGCCGCTACGGATGCGGTGAACAAGGCGCAGCTGGACAAGGTTGCGGTCGCCGCCGAAGGCGCGACCCGCTATTTCAAGGCCGATGGTGACGGCACCGACGCCGATGCGGCGAAGATCGATGGCGAGGGTGCACTGGCCGCAGGTGCCAGCGCCAACGCCGATGGCGACGGCGCAACGGCCCTGGGCAACAGCAGTCAGGCGATCGGCAATGCCACCACTGCCGTTGGCAGCCAGGCACTCGCGGTTGGCCTCGGCGCAAGTTCGTTCGGCCAGGGCAGCATGGCCTTCGGTGATGCCAGCATCGCACTCGGCCAGAGCGCCGCAGCGTTTGGTCTGGGCGATGTCGCCCTGGGCGCATCAGCGGTAGCGGCCAGCGAAAACGGTGCGGCAACGGCGATCGGTGGTCTGGCCGAAGCCAGCGCCGATGGTGCGACCGCGATCGGTGGTGGTGCACTGGCCATCGGGCCGGGCAGCACCTCGCTGGGCCGTGGTGCGGCCAGCGCGGGCGAAGCCTCGGTGGCGGTGGGTGCGTTCAGCGTCGCGGTCGCGGATTTCAGCGCGACGCTCGGCGCGAATTCGGCCGCGGTTGCAGTGGGTAGCGTGGCACTCGGCGCCGGCTCGTATGCCGATCGCGTCGACACGGTGTCGGTCGGCAATGCGGACAACGGCCTGCGTCGCCAGATCACCAATCTGGCCGACGGCACCGAAGACAGCGATGCGGTGAACAAGGCACAGCTCGATGAGGTCGGCGCGGTCGCCGCGAACACGAGCAGGTATTTCCAGGCCACCGGCAGCAGCGACAGCGACGCCGGTGCGTTTGCGGCAGGCGATAACGCGACCGCGATCGGCGAGGCGTCCAACGCGCTGGCCAACGGCGCGACCGCGCTCGGCAGCGGCGCCACCGTCACCGCGCAGAACGCGACGGCCGTCGGCTACAACGCCAGTGCTACCGGTCAGAACAGCGCAGCCTTCGGCACCAACGCGCAGGCCAACGGACCGGGCAGCGTGGCCGTGGGCGGGGCCGCGGTGGATGCCGATGGCAACCCGCTGATCACCAATGGGGGCGTGCCGGTGGATACCGGTGCAACCAGCGCCGGCGTGGGCGGCACGGCAGTGGGCGCGAGTGCGGAAGCCGCAGGCTTCGCGTCGTCGTCGTACGGCGTGGGTGCTTACGCATCCGGTGCACAGGCCTCAGCGTTCGGCGCGGTCTCCAATGCCACCGGCGACTACGCGACGGCGGTCGGTACGCAGAGCGTGGCGACCGGCAACAGCAGTACCGCCATTGGCGGTCCGGCGGATCTGCTGCCGGGGTTGGGCTTCTTCGTGCAGACCCAGGCCAGTGGCGAAGCCGCTACGGCGGTGGGTGCCGGCGCGATCGCCAGTGGTGATTACGCCGTGGCCAACGGCACGTTGAGCGAAGCCTCGGGCACGGAGGCCACGGCAGTGGGCTACTTTGCCTACGCGCCGGGCGAGGGCGCCACCGCACTCGGCGCGGAGACCTGGGCCAGCGGTGAGCTGAGCACCGCCGTCGGTTTCTACAGCACTGCGCGAGGCGCGAACAGCGTCGCGCTGGGTGCCAACTCCAGCGCCACCCGGGACAACACGGTCTCGGTGGGTGACGTCGGCAATGAGCGCCAGATCACCAGCGTCGCGGCCGGTACCGAAGCCACAGACGCGGTCAACAAGGCGCAGCTCGATGCGGTTGCGACGTCGGCCTCGGCGACCTCGGCGCAGTTCAAGGCGAACGGTGCGGCCAGCGGTGCGGTCGGTGCATTCGCCGATGGCGAGGATGCGCTGGCGGCCGGTGAGGCCAGCAATGCGCTGGGCGCCGGGGCAACGGCGGTCGGTGGTGGTGCGACGGCGGTCGGCGATGACACCGTCGCGCTGGGCCGCAACAGCAGCGCCACCGGCAACGGCAGCGTGGCCATTGGTGGCCTCGGCCAGGCGTATGACGAGTACAACCAGCCGCTGGTGGATGACCAGGGCAATGCGATCCTGATCGGTGCCACCGCGGCGCCGGACAGCGTGGCGGTCGGTGCCGGTGCACAGGCCACCGGCACCACCAGCAACGCGTTCGGCAGTGGCGCACAGGCCACCGGCAGCAACAGCCTGGCCAGTGGCTACAAGGCACGCGCCACCGGCGATTACAGTGTGGCGCAGGGCGACAACGCCTTCGCCAGCGGTGAAGAAACCACGGCAACCGGCGCATATGCGTGGGCCACTGCGGATGGCGCCACCGCCTTCGGTTCCAGTGCGTGGGCCACCGAAGCCAACGCCACGGCGGTGGGTCAGTCGGCGTGGGCCAGCGGTACCGGGTCCACCTCGATCGGCTACAACAGCTGGGCGCGCGGCAGTAGTTCCACCGCGCTTGGCCGCGGTGCCTTCGGCTACGGCGACAACAGCGTCGCCGTCGGCTTCCAGGCGCTCGGCAACAGCATCAACAGCATCGCCATCGGCACCAACGTGGTGGCCGGCGGTGAAAGCGCGATCGGTATCGGTGCGGGCAGCAATGCCAGCGCGTCCAATACCGTGGCGCTCGGCGCCGGTTCCGTCGCCGACCGTGCCTACACGGTCTCGGTTGGCAACGATGGCCGGCAGCGCCAGATCACCCAGGTTGCCGCCGGTACCGAGGGCAGCGATGCCGTCAATCTGGATCAGCTGACCGCCGCGACGGACCAGTTCCAGGCCAGCGGTGACGGTGTTGCCGTCGCAGGTGGCGAGGAGAGCGTGGCCGCCGGTGCGAACGCGGCGACCGATGGCGACTACGCGACGGCCATCGGCTCGAGCAGCTTCGCGGCCGGCAGCGGCGCATCGGCGATCGGTAGCGGTGCCTTCGCTCTGGCCGACAACGCCAGTGCAGTGGGCTTCAATGCCGTCGCCAGCGGTGCCAATGCAACCGCAACCGGTGCCAACGCGCAGTCGACCGCCGAGTACGCGACGGCGACGGGTGCAGAGAGTCTGGCCTCCGGCGAGCAGAGCACCGCGACGGGTGCAGCCAGCGTCGCTTCCGGCGCCGGCAGTCTGGCCGGTGGTGCGCTGTCCGATGCAGCCGGTGAGGAATCGGTGGCGTTGGGTTACTTCAGCAGCGCCAGCGGTGATGGTGCGACCGCCGTCGGTGCGGAAAGCGTGGTCAGCGGGACGCTCTCGGCCGGTTACGGGTTCGCCTCCGAAGCGACCGCCAGCTACACCACCGCGATCGGCGGCTATGCCGTGGCCTCGGCCTTCAACGCGACCGCGCTGGGCAGCTTCGCCCAGGCGACCGGCTCCAACAGCGTGGCCCTCGGCGGCGATGCCGAAGCCTCCGGTGCCTACAGCACCGCGACCGGCCAAGGCAGCCTGGCCAGCGGTACCAACAGCGTGGCCGTCGGTGGTGCGCTGTTCGGGCTGCTGCCTACGGAAGCCTCGGGCAATTACTCCACGGCTGTCGGCGGCGGTGCATGGTCACCGGGCGTGAACAGCACCGCGCTCGGCAATGCGGCCACGTCCAGCGGTGCGAACAGCGTGGCGCTCGGTGCGGACTCGATCGCCGATCGCGATGACAGCGTCTCGGTCGGCAGTGCCGACGCGCAGCGCCAGATCACCAACGTCGCGGCCGGTACCGATGGCACCGATGCGGTGAACGTGAATCAGTTGAATGCAGTAGCCGATGCGGCTGCGACGACCAGCAAGTACTTCCAGGCCAGCGGCAGCGATGACAGCGACGCCGGTGCCTACGTGGAAGGCGAGAATGCGCTGGCTGCCGGTGAGGCTTCCAATGCCATCGGCAACGGCGCCAGCGCGCTGGGCAGTGGGGCCACCGCCATCGCCGACAACGCCACCGCAATTGGCTTCAACGCGTTGGCAAGCGCCGCAGGTGCCGCAGCAGTGGGCAGTGACGCGCAGGCCACCGGCGAAGACAGCGTCGCCATCGGCAACGGTGCCGGCGCCAGCGAGATCGGCGCCACTGCCACCGGTGCAGGCGCGCAGGCCGCAGGGGCCTACGCCACGGCCACCGGCAGCCAGTCCACGGCGAGCGGCCAGCAGGCGACCGCCAATGGCTTCCGCGCCAGTGCGTCCGAAGCCGGCGCCTCGGCCTTCGGCAGCTACAGCGAAGCGACCGGCCAGCTCTCTTCCGCACTGGGCTATGGCGCGGTGGCCTCCAACGCTTACGCCGTCGCGGTCGGTGCGGCCTCGACCGCGTCCGGCTCGGGTGCGGTGGCGGTCGGTGAATACTCCGAAGCCACCGGCGATGAGAGCGTGGCGATCGGTGGCACGACCTTCTTCGGTCTGCTGCCGTCGCGTGCCTCGGGAACCGGTGCCTCGGCGTTCGGTGCAGGTGCCTGGGCGACCGATGACTACGCCACCGCAATCGGCTGGAACGCGTGGGCCGATGCAGGCAATGCCACCGCGCTGGGCGCCAGTGCCAGCGCAGAGGGCGTGAACAGCGTCGCGCTGGGTGCCGGGTCCGTCGCTGACCGCGACAATGCCGTCTCCGTCGGCACGGCCACCGCACAACGCCAGATCACCAACGTCGCCGCCGGTACCGAAGGCACTGACGCAGTGAATGTCGATCAGCTCAATGCGGTGGCCGATGTGGCCGAAACCACCAGCCGCTTCTTCCAGGCGTCGGGCAGCGGCAATGGCGACGACGTCGGCAGCTATGTCGACGGGGCGTATGCCACCGCCGCGGGTGAGGCCGCCAACGCGTTCGGCACCGGGGCCTCGGCCTATGGCAGCGGTTCGCTGGCCTCCGGCCGCAATGCCTCGGCATCGGGCTTCAACGCCTCGGCCACGGCCGACTCGGCGACCGCCATCGGTGGTGCGCTGTATTACGAAGATGAGAACGGCAACGTACTGCTCGACAAGGCCACCAGCGCCAGCGCCGTCGGTGCCACCGCACTCGGTGCGGGGGCGCAGGCCGAAGGAAGCTTCAGCACCGCCACCGGTGCCGGTGCCACGGCGGCCGGGCTGCAGTCCGCGGCCTTCGGCTACAGCGCCGAAGCAGGCAGTGACTACAGCACGGCGGTCGGTACCTTCAGCGCGGCCAGTGGGGTACGCACCACGGCGCTGGGCTATGGGGCCGAGGCCAGTGGTGATTACGCCTCCGCACTGGGCTGGGGCAGTGCCGCGTCGGGCAGCTACGCCAATGCGATCGGCTACGCATCGCAGGCCAGTGGCGACAACAGCGTCGCGGCCGGTTCCAACGCCTGGGCCACCGCCGCACGCACCACCGCGGTGGGGCAGTTGGCATGGGCAACCTCGCAGGGCGCGACGGCCATCGGCCAGGACAGCTATGCCTACAGCGGCCTGAACGCCACGGCGGTCGGTACCAGTTCGTCGGCCAGTGGCGCAGGCAGCGTCGCGCTCGGTGCCGGTGCCCGCACCAGCGAGGCCAATGTGGTCTCGGTCGGCGGCGGCAATGGCACTACCGGCCCGGCCACGCGCCGCATCACCAATGTCGGTGACGCGGTCAATGCGAGTGACGCGGTGACCAAGTCGCAACTCGATTCGGTCGCAGCCACCGCCGATGCGGTCGGCAAGCACTTCCAGGCCAGCGGCAGCGGGGTGGCCACGGCCAGCGGCAGTGATGCACTCGCCGCCGGTTCCGGTGCCACCGCCAGCGCGACACGCAGCAGTGCGCTGGGTACCGCGGCCGTCGCCTCGGCGACCGGGGCCACCGCGGTCGGTGCCGATGCCTCGGCACGCGGTGCCAACAGCACCGTGCTGGGCCGGCAGGCCTCTACCAATGCGACCAATGGCGTGGCGATCGGCAACGGTGCATTCGCCAGCAACGGGGCCAACAGCATCGCGATCGGTTCAGCGGCAGGTGTCTCCGGTGCCAACGCGGTGGCGCTGGGGTCCGGTTCGCGCGCGGTCGAAGCCAATGTGGTGTCGGTCGGTGGCGGCAACGGCACGGATGGCCCGGCCACGCGCCGCATCGTCAACGTCGGAGCTGGCCGCATTGCCGCGGGCAGCACCGATGCCGTGACCGGCGGCCAGCTCAACACCACCAACCAGCGCGTCGGCGCGGTGGAAACCCAGGTGGGTGATATCGACACCCGCATCGGCTCGGTCGAGAACGTCACCGCCAATGCGCTGACCTACGATGACAGCAGCCGCGACACGCTGACCCTGTCGGGTCTGCAGGGCACCACGCTGGACAACGTCGGCAGCGGTTCGATCGCGTCCGGCAGCCGCCAGGCGATCAACGGTGGGCAGTTGTTCCAATCGCTCACCGATGTCGCCACCTTCCTCGGTGGCGGTGCCAGCGTGGGCATGCAGGGCGTGTTCGTTGCGCCGAACTATGTGATCCAGGGCGCGACGTACAGCAACGTGGGCGATGCACTGGGCGCGCTCGACCGCAAGGTCAGCGATCTCGATCAGCGCGTGGCCGGTGGCAGCAGCAGCGGTGCACGGGCACGTACCGCCGCGCTCGCTACGGCCAGCGTCGCACCGGAGGCCAGTGTGATGAGCGCCACCAGCGACGACGCCATCGCGTCGGTGCAGGGCACGCCCACCGCCGCCAGCGTGGGCGGCAGCCAGCCGCTCAGCGCACCGGCCGCGGCACCGGCGGCAGTCAATGCGGTGGTGATGGGCGACGGTGCCGTGGCCAGCGGGGCCTCGGCCACGGCCATCGGCCAGGGTGCGACCGCCTCGGCCGCCAACTCGGTGGCACTGGGCCAGGGCTCGGTCGCCGATCGTGCCGATACGGTCTCGGTCGGCAGCGTCGGCAACGAGCGACAGGTCGCCAACGTCGCGGCCGGTACGCAGGCCACCGATGCGGTCAACAAGGGCCAGCTGGATGGCGGCATCGCGACCGCCAACAGCTACACCGACCAGCGCTTCACCTCGATGGCCGACAGCTTCGACATCTACAAGGGCGAGATCGACCAGCGCCTGCGTCACCAGGACCGCCGCATCGATCGCCAGGGCGCGATGAGCGCGGCGATGCTCAACATGGCCACCAGCGCCGCCGGCGTGCGCACCCAGAACCGCGTCGGTGTCGGCGTCGGTTTCCAGGGCGGCGAATCGGCGCTGTCGCTGGGCTACCAGCGCGCGCTCAGTGAGCGCGCCACGGTGACCCTGGGCGGTGCCTTCAGCAGTGATGACAGCTCGGTCGGCGTGGGTGCCGGCTTTGGCTGGTAAGCCGTTGGTTTCAATGCGGGGCCGTGCGCGGCCCCGTTGCAACGCAATGCAAGGCCTGAGGGGGCGGGTCACGGGAACCCTGGCCAGGGCCGGCCAGGGAGCTCGCATGGAGTGTTGGCCTGAACAGTCGTTTGATCCATGACCTTGAAGAGGACGTCAACGTGACCAGTAAGCAGAACCTTCGCATCAATGTGCTGGCAGCCGCCGTGCTGTCGTTGTCCGCAGGCGCCAGCGCCTATGCAGCGGGCCTGCCGGCCAAGGAGCCGGTGCGCCAGCCGGCTGCCGCCCAGGGCGCAGAGCGCATCATCGTCAAGTACCGCGCCGGCACCGCTGCGGCCACGGATCGTTCGGCCAAGCTGACGGCCGTGCAGTCGGCGGTCGCCCGCGCCAGTGTCGGTGGCTCCGCCGCCGGCCGTGCCAGTGCCGTGAACCCGCAGATCGTGCGCAAGCTCGGTGTCGGTGCCGATCTGATCCGCCTGCAGGGCCGCTTGAGCCCGGCCGAACTGCAGAAGGTGCTGGCCGAGATCAAGGCCGATCCCTCCGTGCAGTACGCCGAAGTGGACGTGAAGCTGCAGCGCACCGATGTGCGCCCGCGCGACGCGACCCCGCAGCTGGTGCCGAACGATCCGTACTACGCGCAGTACCAGTGGCATCTGAACAGCGCTACCGGCGGCATCAATGCGCCGGCAGCGTGGGACATCGCCCAGGGCGAAGGCGTGGTGGTGGCGGTGCTCGATACCGGCATCCTGCCGCAGCACCCGGATTTCTCCGGCAATCTGCTGGCCGGTTACGACTTCATCAGCGATGCGGAAACCTCGCGCCGACCGACCGACGAGCGCGTGCCGGGTGCGCTGGATTACGGTGATTGGGTAGAAAACGACAACGAGTGCTATGCCGGCTCGCTGGCCGATGACAGCTCCTGGCACGGTACCCACGTCGCGGGCACCATCGCCGAGTCCACCAACAACGGTGTGGGCATGGCGGGCGTTGCGTACAAGGCGCGCGTCCTGCCGGTCCGCGTCCTCGGCAAGTGCGGTGGCTACCTGTCCGACATCGCCGATGCGATCACCTGGGCCTCCGGTGGTACGGTGGCCGGGATCCCGGCCAACGCCAATCCGGCCGAGGTCATCAACATGAGCCTGGGCGGCGGCGGCGCGTGTGATGCGCTGTACCAGGATGCGATCAATGGCGCCGTGTCGCGCGGCACCACCGTGGTGGTCGCCGCCGGCAACTCGGCCTCCAACGCCTCCAATTTCCGTCCGGCCAGCTGCGCCAACGTGGTGGCGGTCGGCGCCACCCGCATCACCGGTGGGATCGCCTACTACTCCAACTTCGGCACCGTGGTGGACCTGTCCGGCCCGGGCGGCGGTGGCAGCGTGGACGGCAATCCGGGCGGCTACGTGTGGCAGTCCGGCTACAACGGCCTGACCACGCCGACCTCCGGTGCCTACAGCTACGTGGGCATGGCCGGCACCTCGATGGCCTCCCCGCATGTCGCGGCGGTGGCAGCGCTGGTGCAGGGCGCGGTCGCGGCGGCCGGCAAGGATCCACTCACTCCGGCTGCGCTGGAAACCCTGCTCAAGCAGACCGCACGGGCCTTCCCGGTCACCATCCCGACCGCCACCCCGATCGGCACCGGCATCGTCGATGCCAAGGCTGCCCTGGACAAGGCGCTGGAAGAAGAGTGCACCGAGAACTGCGGCCCGGTGGCCACGCCGCTGACCAACAAGGTCGCCGTCGGTGGCCTGAGCGGCGCCGGTGGCAGCGAAGTGCTGTACAGCTTCGAGGCGCAGGCCGGCAAGGTGCTGAGCCTGCTCACCTACGGTGGCAGCGGCAATGTGTCGGTGTACGTGAGCCAGGGCAAGGAGCCGACCGCGACCGCGTTCGATGCCAAGTCCACGCGCCCGGGCAACAGTGAAACCGTGCGCTTCACCGCGCCGGTGGCCGGCACGTATTACATCAAGGTGGTCGGTGAGTCCGCGTTCAGCGGTGTGAGCATCCTCGCCAACCAGTAAGACCGGTAAAACCCCAACGGGAGTCCGTCATGTGACGGGCTCCCGTTTTTACATTTGGACCGTGTGCAATCCCGCGTACGATCGCGGTGAACTGCTAAAGTCGCAGCGGTTGCCAGGAGAAAGTGCTTGAACGCGGTTGCCCAGGATCCCACTGCAGAAGCCACCGCCGAATCCCGCATCGTCGGGGTATTGCTGGAGAAAGGTCGGCTCAAGGACAGCGACCTGGCCCGCGCGCGTCCGCTGCACCGTGAGTCCGGCGGCAGCCTGCTCGGTCTGCTGGTGCGGCTGGGGCTGGTCTCCGAGCGGGACCATGCACAGACCTGTGCCGAGGTGCTCGGCCTGCCGTTGCTCGATGCCAAGGCCGTGCCGGAAGCGCCACCCGAAGCGCTGCTCGATGGCTTGCCGCTGACGCTGCGTTTCCTCAAACAATTCCATGTCTGTCCGCTGGTCCTCCAGGACGGCGTGCTCGATCTGTGGCTGTCCGATCCGCAGGACCCGTATGCGGCCGATGCGGTGCAGTTGGCGATGGGCCTGCCGGTTCGCCTGCACGTGGGCCTGCGCTCGGAGATCGACGATCTGATCGAGCGCTGGTTCGGCCAGGGCCGCAGCGCGATGGGCGCGATCATCGAGACCGCCGACGGGGAGGGCGCTGCGGTCGACGACATCGAACACCTGCGCGATCTGGCTTCCGAAGCGCCGGTGATCCGGCTGGTCAACCTGGTCATCCAGCGGGCGGTGGAACTGCGCGCCTCGGATATCCATATCGAACCGTTCGAGAATCGCCTGAAAGTGCGTTACCGCGTGGATGGCGTGCTGATCGAAGGGGAAAGCCCGCCGGTCAATCTCACGGCCGCGGTGATCAGCCGTATCAAGATCATGGCGCGGCTCAACATCGCCGAACGTCGCCTGCCGCAGGACGGCCGCATCATGTTGCGCGTGCAGGGCAAGGAGCTCGATCTGCGTGTCAGCAGCGTGCCCACCGCGCATGGCGAAAGCGTGGTGATGCGCCTGCTCGACCGCGATACGGTGGTGTTCGATTTCCATCGGCTGGGTTTCACCGAGGCATTCCTGCCGCAGTTCCGCAAGGTGCTCGAGCAGCCGCATGGCATCCTGCTGGTGACCGGCCCCACCGGCTCGGGCAAGACCACCACGCTGTACACCGCGCTGAGCCAGCTCAATACCGCCGACGTCAAGATCATCACTGTCGAAGATCCGGTCGAATACCAGATCGAAGGCATCAACCAGATCCAGGCCAAACCGCAGATCGGGTTGGATTTCGCCAATGCGCTGCGCAGCATCGTGCGCCAGGATCCGGACATCATCATGATTGGCGAAATGCGCGATCTGGAAACCGCCCGCATCGCGATCCAGTCCGCGCTCACCGGCCACCTGGTGCTCTCCACCCTGCACACCAACAATGCCGCCGGCGGCATCACCCGCCTGCTGGACATGGGCGTGGAAGATTATCTGCTGACCTCCACGATCAACGGCATCCTCGCCCAGCGCCTGGTGCGCCGGCTGGAGCCGCAGCATGCGCAGCGCTACCGTGCCTCACCGGAAGAGATCGACAAATTCGGCCTGCGCCGCCTGCAGCCGGAGGGGGAGATTTTCCTCTACCGTGCACAGCCCTCGGCGATCGCGCCCACCGGGTATCTCGGCCGCACCACCATCGTCGAGTTCCTGGTGATGAACGATGCGCTGCGCAGCGCGGTGATGCGTCGCGCCGGCATGGGCGAGATCGAACAGATCGCGCGCGCGGCCGGCATGCGCACCATGTATGAGGATGGCCTGTCCAAGGCCCTGCAGGGCCACACCACGCTGGAAGAAGTACTGCGCGTGACGGAGGAATCCTGATGCGTGCATGCGGTCGGCACCCGGTGGGCGGCTGAGCATGGCCCAGTACCGCTACAAGGCGCTCAACGCGCATGGCGAACTGTTCGAGGGCCAGATGGACGCGGCCAGCGAAGTCGAGGTGGCCGCGCGCCTGCAGGACCAGGGTCACATGCCGATGGAGGCGCGCCTGGCCAGCGAAGGTGTCGCGGGGGCGTCATCCTGGGCGGCGCTGCTGCGTCGCAAACCGTTCGACGGCGGTGGGCTGGTGCAGTTCACCCAGCAACTGGCGACGCTGCTCGGTGCCGGGCAGCCACTGGACCGTGCGCTCAGCATCCTGCTGGAACTGCCTGAAGACGAGCGCACGCGCCGGGTGGTCACCGACATCCGCGACATCGTGCGCGGCGGTGCGCCGCTCTCCACCGCGCTGGAGCGCCAGCACGGGCTGTTCTCGCGGCTGTACATCAACATGGTGCGCGCCGGTGAAGCCGGTGGCAGCCTGCACGACACCCTGCAGCGGCTGTCGGATTATCTGGAGCGCAGCGCTGAGCTGAAAGGCCGCGTCATCAACGCGCTGATCTACCCGGCGATCCTGCTGGCGGTGGTCGGCGGTGCGCTGCTGTTCCTGCTGGGCTACGTGGTGCCGCAGTTCGCGCTGATGTACGAAAGCCTGGATGTCGCGCTGCCGTGGTTCACCCAGTGGGTGCTCACCGCCGGCCTGGTCGTGCGCGAAGGCTGGATCATCATGATCGTGGTACCGGCCGTGATCGCGCTGGTGGTGGAGCGGCGGCTGCGGCAACCGGCCACGCGCCTGGCCATGGATGGCTGGCTGCTGCAACGCAACGGCATCGGCCCGCTGCTGGCCAAGCTGGAAACCGCGCGCCTGGCCCGCACCCTGGGCACGTTGCTGCGCAACGGCGTGCCGCTGCTGTCCGGCCTGGGCATCGCGCGCAACGTGCTGAGCAACCGCGCGCTGGCCGCCGATGTCGATGCAGCCAGTGACGAGGTCAAGAACGGCAACGGCCTGTCGGCATCGTTGGCGCGCGGCAAACGCTTTCCGCGGTTGGCGCTGCAGATGATCCAGGTCGGCGAGGAATCCGGCGCGCTGGATACGATGCTGCTCAAGACCGCCGATACGTTCGAACAGGAAAGCGCGCGCGCGATCGACCGGTTGCTGTCGGCGCTGGTGCCGGTGATCACCCTGGTGCTGGCTTCGGTGGTCGGCCTGGTGATCGTGGCCGTGCTGGTGCCGTTGTACGACCTGACCAATGCCATCGGCTGACCGGCCGCTGGTGAATACCCCAACGATTCGATGCAAGGAGCCTGCCATATGCAACGCCGTCGCCTGACCCGCTTTTCTTCCGCGCGCCACCAGTCCGGCATGAGCCTGCTGGAGATCATCATCGTGATCGTGCTGATCGGTGCGGTGCTGACCCTGGTCGGCAGCCGCGTGCTCGGCGGCGCCGATCGTGGCAAGGCCAACATCGCCAAGGCACAGGTGCAGACCATGGCCGGCAAGATCGACAACTATCAGCTCGATACCGGCAAGCTGCCGGCCAAACTGGATGATCTGGTCACCCAGCCCAGCGGCAGCGCGGGTTGGCTCGGGCCGTACGCCAAGCCGGCCGACCTCAATGACCCGTGGGGTCATGCGTTGGAGTACCGCGTGCCGGGCGAAAGCCAGCCGTACGACCTGATCAGCCTGGGCAAGGACGGCAAGGTCGGTGGCAGCAGTTACGACGCGGACATCCGGTACGAGTAATCGGCAGTGGGAGCGCTGTGGCCCATGCCGAGCAGACCGCCGCATCGCGTGCCCACGGGCACCCGTGTGCGCGGTCTGTCGTTGCTGGAGATGCTGCTGGTCGTGGCGCTGATCGCCATCATCGGTGTGGTGACCGCCACCGCGATGAACGGTGGCATCGACGGCATGCGCCTGCGCAACGCCGGCAAGGAAATCGCCACCCAGCTGCGCTACACGCGCACGCAGGCCATCGCCACCGGCCAGACCCAGCGCTTCGTGATCGACCCGCGTGCCAGGACGTGGCAGGCCGCCAATGGGCGCCACGGGCAGATTCCCGCCGCGCTGGACGTCCAGTTCCGCGGGGCGAGCCAGCTCAGCACCGCGCCGGGGCAGGGCAGCATCGCCTTCTTCGCCGACGGCGCGGCCAGTGGCGGCAGCATCGACCTGAGCACGCGCGGCGCGGTGTGGGAGATCCACGTCGGCTGGATCACCGGCGAAGTCCGTGCCGGTCCGCGCCGGGAGGGCGGATGAAGCGTCAGCGCGGCTATTCATTGCTGGAGGTGATCATCGCCTTCGCGCTGCTGGCGTTGGCGTTGACCCTGCTGCTGGGCAGCCTGTCCGGTGCGGCGCGTCAGGTCGGTCAGGCCGACGTGCGCAGCCGGGCCACGCTGTATGCGCAGTCGCTGCTGGCCAGTACCGGCGTGGAGGCTCCGCTGCAGGAGGGCAGCACACAGGGCGAGTGGGAGCAGGGCAAGTACCGTTGGCGATTGCAGGTGGAACCGTACGCGGAGCCACGCACGACCACCGCGCCGGTGGCCACCGATGTTGGCGGCCCGACCCTGGCGCACATCACCCTGCAGGTGCGCTGGGGCGAAGGCAACGGCGAGCAGTTGCAATGGCGCAGCCTGCGCGTGTTGCCGCCGGTACCGGGCACCCCGCGATGACGCGGCGCGCGCGCCGTGCCCGCGGCTTCACCCTGATCGAAATCCTGCTGGCGACCGCGCTGCTGGTCGGCGGCCTGGCGCTGGCCTTCGCCACCGTGCGCTCGGCCATGGCGATCAGCCAGCGCGGCGAGCGCATGGCCGCCCAGAACGAGCGCATGCGCGCGGTCGAAGGCTTTCTGCGGCGTCGCCTGTCGACCGCGCTGGTCATCGCGACCTCGCCGCCGGATCCCACCCGCGACCCGGTGTACTTCGTTGGCGAGCCGCAGCGGATGCTGTTTGTCTCCGATCTGCCTGGCTACCTCGGCCGCGGCGGGCCGTATGCGCATGAGCTTCAGGTCCGTCGTGCGGGTGGGCAGGAGCAGCTGGAGGTCGGGCTGACCCTGCTGCAGAACGGCGAGGCGATCGAAGAAGATCCACCGCGGCCGCCGGAAATGCTGGCCGATCAGCTGCGCGACGTGCGCTTCCGCTATCGCGGTACCGATCCGCGCACCGGCCAGCTGACCGAATGGCTGGACCGCTGGGAGGACACCCGCCGCCTGCCGCTGCTGGTCTCGATCGAGATCGTCCCGCTGCAGGGACCGGCGTGGCCACCGATGATCGCGGCGCTCCCGCCACCGCGCGGAGATCGCCGATGAGGCCGGCGCGCGGTGCCGCGCTGGTGCTGGTGCTGTGGTTGATCGCGCTGCTCACGGCGGTGATCGGCGCATTCGCGCTTAGCGCACGCGTGGAGCACATGCAGCAGCGCGTGATTGGCGATGATGCCATCGGCCAGGAATACGCGCGCGCGGGGCTCGAATATGCCCTGCATCGTCTGCAGCCCCGCGCAAGCCAGCCGGCATGGGTGGCCGATGGCCGCCGCTACCGGTGGAGCTTCGATGACCGCCGGATCGATCTGGCGATCCTGGATGAGAACGGCAAAGTGAATCTGAATCTGGCCGATGCCAGCTTCCTCACCGCCTTCCTTCGTGCAATGGGAGAGGAACCTGGCCGCGCCCAGCAGCTGGCCGGTGCCATCGTCGATTGGCGCGACGCCGACAGCCTCAAACAGCCTGGTGGTGGCGCGGAGACGCCGGATTACGTCGCGGCCGGCCTGCCGTATGGCGCACGCAACGCGCGCTTCGAGACCGTGGGCGAGCTGCAGCGCGTGCTGGGCATGGAAGCGGACCTGTATGCGCGGATCGAGCCGATGCTGACCCTGTACAGCCGCCAGGCGCGGCCCGATCCACGCTTCGCGGCTGGCCCGGTGTTGACCGCGCTGGGGCTGGACGCCGAACGCCTGCTGGCCGAGCGCGAGCGTGCGGCGGCGGCAGATGACGCGGGATTACCGACCGCACCGCTTGCAGGTGGCAGCGGCACCTATAGTATCGAGAGTCGCGCCACGGACGAACGCGGCCGGATATCGGTACTGCGCGCCGTGGTGAGGATGGGGTCGGCAGGCACGCCGGGAACGGCATACACAGTACTTCGCTGGGAACAGGGAATGGCAGCAAGATGACGGCATGGCGTGACAGTCTGGTGCGGGCCCGCGGGCGCTTGTCGCCTGGCGTGGGCAGCAGCCTGCGCTGGTGGCGGCAATCGTTGCTGGCCTGGCTGCCGGTGCGGTGGCAATGGGCGATGGGCTGGTCGCGCTCGCGGCTGCTGTTGCAGCGCGATGGTGAGGTGTTGCGCCTGCAGCGCCAGACGGGCGAGCAGATCGAGGCGATCGCCGAACTGCCCTGGCCGGTATCGCCGGCCACCCTGGATACCGTGCTGGACGCGCGCCTGCGCAGCTTGCCGCGGCATTGGTTGCTGCCCGCCGGCAGCGTGTTGCGGCGCCCGCTGCGGCTGCCCGCGGCGGCCGCGGAGCGGCTGCGCGATGTGGTCGGTTTTGAAATTGATCGGCAGACCCCCTTCGATGCCAGCCAGGTCAGCTACGACGTGCGCGAGCTGGGCGCGCTGCCGGATGGCCAGTTGCAGGTCGAGCTGGTGGTGATCCCGCGCGTGCAGCTGGAGCAGTGGGCGCAGCAGGCCGGGCCGTGGGCGCAGGCCGTGGCCGGCGTCGATGCGGTGGATGCCACTGGCCAGCCGCTGGACGTCAATCTGCTGCCGGTCGCGCAGCGGCAGCCGTATCGCGACCCGATGGCGCGCTGGAACTGGCTGCTGGCCGTGGGCGCGGTCGTGCTGCTTGCGCTGGCCGGCCATCAGTTGATCGACAATCGCCAGGCCGCGGCAGACCAGTTGCGTGAGCAGGTCGATGCCGCCGCGCGTGATGCGCGGCGGGTTGCCGCCGAACGGCAGCAACTGCAGAGTCTGGTGGAAGGCGCCGCGTTCCTGGAGGGCAAGCGTGCCGAGCATGCGAGCACCGTGGAGATATGGAATGAACTTACCCGCCTGCTGCCCGATGGCACCTATCTGGAAAAAATGTCGATCGAGGGCACCACGCTGCAGTTGATCGGGCTCAGCCGCGAAGCCTCGCAACTGGTGCCGCTGCTGCAGGACTCGCCGCTGTGGCGCAAGGTCAACCTGACCGGCGTGCTGCAGGCCGATGGGGCGGCCAGCGGCCGCGACCGTTTCACGCTGACTGCCGAGCTGCAGCCGTTGCCCGGCGCGATGCCGCCTGCCAAGGAGGTTGCCGATGGCAGCACAACCGACGCGCCGTGATCGCTGGCTGGCGCTGGGCCTGCTGCTGGCGGTGATCGCGGTGGCCTACCTGCTGCTGGTGCATCCGTGGTTGACCCGCCCGCTGCTGGCGATCCATGCCGACATCGCAACGGTGCAGGAGCGTCAGCAGCGTGTACAGGCGCAGCTGGCGCAGCGCGGCCAGATCGCTACCCAACTGAGCGAGGTGCAGACGGCGCTCGAGGGCCGCCCCGGCTTCCTGCGCGAAGCCACGGCCGAATCGGCGGCTGCCGCGCTCTCCAGCCGCCTGCAGGATGCGGTGGCCTCCGCCAGCCCGGGCAATCGCAGCTGCACGATCAGCAATCGCACGCCACTGCCGGATGCCAGTCGCGAACCGGCCTTCCCGCGCGTGGCCCTGCAGGTGCGCCTGCGGTGCGGCGTGCCGGAGATGGCCGCGGTGCTGCACACGCTGGAGACCGGCACGCCGCGCCTGTTCGTGGACAACCTCAATCTGCTGGCGCAGCGCTTCCAGCAATCGCCAAGTGAAACCGGCACCGGCCTGGACGTGTCGTTCGAACTGGTCGGCTATCTGCGCCCGGGCGCCGCGCTGGAGCCTGGTGCGCCGGTGCCGCCCCCCCTTCCGCTGCCGGCGGGACAGGACGCTGGGCAGAACGCTGACCCAGGTGCGGCCCTGCCCAGCGATGCGGCGGAACCCGCGCCGGCACCGGACGCTGCCGAGGAGGTCGAGCATGAAGCTTGAAGCAGCCGGCCTGCGCACATGGTGGCTGGGGGGCATCGCGCTGTGGGCACTGGCGATCTGGATCGCCACGCTGTTCGGGCTGGGCAGCCGTATCGCGCCGGCCACGGATGGCGATATCGGCCCCGGGCCGTTGCCGCAGCTGGCACCGGCCGCACCGGAGCGCATGGCCTCGGCCAGCACGTACGCACAGATCGGTGCGCGGCCGCTGTTCGCCGAAGACCGGCAGCCGCGCCCGTATCTGCTCGGCGGCACCGAGCAGGGCACCGCCAGCAGCGTTTCGCTGACCGGCGTACTGCTCACGCCTGACTTCGCCATGGCCATCCTGACCACCGATCAGCGCCAGTCGCTGCGGTTGCGCTTGAACGGTGAGGCGGTGAACGGTTGGCAGCTGCTGGCGCTGGAACCACGCCGGGCCACGGTCAGCGGGCCGGGTGGCACCCAGACGCTGGAACTGCCGGTGTTCAACGGGCAGGGCGGCGAGCCCCCCACCGTGCTGGGCGCCACGCCGCTCACGAGCGTTCCTCCGGCCGGTACCGGCGCCCGACCGATCAACGGCGCGGCGGCGCCGATGCCCGCGCCCCCACCGGCCGCAGCCCCTGCGGCGCAGGCAGGGACGCCCTCGAACGCGGCGGCCCCCGCGCAGAACGCGCAGGGCCCCAGCGAAGACCAGATGAAGGCGATCCGCGAACGCATCCAGGCGCGCCGCCAGCAATTGCAGCAACAACAGCAACAGCAGTCGCAGCAACCGCCCGCGGGCGGCTCCGGCCACAACCCTTAGAGTGACAGCATGACCCTGCGCCTTTTCCCCGTGTCTTTCCTTGTCGCCCTGCTGGTGGGCTGCACCACCGTGCCCGCGCCGGAGGTGCGCCGCGATGCGGTCCTCGACAGCCACCAGGTGGTCGCCGGTGATGGATCCCACGCAGGCGTCGATGCCGAGCCACTGGGAACCAGCAGTGCACCGCAGGCGGTGATCCGCCGCGGCACCGGCACGATGATCAACCGCAGCGCCGCCGCGGCGCCGCAGCCGTCGCTGGGCAATGCCTCCACCGGCAATGCGACCTTCAACTTCGAAGGCGAATCGGTGCACGCCGTGGTCAAGGCGATCCTCGGCGACTTCCTCGGCCAGAACTATGTGATCGCGCCGGGCGTGCAGGGCACCGTGACCCTGGCCACGCCCAAGCCGGTCTCCTCGGCGCAGGCCTTGAACCTGCTGGAAATGGTGCTGGGCTGGAACAACGCGCGCATGGTCTACAGCGCAGGCCGCTACAACATCGTGGCCGCCGACCAGGCGCTGGCGGGCACCGTATCCCCCAGCACCGCCTCGCCGGCCAATGCGCGTGGCTTCGAAGTGCGCGTGGTGCCGCTGCAGTACATCTCCGCCACCGAGATGAAGAAAGTGCTGGAGCCCTACGCGCGCCCGAACGCGATCGTCAACGTCGACAACGGCCGCAACGTGATCACCCTCGGCGGTACCCGCAGCGAACTGGAGAACTACCTGCGCACGGTCGAGATTTTTGACGTGGACTGGCTCTCGGGCATGTCCGTGGGCGTGTTCCCGATCCAGTCCGGCAAGGCCGAGCAGGTCGCCGCCGATCTGGAGAAGGTGTTCGGCGAGGAAAGTAAAACTCCCAGCGCCGGCATGTTCCGCTTCCTGCCGCTGGAGAATGCCAACGCGGTGCTGGTGATCACCCCGCAGGCGCGCTATCTCGACCAGATCCAGCAGTGGCTGGACCGCATCGATACCGCCGGTGGCAGCGCGCGGCTGTTCTCCTATGAGCTGCGCTACGTCAAGGCCAAGGACCTGGCCGAGCGTCTGGCCGAGGCCTTCGCCAATGAGAACGGCCGCGGCGGCCGCGGCAGCAGTTCGCTGGCGCCGGGCGCGTCGCCGATGGACATCGGCAGCCGCGATGGCAACAGCAACAGCAATTTCTCCAACACCGGCAGCAGCAACGGCAGCAGCCGCGGTGGGCTGGGCGAGGGCACGATGAGCCTGCCGCAGCGCCAGTCCGGCAACGCCAGCTTCAGCCTGGAGGTGCAGGGCGATACGGTCGGTGTCTCGGCAGTGGAGGAAACCAACACGTTGCTGGTGCGCTCCACCCCGCAGGCGTGGCGCTCGATCCGCGAGGTGATCGAAAAGCTCGACGTGATGCCGATGCAGGTCCACATCGAAGCGCAGGTGGCCGAGGTCGCGCTGACCGGCGATCTCAGCTACGGCGTGAACTGGTTCTTCGAGCAGGCCGTGGCCACCGGCAAGACCGAGAGCGGCATCGACCTGCCCAGCGCGCTTGGCCGTTCGATCTGGGGCAGCATTTCCGGCTCGGTCGGCAGTGACGGGGTCGGCTGGACCTTCCTCGGCAAGAACGCCGCCGCGGTGGTCAGCGCGCTGGACAAGGTCAGCAACCTGCGTCTGCTGCAGACCCCGTCGCTGTTCGTGCGCAACAACGCCGAAGCCACCCTCAATGTGGGCACCCAGATTCCGATCAACTCGGTGTCGGTCAATACCGGCGTGGGCGGCGACAACACCTACAGCCAGGTCCAGTACCTGGATACCGGCGTGATCCTCAAAGTGCGCCCGCGCATCACCCGCGATGGCGTGGTGTTCCTGGACATCGTGCAGGAGGTCAGTTCGGCCGGCGCGATCCCGAGCGGCTGCGACCCCACCCGCACCACCTGCAACCCGCCGATCAATACCCGCAAGATTTCCACCGAAGCGGCGGTGCAGAGCGGTGACACCATCATGCTCGCCGGCCTGATCACCGATTCCGGCGAAGACGGCTCCAGTGGCGTTCCGGGCCTGAGCAAGCTGCCGGTGATCGGTGCGCTGTTTGGCCGGAAGACGTTGAAGTCCGAACGCTCCGAAGTGATCGTGCTGCTGACCCCGACCATCGTGCGCAACGCACAGGAGTCGCGGAACCTGACCGACGAGTACAGCAGCCGCTTCCGTGCGATGGAGCCGTTCCCCGAGCGCAAGGGCAAGCGCTGAGCGATGCCAGGCCCCTGCTGTCACCGCAGGGGCCGATCTTGTTACGCTGGCCGCGCCCAAGGGAGCCTGCGATGACACAGCGACACGGCGAAGACGGCAGCACGCAGAGGTCGGCATGAGCACGGTCATCCTGTTGCCGATCGGGGTCGACGATGCCGCGCTGGACCGCTGCCTGGCCGCGCTCGATGCCGGCACCGCGCCCGGTACCGCGATCTGGTTGGCCGACGATGGCCAGGCCGGCCCGCGCGCCCAGGCCGTGATCGAACACTGGTTGGCACAGACGCCGCTGCAGGCCGAGTACACCCGCCGTGCCCGGGCGATCGGCGAAGTCGCTCATCTGGATGAAATGCTCGCCGCGTGTACCGGCGCCGACGTGGTGGTGCTCGCCCCGGATGCGATCCCGGCACCGGGCTGGCTGCAGCAGCTGGAGGCCTGCCTGGCCCGCGATGCCTCGATCGGCTCGGCCACGCCGTGGTGCAATGCCGGTGAGACGGCCGCCTGGCCGCGCCTGGGCGAGATCAATCCGCTGCCGGACGATCTGGACCTGGCGCTGTTGGCCCAGGCCTGCGCGGCGATGCCGCCGCTGCATCCCGAGTTGCCTTCGGCGGTGACCCACGCTGTGTTGTTGCGCGGCAATGCCCGGCGCAAGGCCGGCGGGCTGGACATGCACAGCTACGCGTCGTGGAACGCGGCGCTGATCGACCTCAGCCTGCGCATGGCCGGGCTCGGCTGGCGCAACGCGCTGTGCGAGACCGCCTTCGTCGCCCGCGTGGCCGAAGGCGTGACCGGCGAGGGCGACATGGAGGCGTTGGCGACGCGCTGGCCGGCCTGGCCGCCGCGGCTGGCCGGCTTTCTGATGGCTGATCCGTTGCAGCAGGCACGCCACGACCTGCAGCAACACCACCGGCAGGCGATAATGCCCAAGGCGCAGGGCGATCTGTTCGCGCCGCCTGTCATTGCCGCCCCGGAGCCGCCCGTTTGAGCCCTGCCATCGCCGCCATCATCGTCAGCTACCAGAGCGCCAGCACGCTGGACGCCTGCCTGCTGCGCCTGCGCGAGGCGCGCGACATCGCTGAAATCCGCGTGGTCGACAACGATTCCACCGACGGCACCCTGGAGATCGTGCAGCGCCATGCCAGCGCCGATCCGCGGGTGCGCTTCATCGCCAATCCGGACAACCCCGGATTTGCGGCGGCCAACAACCAGGGCGTGGCCGACAGCCAGGCACCCTGGCTGGCCTTCATCAACCCGGACCTGATGGTCGGTCCCGATACCCTGGCCCTGCTGCGCGAACGCGCGCTGCCGCTGGGTGACTGCCTGCTGGGCGTGGAACAGGTCGACGAAGACGGCCGCCCGGACGATGCGGTGCGACGCCGAGACCCGGATTTCGCCGCGATGCTGCGCAACCCCGGGCAGGGCGGAAAGCTGGCGATCCCGGTTGACCGCAGCCAGCCGCTGCAGGTCGTGCCGGCCCTGTCCGGCGCCCTGCTGTTGATGCCGCGCGCGCTGTTCGACCGGATCGGCGGCTGGGATGCGGGCTATCGCCTGCACGCCGAGGATCTGGACCTGTGCCGGCGCGCACGCGAGGCCGGCGCGGTGATCGCGATCGCCAACGACCTGCAGGTCACCCATGTACGCGGTGTCTCCAGCCGCTCACGGCCGTTCTTCGTGGAATGGCACAAGCACCGGGGGCTGTGGCGCTACTTCCGGAAATTCGAGGCGCCGCAACGCGCCTGGCCGGTGCGCTGTGCCGTGTGGGGCGCGATCTGGGCGCATGCGCTGGCGCAGGTGCCGCGTCTGCTCCGCCGCCGGTAGAGGCCCGCGCACTCGCTTCGGCACCGGGGCGATACCTGCCGTGAACGCATTCCACGCTGCGGGCACCGGCCGTTGGTCGTACCCGGTGGCGGGCGCATAATCCCCAGCATGATCATCCAGTCCCTGCTCGACACCGACCTGTACAAATTCACCATGATGCAGGCGGTGCTGCATCAGTACCCCGGCGCGCAGGTGCAGTACCGGTTCAAGTGCCGGACCCCGGGCATCGACCTGGCGCAGTTCATCGACCAGATCAACGCCGAGATCGACCACCTGTGCAGCCTGCGATTCAGTGCCGAAGAGCTGGACTACGTGCGCGGCCTGCGCTTCGTCAAACCGGATTTCGCCGATTTCCTCGGCCTGTTCCACCTGGACCGCAAGTACATCGCGCTGCGCCCCTCGACCACCGTACCCGGTGAGATCGATCTGGACATCACCGGGCCGTGGCTGCACACCATCCTGTTCGAAGTTCCGCTGCTGGCGATCATCAACGAGGTCTGGTTCCGCAACACCACCGACTCGGATTTCAGCGAGGGCGAGCGCCGCCTGCAGGCCAAGACCGCGCTGCTGCGCGATACCCCCGGCTTCGAGCTGTGCCGGATCGCCGACTACGGCAGCCGCCGCCGTTACTCGCGCGAGTGGCACGGGCGGATGCTGCCCATGCTGCGCGACGCGCTCGGTGCGCAGTTCGTGGGCACCAGCAACGTGCATTTCGCCCGGCTGTACGGCATGACCCCGCACGGCACGATGGCCCATGAGTACCTGCAGGCGTTCCAGGCGCTCGGCCCGCGCCTGCGCGATTCGCAGGTGGCGGCGCTGGAATCCTGGGCGCGCGAGTACCGCGGCGACCTGGGCATCGCGCTGTCGGACGTCGTCGGGCTGGACGCCTTCCTGCGCGACTTCGACATGTACTTCTGCAAGCTGTTCGACGGCGTCCGCCATGATTCCGGCGACCCGTTCACCTGGGGCGACCGCATGCTGGCCCACTTTGAGAGCCGCCGGGTGGATCCACGCAGCAAGGTGCTGGTTTTCAGCGACGGGTTGAACATCGAAAAGGTGATGCAGCTGTTCGATTACTTCCGCGGCCGCTGCCAGGTGGCCTTCGGGGTCGGCACACACCTGACCAATGACCTGGGCCCGACCCCGCTCAACATCGTCATCAAGATGGTCCGCTGCAACGGCCAGCCGGTCGCCAAGCTGAGCGATTCACCCGGCAAGAGCATGTGTGATGACCCGGGTTATCTGGCGTATCTGCGCCAGGTGTTCGAGTTGCCGGCCGAGGGTTGAGCGTTGCGGCCGGGCGGTGGATACGCCGCGGCGTCACACTTTTTCGCCCGCCCTGCCGGGGAGGGGCGACGCCACGGGGTGCCGTCACGGCCGCCCGGTACCTCGGGCATTCCACGTTTCCGTTCAGCCCACTGGCCGCGGGTGACGCGGCGCGTCAGGAAGCGACGCAGCGCGCTCGCTATGCAGGAAAGCCAGATGTGCCACAATATTGTGAGGCGTAGTTCACACTTTTGACCGACATCGATGCCGGTAATTGCCTGTATACCGCCTCTGCATCGTGGTTCGTCTAGGCTTTCCAGATGAATTCATCAGCATTGCTTGATTACTACCGTGCCCATTCGTGCTCTCCTCAGTGGCGCGGCTTCCTGCTTGCGCTCTGCGAAGAGTTCGACAGTGCGTTGCCCGATGCCGAGCTGTCCCGGCTGATGGCGCGTATCGGTGAGCGCTTCGGCCGTGACCATGCGCTGCCGGCGGTGGCGACGCTGGAGGAACTGCAGCATGCGGCCAACGCCGTGTGGTCGTCGACGGAGTGGGGGCTGGTCGTATTCGAGGAAGCGCCCGAACAGGTGCGCATCCATCACGCCGCCTCGCCGTTGTCGGCGGTGCTCGGCGCCCGCGCCGGGTGGGACACCGGGTTTCTCGAAGGTGTGTACCGGCAGTGGTTCCGCGCCGCCGGGATGATGTCGGTGCTGGATGTGCGCTATCTGCAGAGCGATCATCCTGATGTAGCCACGTACACGCTGTCGCGTGTGTTCTGAATCCTTCCCCCTTTCGATGGTGCCATGAGCAAGCTTCAGCAACCTGCCGATTCAGAGAGCCACGACGACGTGGCCGGTCTCTTCAACCGTCTGGGGGACCGCGATGACACGCGTGCTTACCGGGATTTCTCTCATAGCCAGTCCCGCGTCAGCGCGGTGGCCAAGCCGCGCGACGAGGCGCCGCCGCCGATTCCGGCCGTGGTCCTGCCGCCGGTGGCCAGTGCCGCAGCGGTGATCGCGCCGGCCCAGGCTGCACCGGTGGAGACACCGACCAGTGCCGCACCGGCACAGAAAACACCGTTGGAACAGGTGTTCCAGCGCTTGGCGGGCGCGCGCAGCGCGACGCCGGGGCACAGCCCGTTGAGCCGGTTGCGCCAGGGTTGAAACGTAGCCGGTGATCGTCCGTCACGCCCTTTCGGGGCGGGGCGACGGGCCGGCTGATGCAAGGGGATGCCGCTGCCTGCGGCCGTGTTGGGGAACATCATGAGCAAGTCTTCCACCCCGAGAGGGGATGCCGTTCTGGCCCGTCTGGCGCTGCTTGCGCTGGCGGTCGGCGGCGCCATGCTGCTGGCCTTCGTGGTCACCGTTCCGATGGAGATCGGCCAGCAGTTCCTGTTCTCGGCGGTGGTGTTCCTGATCGCCCTGTGCCTGCGCAACCGCGAGAACCGGTTGATCCCGCTGATACTGATGGGCCTGTCGCTGGTGATGTCCACGCGCTACATGTACTGGCGTCTGACCGACACCATGGGCATGAGCAGCTTCGTCGATCTGACCCTGGGCCTGGGCCTGGTCGCCGCCGAGGTCTACTCGTTCATCGTGCTGGTGCTGGGCTACTTCCAGGTGGCGTGGCCGCTGCACCGCAAGCCGATGCCGCTGCCCGAAGATCAGTCGCTGTGGCCCAGCGTGGATGTGTTCATCCCCACCTACAACGAACCGCTCTCGGTGGTGCGCACCACGGTGCTGGCGGCGACGGTACTGGACTGGCCGGCCGACAAGCTCAACATCTACCTGCTCGATGACGGCCGCCGTGAGGAATTCCGTGAATTCTGCGACGAGGTCGGGGTGCAGTACATCACCCGGACCAACAACAGCCACGCCAAGGCCGGCAACATCAATGCGGCGCTGAAGAAGACCACGGGCGAATACGTGGCCATCTTCGACTGCGACCACATGCCGACCCGCTCGTTCCTGCAGATGTCGATGGGCTGGTTCCTGCACGACGAAAAGATGGCGGTGGTGCAGACCCCGCACTATTTCTTCTCTGCCGATCCGTTCGAACGCAACCTGGGCAACTTCGGCCGCGTGCCCAACGAAGGCGAGCTGTTCTACGGCCTGCTGCAGGATGGCAACGACCAGTGGAACGCGACCTTCTTCTGCGGCTCCTGCGCGGTGATCAAGCGCGGCCCGCTGGAGGAAGTCGGCGGGGTGGCGATCGAGACCGTCACCGAGGATGCGCACACCGCCATCCGCCTGCACCGCGCCGGTTACCGCAGCGCCTACATCCCGGTGCCGCAGGCCGCTGGCCTGGCCACCGAAAGCCTCTCGGCGCACGTCGGCCAGCGCATCCGCTGGGCCCGTGGCATGGCGCAGATCCTGCGGGTGGACAACCCGATGTTCGGCAAGGGCCTGAGCTTCGTGCAGCGGCTCTGCTACACCAACGCGATGCTGCACTTCTTCTATGGCCTGCCACGGATCATCTTCCTGACCGCGCCGCTGGCCTTCCTGTTCTTCGGCGCCCATGTCATCCACGCCTCGGCGCTGATGATCCTGGCCTACGCGCTGCCGCACATCGTGATGGCCAACCTGACCAACCTGCGTGTGCAGGGCAAGCATCGCCATCTGCTGTGGAACGAGGTGTACGAGACCACGCTGGCCTGGTACATCCTGCGCCCGACCCTGATGGCGGTGATCAACCCCAAGCTGGGCAAGTTCAACGTCACCGCCAAGGGCGGCCTGGTCCAGCGCAGCTACTTCGATGCGCAGATCGCCCGCCCGTACCTGTTGCTGCTGCTGTTGAACGTGGCCGGCGTGATCGCCGGCATCGTGCGGATGGTGATGGCCGAGACCAGCGGCGAGGTCAATACGATCTGGTTGAACCTGGGCTGGACCGTCTACAACATGATCATGCTTGGCGCGGTCATCGCCACCTCCAGCGAACAGCGCCAGATCCGCCGCGCGCACCGCGTGCCGCTGAACATGCGCGCCGTGCTGCATCTGCCTGATGGCCAGGCGCTGCCGTGCCGCACGCTGAACTTCTCCACCGGTGGCATGGCGATCCGCCTGGACCAGGTGCAGCCGGTACAGCCGGGCACCCGCGTCGAGGTCGAGCTGGCCCATCGCCAGCGCAGCCAGCGGTTGCCGGCCGAAGTGCGGCATGACCGCGACGACCAGGGCATCAGCATCCAGTTCGGTGAGCTCACCCTGGAACAGGAGCGCTGGCTGGTCACCTCCACCTTCGCCCGCGCCGATATCTGGGTAAAGCTGTGGGGTCGCCATGACCGCGATACCTTCCTGCGTTCCACCACCGACGTCCTCAAGGCCAGCATGCGCGGCTTCCACCGCCTGGGCAGTTTCGTTCTTGCGGGAGGCCGCAAGGATGGCCCCACCCCGCCGCGCACCGGAGATTCCGCATGACCCGTCGTGACCGTTCCCTGTTCCGCCCGGTGCGCGTGCCGCGTCCGTCCGCCGCAGCGGTGGCGTTCACCCTGACCCTGCTGTGTGGCGCGGTCTACGCGCAGGATCCTGCGGTACCCGCAACGGCCACGCCCGTCGCCGCACCCGCCGATGCCGCCCCGGCAGTGCCCGTGCCGCCTGCCGCGCCAGCGGCTGGTTCGCGGCAGAGCCGCGCCACGCTCAAGCAGCTCGGCATCGATTACGAGATCACCCTGCGCGGCATCCAGGGCACCGCTGGCGTGCCGTTCTCGATCCGCAACGATCAGGTCGTCGATCGCGCCTCGCTGCACCTCAAGTACAGCTATTCCCCGGCGCTGCTGCCCGACCTGTCGCACCTGAAGGTGACCGTCAATGACGTCACCGTGGCGACCCTGCCGACGCCGGTCGACCAGGCCGGGCGGATGATCGAGCGCGATATCGATATCGATCCGCGCATGATCATCGACTACAACCGGATCAACCTGCAGTTGATCGGCCACTACACGCGCGAGTGCGAGGATCCCGACCACACCAGCCTGTGGGCCAATATCGACCGCGCCAGCTACCTGGAGCTGGGCTGGGCGCCGCTGCAGCTGACCAATGACCTGTCGCTGCTGCCGGTGCCGTTCTTCGATGCGCGCGATACCAACCGGCTGGAGCTGCCGTTCGTGTTCACCGGGCAGCCGGGGCAGGGCCTGCTGCAGTCGGCCGGTATCGTCTCCTCCTGGTTTGGCGCGCTGGCCGGCTACCGCGGCGCGTTGTTCCCCGCTTCGATCGATACCGTCCCGCTGGAGGGCAACGCGGTGGTCGTGGCGACCCCGCGCAACCCGCCCGCCGGCCTGGTCCTGCCCGACATCAGTGGGCCGACCCTGGCTGTGATCGCCAACCCCAACGATGCCAACGGCAAGCTGCTGCTGGTGCTCGGCCGCGACGATGGCGAACTGCGCATCGCCGCCACCGCATTGACCCTGGGCGCGCCGCTGTCCGGCCCGACCGCGAGCATTGGCGACTTCAAGGAGATCGCGCCGCGCAAGCCGTACGATGCACCGAACTGGATCCCGAGTGACCGCCCGGTACGCGTTTCCGAGCTGGTCCAGCAGACCAGCGAGTTGAACGTCGTCGGCTACCATCCGGACCTGATCCGGATCGGCCTGCAGTTGCCGCCGGATCTGTTCGTGTGGCGTCGCGACGGCATTCCGTTGGACCTGCGCTACCGCTACACGCTGCCCGAAGGCGCGGACAAGTCCGCGCTGAACATCAGCATCAACGATGCCTTCGTCACCACGCTGCCGTTGAACGGTCGCCCGGCACCGCGCTCGGTGTCGGACATGCTGTGGAACAAGCTCAAGGCGCCGGGCGCGATGCCGATCCAGCAGAAGGTGATGCTGCCGACCGGACCGTTCTCGTCCAACAGCCAGCTGCGCTTCCACTTCTTCTTCGATCGCCCGCAGGCGGCCGAGTGCAAGAACACCTTCCCGGATGTTTCCGCGGCGATCGATGGGGATACCAGCATCGATCTGAGCGGCTTCGACCACTACATGGCGATGCCCAACCTGGCCGCCTTCGGCAATGCCGGCTATCCGTTCACGCGGCTGGCCGACCTCTCCGAGACCGTGCTGGTGCTGCCGGACAACCCCAATGCCGATGACGTCGGCAACGTGTTGACCCTGCTTGGCCGCATGGGTGCCTCGACCGGTTACCCGGCGCTGCGCAACCGCATCATCGCCGCGCGCCAGGTCGGCGAGCATGCCGACCAGGATCTGGTGGTGCTCGGTTCGCGCCGCAGCCAGCCGCTGTTCGGCGAATGGGCCGCGCACCTGCCGATCGGCGAGGCGGGGCAGTCGCGCCGCGTGCAGCTCTCGGACTGGGTGTTCGAACGCATGCCCTCGTTCCTGTCGCCGGATGCACGCCGCACCGATCTGCCGACCACCGCCGAAGTCTCGGTGCGTCCGGATGCGGGCGACGTCGTGCTGATGGGCTTCGAATCGCCGTTGCGCAAGGGCCGCAGCGTGGTGGCGGTGATGGCCGACGACCCCGCCCAGGTCAACCGCCTGTTCGAAGCGTGGTTCGATCCGGACCGCCTGCGTGATTTCCAGGGCAGCGTGGTGCTGCTGCAGAAAGACAAGGTGCGCAGCCTGGCCGGTAACCAGAGTTACTACGTCGGCCACCTGCCGCCGCTGACCTGGCTGCGTTGGTACTTCTCGCAGAGCCCGCTGCTGCTGGCCGCCTTCGTGGGCCTGGGCTGCCTGTTGCTGGCGCTGATCGCGCGCTGGCTGCTCAAGCGCAACGCCAAGGCACGTATCGGGATGTCCGGCTGAGCATGCGCGACACGTCCGACCCCGCGCCGGCGCCACCGCGCCGTCGCTTCCTGCAGGCGCTGGCGGCCGCCGGTGTTGCCGCCGCGCTGCCGCTCGATGCCCTGGCGCAGGCCTGTGGCACGCCGTGGCGTGAGTGGCGGGCGTTCGTCGATCGGCATATCGAGGCCGATGGCCGCGTAGTCGACCATCTCAATACCGATCTGCGCAGCACGTCCGAATCGCAGTCCTACGGACTGTTCTTCGCACTGGTGGACAACGATCCGATCCTGTTCGATCGGATCCTGGCCTGGACCCGCCGCCACCTCTGCCGAGGCCGCGCGGATCTCAATCTGCCGGCATGGCTGTGGGGCCGGGCCGCTGATGGCCAGTTCCGCGTGCTCGACAACAACACCGCCTCCGATGGTGAGGTGTGGATCGCCTACGCGTTGCTTGAAGCCGGCCGCTTGTGGAAGCGCCCCGGCCTGGTCGAGGCCGGCCGGCAGACGCTGGCGCTGATGCGCACGGCCGAAGTCGTCGAGCTGCCCGGCTTCGGACCGATGCTGCTGCCGGGCAACCGCGGCTTCGTGCAGGCCGACCGCTGGACGCTCAACCCCAGTTACCTGCCGCTGTTCGTCCTGCGCCGCTTCGCCGCCGTCGATGCACGCGGTCCGTGGGCGCGGCTGGCCGAGCGCAGCGTGGCGATGGTGCGCGCCAGTGCACCGGTCGGCTTCGCGCCGGACTGGATCGCCTGGAACGGCAAGGCCTTCGTGGTCGACCCGGCCAAGGGCGCGACCGGCAGCTACGATGCCATCCGCTGCTATCTCTGGGCGGGCATGACCGACCCGGCCGATCCGCTGCGACGCACCCTGCTCGATGGCCTGTCCGGCCCGGCATCGCTGCTGCGCGCGCAGGCCGGCTTCGCCGAGAAAATCGAGACGCGTCGTGGCGTTGGCACCGGCGCACCGTCGCCGGGCTTTGCCGCAGCGCTGCTGCCGTATCTCAGTGCCCTCGGCCAGCCCGCGCTGGCCAAGGTGCAGCTGGCGCGGATTCCCGCGGCCGGCACCCTCAACTATTACGATCGTGCCCTGGTGCTGTTCGGCAAGGGCTGGATGGATCGCCGCTACCGTTTTTCTGCCGATGGGCGACTGCTGCCCGCGTGGAGTTCGCCATGTTCCGCAAGACCCTGACACCCCTTTGCCTGGTCGGCCTGTGCGTGTTGACCGTGCCGGCCTTTGCGCAGAACGCGTCATCGACGCAGCAACTGGTCAGCCAGGGCAACTACTGGCAGGACCAGGGCCGCGAGGACCTGGCGGCCGATGCGTGGCGCAAGCTGCTGGCGACCGATCCCAACCAGGCCGATGCGCTGCTCGGCCTGGGCCTGATCGACCTCAACCAGGGCCGCCGTGCCGAAGCGCAGAAGCGTCTGCAGCAGCTGCAGGCACGTCATCCCTCCTCGGCGCAGACCACGCGCCTGCGCATGGCGCTCGGCGGCGGTGGAGGTGGAGGTGGCAACCAGCTGCAGACCGCCCGTCGCGCGGCGGCAGCCGGTCGCTATGTCGAAGCGGTGCGCGCCTATGACGAAGCGTTCGGTGCCGGCGGCCCGCCCAATGATCTGGCGCTGGAGTACTACCAGGTGCTCGCCGGTACGCCCGAAGGCTGGACGCGTGCCCGCGACGGCCTGCGCCGTATCGCCACCGGCAACAACAACCCGGCCAAGCTCGCGCTGGCCCAGGTGCTGACCTATCGCGAGCCGACCCGGCGCGAAGGTATCGCCCAGCTGCGCGCACTGAGCCAGGCCAACGATACCGCCGGCCCTGCGCGCGCGGCCTGGCGCCAGGCGTTGCTGTGGCTCAACGCCACCAACGCCGATGCGCCGCTGTACCAGGCCTTCCTGGAGGTGGTGCCGAACGATCGCGAGGTGGCCGCCAAGCAGGCGCAGCTGCGTGAGCAGGCCATCGCCAACCGTCCCGCGCCGCAGGACCCGAACCAGCGCCTGCTCGGCGAGGGCTTCCGCGCGTTGGACAGCAACAACCTGCCCCAGGCCGAAGCCCGCTTCGCGCAGGTGCTGCGCGCGCGGCCGCGTGATGCCGAGGCGCTCGGCGGGCTGGGCTCGGTGCGCCTGCGCCAGGAGCGCTTTGGTGAAGCCAATGAACTGCTGCGGCCGGCCGCCGCGATCAACGGCAAGTGGCGCAGTGCCGCCGATGCCGCGCGCTACTGGCTGACCCTGCAGGAGGTGCGTCGCCAGCCCAGCGGCGATGCCATCACCCGCGTGCAGCAGGTCATCGCGCTGCAGCCCAAGGAGCCCGCCGGCTACGTCGCGCTGGCCGACCTGCAGAGCGGCAGTGATCCGGTCGCGGCCGAACGCAGCTACCGCAAGGCACTGGAACTGGAGGCCGGCAACGCCGGTGCGCTGCAGGGCCTGGTCGGTCTGCTGGGTCGCCTGGGCCGCGCCGATGAAGCGGCCGCGTTGTTCGACCGGCTGACCCCGGCCCAGCAGGAAAGCGCCGGTGGCCAGTCCGTCCTGCGTGCCAACCTGGCCCGCGCCCGCGCACAGCAGGCGCTGGCCGAGGGCAGCATCGAGATGGCGCAGATCGAATTGGAAGATGCGCTGCTGGTACAGCCGCGCGATCCGTGGCTGCGGCTGGAACTGGCGCGCCTGTACAAGCGTGCCGGCCGCCCCGACCAGGCCAACGGCGTGATCGAGGGGCTGCGCGCGCTGGATGACAGCTCGGCGACCTCGCTGTATGCCCAGGCGCTGTTCGCCCAGGAAAACAGTGACTGGCCGCGCGCGTATGCGTTGCTCGAACGCATTCCCACCGCCTCGCGTGATTCGGAAATGACCGCGCTGCACGACACCGCGTGGGTGCAGGTGCAGGCCGCCCAGGCGCGCTCACTCATGCAGCGCCAGCGCAGCGGCGAAGCGCAGTTGCTGCTGGCCCGCGCCGAAGCTGCACTCGGCGACCGGGTCAAGAATCCGTCCATCGTGGCCGCGTTGGCCGGTGCCTACGCCGACATCGGCAGCCAGCAGCGCGCCCTCGTGCTCGCGCAGCGCCTGATTGAAGGCGGTTCGCCCAGCGTCGACAACCGTCTGGAATATGCCTCGGTGCTGCTGCGCGCCGGTCGCGACGGCGAAGTCGCCGCGATCCTGCGCCAGCTCGCCGACGTGCCGCTCTCGGCGAGCCAGCAGACCCGTTTGAACGATCTGCGCAGCGGCTACGTGTTGCGCCAGGTCGATGCGCTGCGCGAACTCGGCAATCTTGAAGGCGCGTACGCGGTGTTGGCCCCGGCGCTGGCCGAGCGCCCGCAGGATCCGCGCAACATCGCTGCGCTGGCACGCCTGTATGCCGCTGCGGGCGACAACGGCCAGGCCCTGGCGCTGTATCAGCAGCAGTTGCAGCTGGCCCCGGGCGATCTGGATGCGATGGTCGCCGCCGCCGGCAGTGCTGCGGCGATGCGCGACATGGATCTGGCCGAACAGTATCTGGAGCGCGCGCTGAAGCAGGCGCCGGAATCGCCGGATGTGTTGGCGGCCGCAGGCCGTGTGTACCGCGCCGCCGGCAAGAACCGCCGCGCTGAAAGCTACTTCCGCGCGTCGCTGGCGGCTGCCGCAAAGGGCAGTGGCCAGCTCGACAACGGCTACCCGCAGGCGAGCACGGCGATGCTGGCAAGCGGTGGCAGCTTCAATCCGTTCGCCGGCCTCAACCGTGGCGGTGGCACCCGTACCGCAGCGCTGCGCGATGGGGGGCTGCCATTGCCGGCGGCGACCGCCCGTCTGGCCGCCGAACCGCTGCCGATGGACGCCGGTCCGTCGATGGGCCTGAGCCTGGGCCCGGCGAGCGTCACCCCGGTGATCGATGCCGATGGTCTGCCGGAACCGGTCATGGCCACGGCCGCGGCCAGTGGCGGTGTCGGCCTGCCGTTGCCGGTGCCCGGCTCGCGCCAGGTGCCCAGCCAGGCAAGTGTGCCGCGCGCCTCGCGCAACACCGCGCTTGGCCCGCTGCCGGCGGCCACCACCGGCAACGGCGTGCTCGATGAACTGCGCGCACTCAAGGCCGAAAACAGCAGCAGCCTGGCGGTCGGTGCGGCGTACCGCACCCGCGCCGGCGAAGCCGGCATGGGCCAGCTCGATGACCTGCAGGTGCCGCTGGAAGGGCAGTTTGCGGTCGGCGATGGCAAGCTCAAGGTGGCCATCACCCCGACCGTGCTCGATGCCGGCCGCCCCGATCCGGAATACACCAGTGCCAGCCGCTTCGGCGGTGGCCCGCAGGCCGCCCTCGCGGGCGCCCTGGCCGCTGACCGCACGCCGGTGGATGATCTGGTCGGTTCGTCGCTGTACCAGACCCTGTTGACCCGTGGCGAGAGCATCGTCACCCGCAATCTCATCTACGAACGCGCACTGGACAATGGCCGCTACCAGGAGCTGTTCAACCAGACCGACAGCGCGCTGACCCAGGCCGAGCGCGTCGCCGCGACCCGCGAACTGCTGTTCGCCGATCCACTGCCCAGCTACATCCTCAGCCGCGATCTGGCCAACACACCGATCAGCGATATCGCCACGCAGGTACTGGGCAACGCCAGTCTCGTGCGCGGGTTGAGCGCGGCCGAGCAGGCCCAGCTCAAGACGCTGGCACAGGGCGGCGGTGGCTCGCAGACCCCGCAGGCATTCCAGGACACCTTGTATGCGATGGTGGCCAACGCGGCAGGCTCGCGCCGGATGAGCTCGCAGGACGCCAGCGGTGCCGGCGTCTCGGTGGGGTACGAGCGCGGTGGTTTCCGCGCCGACGTCGGCAGCACGCCGCTGGGCTTCGATGACACCCAGATCGTCGGCGGCATCGGCTACCGCGGTCAGATCGGCGATGCGCTGACCTGGTCCGGCGAAGCCTCGCGCCGCGCGGTGACCGACAGCCTGCTGTCCTTCGCCGGTGTGGAAGACGGGCGCAACGGGCTGCGCTGGGGCGGGGTGACCGCCAGCGGCGCCAAGCTCGCCGCGACCGTCGACAACGGACAGTTGGGCGGCTACGCCAGCGCGTCCTGGCACCGCCTGGAAGGCGAGAACGTGGCCGACAACGACCGCCAGGAAGTCGGCGTGGGCGTATATGTGCACGCGCTGGAAACCGACAACCAATCGCTGACCGCTGGCCTGAACCTCACGGCGATGCAGTACGACCGCAACCTGAGCGGCTTCACCTACGGCCACGGCGGCTACTTCAGCCCGCAGCGCTATGTGGATGTCGGCTTCCCGGTGCACTGGAACGGCCGTACCGCCAGCGGCCGCGTGGCGTGGCAGCTGGATACCAGCGTCGGCGTACAGCACTTCAAGGAAGACGCTGCGCCCTACTTCCCGACCGACCCGGCGATGCAGCAGGCTGCCTACGAGGCCGCCTCGATGGCCGCGCTGCTGGGCCTGACCACGGAGTATGTCGATCCGGTCTACACCGGCCAGACCAAGACCGGTGTGTCCTACAACCTCAGCGCCGCGGCCGAATGGCAGCTGTCTTCGCAGTTGTTCCTGGGCGGGCGCATGGAGTTCAACAACGCGCGTGACTACCGGCAGTTCGGCACCAGCCTGTACCTGCGCTTCCTGCTCGACCGCCTCGGCGCCGGGCTGGGCAAGCAGCCGCAGCCGCTGCGCTCGCCGTACGCCTCGGGTGAATGATCGCCGTCATGCGCAGACGACCGGCCCGCTGCCAGGCTTTACCTGGCCGCGGGCGTCCCGCAGGCTTGGCTGGTTCCTGCTGCGAAGAGGCTGATGTCCCGTGACTGATTCCCCATCGTTCCACCCGATGCGCCGCCGCCTGCTGCAGGCGCTGGCCGTGACCCCGCTGCTGGCCTGCTCGGCCAACGGCCCGGCGCGTGGCCCCGGCCCGTGGACGGCATGGCAGGTGATGCGTGCTTCCAGCGTGACCCCGGACGGCCGCATGGTCGACCACAACAACGCCGACCAGCGCTCGACCTCCGAGGGCCAGTCCTACGCGCTGTTCTTCGCGCTGGTGGACAACGATCAGCCGCTGTTCGACCGCCTGCTGCGCTGGACCGAGGACAACCTCGCCGGTGGCAGCATGACGCAACGCCTGCCGGCCTGGTTGTGGGGGCGCGATGCCGCCGCCAATGCGTGGAAGGTGCTCGACGACAATCCCGCCAGCGACTCGGACGTGTGGCTGGCCTACACCCTGCACGAAGCCGCGCGGCTGTGGAAACGCCCGGCGCTGCGGCAGACCGCCGAGGCGATGCTGGCCGCGATCCAGGTGCAGGAACTGGTGGATGTGCCGGGCCTGGGCACGATGCTGCTGCCGGGGCCGAATGGGTTTGCGACCGAAGATACCTGGCGCTTCAATCCCAGCTACGTACCGTTGCCGCTGCTGCGCCGGTTCGCCGCACTGGACCCGACCGGGCCGTGGACGACCGTGATCGGCAACAGCGTTCGATTGCTGCGCGACACCGCGCCGCACGGCTTTGCGCCGGACTGGACCGCGTGGCGCGACGGCGGTTTCATCGCCGATCCGGACAAGGGCCCGCTGGGCAGTTACGACGCGATCCGCTGTTATCTGTGGGCGGGCATGACCGCGGTCAACGATCCCAGCTTCCGTCCGGTGCTGGAGGCCCTGCATGGCCCGCTGACGGTACTGCGCGATGGCCAACCCATACCCGAGAAGGTCAACACGCTCACCGGCGTGCGCGAGGGCACCGGCAACTACGGCTTCCATGCCGCCTTGGTGCCCTACCTGCAGGCGCAGGGCGAAGCAGACCGCGCAAAGGCGATGGTGGCCGGCCTGCCAACGCCGGAGCAGCAACGCGCCGCGCCGCCGCGCTATTACGAGCAGGTGCTCAGCCTGTTTGCCCTGGGCTGGTACGAAGGCCGTTATCGCTTCGCCGCCGATGGCCAATTGCGGCCGTCCTGGGCGTGATCCGCCGCCTACCGACCGCAGCTCGGTAGGCGCACCCTCATTCCAGCGCGTAACGCAGCACGAACAACCCGGCCACCAGCCATACCGCCGGGTGCACCTCGCGCCAGCGCCCGGTGCCGGCCTTGAGCACCGCATACGCGATGAAGCCGAAGGCCAGGCCATTGGCGATGGAGTAGGTGAACGGCATCGCCAACGCGCACAGCGCGGCCGGCACCGATTCGGTCAGGTCGCCCCAGTCCACATCGACCAGCTCACGCAGCATCAGCCCGGCCACGAACAGCAGGGCAGGGGCGGTGGCGTAGCCGGGCACCATCGCCGCCAGCGGCGAAAACAGCAGCGCGGCCAGGAACAGCGCGGCCACCACCAACGCGGTCAACCCGGTGCGGCCACCGGCCTGCACGCCCGAAGCGCTTTCAGCGAAGGCGGTGGTGCTGCTGGTCCCGAGCAGCGAGCCGGCCACGATCGCGGTGCTGTCGGCCAGCAACGCGCGGCCGAAGCGCTTCTGTGCTCCCGGTAGTTTCAGCAGCCCCGCGCGACCGACCACGCCGTACAGCGTGCCGGTGGCATCGAACACTTCCACCAGCACGAACACCAGCACCACCTGCAGCAACACCGCGATCGGCGCGCCGCCGTTGTGGTGCAGCAACCCGGGCAGGTCCAGCTGCAGGAAGGTGGGGGCCAGGCTGGGCGGCAGCGACACCAGCCCATGGAACTGCACGTCACCGAGCAGCCACGCCGCGCCGGTGATGGCCAGAATGCCGATCAGGATCGCGCCACGCACCTTGCGCGCCTCCAGGATCGCGATCAGCAGGAAGCCAGCCAGTGCCAGCAGCGGCGGCGCGGTGTTGAGCGGACCGAGTGCGACCAGCGTGTCGGTGTTGGCGATGATCACCCCGGATTTCTGCAGCGCGATGATCGCCAGGAACAGCCCGATGCCGGCCACGATCGCCGCACGCAGCGAGGGCGGGATGCCCGCCACCAGCCAGGCCCGCACGCCGGTGAGCGACAGCGCCAGGAACACCAGTCCGGATATGAAGACGGCGGCCAACGCCTGCTGCCAGGGCAGGCCGGCCGCGCCGACCACGGTGAAGGCGAAGAAGGCGTTCAGGCCCATGCCCGGGGCCATGCCGACCGGGAAGTTGGCGGCGAACGCCATCACCAGCGAACCCAGTGCCGCAGCCAGGCAGGTGGCCACGAACACCGCGCCCGGGTCCATCCCGGTGGTGGCCAGGATGTCCGGATTGACGAAGACGATGTAGGACATCGTCAGGAAGGTGGTCAGCCCGGCCAGCACCTCGGTACGCACGGAGGTGCCGTGCTGCTGGAGCTGGAAGACGCGTTCGAACAGGGACATCGCAGATCTCTCGTGCCGGGGGCGCACTGCCTCGCCCAGGCGGACCTGCGGGTGCGTCGTGTGGCGGGTTAGAAGTGGTAATTCATCTTCAGCGTAACGCTGCTGTAGTCGGTATGGAAGCTGCGGCGGGCCGCATCGGGGTAGTTCGGATCGTGCAGCCGCACCGGGCTGGAGCCCAGGTTGGTGTAGCGGTACTCCACGCCGGCGGACAGGCGCTCGTTGAACCGCACCAGCACGCCTGCACCGACATTGACGCCGGTGGAAACATGGCGGGCGCCGGTCTCGAATTCCGCCACGCGGCAGCCGTTGGTTTTCTCGACCAGCGATGTGTCGCAGCCCAGCGTGTATTCCTGGCGGGCCACGGTCACGCCGGTGGTCAGGTAGGGCAGCACCGGGCCGACCGCATAGCCGAGCATCAGGTTGACCGACCCCGACCGGGTCACCGCGTCCTTGCCGTAGTACGGGCTGTGCGGGTGGTGTTCGCGGTCCTTCCAGTCGCGGTCGATGCTGCCGATAGCGAGGCTGCCTTCGATGCCCGTCACCACGTTGCTGTCGAAATGCCAGGTGCGGCCGGCCTGCACGCCGCCGGTGAACCCGCGCGGGCTTTTTTCAGAGGCGTTGGCGTTGCTGCGGTCCTGGCTCTTGCCTTCTGCATGGCTCGCCTGGACGCCCATGTAGCGGCCTTCCCAGTTCGCCGGCGCCGCCGCGGCGGTGCCCGACAGCAGCAGGGCTGCCGTACTCATGACCAGTGCTTTCATTGGTGGTTTCCTACGTTGACCGCGATTGCAGGGTGCAATTGCGTGGGGTGCGTAGGAGACCTGAAGTCGTTATCTATGGATATGCAATTAATTGCATTCTGGTGCCTATGGCCAGCGGTGGGTACCGACCGGAATGTAAAACGGCCGCGCAGTGCGCGGCCGTCGGTGAAGCGTCACGACCAACGGTCGTGATCTGCCAGGTTACTTCAGCGCCTTGAAGCGCAGGCGCTTCGGTGCGGCGTCGTCGCCCATGCGGCGGCGCTTGTCTTCTTCGTACTCGCGGTAGTTGCCCTGGAAGAACTCCACGTGCGAGTCGCCTTCGAACGCCAGGATGTGGGTCGCGATGCGATCCAGGAACCAGCGGTCATGCGAAATCACGAAGGTGTTGCCCGGGAACTCCAGCAGCGCATCTTCCAGCGCACGCAGGGTTTCGATGTCCAGATCGTTGGACGGTTCATCGAGCAGCAGCACGTTGCCACCCTGCAGCAGGGTCTTGGCCATGTGCAGGCGGCCACGCTCACCACCGGACAGCGAGCCGACCAGCTTCTGCTGGTCCTGGCCCTTGAAGTTGAAGCGGCCGATGTAGGCGCGCGACTGGATCTCCACGCCATTGATGTTGAGGATGTCCAGGCCGCCCGCGATTTCCTGGAAGACGTTGTGGTTGCCTTCCAGCGCGTCGCGGCTCTGATCCACGTAGGACAGCTTGACGGTCGGGCCGACCACGATCTCGCCGGTGTCCGGTTTTTCCTGGCCGGTGATCATCTTGAACAGGGTCGACTTACCGGCACCGTTGGGGCCGATGATGCCGACGATCGCGCCACCCGGCACCAGGAAGTTGAGGTTGTCGAACAGCAGGCGATCACCGAACTTCTTGGAGACGTTCTTGAACTCCATCACCGCATTGCCCAGGCGCTCGCCCGGCGGAATGAAGATTTCGTTGGTCTCGTTGCGCTTCTGGTAATCCACCGACTGCAGCTCTTCCAGGCGGGCCAGACGGGCCTTGCCCTTGGTGCGGCCACCCTTGGCGTTCTGGCGCGACCACTCCAGTTCCTTCTGGATCGCCTTCTGGCGGGACTTTTCCTGGTTGTCTTCCTGACGCAGGCGGTCGTCCTTCTGGGTCAGCCAGTCGGTGTAGTTGCCCTTCCACGGAATGCCGCGGCCGCGATCCAGTTCCAGGATCCACTCGGCGGCGTTGTCCAGGAAGTAGCGATCATGGGTGACGGCCACGACGGTGCCGGTGTAGCGCGCCAGGAACTGTTCCAGCCATTCCACGGACTCGGCGTCCAGATGGTTGGTCGGTTCATCGAGCAGCAGCATGTCCGGCTTCTGCAGCAGCAGGCGGCACAGGGCCACGCGGCGCTTTTCACCACCGGACAGGGTGCCCACGATGGCTTCCCACGGCGGCAGGCGCAGCGCATCGGCGGCCACGTCCAGCTGGTTTTCCAGGGTGTGTGCATCGCCGGCGGCCAGGATCGCCTCCAGGCGCTCCTGTTCCTTGGCCAGCTTGTCGAAGTCCGCGCCTTCCTCGGCATAGGCCAGGTAGACGGCGTCCAGTTGGGCCTGGGCCTGCAGCACTTCGCCCACGCCTTCCTCGACCGATTCACGCACGGTCTTGGTCGGGTCCAGCTCCGGTTCCTGGGCCAGGTAGCCGACCTTGATGCCGGCCTGCGGGCGGGCTTCGCCCTCGAAATCGGTGTCCACGCCGGCCATGATCTTGAGCACCGTCGACTTGCCCGAGCCGTTCAGGCCCAGCAGGCCGATCTTGGCACCCGGGAAGAACGACAGCGAGATGTCCTTGATGATCTGCCGCTTGGGCGGGACCACCTTGCTGACGCGGTTCATGGTGTAGATGTATTGCGAGGACATGAGGTCTCCGAAGGCGCAACCCTGCGCCCGTTCCGGACGGAACAGGAACAGATGGAAGAAAAGGATGCCCCGATTATAGCCGGAAGCGATCAGTGCCGCCGGGAGCCACGAGCCCCGGGGCTTGCCGCCGCCTGAATGCGGGGTCAAAGCGCTTGAATTGGAAACCGTTTCCAGCCGGAGACCGTTCAGACGGCGTGCGCATGATGGAGCCATCAACCCACCAAGCGAGGCCAATCATGCGCATGAATCGATTTGTGGTCGGGGCCGTCGCCTCGCTGCTGGCCTTGGGCACCGTGACCCCGGCCTTCGCCGATGACCATCGTGGCCGCGGTCACGACCGCCGGGAGTGGCGTGATGACCGCCGCGACAACCGCCACGATCGCCATGACGGGCACGATCGTCATGACCGTCGCGAGGTCCGCCACGACCGCCGTTACGACCCTCGCTACGACAACCGGGGTTACTACCGTCCGGGCCCGCCGCCGCCGCGCGTGGTCTATCGCCCGGCCCCGGGCTACGGCTCCTACGGCTGGGCGCGCGGCCACCGTTACCGCGAGTACTACGGCGGCCCGGTGTACGTGGTGAACGATTACAGCCGCTACTCGGTGCGCCGCCCGCCGCGTGACCACCACTGGATCCGCGATGATCGCGGCAACCTGCTGCTGGTCGCCATCGCCACCGGGATCATTGCCGACTACGTGATCAACCGGTAAGCCCGCCGGCAGGCGCGCTTGACGGCCTGGACGGCGCCCTTCGGGGCGCCGTTCCGCGTTCCGGGGCCGCGCGCCGGGATTGGTCACCCCGCGCCGCGGGGACTACAATCCAGAGCTCGCGCTGTACCCCCTCTGCCTGCCTGGAGTAACCGATGTTCCCGCGTGACGTCCGCATCGAAACCTACGATCCCGAACTGGCCAAGGCCATCGCCGCCGAAACCCAGCGCCAGGAAGACCACGTCGAGCTGATCGCCAGCGAGAACTACACCAGCCCGGCGGTGATGGAAGCCCAGGGCAGCCAGCTGACCAACAAGTACGCCGAGGGCTACCCGGGCAAGCGTTACTACGGTGGCTGCGAGTACGTGGACATCGCCGAACAGCTGGCCATCGACCGCCTCAAGCAGCTGTTCGATGCCGACTACGCCAACGTGCAGCCGCACAGCGGCTCGCAGGCCAACCAGGCCGTGTACTTCGCGCTGCTGCAGCCGGGCGACACCATCCTGGGCATGAGCCTGGCCCATGGTGGCCACCTGACCCACGGTGCCAAGGTCAATGCCTCGGGCAAGCTGTTCAACGCCGTCCAGTACGGTGTCGACGAAGCCGGCCTGATCGACTATGACGAGGTCGAGCGTCTGGCCCTGGAGCATAAGCCGAAGATGGTCGTCGCCGGTTTCTCGGCGTACTCGCAGGTGGTGGACTGGGCGCGCTTCCGCGCCATCGCCGACAAGGTCGGTGCCTACCTGTTCGTGGACATGGCGCACGTGGCGGGTCTGGTTGCCGCTGGCGTCTACCCGAGCCCGCTGCCGCACGCCCATGTGGTCACCTCCACCACCCACAAGACCCTGCGCGGCCCGCGCGGCGGCATCATCATCGCCAAGGGCGCCAGCGAAGAACTGCAGAAGAAGCTGCAGTCCATCGTGTTCCCGGGCATCCAGGGCGGTCCGCTGATGCATGTCATCGCCGGCAAGGCCGTGGCCTTCAAGGAAGCGCTGGAGCCGGGCTTCAAGGCCTACCAGCAGCAGGTGGTCAAGAACGCCCAGGCGATGGCCAACACGCTGATCGCGCGCGGCTACAAGATCGTTTCCGGCGGCACCCAGAACCACCTGATGCTGGTCGACATGATCGGCAAGGATGTCTCGGGCAAGGATGCGGAAGCCGCGCTCGGCCTGGCCCACATCACCGTCAACAAGAACTCGGTACCGAACGACCCGCGTTCGCCGTTCGTGACCTCGGGCCTGCGCCTGGGTACTCCGGCGGTCACCACGCGCGGTTACGTGGAGCAGGACTGCGTGGATCTGGCCAACTGGATCGCCGACGTGCTCGACGCCCCGGCCGATGAGGCCGTGATCGCCCGCGTCCGCGACGCGGTCAGCGCGCAGTGCCGCAAGTACCCGGTTTACGGCTGATATGGGCGAGGGCCGGCAACGGCGTACCTACGCCGTGCTGGCCCTTGTCTGCGGCATCGTGGGGATGGCCGGCGGCGGCACGTTCGCCGCCATCGGGGTCTGGGTCGCGTTCCTCGAACCGACCTATCTCGATCGCGCCTCGCGCCTGTTGATCGGGGGCTGGGGAAGTGCGGGCCTGATCGGGGTATTCGGCTGGCTATGGTTGAGCAGCCGCTATCTTCGAGCGGGACGCACCGGCCTGCGTGACAGCGGGGCCTGGCCATGGGCTGCATTGGGCCTTGGGGGGATGGCCGCCGTGGCAGTCGTCGGCATGGCGTTCTGGCAGGCCGCCGCCAGTCCGACGGCGCTGGTCCTGCTGCTGGCGGGGCCGCCGCTGCTGCTGCCGGCGGTCATGCTGGTGCGGCTGCGGCGAACGCAGGGCACCTGACCGGATGCAGGCCCATCGCACACAGCGGCGCATAGTGCTTTCGACGGCGCCTTGCCCGCGGCCGTCGCGCGCCTGATGGCAGGCCTGCCGCTGTTCTCCTGTACGGCGCACCTGCTGTGGTTGCGTCGGCGCGCCACCTAGACAGGGCTGGACTCTCCCCCCGTCCATTTGCTGTAGCCGGTCCCTCTCAGGTACCGTTGCGACGCTGCCGTGACCGCGGCATGACGTTTTCCCGATGTAAGGCGTTCCATGTACTGTCCGTTCTGCCAGCATGCCGACACCCGTGTGATCGATTCGCGCGTCTCTGAAGACGGCGCGACGATCCGGCGTCGCCGTGAGTGCGAGGCCTGCAACGAGCGCTTCAGTACCCTGGAAACCATCGAACTTAAACTGCCGGCGATCGTGAAAAGCGATGGCAGCCGCGAGGCCTTCGATGCCCGCAAGGTCCGCAGTGGTTTCGACCGCGCGCTGCAGAAGCGCCCGGTTCCCGAGGACAAGATCGAGCTGGCGGTGCGCGCGGTGATGCAGCAGGCGCGTATCTGTGGCGAACGCGAAATCCCCTCGATCAAGGTCGGCGAGTTCGTGATGAACGAGCTGCGCAAGCTCGATCATGTCGGCTACGTGCGGTTTGCCTCGGTGTACCGCAGCTTCGAAGACGTGGCCGATTTCCGCGAGGAAATCGAGAAGCTCGAGCGCGAGCTGCCTTCCAGCACCGAACAGCTGCAGCTGCTCGGCGATGTGATCGCGCTGACCAAGAAAAAGAAAGGCTGAGCCTGCGCCGCATCGCGGCCACCACGGCTGAGCTACCATCGCGGCTGCCTGCCGCCGGACGCTCACCGCCATGACTGAATTTACCGCTCTCGACCACCAGCACATGGCGCATGCGCTGCGCCTGGCCGAGCGCGCCGCGTATACCGCGCGGCCCAACCCGATGGTCGGCTGCGTGATCGCACGCGATGAGGGGGTGGTCGGCGAGGGCTGGCACCAGCGCACCGGCGGTCCGCACGCGGAAGTCTTCGCACTGCGCCAGGCCGGTGAACAGGCCCGCGGTGCCACCGCCTACGTGACCCTGGAGCCATGCGCGCACCACGGTCGCACGCCCCCGTGTGCACTGGCCTTGATCGAGGCAGGGGTGACACGCGTGGTGGCGGCGATGCGCGATCCTTTCCCGAAGGTCGATGGGGGGGGCTTCGTGCTGCTGCGCGACGCCGGCATCGAGGTCGCCGAAGGGTTGATGGCTGCGCAGGCGCGCGAGCTCAACCACGGGTTCCTGTCACGCATCGAGCGCGGCCGCCCGTGGGTGCGGGTGAAGCTCGCGGCCAGTCTGGACGGGCGTACGGCGATGGCCGATGGCCGCTCCAAATGGATCACCGGTGCGGCCGCCCGCGACGATGTGCAGTACTGGCGTGCGCGTGCCGGTGCGATTCTCACCGGCGCGGCCACCGTGTTGGCCGATGACCCGATGTTGACCGTGCGGCTGGCCGATACCGAGGTATTGCCGCCCTTGCGGGTGGTACTCGATGCACGCCTGCGCTCGCTGGAGTGCGCGCGGGTGCGCGAGGGCGGGGCGCCGACCTTGTACGTGCATGACGCCGCGGTCAGCCCGCCGGACGCCGCCGATGCGGAGTTCGCCAGCGTGCCCAGCCATGACGGTCGTCTGGATCTGGGCGCGGTGTTGGCGCTGCTCGCCGAGCGCGGCATCAATGACGTGCATACCGAGGCCGGCGCCACCTTGGCCGGCGCGTTGCTGGCCGGCGGCTGGGTCGACGAACTGTTGCTGTACCAGGCGCCCACGTTGCTCGGTGAGCATGGGCTGCCGCTGCTGTCCGGCCTGGGTATCCACGCGATGGAACAGCAGCGCCGGCTGCGCGTGGTGGACAGGCGCCAGGTGGGTGAGGACCTCCGCCTGTTGCTGCGCCCATAAAAAACGGGCCCCTTGCGGGACCCGTTCGATCATGGCGCGGCGCGGACGCCGCAGCCCGATCAGTAACCGACGTGTGTGCGCTCCTATCCACGGGGCGCAGCACTCAGCGGAATAGCTTAACACTTATTTAACTTAAAGCCCCCAGTCAGGGTGCCCTGTTACACTAGCCGCGCCGGTTCGCCGGTACACAAACGTCTTCAGGGCGGGGTGCGATTCCCCACCGGCGGTAGGTGCGCAAGCACGAGCCCGCGAGCGCTTCCCGGTCCTCGGGAAGGTCAGCAGATCCGGTCCGATGCCGGAGCCGACGGTATAGTCCGGATGAAAGAAGACGGTGCGGCCGGGCCTTGGTGCTCGGCGTGCACCTATATGCCTTGCGGCGTTTTTCGCTCACTTTCCGCGGAGAACGTTCCTTGTTTACTGGAATCATCGAAGGCGTCGGCCGTCTGGCCGCACGCGACACCCTTGGCGGCGATGTCCGCTTTACCTTTGACGTGGGCACCCTGCCGTTCGAGAACGTGCAGATGGGCGAGAGCATCGCCATCAACGGGGTCTGCCTCACCGTCATCGCTTATGACGCCACCCGCTTCCAGGCCGACGCCTCCACCGAGACGTTGGGCCTGACCACGCTGGGGCAGCTGGCCGACGGCGCCGTCATCAATCTCGAACGCGCGATGCGCCCGACCGATCGCCTGGGGGGTCATCTGGTCAGCGGCCATGTCGATGGCCTGGGCCAGGTGTTGTCGGTGCATGACGATGCGCGTGCCCAGCGCTGGCGCTTCGCCGCGCCGGCCGCGTTGCTGCGCTACATCGCCAAGAAAGGCTCGATCTGCGTGGACGGAGTCAGCCTGACCGTCAACGAGGTGGACGAGCAGGGCTTCGAGGTCGCCCTCATCCCGCACACCGTGGCCAACACCGCCTTCGCCGCAACGGCCGTGGGCAGTGCGGTCAATCTTGAAATCGATCTGGTCGCCCGTTACGTCGAACGTTTGTTGGGTGCAGGAGCACGCGCATGAATTTCGCCCCCATTCCCGAGATTCTCGAGGACATCCGCCTTGGCCGCATGGTCGTCATCGTCGATGACGAAGACCGTGAGAACGAAGGCGACCTGATCATGGCCGCCGAGCTGGTCAAGCCGTCGGACATCAACTTCATGGTCACCCATGGCCGTGGCCTGGTGTGCCTGCCGCTGACCCGTGAGCGCGCTGCCGATCTCGGCCTGGCGCCGATGGTCCAGGCCAACACCGCGCAGTTCCAGACCAACTTCACGGTCAGCATCGAGGCCGCCGAGGGTGTCACCACCGGTATCTCGGCCTACGACCGTGCGCACACCATCCGCACCGCGGTAAAACCGGACGCCAAGCCGGCAGACCTGCACCAGCCGGGCCACATCTTCCCGCTGATCGCCCAGCCGGGCGGCGTGCTGACCCGCGCCGGGCATACCGAGGCCGGCGTCGATCTGGCCATGCTGGCAGGCCTGGAGCCGGCTGGCGTGCTGGTGGAGATCCTCAACCCCGACGGCAGCATGGCGCGCCGCCCGGAGCTGGAGGTGTTCGCCCGCGAGCACGGCCTGAAGATGGGCTCGATCGCCGACCTGATCGCCTACCGCCTGGCCACGGAGAAGACGGTCGAGCGTGTGGACGAGCGCGAGATCGAGACCGAGTTCGGCCCGTTCACGCTGGTCACCTACCGCGACCGGATCGCGCACGACCTGCACTTCGCACTGGTCCGCGGCACCCCGGATGCCGAGCCGACCCTGGTCCGGGTGCAGGTGGAAAACCCGCTGGCCGATCTGCTGCACTGGCGCCGCGATGATTTCGGGGTGGCCTCCACCGATGCCCTGCGTGCCATTGCCGCCGCCGAGCGTGGCGTGATGGTGGTGCTGTCGGCGCCGCGCGACACCAACAGCCTGCTGGCCCGCCTGCGCCAACAGCCGGTGCCGGTGGTGCCGGGCAAGGACAAGGACGTGAGCCAGTGGCGCCGCAACGGGGCCGGGGCGCAGATCCTGTCCGACCTGGGCCTGGGCAAGCTGCGCGTGCTGGGCACCCCCCGCCGCCAGATCGGCCTGGCCGGGTATGGCCTGGAAGTGGTCGAGACGGTGGAGAGCACTTCATCGCCTGCGCGCTGACGCCCCACGATCTGCTTCGCAGATCACGGGCGCCTCTTAACCATCATCCAGACCCCCGCCGCTTCGCGGCAGCCCCCTGACTCTCAGGGGGCTTTGGCCCCCGACCCGACCCATAACGCATGGCGACCCGGCTACACGCGGCCATGCGCTAGAATATTCACCTATTAAATGGACCCCACGCCGAACATGAGCCATTACGAAGGCGACCTCCGTACTCCGGAAACGGCCCGTTTCGCCATCCTCGCCAGCCGCTGGAATGCCCGCATCACCGACGTGCTGGTGGCCGGTGCGCGGCAGAGCCTGGCCGGCAACGGGATCGACGAGTCCGCCATCGACGTGATCCGCGTGCCCGGCGCATGGGAACTGCCGCTGGTCGCTGCGCGTCTGGCGGCGGCCCATCAGCATGCCGCGATCATCACCCTGGGCTGCGTGATCCGCGGCGATACCCGCCATTACGAACACGTGGCCGACCGCTGCGCCGAAGGGCTGATGCGCGTGCAGCTGGATTTCGGCGTGCCGGTGCTCAATGGCGTGCTGGCGGTGGAACGGGCCGAGGATGCCGAAGCCCGCGCGGGGGGCAGCCACGGCAACAAGGGGGAGGAAGCCGCACTGACGGCGTTGGAAATGGTCAATCTTCTGGAGCAGCTGCCATGAACAAGTCAAACCCGGGCAAGCCCTCCGGTAAGCCCGTCCGCCGTGATGGCGTCGACCCCGTGCTGCGTTCGCGCGCCCGGCGTCGTGCGCTGCAGGCGATCTACGCGTGGCAGATCTCCGGTGGCAATGCGCAGAGCGTGATCGCCCAGTTCGCCCACGAACAGGCCCGCGAAATCGCGGATCTGGCTTACTTCGAAGCGCTGGTGCACGGCGTGCTCGACAACCGCAAGGATCTGGACGCGGCGATCGATCCGTACCTGGATCGCGGCATCGAAGAAGTGGATGCGATTGAACGCGCCGCGCTGCGTGTGGCTGCGTATGAAATGCGTTACCGCCTGGACGTGCCGTACCGCGTCGTGATCAACGAAGCGATCGAATCGGCCAAGCGTTTCGGTTCCGAACACGGCCACACCTACGTCAACGGTGTGCTGGATCGTGCCGCCGTGGAATGGCGCAAGGTCGAATCGGGTCACTGACCCGCCGGTGGCAATGAGCCGCCGGTGGTAATGACCCGCCTGGTAGTGCCGGCCGCTGGCCGGCAACCACCGGGAGTCTGAGGTTGCCGGCCAGCGGCCGGCACTACCGACAACCGCGCGTCGCGCGGCACGAAAAACCGCCCCACCGCGCACTGCGCGGCACGCACAACCGCGGGAGCGCCCCATGTCCCTTGCCGAATTCGCCCTGATCGACCGCATCCGTGCCCGCACCGCCGAGCGCGACGACGTGGTGCTCGGCATCGGCGATGACGCGGCGCTGCTGCAGCCGCGCCCGAACGAACAGCTGGTGGTCACCGCCGACACGCTCAACAGCGGCGTGCATTTCCCGGCCGAGACCATGCCCTTCGACATCGGCTGGAAGACCCTGGCGGTCAATCTGTCCGACCTGGCCGCCATGGGCGCACGCCCGGCCTGGTGCACGCTGGCGTTGTCGCTGCCCGACGCGCACCCGGACTGGATCGAATCCTTCGCCGACGGCTTCTTCGCGCTGGCCGACGAACACGCCATCGCGTTGATCGGCGGCGACACCACGCGTGGTCCGCTGTCGCTGTCGGTCACGGCGATGGGGCAGGTTGCACGTGGCCAGGCGCTGCGCCGCGACCGCGCCCAGGTGGGCGATGACATCTGGGTGAGCGGCACACTCGGCGACGCCGCCGGTGCCCTGCAGCTGTGGCAGCGCGGCGAGTTGAACATCGCCACCGCCACCGTGCTGGGTGATTACGAAACACTGCGCCTGCGCCTGCTGCGGCCGACCCCACGGGTGACGCTGGGCCTGCGCCTGCGCGCCTTCGCGCATGCCGCCGTGGATATCTCCGACGGCCTGCTGGCCGACCTGGGCCACATCGCCGCGCGCAGTGGTGTCGGTGCCGAAGTGGATGCCGACGCCGTGCCGCTGTCACCGGCCCTGCGTGCGGTGCTTGGCCGCGACGCCGCGCGTGCGTGTGCCCTGCGCGGCGGCGACGATTACGAACTGTGCTTCACCGCCGCCGCCGACCAGCGCGAGGCGCTGCATGCCGTAGCCGAATCGCTGCGCCTGCCGCTCACCCGCATCGGCCGCATCGTGGACGGGCAGGGCGTGCAGTGCGAAGGTGAGACTGGCCCGGGCGGTTACCAGCATTTCGCGGAGTGAGTTGAGCCGCCGGGCAGAGCCCGGCTCTACGTAGGTCGTTCAGCCGGGCAGAGCCCGGCGCCACGGTCGCGAGGCGGGTGTTACGGCGTGCTCACGGTCGCCTGCTGGTCCCGCGGCGTGCCGTAGTCGTCCAGCCACTGGAACGTCACCTTCGCCGGCATCGGGGCACCCGCCGGCAGCGCGTAGCGCACCTGCTGGCCCGGGGCGATCATGTCCACCTCCACCTTGCGGCCGTCCGCCAGCGTCAGCGTGCTCAGGGTGACGTGGTAGGCGGTAGGGTTGGTGACCTGCAAGGCATTGCCCGCACCGGTCCATACCAGCGCAGCCGCGGCATCGCGGGCGTTGCCGGGCAACCCTGCGGGACGGTGAAACAGCTTCACACGCGTGCGCACGGCGAATTGCAGCAGATTCTTGCCTGCGGCATCGGTCGGCTTGGGCGGAATGTCCAGCAGGTTGAAATAGAACACCGATTCGCGGTCGGTTGGCAGCGGTGCCTCCGACGGGCGCGGTGCATAGGTGATGCGATAGGCCTGGCCCTGATGCGCCTGCAGCAGGCGCGGGTCGGCCGGGGTAAGCCGGAACGGCGTGCGCACGTTCTCCGGCCGGGCATGACTGTCGCCCGCGTCCACCCACACCTGCACCATGGCCGGCTGGTCGCCACCGTTGCTTGCCTTCACTGTGACGTCGCGACCCTTGCCTGCGTCGTGCACGATGCGGGTGCCTTGCAGCGTAACCGCGGCCAGCGAGGCATGGCTCGCCAGCAGCAGCGTCACCAGGGCGAACGCCCGGGATGTAATGCGCATGTTCATTGCTCACCTGCTCCAGAAGAAAGTGCCGTACCTGCCGCACGTGCGGCAGGTACGGCGAAAGGGCGTTGAGTTACTTGTAGAGCACCACGAAATCACCGGAGGCATCGGCCTTGCCGGCCGTTGCGTCCTGGCCCGGCGAGGCGTACCACGCGCTGTAGTCCAGCTGGCCTTTGCCGTCGGCAGGAATGACCACCCACTGCGTGGGATCTTCACCGATCTTCTGGTGCGCACCGGCGGCGTCGTACAGCGCAACGCCCACGTTCTGCGCGCCGCCCGGAGCGACACCCAGGTTGCCGGTGCTGCCATGCGGCGTGCCGCCAAAGCGCACACCCACCTCCTGGGAACTGCCCGAACCGGAGCAGTCCAGGCCGATGCTGAAGTTCTTCTGGCCGGCACGGGTGTTGGCGTTGACCGACTTCAGGTCGACCTGGCCCATGGCCACGGTGATGGTGCCGCCGGTGGAGTCCACCGCGCAGGTGGAGGTCATCAGCTCGCCGGTGATCTCCAGCTTCTCGGCCATGGCCGACGGTGCGGCCGTGGCAGCCAGCAGGGAAATGATCGCTACATTCAATTTGTTCAACATGATCTGCACTCGGGTTGGAAAATACGAGGAGCGCAGTGTCGTTCCAGACATATCTCGGAACCATGCAATAAGTTGCAAACGATAGGCGGTGTCTTAAATGACCGCCGTTTGTACAGGTGGCGTTCAATGCACGGCGCACCGTGCCCGCGCGTGACACCTATAGGGAATCCGCCGCATTTCAAAAACTGCAGATCGGGTGACGCTGAAAATGAATGCGCTTGAAACTTAGATAGGCAAAATCTCTCTATTTCCAAGGGTTGCATTGAGCATTGCAACTAATTGCATGGGATGACGCGCGGTAGACCCCTACGCTGCGACCCCTCATCCACAGGGCGATGTCGGTTTCAGCCGACGTCGAATGATCGTCGCCATGAATGCATGCTCGCCAGTCTTCGCTCCGCCTCGTCGTCGCACGCGCCACTGCCTGGCAACGGCTATCGCCGTCTCGCTGGCATTGGGTATGGTCGCGCCAAGCCGGGCCGATCCGCTCGACGGCCTGCAGTTCAGCGAAGGGTTCCTGATCGGCGGCGAGGCCATCGACCTGCAGCGCTACGCGCAGGGCAATCCGATGGCGCCAGGCGTGTACCCGCTGGACCTGGTGGTCAACGGGGCGTTCCGCGAAAGCCGCGACATCACCTTCGTGCCGGGCGAACAGGGCGCCGTGCCGTGCCTGCCGGTGGCACTGGTGCGCGAACTGGGTCTGAAGGATGCCTACCTGACGCCACTGGGTGATGATGCGTCGGCCTGTGTCGACCTGGTGGCCATCGTGCCGGGCGCCACGGTCAGCTTCGACAGCGGCGCGTTGCAGTTGCTGGTGACGGTTCCGCAGGCCGCACAGGTCAGCACCGCGCGTGGCTACGTGGCACCGGCGCAGCGCGACTATGGCGTCACGGCAGGATTCTTCGACTACAACGTCAACCACAATCGCAGCCAAGGGCAGGACAACACCTACGCCAGCGTCAATGCGGGCATCAATCTGGGTGCCTGGCGGTTGCGCCATCGCGCGTCGTTCAGCCAGGGCACGCACGGTTCGCGACACGATGTGATCAGCAGCCACCTGCAGCGCGACCTGCCGTGGCTCAACAGTCAGTTGCTGATCGGCCAGAGCAGCACCGGCGGCGAGTTGTTTGAAAGCGTGGCCTTCAGCGGTGCACGCGTGGCCACCGACGAGCGCATGCTGCCCGATTCGCTGCGCGGCTTCGCCCCGGTGGTGCAGGGCATTGCCGAGGGCAACGCGGTGGTCACCATCCGCCAGAACGGCCATGTCATCCATGAGGTGACCGTCGCGCCGGGGCCGTTCTCCATCGAGGATCTGTACCCCACCAACTTCGGCGGCGACCTGGACGTGACTGTCACCGAAGCCGACGGCCGGACCCAGCGCTTCAAGGTCAGCTTCTCGGCCGTGCCGCAGGCGCTGCGCCCCGGCGCGAGCCGCTTCAGCGCCACCGCCGGTGAACTGCGCGCCTCCCGTCGCGGCGGCGAGGACCTGCGCTTTGCCGAAGGCACCTACGCACGCGGAATCAGCAACCGCTTCACCGCATTGGGCGGCGTACAGGCCAGTGAAGGTTTCCAGGCGGCATTGGTCGGCGGTGCGGTGAACACGCCGATCGGCGCGTTCGGTGCCGACATCACCCATTCGCGCGCACGCCTGAGCAACGGCGAGCAGGTGACCGGCACCAGTGTGCGGCTCAACTTCCAGCGCTATGTTGCCGCCACCGGCACCAACTTCGGCCTGGCCGCGCACCGCTACAGCACGCAAGGCTATCTCACCCTGACCGACTTCGCCGACGCACGCAGCGACGACTGGGGCTATGGCCGCCGTGCGCGCCAGCGCTACCAGGTGAACTTCTCGCAGCGAGTGGGCGAGCGCAGCACGCTGTCGCTGAGCGGGGGCCATGTGAGCTACTGGGACAGCGCCGACCGCCAGAACGATTTCCAGCTGCGCTTCCAGAGCACCTGGGGCCGCGCCAACTACGGCATCTCCGCGATGCGCTACCAGTTGGGCAACGGCCGCCAGGACACCCGCTATGCATTCAACGTGAGCGTGCCGCTGGGCCGCAGCCCGAGTGCGCCGCGCCTGAGCAGCCAGGTCGGGCAGTCCGCTGCCGGTCACCAGGCGCAGCTGGGCATCAACGGCACGCTGGGTGAGGACCGCGCACTGAGTTACAGCCTGTCGGCCAGCGATGCCAGCAACGGCCAGCGCAGTACCAGTGCCTACACCACCTACCAGGGCGGACGTGGCACCTTCAGCGCGGGGTATACCCGTTCCGGCGACTACAGCGCGGTGTCGGCCAGCGCGGCCGGCAGCGTGGTGCTGCACGGCGGCGGCGTCAACCTCGGCGCCCCGGTGGGCGACGGCTTTGCGTTGATCCAGGCCGAGGGTGCGCAGGGGGCAAAGGTCGGGTACGGAAGCGATACCCGGGTGGCGCGCAATGGCTATGCGCTGCTGCCGCATGTCAGCCCCTACCGCTGGAACCAGATCGACCTGGACCCGTCCGGCCTGCCGCTGGATGTGGAGCTGCTGCAGACCTCGCAGCGTGTCGCCCCCACCGCCGGCAGCATCGTGCGGGTGGCCTTCAACGCCAAGCGCGAACGCACGCTGTTCATCGATGCCACCGACGCGCTGGGCCAGCCCCTGCCGTTCGCCGCCCGCGTTGAAGACGAGGCCGGCCGCGCATTCGGTGCGGTCGGGCAGGGCGGGGTGATCCAGTTGCGCGGCGCGCCGGCGCAGGGTGCCCTGATCGTCGACCCCGACGGCGCGCAGCGCTGTCGCCTGGAATACACCACCCCCGATGCCCCCGATGCCTACGGCCTGTCGTGGAGCCAGGCGGTCTGCACCCCGCTGCCTGCGCCCAGCCCGGGCCTGCAGGCCGCACTGGAAGCGCCTGGCGAATCGTCGTTCTGAGTTCCCTTTCCTCTCTCTATCTGGAGTTCCGCATGCACCTGTTCAACCGCATCACCCTGTGCACCGCCCTGCTGGCCGCCGCGCCGCTGGCCGTGGCTGACACCAAGACCCTCACCATCACCGGCCGGGTGCTGCCCGGCACCTGCACGCTCACCGCCGCGCCGATCGCCCTGGACCCGGTCAAGGCCAGCGACCTCACCCCCGGCGCGGACAGCCAGATCAAGGCCGGCGCGCTGGAGTTCAATGGCTGCGTGGGCGTGAGCAAGGCGGTGCTGTCCTTCGCCGGCACCGCGGCCGATGGCGATGCCGAGCGCTGGAAGAACACCGCCGCCGCCGACGCGGCCAGCGGCGTCTCGATCTCGCTGTTGTCGGGCACCACCGGCAACACCTATCTGAAAGACGGCGACACCGGCATCGATGTGCCGGTGACCGGCGACACCGCGCGCTACGACCTGCGCGCGGCGTACCACGCGCCGACCGGTTCTTCGCTGAGTGCCGGCGATGTGTCCACTGAGATCGTGGTTACTGCTGACTACGAGTGAGTGATGGCCGTACGCGCGCGATGTGCGCCGGCCACTGGCTATCTGCTGAAATGGAGATCGTTGTATGTCTGTCCTTGTCCGCACCTCATCTACCGGGGTATCGACGCGCATGTCGCTCCCCGCGAAACTGTTCACTTCGCTGGCACTCCTGCTATCCGCTGGTACCGTGGTTGCCTGTGAGCAATACTCGGCGAAGCCGGACGTGCTGCTCGACACCGTCTATACGTCTGCTCCGACTGGACCCAATGTCTTCATGGCTGAGGAGCGAGGCCGGGTTGCCTATCAGAAATGCGCGCTGCCCGGTGGCATCGTTTCGGTCTTCGTACGCCTGGAGGTTCCTGGGTTGACCTATGCTGGGGACATCCAATACCAAGGGCGGACCTACGCGTCCTATGCCACTGCCACCGACTCAGCGCTGCTTGCCTTCGATACCTTCTCGAACTTCCTTGATCGCAGGCCCGTGCGTTTGGGCGAGGAACTGGAGTTGCCGTATGAAACCAATTCAAGTGATGGCGCGCAGCACACCATCAACTACACGGCGCTGGTCTTCTCGCGCGGCGGGCGCATGCGCACGTCCAGCGTGCGGACCGGGCAGGTGTCGCTGCGATCGCCGGCACACCCTGAGCTTGATGTAACATCGGCCTACTATCTCGCGCCCCAGTTCCCGGCCGTGACCTGTCCGCTGCAGGATGTCTCGGAAACGCTTCAGGATGTCCAGTGGGCAGAGTTGCCCACGCCGGGCAGCACTGCCAAGGAGAAGCCGGTGGCGGTCCGCCTGAGTTGCGGCACGGATGCGCCGCGCGCGCAGATCACCCTGACCGATGCTGGCGACCCGACAAATTCGGGAAGCCAACTGACACCCACGGCTGATTCAGATGCCAAAGGTGTGCGGGTGCAGCTCCTGCAAGCGGGGAGTGAAGTGAACTTCGGACGTATCTGGAATTTCGAACCGGGTGTTGGCGGAACGCATGACATTGCATTCACCGCTCGCTACATCCGGACCGATGAGCCGTTGATGCCTGGTCTGATCAAGGGGGAGGCGGTGCTCAATGTCGACTACTGGTAAGGCCGTGTAGCTCGCCCGTGCAGATGATGCGCGCGCGGCAATTTCCTGCAGGTACCCGAATGTTGGCGATTCTGCAACAAATTGGATGGCATGGCACAGCGGCAACGGCGAGGATGGTCCGATCTTCGCTGAGGCGCCAGCATGAAACTTGAGCCCATTCGTTCCACACGTTTCTCTCCACCACGCCGAACCCACGTGCCCCGCGCACCAGACGTGGACAACGGCGGCAACAAACAGGTTTTGCGTGGCCCACTCCGGCTGGCGGCCGCGCTCCTTGCCGGTGCGCTGATGATCTCAGGGACGGCAGCAGCATGCGAGCACTACACGGCGTATCCCGACGTTGTGCTCGATTCGTTCTATGCATCTGCTCCGACACAACCTCGGATTTTCATGGATCAGGAGCGCGGGCGCTTGGCAATGAGGAAGTGTTCGTTCCCCGGAGGGCCGAGTCCTGTCATCGTGCGTCTGGACATCCCGGGATTTACCTATGTGGGTGAACTGCAGTACGAGGGCAGAACGTATGCGTCCTACGCCACCTCGGCCGATTCGGCGCTGCTGGCCTTTGACGTGTACTGGAATGCTCTCGACCGCAGGCCGCTGCGCTTGGGTGAGGAGATGGAAATGATGTACGAAACGCGCGCCGGCGATGGCCTGCAATACACCGTCAGCTACACGGCGCTGGTGTTCTCGCGCGGCGGACAGATGCGCTCGTCCAGTGTCCGCACCGGAGTCGTCTCGCTGCGGTCGCCGATGTACCCTGGCTTGGACAGCAGTGCGTACTACTATCTTGCGCCTGCTTTCAGCCCTGATCTGCAGGGAATACGCACCGGCGGTAGCGGCGAGGGAGAATCGACTTCCGCCGGGGAAAATTCATGACGCTTGCCACGGTTCGTCCCGCGCGCCTCTGCCTGTTGTGGGCAACCGTCACGGCCAGTGCGCCGGTGCTGGCCTGCACCGCTGTCAATGCAATGCAGCATGAGCTGTGGGGCGACCGTGGCATCGCCCAGGAATCCACAGCCGACGTACTACTGGATGGGCCGCTGTCAGCGCCAACGGTGTCCCGTTTCACCGGCTGCTCGCCAGGTGCTCGCATACCGGTCCTCATCCGCCCGTCGATGCCAGGACTGACCTACATCCGTGACGTCTTCTGGTCGGGTCAGTGGTACCCGGCCTACGCGTTCAGCGCGTCATCGCCGTTGATTGCGTTCCGCGTGCTGCGGCTTCCTTCGGCCGGCGGCAACCAACCGGTCCCGCTACGAATCGACCAGTCGACAGAGACCACGATCGAAACCGGATTCGGCCGTGTCGCCGAGCCAATGCTGGGTGTGGTTCTGTTTTCGCGCGGCGGGGTGATGACGGAGGTGCCAGCGTTCGGCGGCAGTGTGGAATTCTCGTTGAGAGACAATCCTGCCGTAATGCTGCGATACACCGTGGAGCTGAAGATCCGTCTGCCACACCTGCCCTGCACGGCAAGCGACGCTGCGCTCGTGCTGGATCCGGCGCAGGCTGTGGATCTGTCCACACCAGGTGCCACCACAGGAACCCGCCCGCTGGAGGTCGTTGTGAACTGCAGGTCGGCGGGTACGCCGTTGAACCTCACCGTGGCCGATATCCATGGCGACAGCGGCGAGCCCGGGCAACTGGTTCCCACCACCGATTCGGTGGCCCGGGGGGTGAGTCTGCGCCTGCTGAGAGCGGGGGCACCCGTGCGGTTTTCCAGCCGCTGGCGGCATGGCCTTTCCGCGGCCGGTCAACAGCGTATTCCCTTTGAGGTCCAGTACATCCGTACGGACGCTGCCTTGGTGCCCGGGCGCCTGCAAGGCGAAGCAACGCTGACCCTCGACCATCGTTGAGACGGGAATGCCCATATTGCTGTAGCGGCTCATGCCGCCTGCAGTTGCACATCACATACTGGGCAGACCGCGGCAGGCCATATCGCATGGTGATCCACCGCATCAATGCAATCGATAGATATTTGCATTTGCAACTAATTGCATGGCCGCCCAGGTGGTCAGTGCACAGACTGTGCGCTCTCCAACGCGAGCTGCGTCATGCCCCGCTTCCTCATTGCCCTGCTGTTGTCCACGCTCTGCTTGCCGGCCGCCGCCGCGACACCGCAGATCAGCGTCGGGCCGCTGTTCGACTACCTGGAACCCACCCACAGCAACCTGCTCAAGCGCATCCGCAACACCGGTGACGCCACGGCCTACGTGCGCGTGGAAGTGACCCAGATGCACTTCGATGCGGAAGGACAGGCCAGTGAAACGCCGGTGGACGGCGCGGCGTTGGTACGCAACGCCCCTGGCGCGCACGGTGTCATCGCCAGCCCCAGCCGCCTGATCATTGCCGGCAACGGCCAACAGGCCACGCGCCTGGTCTATCGCGGCGCACGTGACCAGGAACGTTATTACCGGTTGCGCTTCATCCCGGTGGCACCCAGTGCAGAGGAATTCTCGCTCAGCGAAGAACAGGCGCAGGAAGCGGCGGAGTTGAACGCGTCCATCCGCATGTTCACCGGGTACGGCACGATCCTGTTCATCGCGCCGGAACACGCGCACTACGACACCCGCCTGCAGGATGGCCGCGTGTACAACCACGGCAACGCCACCGTGGTGCTGGACAACCTGCGCCAGTGCGAGCGCGCCCGCCCGGACACCTGCACGCCCGGCATCATCGTCCACGTCCGGCCCGGGCGCTCCTACGCGCTGCAACTGGCCGACGGCCGATTCCTCCGCTACGACCTGAAGGAGGGCGACAGCCAGCGCGGTATCGATTCGCGCCGCTGACCGTTCCGTTCCTCCCGCTGTTCATGCCCCATCGGGTCCGCCAGGCACCCGCAGGGGGTGCTGTGCCCATGTCCTGGCGTCTTGTATCCATCCACTCTTCCTGGAGCAACACCATGTCCTTGAAAACCTACGCGTTGGCGGCCGCCACCGCCGCGCTGCTGGCCCCGGCGCTGAGCCACGCCGCCATCGAAACCAAGTCGATTACCGTCAACGTAACGGCCGATGTCCCCAACACCGCCGGTCTGCAGGTGTCCACGCCCGATGGCTGGGAAGGCCTGCCGCAGAACCTGCCGTGGGACACCGCGCGCCAGGTGTTGGGTGAGCTGACCGGTCGCGTCATCAACGTCAAGTCGTCGGCCGCCATCACCGCCTACCTGTCGGCCCCGGCGCAGATGGCATCCGCTGCCGATGTCGTGAACCTGGTGGTGAAGCTGGACAACGTGACCGTGCCGGCCACATCCGCATCGAAGATCACCGTCGCCAATGCGGCGCAGGCCGCGGCTGGCAAGTCGGTGGCGTTTGCGGTCGCCCCGACCGTGCCGGCCGGTGGCTACAAGCCGGGCAGCTATGGCGGCCAGTTCCACATGATCTTCGAGAGCGATATCGCCGATCCCTGAGCCCTGCAGGCGTTCCCTGCCGCATCCACCGATGCGGCAGGGAGGCCGGAGAACGCACCATGTTTCCCAGGCGCCCTCGCGCATGCCCGCCCTTGGCCCGGTTGACCGTCGCCATCGGTGCCATTGTCGTTGCCGCGTCCTCGCAGGCCGGGGGCCTGGCACCGGATGAGCTGCCCAGCCTTCTGGAACAGCGCGAGCACATGCCGGCGGAGTTCCGTGCGCATCTGTTCGGCAACCCGCTGACCGTGCGCGTGGAGCTCGATGGTCACTACCTCGGCGATGCCGAGGTAGTGCTGCACGAAGACAACCGCATGCAGCTGATCGGCTTTGGCGAAAGCCATGACAGCCCGTGGCCGCACACAGAACGCGTGCGCTGGGCCGAGCAGCTGTCCGAGCCGATCGCGCTGGGCGTGTGCAGCCCGCACTGCCGCGGCCTGGCCGCGGTGCATTACAGCCTGGCCAACTCCCTGCTCAGCCTGCTTACCCCGGCGGGACCGCAGGCCGAAGGCCGCCATATCGCGCTGCCGGACGCCGGCAGCCATGGCCTGATCGTACGCAACAGCCTGACCGTGCACGGTGGCCAGGATCAGCCCACCACGGCGCGCTACAGCGCCGAACTGCGGGGCAGTGTCGGCCACTGGAGCACGGTGGGCGGCTACCAGTATTACGCCCAGCCTGGCAGCCGTGAGCATTATCTCAGTGCGTTGTACGCACAGCGCGAGCTGGGGGACCACTTCGTTCGCGCGGGCTACTTCCTGCCCACCTTCGAGGGCATCATCCGGCAGCCGCGGGCGCCGGGGACGCAGAATGACACCGCCCTCGGCCTGATGCTGGGGTCGTCGGACGTGCTGCTGGCCGATACGCGCAGCCCCAGTGTCTACCCGGTCTATGTCACCGCCAGCCGCGAAGGCGTGGTGGAGATTTTTCGCGACGGCAACCTGCTGTCCACCCAGGCAGTGAAGCCGGGCATCCAGGAAATCGACACGCGGCGCCTGCCCGGCGGCATCTACGACGTCGAGTTGCGGGTGATCGAAGAGGGCCGTGAGGCATCGCGGGAAACCGCTTCGATCCACAAGCCCAGCCGCTGGCAGGACCCGTCGCGCCGCTGGCGCTACAGCGTCTTTGCGGGCCAGCAGCGTGGCCTGCTCGACAGTGGCCGTTCAACCCGCAACGGCAAGGTCACCGCCGGTGCGGTGGTCAATTACCTGGTGCATCCGCGCGCGGTAGCCGGGGCCACCGTTCAGCAGGTCGATCAGCGCCTGGGCGCGGGCATCTCCATGGACTGGCAGGCCAGCGACCGGTTCAGCACCTACACCAATATCTATACTTCCCGCGATGCCGGCCGTGGCATGGATCTGCAGGGGTTGTATCGCTACCGCGCCGGTTCGGTTGTCGCCAACCATGCACGCAGCTGGGCCGAGCAACGCCAGCGTGTTGTGCCCGGCCATGGCGCACCGCCTCACTGGCAAACCCACGGTGGCTGGCAGGACACCACGGCGGTGTCCATCACCCACCGCTTCAGTCACCGCGACAATGCCAGCCTGCGCGTGGCACGTAGCGCAGGCTTCACCCGCGGCACCGGCATTGATGTCTCCTACGGCCGTCGCGAAACACTGTTCGGCACGCAGGATGTGAACTGGCGCGTGTCGGCGTACGACCGCCCGGGCAGCCGGTTCACCCAGTACCGCCGCCAGCGCGGCATCGACCTCACCGTCAGTGTGTCGCTGGGCAGCGAACGCCGCAGCTACAGCGGCAGCCTGGGCAGCCGCACGGGCGAAGCCAACCGCCGCGACACCTATGTGACGGCCGCGGCGACCCAGCGCGTGGACGGTGCTGTGCTGCAAAGTGTGAATGGGCAGGTGAGCGTCGAGCGCGGTGGCGTGGGTGCCGGCGCCGGCGCCTACCTGCACAGTCCACTGATCGAGGGCGATGTGCAGCTGTACCGCGGTGCCGAATCCGGGCACATCACCGGCACGGCCAACCTGGACAGCACCGTGGTGCTGGGGGGCGGCCGGGTTGCCGTGTTGGGGCAGGGCTGCAGCGGCAGCGTGGACACGGGCCTGATCGTGGATGTGCGCAGCGACTATCCCGATATCACGCTGCGTGCCGACGACAGCCGCGGTGGCGGTGTGGTGCTGCGGTCCGGCCGGAACTTCGTACCGGTCACGGCCTACCGTGCCGGCCACGTGCAGTTCGATTTCGACGGCCGCCATGCGCCGGCGGCGGCCCTGCAACCGGCTGCGGTCAACTACCACCTCAACAAGGGCGGGGTCCGGTACGCCACGGTGGATGTGCTGCGCACCTTCACCGTGATGGGCCAGGTGCGCGATGGCGATGGCAACGGCGTACGCGGCGTGCAGGTGATCAACCATGCCGGGCGCAGCGTCAGCCAGGAAGACGGCTTCTTCACCCTCGAACTCAGTGCACGTGCGCCAGTGGTGGAGCTGCGTTACCCGAATCTGGTCAGCTGCGTGCTGACCATGGAAGAAGCGCAGCATCCCCGCGAGGGCGATGTCCTGATGGTGGGCAGCATTGGTTGCCCGCGCCCGCTGGCGGGCCCGTGAACCCATTTCCGAGGAGATCCCGTGACCGCTGATGAACGTTCCATCGCCGATGCCGGCGCGTGCTGGCCCATTGCGTGGATGCTGGGGCTGTTGATGGGGCTGCTTGTGCCCGCAGAGGCAGCCGAGTTGAACATCACCGCCGAATTCCGTCCCTCCGCACTGGATCCCACCCATAACCGGTTCGTCAATACGACGCCCCAGTCCGGCTACTGTGCGCAGCATGCGAACTTCTGCAGGGCAGGCGATTTCACCATCAATACCGGGGTGAACGTAGCGCAGCGCCGATTGTTCGGCGGCGGCGATGATCCGCGCGAAAAATGGTATCTGGCCGTCGATGGGAACTGGCGGGACGTGGTTGTCCGCAACGCGAACCATCATGAGCTGAACGCGCGAATCCGCGTGTTCCTGGTTGGCATGCAGTGGGGGTTGCCATCTGACGGTACGGCGCCCGGTGCCAACGGCGCCGCAACCGGCGGCTGTAGGGGTCGACTCGGTGTGGGCTCAGGGCGCTTTTATCGCTATGCCTGGGACGTCGCAGACGCAAATGTCGTCTGCGTCCGCTCACCGAGAGCGGCCACCGACCGGGTGGCGTCCTACTTGAATTTCTCCATCGGTTACCACCTTGAAACACCCAACCCGCTGCAGGCCCAGGACGGCCAGTACACCGGCAGCGTCACCTACACCGTGGGCAATGGGCAGCAGATTGATCTGGGCCAGGGCGACTACTCGGATTCGGAGCTGACGTTGCAGTTGCTGCTGAACGTAGCCCACGACTTCAAGGTAGCGTTTCCCGCCGAATCGCCGCGCGTACAGCTGGCGCCGGAGGGCGGCTGGTCGCGCTGGGTCGACCACGGGCTGCCGCCCGCGCGCCTGCGCCAGGCGCTGCCATTCCAGCTGACGACGTCAATGGACTTCAGCATGAAGCTGCGCTGCGAACATGCGGCGGGTAGCCGCTGTGGCATCCGCAACCACGCCGATGACGTGGTGGTGCCGGTGGATGTCGACGTGACGCTGCCCGGCATGACCAACCTGCGTGATGGCCGGCCGGCGCAGTACACCGCGCTGTCGCCGGACGACGGGCAGGCACCACGCTTCACCCCGGACGGCTACCTGATGCAGCGGCGCTCGACGCTTCGTTTTACCGCCGAGGGTGATGCGGTGACCGAGATGCTGCGGACGCCCGGCTCACACTGGTCCGGCGACATCACCGTGGTCTTTGACGCCAATCCCTGAGCACACCAGACGACGGTCGCTGACGAAGCCCGGTGCGTGCGTCAGAGCGTCGTCGCGGTGCCCATGCGCGTGCTCACGGCCGGCATATCATCAGGCAAGCGCAACAACGCGCGATCAAACGGCGCACATGGTCTTGCGGTATCGCTGCGGCGCGTTCAAAGCGCTGGACCTATCGGCAACGCCGTGTCGTGCTACCCGCACCCCGGCGCCGATTGCACGCAACCCATACCGCAGCGTAACGACGACGCGTGCTGTCGCGTTTGCCCTTTGAACCGCATCCCACCTTGCCTTGATGCTGTGGTCCACCTTACTTCGGCTGCCCACATGCGCACGTCTGGATGCTCCCACAATCCCGCCATTGACGGCATGCGCGCGCTCGCCGTGCTGGCCGTCATCGTCTTCCATGTCGATGCCCCGCTGCTGCCGGGCGGCTTCACCGGTGTGGATCTGTTCTTCGTCATTTCAGGCTTCGTGATCAGCCAGTCCCTGGCGGCACGGGGCGACACGCCACCGGGTACGTTGCTGCTCGATTTCTATCGTCGCCGCGTGCTGCGCCTGTTGCCCGCGCTGCTGCTGATGCTGGTGGTCACGTTCGTGCTGTCGGCGTTGCTGATTCCGCGGGCATGGCGCAATGAACAGTTCGACCAGACCGGCATGGCCGCGCTGCTTGGCCTGAGCAATATCGTGCTGGCGTGGCAACAGGACAGCTACTTCTCGCCCGGTGCGGACCTCAACCCGTTCCTGCATACCTGGACGTTGGGCGTGGAGGAACAGTTCTACCTGTTCTTTCCTGTGCTGTTCATCGCCTGGTTGCGCGGGCGCCAGCGCTTCCCTTCGTTGCGCTGGCTGCTTCCGGTCGTGTCGCTGGTGTCTCTGGTGCTGGCGGCATGGCAAAGCCGCGTTGCGCCCACCACTGCCTTCTATCTGCTGCCGGCGCGCTTCTGGGAACTGGCCGCTGGCGCGCTGCTGTATCAATGGATGACGGCCCGTGGCGGTGCGCCGCGCGGACGTTGGCTGGCATGGCCAGGGGGGGCGCTGTTGGGCGCAGGCGTGGTGCTGGCACCGTCGCTGCCGCTGCCCTTCCCGGGGGTGGCCCTCACGGTGATCGGCGCGCTGCTGCTGCTTGCCGCGGTGTCTGCCGAGGGTGCCGCCACGACCGGGTACGCGCGGTTGCTGTCATGGGGGCCGCTGACCTACCTGGGCCGCATCTCGTACTCGCTCTACCTCTGGCATTGGCCCCTGCTGGTCCTGCTGCGTTGGACCTACGGCCTTCAAGGGGCAGCGCTGTGGCTGTACCCGATCCTGCTTCTGCTGGTGGCCTCGGCGTCCTACCGCTGGGTGGAAGAGCCGCTGCGCCGCGCCCCCGCGCTGGCTGCAAAGGCCCCCGCCAGGGTGCTCGCGATGGCGGTGCCGGTGGTGGCCGGCGCCGCGTTGCTGGCCTGGAGCATGGTGAACTTCCACGAGCAGATATCGCTCAGCAGCACCCGCGACGGCTACGCGTGGCAGGCACGCAAGTACCCGGCATGGCGGCCGCTTGACCCGGTGAACGCGCCCGGGCTGGCCGGCCGCCGCCTGTTCGTCGCCGGTGACTCGCATGCCGCCGCGTATCGCACCCTGACGTCGATGGTGGCGCGGCAGACCGGCATGGAGGTGCGCCAGGACGATCAGGGTGGGTGCGGCATCGTCAATCTGCTGCGCGCGGCCCCGGCCGACTGCCGGTCCTTCGCCGAGCGGGCGCTGTCCCGCATCGAGGCGCAGGCGCGACCGGGCGACATCGTGCTGCTGGCATCGCTGCGCATGCCCGAGCTGCGTGGCCGCGACTGGGGCAATGGCGATGCGGTGGTGTTCCAGCAGATGCTGGCAGAGCGCACGCCGTCCGATGCCGCCGCTGCGCGCGCCGAGGCGGAGCGGGTGCTGGACCGGCTGCAGCGGCTGGGCGTGCACGTGGTGGTGGATGCGCCGTTGCCGCTGTTCAAGGCGGGGGCGTATCGCTGCACGGACAGATTCAACCGGATGAATCCAGCCTGCGCCGGCGGGCTGGACATGGCGCGCGCCGACCTGGAGCTGCTGCGTGCACCGCAGCTGGAACTGCTGGCCGCGCTGAGCGACCGCTATCCGTCGTTGCACGTCTGGGATCCGCTACCGCTGTTGTGTGGTGCGCAGACGTGTTCGGCCATGGACGGTGACCAGCCGCTGTTCTTCGACAACGATCACCTGAGCGGTCACGGCAACCGCGTACTGCTGCCGGATTTCCGCACCACGCTGATCGACATCACCCAGCGCGCACGCCCGGTAGAGCCGGGCTCTGCCCGGCTGCCGTAGAGCGGGGCGCTCTCCGGCTGCCATCCGCACCCGTTCCATGAACCCGCATCACGCCGGCGGCAGCACCCCGGGTTGAGGATGCGGTAAGGATCAACGCGCCAGTATGCGCGGCACTCTCGGCGCATTGGCCTGCCAAACAGGCTGCTTCACGAATATTAATGTCACATGTGCGTCGCCACGTCGCATCTGACATTGCAACTAATTGAATGGTGGGTGTGTAACGCGACATCCACCATGCCGGTCTCGACAAACAGAGACCCCACATGCGAACCCATCCGATTCATTACTCAGCGCTGGCCATGGCCCTCGCCGTCGCACTCGCTGCAGGCATTCCCGGGCAGGCACACGGGCAGCAGGTCATCGCCGACGGCGATGAGCAGACCCCGGCCGCTGGCGATTACAGCGCCACGGGCGTGGGCAACCACGCCTTCCATGCGCTCAGCGGCGGCCGCATCGTGCCGTTGGGCGCGGTCAACGTGAGTGCTGAAGGCGATGGCGCATCGGCCGCCCGTGCCGAAGGTGCTGGCAGCCGTATCGAACTGAGTGGATCGACCTTGATCACCACCGGCTTCGGTGCCACCACGGCACTGGCGACGACGGGCGGTGCGCTGCAGTTGACCGCCACCGATGTGATCAACAAGGGCACCGGCATGGGCGTTGTGGCGCATACCGGCAGCCAGGCCACGCTGCAGGATGTGAACATCCGCATGGAAGGTGTGTCATCGGTCGGCCTCTCCGGCGGCGGTGACATCACGATGACCGGTGGCTCGATCTTGGCGATGGGCCTGGGCAGCCGGGCGGTGTCGGGCACCGGGGCGTACATGACCCTGACCGGCGTTGCGATTGAAGGTGAGTCGGGCATCTGGCTCGCCGACAACAACCAGCTCGACCTTGCGGGAAGCAGCGTGAAGGCCAACGGCATCGGGCTGGACATCAATGGCCGCGGCAATGCAGTTACTGTGGCGGACTCCAGCTTCCATAGCACCGGCAGCGGGACGGGAACTGTCAAGATGTTCTCCGATTCAACCTTGGCAATGGCACGCAGTACCGTCATCAGCGAGGGTGATCGCGCTGTCGGCATCGATGTGCGAGCCGGCACGGCGGATCTGGACAGCGTGAATGTGACCACATCGGGCGAGAGCAGCCATGGGTTGTATGCCGACTTCACTACCTTCGGCACCAATCCGACCATCAACGCACGCGCTGCCCAGGTCCATACCTCTGGTGCCGGTGCGATTGGCGCGGTGGCGCGCCAGGGCGGCAGCATCCACCTGCAGGACAGTGTCATCCTCACTGAAGGACGGCAGGCGCATGGCGTACTGACCGGCGGCGGCGGTGGAATGACGTTGATCAACACTCACGTCCGCACCGAAGGCGAGGGGGCGTGGGCCGCGGTGATCAACGACAACGGCAGCCTGGGCATCGACGGTGGTTCGCTGGCAAGCGCGCAGCATGGCGGCGTGTGGGTGCGCAGCAGCCGTGATGCGGGGTTGACCCTGGCCAACGGCGCGTACGTGTCGGGTGGCAATGGTACTGCCATCGCGCTGGACGCGGCGGTGGCCGGGCGCTTCGACGTGGTGGTCCAAGGTGGCTCGCAGATGGTCGGCGACATCGTCATCACCCCCGAGGACGAGGACGCCGGCCTGGTGCCACAGTCCGATGTGCATGTGCGCCTGGCTGACGGGTCGCTATGGCAGGGTTCGTCGGATCTGGTGCAGACGATGGCGATCGAAAGCGGCAGCCAGTGGACGCTGACCAGCGACGCCACGGTGGGTGACCTGCAGGTGCTCAACAGTGGCGTGGCGTTGTCCGATGGTAGTGGCCGATTCAACACGCTCACCGTGGACGGCGATCTGCACAGCGAAGGTGCGACATTCCTGTTCCAGGGCGCATTGGGCGGTGACGACAGCGTCTTTGATCGCCTGCATGTGCGTGGCGATACCTCGGGTGATGCCAGTATTGCGGTGAGGAACATCGGGGGTGCCGGCGCTCAGACGACCGACGGCATCCAGCTCATCGAGGTGGATGGCGCATCGCAGGCGACCTATGCGCTGGCCGGACGCGCGGTGGGCGGTTCCCATGAGTACTTCCTGTTCCAGGGCGGTCTTGCCGATCCTTCCGACGGCAACTGGTACCTGCGCTCGCAATGGTTCGATGTATGTGCGGATGATCCGAACGCGCCGGGCTGTGTGGTCGATCCGGGTCCGGGTCCGGGTCCTGACCCGGGTGAGGGCGGTGAAGAAGGTGAGGGCGGCGGCGGCGACCCGGTCATCCCGCCGCCGGTGCTGCGTCCGGAGGCCGGTGCCTACCTGGCCAATCAGTCGGCCGCCATCAACATGTTTGCCCATCGCTTGAACGATCGTATTGGCGCGGTGTCGCTACAGGACGGTCCCACTGCATGGGCGCGCGTGGGCCGCCAACAGGCGGATTTCAGCGCGGTCGGCGGTCAGCTGTCGGTGGATGGCAATACGTCGGTACTGCAGATTGGCAGCGACCTGCTGCGTCGGGGTAATGCCGCCTTTGGCGTGATGTTGGGCAGCGGCCGCACCGACAGCACCGTAGTGTCCGAGCTGACCGGCTACAACGCCAAGGGTCGCGTGCGCGGTAACGCGGTAGGGGTGTACGGCACCTGGATGCAGGATGCCGATGGCACGCAGGGTGCCTACATCGATGCGAACCTGCAGTACGGCCGTTTCGACAACCGGGTGCAGGGCATTGGCCTGGAGCCGGAGCACTATGATTCGCGCGTGGCCAGTGCATCGCTGGAGACCGGCTACACCTTCAATGTGTGGCAGGGCGCTGCCAGTGCGCTGTATGTGCAGCCTCAGCTGCAGCTGTCCCATGTCAACTATCGTGGTGATCGACACGTGGAAACGAACGGCACGGTGATCGACCACGCCGATGTCGGTGGTCTGAGCGGGCGCCTTGGCGCGCGTGTGTTCGGCCATGGCACCGCAGCCGGCAACATCGTGCAGCCTTACCTGGGCGTCAACTGGCTGCGTGGCAGCGGCACCAGCACGCTGCAGTTCAACGGTGACACGCTGGGTGCGGATGTACCGCGCAACCGCTATGAGGTACAGGCAGGCGCGGAGCTGAAGCTGGGCCAGCGCTGGGGCGCATGGGGTGGGATGACCGTGCAGCGCGGCGACCATGGCTATCGCAACGTGGGTGGCCAGGTGGGTCTGCGCATGGCCTGGTAAGAAGTGCTGGTGGGGTCGGATCCGCTGGGATCCGACCCCTGCAGAACGCTGATCGATTCTGCGAACGACACACCGTTGTAGAGCCCGCGCTCTATGCCGGCGGCAGCACCTTGCCCGGGTTGAGGATGCCGTCCGGATCCAGCGCGTGCTTGATCGCCCGCATCGCCGCCAGCGTGGCCGGGGAGAAGGCCTGCGCCATGAAATCGCGCTTGGCCAGCCCGATGCCGTGCTCGCCGGACAACGTGCCGCCGAGTGCCAAGGTCAGTTCAAAGATCTTCGGCAGCGCGGCATGCGCGCGTGCGTTTTCGTCGGCGTCGTCGGGGTGGTACAGGATGTTGACGTGCAGGTTGCCGTTGCCCGCATGGCCGAAGGTGACGATGGTCAGCGTGTACTCGCGCGCCAGCGCCTGCACGCCGGCCACCAGGTCGGGGATGCGCGACACCGGCACCACCACGTCTTCGTTGATCTTGCCCGGGGCGATGCTGCGCAGCGCGGGCGACAGCGCTTTGCGCGCGGCCCACAGTTTCTCGCGTGCGACCCCTTCCATGGCCACGTCCAGCGCCAGCAGGCCGTCGCCCTCGGCGGCGGTGGCCAGTGCCTGCAGCAGGTAGGGCAGGGTGTCGTGGTCGCCGTCAGCTTCCACCAGCAGCATTGCGCCGGCCTCGGGCACGTCGGCGCCATTGCGACGCAGCAGCTCCAGGCTGCGCGCGTCCATGAATTCCAGCCGCGTGGGCACCACCGGTTGTGCCATCAGGCGCGACACGGCTGCGGCGGCGGCATCGGCATCGCGGTACAGCACGCGCAGCCCGGCCTGGGCGACTGGCAGCGGGGTGAGCTTGAGCGTGGCTTCCACGATCAGCGCCAGCGTGCCTTCGCTGCCCACCAGCAGGTGGGTGAGGTCGTAGCCGGTGGCGTCTTTGGTGTAAGCGCCGCCGCAGTGGATGAGGTCGCCTGCGCCGGTGACCGCCACCAGGCCGAGCACGTTGTCACGGCTGGTGCCGTACTTCACCGCGCGCGGGCCACCGGCATTGCACGCCAGGTTGCCGCCGATGCTGCAGATGTCGGCGCTGGACGGGTCCGGTGCCCAGAACAGGCCGTGCGGCATCAGCGCCTGCTGCAGGTCGCCGTTGAGCACGCCCGGTTCGACCACCGCGCAGCGGTTGCCGGGCTGGATGCCGAGGATGCGCGCCATGCGCGCGAACGACAGCACGATGCTGCCGTTGACCGGTACCGCCGCGCCGGTGGTGCCGGTGCCCGCGCCGCGCGCCACCAGGGCCACGTGGTGCGTGCGGCAGGCGCGGACCAGCGCCACCACCTGCTCGCGGTCACGCGGAAACGCCACGCCGAGCGGCAACTGGCTGCGCCAGGAGTTGTCCTGCGCATGGGCGGCCAGCGCCGCATCATCGGTGCGCCACCCATCGTCGCCCAGCAGCGCATGCACGGTGGACAGGAAGGCGGCAGGCAGGGCGGGGGGGGGCGACATCAGGCGTTCCGGGAATTCACAGGGGCGCGTTGGATCAGCCTCCAGCCGATCACGGCGGCGGCCAGCGGCAACCACACCCAACGCAGTTCAGACACAACGGTGGCCAGCCCGCGCGCGCTGAAGAACTGCCCGGCGAATGGCGACACACGGATCGGGCGCCACGGCGCGAACAACCGCTCGCCACTCCATGGCCACCACAGGGCAACCCCGAGACCGCCGGAGGTGAACGCGTCCAGCAGCGGGTGCGACAGGGCACTGATGCCAACGAATGCGGCGGCCTGCACTGCACTGGCGCGCAGGCGCGTATGCAGCAGGGCAGCGAGCACGGCCAGCACCGCGGCAAACACGATCGAATGACTGGCCCCGCGGTGGCCGAAGCTGTCGGCATAGGGAATGTGCAGCGCGAAGGCCAGCACATCCGCGTCGGGCAGCATCGCCGCGACCACGCCAGCGGCCAGCAACGGGGTGGCGATGCGGCCGCGATCCGCGGCGCACCACAGCGCCAGCGGAATGGCGGCGTGGGTGAAGATGGAGGGCATCAGCAGTCGTCCAGCCGGAACGCGTCGCGCAGCCAGTTCAGCTGCGGGGGCTCGCCACTGGCTTCAACCACGTCGAAGCGGCAGGGCTGCTCGGCCAGCCAGGGATGGGACTGCAGAAACAGCTGCGCGGCGATCACCAGCTTGCGTCGCTTGCGCAGGTCCACCGAAGCCGCGCCGCCGCCGAAGCGGGCAGTGGCGCGGTAGCGCACTTCCACGAACACGACGACATCGCCGTCGCGCATGATCAGGTCGATCTCGCCCCGGCGATACCGCGCGTTGGTGGTGACCGGACGCAGCCCGGCCTCACGAAGATGGTGCTGTGCGGCGGCTTCCACCGCCGCACCGCGTACCGCGCGCCCGGTGGGCACGTGGCTCAGTTGCTGCTGGCGATCGGCATCGGCCGGCCACCGCTGAAGGTCGACCATGCCGGCACCCGCAGTACGTTGCCGTTGCTGTCCAGGAACAGGGTGCCGGTGGCGCCGGCCAGGCCGCCTTCCGTCGCGACCTTGTCCAGGTAGGCGCTGATCTTCCAGGCATCGAAACCGAACGCGAACAGGCGACCGGAGGCACCACGCGCCGAGGGCAGGATCTGCCCGGCCGTGGAGGCGGCCGGCAGGCCGGGCACGCCACGCACGTTCCAGGCTTCGTTCGGATAGACGATGCCGTCCAGCGCCATGTCTTCTTCCGGCTTGCCGGCACCGACGGTCAGCTGCGAGGTGCCGACGCGGCTGGCGCCACCGGCACCGGCCAGCGCCAGCTGCGGGGTCAGTGCACGCGCCTGCGGCGCCTTCACTGCCAGCAACACACCGTCGATGGCGCCCGCCGCACGCACCTGCGCGCCAATGTCGCCGACCGTGTCGCTGACGCCGATGGTGGCCACCACCTGACCACCGCGCTGCGCGAAGCGCTCACGGAAGGCGGCGGCGGCACGGCGGCCGTTGTCATCATTGCTGTGGATCACCAGCACCTTGCTGCGCTCACGTCCGCGCAGGTACTCGGCGGCGATGATGCCGTCGTCTTCCGGGGCCAGCGAGAAACCGGCGCTGCCCGCCGGCGGGGTGTCCTTGCCGCGGTTCAGGGCCAACACCGGCACCGGCAGTTCGCGGCGGCCGAACACGGCATCCACTTCATCGCGGCCGAGCGGGCCGACGATGAAATCGGCACCGGCGGTCACCGCCTTGTCGTAGGCGGCCACGGCACCGGCGGCGGTACCGGCGGTGTCGATGAACTGGATGTCCGGACGGCGGCGGGTTTCACCGTAGTAACCGCTGAGCAGGCCATCGCGGACCGGCTGCGCGGCGGTGGCCAGGCGGCCACTGAGCGGCAGCAGCACGGCCATCTTCACGGGCGGACGATAGCCATCGCTCATCGCCGGCGGGCGCTTGCTGGTATCGAACTGCGAGGCGCCTTCGCGATCGAACGGACGCGGCAGCGGCAGGCCCCGGGCGATCAGCGCACGGCCGGCGAAGTTGTACAGCGGCTCGTTGGCCGGCAGTGCCGCCGCGCGGGCGCGCAGGGTGGCATCGTCCAGCGTGCCGAGCAGGCCGGCGATGGCCTGCTGGTTGTCGCTGCGCGCCTTGCCGGAGAGCGCGGCGTGTGCACGGGCGCGCTCCAGCGCGGCGCCGAGGTTGTCGCCGGTGGCCTGCAGTGCGTTGGCGCGCGCCAACTGCCAGCGGGTACGCAGCGAGGGGATGACCGCGTCGGCCGATTCTTTCAGTGCGGCCAGCGCCTGTGCCGGCTGCTTGTCGGCCAGCGCGAGTTCGGCCGTGGTCAGCTGGTAGCGCTGGAGGCTGGCGCCGCTGAGCTGGCGCGCAGTGACCTGGGCCAGCAGCGTGCGGGCGCGGGTGGCATCGCCGGCTTCGTGCCAGGCAAAGGCGGCATCGGCCAGGGCGGCGCTGCGGGCACTGCCGCGCAGGGTGTTGGCCAGGGCTTCCAGCTGGACCGCCGCATCGCGCGGCTTGCCCTGCTCGATCAGCGCCAGGGCCTGGCTCTGGGCCGGCGAATCCGGCGCACTGGTGAAGCTGGTCGTGGCGCAGCCGGCAAGCAGCATCAGCGACAACGAAAGGGCGGAGATCCGTACGACGGGCTTGTTCATGATCAGGTCCATTCGATGGGGGCAGCGGCCGTGGCCGGGGAACGGTACGATTCTACCCTTGACCACGGAAGAGCCGCTGATGAGTGCTGTCCCCACGCTGTATGTCGTTGCCACCCCGATCGGCAACCTCGCCGATCTGACCCCGCGCGCGCAGGACGTGCTGCGTTCGGTGGCCGCGATCTGCGCCGAGGACACCCGCCGCAGCGGCCAGCTGCTGGCCCACTTCGGCATCCAGCAGCCGTTGGTGGCGCTGCATGACCACAATGAAGAAGCGTTGTCGCAGCGGATCGTGGCGCGCCTGTTGGCCGGGGAGTCGCTGGCACTGGTCAGTGATGCCGGTACCCCGCTGGTCAGCGACCCGGGCTACCGGCTGGTGCGCGCCGCGCGGGAAGCCGGGATCAAGGTCAGCCCGATTCCCGGTGCCTGTGCGGCGATCGCGGCGCTCAGCGTGGCCGGCCTGCCCAGCGATCGCTTCACCTTCGAGGGCTTCCTGCCGGCCAAGGCCTCCGGCCGCCGCGAGCGGCTCCATGCGCTGGCCGGTGAAACCCGCACGCTGGTGTTCTACGAATCCTCGCACCGGATCACTGAATCGCTGGCGGACATGGTCGCCGCGTTCGGGCCCGAGCGGCCCGCGGTGCTGGCGCGTGAGCTGACCAAGCTGTTTGAGACCGTGCTGGATGGTGATCTGGCCTCGCTGCTGCAGCAGGTGGAAGCCGACGACAACCAGCGCAAGGGCGAATTCGTGGTGATGGTGCAGGGCGCGGCCGACGATGAGGAGGCTCAGTTGGCCGCCGGCCGCCGCATGTACGCCAAGCTCAGCGAACACCTCCCGCCGTCCACCGCAGCCAAGCTCGCCGCCGAACTCACCGGTGCCCCCAGAAAAGCCCTGTACGGCGGTTGATCGGCCGGTCGCGCCACCCCACGGGTGGCTGCACGCGGTGCCAAAGAAGGTAGAGCCACCCCACGGGTGGCTGCACGCGGTGCCAAAGAAGGTAGAGCCACCCCATGGGTGGCTGCACGCGGTGCCAGAGAAGGTAGAGCCACCCCATGGGTGGCTGCACGCGGTGCCAAAGAAGGTAGAGCCACCCCATGGGTGGCTGCACGCGGTGCCAGAGAAGGTAGAGCCACCCCATGGGTGGCTGCACGCGGTGCCAGAGAAGGTAGAGCCACCCCATGGGTGGCTGCACGCGGTGCCAGAACGTGAGGCAGCCACCCATGGGGTGGCTCTACCGCGCGTGCAGATTGAATGCCACCCCACGCCAACCGTCTGGAGGCGCAGCCCCCTTTAGTAAAGGGGGCGCGGCGAAAGGAATCGCAGGAGCGATTCCTAACGTTGAATCGCAACGGCCCGGAGGGCGCCCGCCAGGACGGCGGGCGTACAGCCGCGGGGAATTGGGCGCTGGTGGCCCGGGGCCCAAGGTGTGCGCTGCAAACCTTGGGGCTTTTTTCGTCATGACGAAAAAAGCGGCGGAGCCGGCCGATAAGCCGGGTTTTGTCGTGGACAGTCATTCCTCTAGGCGCTACGTCACCGCAGCGCTCAAGCAACCTACCCGGACCCGACGCGGGCCACGCCATTAGGTCCCTATTTGGTCTTGCTCCAGGTGGGGTTTGCCGTGCCGGTCTGTTGCCAGACTCGCGGTGCGCTCTTACCGCACCATTTCACCCTTACCGGCTTCCCGAAGGAAACGTAGGCGGTATCTTTCTGTTGCACTTTCCGTCGGCTTGCGCCGCCCAGGCGTTACCTGGCACCTTGCCCTATGGAGCCCGGACTTTCCTCGGCATCCGCAAGGGATGACGCGACTGTCTGGCCGACTCCGCCGCGCGCATTGTCCCACATCCCGGCATGCGGAGGGCGGGCGATCACCCCGGTGTTCGATACTGCCCGGCCGAGATGAACTGCGCGAAGCGTTCGCACCACACCACCACGGTGGTGAATTCCTCGACATCCACGCCCGGTGGCACATCGACCAGGAATCGGTTGAAGGTCTTCACCTCGCCGATCCGCACGGCATCGGTCTTGATCCGTTCAAAGCCGGCCTTGGTATCGACGAACTCGCGGGTCAGATACACCTTGTAGTCGGGCCCCGGGGCGATCTTGCCGGTGAACGCGACCTGGGTGGCGCTCACGCTCAGTGCGCCGTCGGCCCAGTGCAGCGCGTCGCTGCCTTTCTGGTCGCGGTGGAAGGTGGCGTGGTAGCGGGCCTGTCCCATCGCGTCCTGTACCTGTTGCACCGGCGGATCGTCGGGGGCGGTCAGGATCGGCAGGAAGTACACGCCCAGGCCGAAGCCCACGCCAAGGACCAGCAGATGGCTGGCCAATAGAAAGAGGATGCGTCGCATGCAGGTCTCGGGTCCGAAGAGGGCGCGGCGAAGGTGCCGTCCGCCTCATCCTCGTCGCGGGGTGTCCGGGGTCAAGCCACGGCCGATGCCGGCGCCGGCCGTGGCCGGCGCCCGCCCGGGTCCAGCCCGGCGTCATGGCCTGAAATCCGTTGCGGCGCAACGCGTTAAACTTCGGTGAACACCTTCAATCGCGGCTGAAGTGCCCCGTCGCACACCGGCGAAAACGGGCTCGTCGCGTCATATCCCCGCAGCCGGCGCCGTAACCGCCAGCCGCGTCTCGCCGATGCAGCTGCCGTCCGGCCCGAACCGGCGCTCGTGGATGAAACCCTGGCCGTCGGCATCCAGCGCGATCAGCGTGCTGGCGCGGGTGCCGTACTCCGGGCTGCGGATGAACGCTGCGCTCAGCCAGCGCTCGCGTTCGAGGCCGATGCCGGTGTCGGGCAGGGCGCTGTCGTCGGCCCGGGTTTCATCGGCCAGCGCCGCCCACAGCGGGCCCAGGTCGTCGCTGCCGCTGGTGATCCAGCCCTGCAGGGCGGCGTTCAAGCGCTCCGTCTTGGGCCACGGGGCATCCAGCGGCCCGTTGGACATGCCATGTACGCCGGGCGCCAACGCCTGCCGGCCCGCCGGGTGGTTGCCCAGGAACTGGCAGCTGTCGCGATCGGCCAGCAGCAGGTTGAACGGGGCGAAGTCGGCGGCGCGGGCGGTCAGCCCATCGGCGAAGCGGGCGGCCGGGGCGGTGTCACGCAGGTAGTCGACTACCAGGGCCCCGCGTGAGGGGCCGGTCTGCCGGGCCAGCGGGTCGCGCACGTTGGTCACCACCGCCATCCGTCCGTCCGCACCGATCCCGGCCCAGGTCCCGCCCGAGCGCAGGTCGCGGCCTGCGGCCACCCCGTCATCCGGAGGGGGCCACCGGGCCAGGGCGGCGGTCGGCCGCGCGTGGAACTCATCGCGGTTACCGGCCATCACCAACTGCCAGCGGGGGTGGGTTTTCCAGGCAAGGGCGAGCAGACACATGCCTCACATTGTGCCGGTTCTGCGCAGGGCGGAGGCGATGGCGGCCGGGTCAGGACTGAATACGGGGCGATGTTTCACGCGGCCTCCACAGGCCTGAACTTCGGCGAAATCTCAAAAAATGAGACGAAACAGCAACTTGTGGATAAGCCTTGAACAAGTCTCTAAACATTGCTGCAAGCCCTTGATGTTCAAAGTGATTTCCCCTTCGCAAAGTTGTTGACAACCCAATCGGCACTGCTAAGGTGGGCATCAGAGGGGAAACCGGGTTTTTTGTGGTTTTTCGTGGTTCAATGTTTCACCAGGCGAAGGAAAGGTGAAAACGTCGTGTTTCAAGGCGAGACGGCCATCACTGTTGACGACAAAGGGCGCATGGCGGTTCCGACCGCGCATCGCGACCTTGTCGCGCGTGTGAGCAACAGCCGTCTGGTCCTGACCTACAACCCGTTCGAGTCCGGCTGTCTGTGGCTGTACGCCGAACAGGAATGGGAACGCGTCCGTGATGACGTCATGTCCAAGCCCAACACACAGCGCGTCGTGCGCCTCCTGCAACAGAAGCTGGTCGGTTCGGCCGCGCATCTGGAGCTGGACGGCAACGGCCGCATCAGTATTCCCGCCAGCCACCGTGGTGCCGTTGGCATTGAAAAGAAGGCGGTGCTGCTCGGTATGGGCGACAAATTCGAATTGTGGAGCGAGCAGGCTCATCGCGCGTTGATCCAGCAGACGTTGTCTGACGAGGATCTCGGCGATGGGTTGCTCGACCTGAAGTTGTGAGCCGGGGTGCCCGGATGCGCGGAGCAGCGCAGGCCGGTCACCTTCCGGTGTCGCAGTCGCCGGCAGGCCATCTGCCGGTCCTGTACACGCAGGTCCTGGATGGCCTGAAGGTGATCGAAAACGGCGTGTATCTCGATGGCACGTTCGGTCGTGGCGGTCACGCCAGGGGCGTGCTCGAGCAACTCGGTCCGGGAGGCCGACTGCTGGTCATGGACAAGGATCCGGAGGCGATTGCGGTAGCCGAGCGTGATTTCGCGCCGGACCCGCGCGTCTCGATCTTCCGTGGCAGCTTTGCTGATCTGCTGCACTGGGATGCCACCGCGCAGGGCCTGGATGGCGTGCTGTTCGACCTGGGCGTGTCCTCGCCCCAGCTGGATGTCGCCGAGCGCGGTTTCAGCTTCGGCAAGGACGGCCCGCTGGACATGCGCATGGACCCGGACAGCGGTGAAAGTGCGGCGCAGTGGCTCAACCGCGTTGAAGAGCGCGAGTTGATGGACGTGCTGTGGACCTACGGCGAAGAACGCCAGGGCCGCCGCATCGCCAAGGCCATCGTCGCCCGCCGCGACAAGCAACCCTTCACCCGCACCGCCGAGCTGGCGGAGGTGATCGCCTCGGTGATGCCGCGTGGCAAGGACAAGATCCACCCGGCCACGCGCAGCTTCCAGGCGATCCGCATCCATATCAATCGCGAACTGGCCGACCTCGAGGCGGGCCTGGACGCGGCGATGGCGCGGCTCAAGCCCGGTGGCCGGCTGGCGGTGATCAGCTTCCATTCGCTGGAAGACCGCATCGTCAAACAGTTCATGAACCGCTACGCCAAGGCACCGCCGAGCAACCGCCGGTTGCCCGAGCTGGCTGCCTTCGTGCCGACGCTGGACCTGCACGGTGGCGCCATCAAGGCCGAAGACGACGAGCTGGCGGTCAATCCGCGCTCGCGCAGTGCCGTGCTGCGCGTCGCCGAAAAGCGTGAGGTGGCCGGATGAGCCGCCTGCTGTTGATCGTGCTGCTGGCCTGCACCGTCGCCTCGGCGATCGGTGTGGTGTTCATGCGCCATCGCCACCGCCAGACCTTCGTGGAGCTGTCCCGGGTCGAGCGTGCGCGCGATGAGATCAACATCGAGTTCGGTCGCCTGCAGCTTGAGCAGGCCACCCTGGCCGAGGCGACCCGGGTCGACCGCGTCGCCCGCGAGCGCCTGGGCATGAAGTTCCCCGAAGCGGCCGATGTCGTGGTGATCCGGCCATGAACAAGTCCGGCCGCAACCGTGCGCGCAACAGCTTCAACCTCCGCCAGCGCCTGAAGTGGGTGGGGCTGGCGCTGGGCCTGTGCTCGGTCTCGCTGGTCGGCCGCGCCGCCTACGTGCAGATCATCAACAGCGAGTTCTACCAGCGCCAGGGCGAAGCTCGTTACCTGCGCGAACTGCCGATCAACACCTCGCGCGGCATGATCACCGACCGCAATGGCGAGCCGGTCGCGGTGTCCACCCCGGTCGCCTCGATCTGGGTCAACCCGCAGGAACTGCTGCGCTCGCCCGACCGTATCCCCGAGCTGGCGACCGCGCTGGGCATGCCGCTGGATGAGCTGAGCTCCAAGCTTTCGCAGAAGGCCGATAAAGAATTCATGTATCTGCGCCGCCGGATCAATCCGGACGACGCGGAAAAAGTGGTCGCGATGAAGATCCCGGGCGTGGCCTCGCAGCGCGAGTTCCGCCGCTTCTACCCGCAGGGTGAGGCGATGGCGCACGTGCTCGGCTTCACCAACATCGACGACCGCGGCCAGGAAGGGCTGGAGCTGGCCTTCGACGAATGGCTGCGCGGCAAGGCCGGCGCCAAGCGTGTGATCCGCAACCGCAAGGGCGACACGGTGGAGAGCGATCTGCTGCGTGCCGCCGAGCCGGGCAAGGACCTCACTCTCAGCATCGACCGCCGCATCCAGTTCCTGGCCTTCAAGGAGCTGCGCAACGCGCTGATCGAAAACAAGGCCGCGGGCGGCTCGATGGTGATCATGGATGTGGCCACCGGCGAGATCCTGGCCATGGTCAACCTGCCGACCTACAACCCCAATGCCGTGGGTGGCGCTGCGCCGGACACCCGCCGCAACCGCGCGGTGACCGATCTGGTCGAGCCGGGTTCGACCATGAAGCCGCTGACCATCGCCTCGGCGCTGCAGTCCGGCGTGGTCACCAAAGACACCACGGTGGACACCAACCCGGGCTACATGGCGCTGGGCCGCTACACGATCAAGGACGTGCCGCGGAACAATGGCGTGCTCAACGTCACCGGCGTGATCACCCGCAGCTCGAACATCGGCGCGGCCAAGATCGCCGCCAAGATGCCGGACCAGGTCTTCTACGACCACATTCACAGCTTCGGTTATGGCGTCGCCCCGCACAGCGGCTTCCCGGGCGAATCGGCCGGCGTGCTGCCGCGCCCGGCGCGCTGGAGTGGTCCGTCCAAGACCACCATGTCCTATGGCTACGGCCTGAATGTCAGCCCGCTGCAGATCGCGACCGCCTACTCGGCGCTGGGCAACGGCGGCAAGCTGATCGCGCCGACCTTCGTCAAGGGCCAGCGCAACGAAGGCAAGCAGATCATCGACGAGAAGATCGCCAAGGAAGTCGTGGCGATGATGGAAACCGTGGTCACCCAGGGCGGCGCCAAGCAGGCGGCGGTGCTGGGTTACCACGTGGCCGGCAAGACCGGCACCGCCCGCAAGGCCGGCCCCGGCGGTTACGAGCGTGGCCATTACAACGCGCTGTTCGCCGGCGTGGTGCCCGCCACCAACCCGCGCTTTGCCACGGTGATCGTCATCAACGACCCGCAGGGCGGCAAGTATTACGGCGGCCTGGTCTCCGCACCGGTGTTCCACAACGTCATGGAAGGCGCGCTGCGCCTGATGGACGTGCCGCCGGATGACATCGAGTCGTGGCTGGCCGCCCAGCAGTCCGGAAAGATGGGCCACTCGGCCTCGGTGCTGCCGATGCCGCCGCCGGAAACGGTGATCGCGCCCGATGCCGCCGCAGAATTCGATGCCGCGCTGCCCAGCGCGCACGCCACAGTGCCGCCCGCGCAGGGAGGCACGCAATGAGCCAGATGATGTTGCTGTCGCAGTTGCTTCCCGATGTGGTGCTGAGCCACGACCCGACCATCACCGGCCTGGTGCTGGACAGCCGCGCGGTGCGCCCGGGCAATGCCTTCGTGGCGATCGCCGGCTTCGGCGCGCACGGGCTGGGCTTTGTCGATCAGGCCCGCGCCAATGGCGCCGGGGCGATCCTGTTCGACCCGCCGGCCCCGGCCGAGCTGCCGGCCCCGGCCGATGCGATTGCCGTGCCGGGCCTGCGCCACCGCATGGGCGCGATGGCCGATCAGTTCCACGGCCACCCCTCGCGCGCGATGACGATGGTCGGCGTGACCGGCACCAACGGTAAAACGTCCACCGTGCAGTTGCTGGCCCAGGCCTGGCACCTGCTCGGCACCCGCAGCGGCAGTATCGGCACGTTGGGCGTCGGACTGTATGGCGACGTGGTGCCGACCGGCTTCACCACGCCGCTGGTGCTGCAGATGCATGAGGTGCTGGCGCAGCTGCGCGACGGGGGTGCCCAGGCCGTGGCGATGGAAGTCAGCTCGCACGCGCTTGATCAGGGCCGCGTGGATGCCGTGCATTACGACGTGGCGGTGTTCACCAATCTCACCCGCGACCATCTCGACTATCACGGCGACATGGCGCAGTACGGCGCGGCCAAGGCCAGGCTGTTCCACCGCGACGGGCTCAAGGCCGCCGTGGTCAACCTCGATGACAGCTTCGGCAGCGAACTGCTGCGCACTGTCGGTGAGAGCGTCCGCCCGATCGGCGTGAGCTCGCGCGGTGCCGCGCAGGCCACCGTACGCGCTGATTCGCTCACCCTGGACGGTCGCGGCATCGCCTTCGATCTGGTCGTGGACGGTCAGCGCCATCCGGTGCAGTCGCCGCTGCTCGGCCGCTTCAACGTGGACAACCTGCTGGCCGTGGCCGGTGCGCTGCATGCGCTGGATCACGCCCCGGCCGCGATCGCCGCGCTGCTCTCGCAGCTGCAGCCGATCGCCGGGCGCATGAACCGCCTGGGCGGCGAGGGTGGCCTGCCCACCGTCGTGGTCGATTACGCGCACACCCCGGATGCGCTGGAACAGGCACTCACCAGCGTGCAGGGCCATCTGGCCGGGCGCCTGATCTGCGTGTTCGGCTGCGGCGGCGAGCGCGATACCGGCAAGCGCCCGCAGATGGCCGCCATCGCGGAGCAACATGCCGACGTGGTGATCGTCACCGACGACAATCCACGCGGCGAAGACGGCGACGTGATCGTGGCCGACATCCTCAAGGGATTTGATGCACCCGCTGCCGTCACTGTGCAGCGCGACCGCGCCGCCGCGATTGCCACCGCGATCGGCCAGGCCGGCGCGGGCGATATCGTGCTGATCGCCGGCAAGGGCCACGAGCCCTATCAGGAGATCCACGGGGTCCAGCACGCCTTCGATGACACCGAGGTGGCCGGCCGTGTGCTGGCCGCGCGCGCGGGGGTGACTACATGAAGCGCACCCCGCTGTCGCTGATCGCCCACTGGGCCGGTGGCGAGATCCATGGCGAAGACACCGCCATCGATGCCATCAGCAATGACACCCGTACGCTCGCGCCCGGCAGCCTGTATGTGGCGCTGCGGGGCGAGCGTTTCGATGGCCATGACTTCGCGGCCGACGCGCTGGCACGCGGTGCCTCGGCGATGCTGGTCGAACGCCTGCTTGATGTCGCCCTGCCGCAGATCGTGGTCGCCGACAGCGAACACGCCCTGGGCCGCATCGCCGCCGGCATGCAGCGTGACCGCGACACCGCGGTCTTCGCCATCACCGGCAGCAACGGCAAGACCAGCGTCAAGAGCCTGCTGCTGGCGATCCTGGAACAGGTGGCACGTGACGATCGCAAGGTGGTCTACGCCAACCCCGGCAACCGCAACAACGAGATCGGCCTGCCGCTGGCAGTGCTCGATGCGCCGGAAGATGCCGACTACGCCGTCTACGAGATGGGCGCCGGCAAGCCGGGCGACATCGCCTACCTCACCGAGATCGTGCGCCCGCACTACGCGCTGGTGAACAACATCGCCCCGGCGCATCTGGAACGCATGGGCAGCCTGCAGGGCGTGGCCACCACCAAGGGCGCGATCTACGCGGCGCTGCCGTCCGATGGCGTGGCCGTGATCAATGCCGATGACGCCTTCGGGATCTGGTTCGAACAGCACATCGTCGGCCAGCCGCCGCGTTGCCGCGTGCTGCGCTACGGCCTGGAGCACACCGCCGATGTCACCGCGCGTGCGATCCGCCCGGCCGCGCAGGGCAGCCAGTTCGTGCTGTCCACGCCCGCGGGCGACGCCGAGATCACGCTGGGCCTGCCGGGCCGGCACAACATCAGCAATGCGCTGGCCGCCGCCTCGCTGGCGCTGGCCGCGGGCATTGCGGTGGCGCAGATCGCTGCCGGCCTGGCCCGCGCCGAGCCGGTGCCGGGCCGCCAGATCGCGCACCAGCTGCCCAGCGGCGCGGTGCTGATCGATGACAGTTACAACGCCAACCCGGGTTCGCTCGCCGCCGCCATCGATGCCCTGGCTGCCTCGAAGGACGAGGGCTGGCTGGTACTGGGCGACATGCGCGAGCTCGGCCCGGACGGCGAGGCGCTGCATGCCCAGGCTGGCCGCCGCGCCCGCGATGTCGGCCTGAAGCGGCTGTACACGCTCGGCCCGCTGAGCGCCGCCGCCTCGACCGCCTTCGGTGAAGGCGGCCAACAGTTCCAGAGTCACCAGGCCCTGGCCGCCGCGCTCGCCACCGAACTGCATGCCGGCGTGCGCTGCCTGGTCAAGGGCTCGCGTGGCAGCGCCATGGACACGATCGTCAAAGCGCTGCTCGCGCAAGGAGAGGAAACCCCCAATGTTGCTTGAACTGGCCCGATGGCTGCAGCAGTTGGAGAGCCTGTTCGGGCTGTTCGGCTACCTGACCCTGCGCGGCATCCTCGCGGCGCTGACCGCCCTGTTCCTGTCGCTGTGGCTCGGCCCGGCGATGATCCGCAAGCTGGCCCAGTTCAAGGGCGGCCAGCCGATCCGTACGGATGGTCCGCAGACCCATTTCGCCAAGGCCGGCACGCCGACCATGGGCGGCTCGCTGATCCTGCTGACGATCACGCTGTCGGTGCTGCTGTGGGCCGACCTGCGCAACCGTTACGTCTGGCTGGTGCTGGCGGTGATGCTGTGCTTTGGCGCGATCGGCTGGTACGACGACTGGATCAAGATCGTCCGCCGCGACCCGAACGGCCTGAAGTCGCGCTGGAAATACCTGCTGCAGTCGATCTTCGGTCTGGCGGCCGGTCTGTTCCTGTTCTACACCGCCGATGTGCCGGCGGCGATGACGTTCTACATCCCGATGTTCAAATCGATCGCGCTGCCGCTGGCCGGCATCAGCTTCGTGGCCATCGCGTATTTCTGGATCGTCGGCTTCTCCAACGCGGTCAACCTGACCGACGGCCTGGACGGGTTGGCGATCATGCCGACGGTGCTGGTCGCCTGCGCCCTGGGCGTGTTCGCCTATGCCTCGGGCAACGTGGTGTTCTCCAGCTACCTGCAGATCCCGCAGATCCCGGGCGCCGGTGAGCTGGTCATCATCTGCGCGGCGATCGCCGGCGCAGGCCTGGGCTTCCTCTGGTTCAACACCTATCCGGCCATGGTCTTCATGGGCGACATCGGCGCGCTGGCGCTGGGTGCGGTGCTGGGCACGATCGCGGTGATCACCCGCCAGGAGCTGGTGCTGGTGGTGATGGGCGGCGTGTTCGTGATCGAGACGCTGTCGGTGATGATCCAGGTCGCCTCGTTCAAGCTGACCGGCAAGCGCGTATTCCGCATGGCACCGATCCACCATCACTTCGAACTGAAGGGCTGGCCCGAGCCGCGCGTGATCGTGCGCTTCTGGATCATCTCGGTCGTGCTGGTGCTGATCGGCCTGGCCACGTTGAAGGTCCGCTGATGAACGACCTGTCGCGCCAGGCAACCCGCCTTGAAGCCATCGGAGGCCACTTCGACAAGTGGCTGCTGGGCGCGATCATCGCGCTCACTGGGCTGGGCGTGGTGATGGTCGCGTCGAGCTCGATCGCGCTGATGAGCAGCCCGTTCTATTACCTCAACCGCCACCTGATCTTCCTGGCGGTGGGTATCGGCCTGGCAATCATCGCCATGCGCACCGAGCTCAAGAGCATCGAGCAGTACAACCAGATCCTGCTGCTGGGCTGCTTCGCGCTGCTGGTGGTGGTGTTCATCCCGGGCCTGGGCAGCAGCGTCAACGGTGCCCGCCGCTGGATCAACCTGGGTATTTCCAAGTTCCAGACCGTCGAAGCGGTGAAGGTGCTCTACATCGTGTGGCTGTCCAGCTACCTGGTCCGCTTCCGCGATGAGGTCAACGCCACCTGGCCGGCAATGCTCAAGCCGCTGGGCGTGGCCGGCGCGCTGGTGGTGCTGTTGCTGCTGCAGCCGGACTTCGGCTCGTCCACGCTGCTGCTGGCGATCACCGCCGGCATGCTGGTGCTGGGCGGGGTCAACATGCCGCGCATGTCCATGCCGGTGATCATCGGCATGGTCGGCATGAGCGCGCTGGCGATCATCGAACCGTACCGCATGCGCCGCATCACCTCCTTCCTGGACCCGTGGGCCGATCAGCAGGGCGATGGCTACCAGCTGTCCAACGCGCTGATGGCCGTGGGCCGTGGCGAGTGGACCGGCGTGGGCCTGGGCAACTCGGTGCAGAAGCTCTATTACCTGCCCGAAGCGCATACCGATTTCATCTTCTCGGTCACCGCCGAGGAGCTGGGCTTCCTTGGCACCTGCCTGATCATTTCGCTGTATGCGCTGCTGGTCGGCCGCACCTTCTGGCTGGGCATGCGCTGCGTGGAAATGAAGCGCCACTTCTCCGGCTACATCGCCTTCGGCATCGGCCTGTGGATCAGCATGCAGAGCTTCGTCTCGATCGGGGTCAACCTCGGCATCCTGCCGACCAAGGGCCTGACCCTGCCGCTGATTTCCTCGGGCGGCTCGAGTGTGCTGATGACCTGCGTGGCGATGGGCCTGCTGCTGCGCGTCTCCTATGAACTGGACCGCGCCGAGCGCCGCCAGGCCGTGCGCATGGGCGCCGACCAGGAAGGCCCGCTGCCGGGCGACGTGCCCAAGGCCGACAGCGCCAGCGCGGTCGCCGCGGCGATGCAGGACAGCGGCAACCGCGATGCCGCACCGCGCGACAGCGCCACCCGTGGCACCAGCCGCATGCAGCAACGCATCGAACCGACGCTGGGGAGGATGGGATGAGCACGCCTCGCCTCGATCCGTCCCAGCGCCCGGTCATGATCATGGCCGGCGGTACCGGTGGGCACATCTTCCCCGGCCTGGCCGTGGCCAAGGTGCTGCGCGAACGCGGCGTGCCGGTCACCTGGCTCGGTGCCGATGGCGCGATGGAAACGCGCCTGGTGCCGCAGCACGATATCCACATCGATACGCTCGCCATCGGTGGCCTGCGCGGCAAGGGCAAGCTGGCCCTGATCGGCGCACCGCTGCGGCTGCTGCGCGCGATCCGCGCGGCCGGCTTCCTGATCCGCGATCGCCAGCCGCGGGCGGTGATCGCCTTCGGTGGCTTCGCCTCCGGCCCCGGCGGTATCGCCGCGCGCCTGCATGGCCTGCCGTTGCTGGTGCACGAACAGAACCGCGCACCGGGCATGACCAATCGCGTGCTGTCGCGCTTCGCGCGCCGCGTGCTGGCCGGTTTCCCGGGCAGCTTCGCCAAGCGTGAGGAAGCGGTCGGCAACCCGGTGCGTGCCGAGATCGCCGCGATCACGCCGCCCGAGCTGCGCCTGGCCAACCGTCAGGGCCCGCTGCGCCTGCTGGTCCTCGGTGGCAGCCAGGGGGCACGCGTGCTCAACAACGCGGTGCCCAAGGCACTGGCTGCGCTGGGCGCCGGCATGCCTGTGCAGGTGCGCCACCAGAGCGGCGAGAAGCTGCATGCCGAGGCGCTGCAGGCGTATGCCGATGCCAGCGTGCAGGCAAGCGTGGAACCCTTCATTGCCGATATGGCCGAGGCGTTCGCCTGGGCCGATCTGGTGGTGTGCCGCTCCGGCGCCTCCACCCTGGCCGAGCTGTGCGCGGTCGGCGTGGGCAGCGTGCTGGTGCCGTTTGCCGCGGCCGTCGACGATCACCAGACCCGCAATGCGGAGTATCTGGTCGAGCGCGGCGCCGCTGTGTTGCTGAAGCAGGATGAAACGCTGGCGACGCAGCTGGAAGGCGTGTTGCGCGATTTGTCCGAAAATTCCGCCCGACGCATGCAGATGGCCAATGCCGCGCGTGCCCTGGCCAAGGTCGATGCCGCTGAGCGCATCGCCGACATCATTCTCGAGGAATCCAAATGAACACCGCTACGCGCGCCAGCCTGGCGCGAGGCCGCGCATGATCCGCCGCCTCCACGACACCAACGACCTGGTACGCGCGTTCCCGCGTGTGCACTTCGTCGGCATCGGTGGCACCGGCATGAGCGGCATCGCCGAAGTGATGCTGACGCTGGGCTATGAAGTGTCCGGCTCGGACAATGCCGACAACGCCGCGACCCGCCGCCTGGCCGGCCTGGGTGCGCGCGTGATGCGCGGCCACTCGGCCGCCAATGTGCTCGGTACCGACTGCGTGGTCGTCTCCAGCGCGATCCGCGATGACAACCCGGAGCTGATGGAAGCACGCAGCCAGCGCATTCCGATCATGCCGCGCGCGGCGATGCTGGCCGAACTGATGCGCTTCCGCCGCGGCATCGCGGTGGCCGGCACGCACGGCAAGACCACCACCACCAGCCTGACCGCCGCAGTGCTGAGCGAAGGCGGGCTGGACCCGACCTTCGTGATCGGCGGCCAGCTGCTCGCCGCCGGTGCCAACGCCAAGCTCGGCGGTGGCCAGTGGCTGGTGGCCGAAGCCGACGAGAGCGATGGCAGCTTCCTGCGCCTGAACCCGCTGGTTTCGGTGATCACCAACATCGATTCGGACCACCTGGAAAACTACGGCAACGATTTCGCCCGCGTCCAGGCCGCGTTCGCCGAGTTCCTGCAGCGCCTGCCGTTCTACGGGCTGGCGGTGCTGTGCATCGACGATCCGGAAGTGGCCGCATTGGCGGCGCAGACGCCGCGCCATGTCATGAGCTATGGCATGAGCAGCAACGCCGACGTGCGCGCCGAGGACGTGGTCCAGGACGGCCCGCGCATGCATTTCACCCTGCGCCTGCCGGAAGGCAGCAGCCACCCGGTGACGCTGGCCCTGCCGGGCGCGCACAACGTGCTCAACGCGCTGGCCGCCGCCGCCGTGGGCTGGCAGCTGGGCGTGGCCCCGGACGCGATCGCGCGTGCGCTGGAGAGCTTTGCCGGCATCGGCCGCCGCTTCAATGACCTGGGCATCGTCACCACGCACACCGGCGCCAAGGTCCGCGTGATCGACGACTACGGCCACCACCCGCGTGAGCTGGCCGCCGTGTTCGCCGCTGCCCGCGGCGGCTGGCCGAGCCAGCGCCTGGTCGTGGCGTTCCAGCCGCACCGTTACAGCCGTACCCGCGATCAGTTCGATGCCTTTGCCGCCGTGTTGTCCGAAGTGGATGCGCTGGTGCTGAGCGAGGTGTACCCGGCCGGCGAAGCGCCGATCCCGGGGGCCGATTCGCGTTCGCTGGCCCGCGCCATCCGTGCGCGCGGCCGCAGCGAGCCGGTCGTGGTCGGCAACGCCGCCGAACTGGCGCACGTGCTGCCTGACGTGCTGCAGGACGGTGACCTGCTGCTGATGATGGGGGCCGGCGACATCGGCTACATCGCCCAGCAGATCGCCGGCGAAGGTTTCCAGGAGAGCCCGGCGGCATGAACGCGCTGACCTTCCCGCCGCTGCGCCTCACCGACCCGGCCATGTTCGGCCGCGTCGCCGTGCTGCTGGGTGGCACCTCCAGCGAGCGCAACGTCTCGCTGGATTCCGGCCGCAACGTGATCGAAGCGCTGCGCGCGCGCGGCGTCGATGCGATCGCGGTCGACGGCATCCCAGCCCTGGCGCTGGCGCTGGTCGAGAAGCGCTTCGACCGCGTGTTCAACATCCTCCACGGCCATAACGGCGGTGGCGAGGACGGCATCGTGCAGGGCCTGATGGAAGCCTTCGGCGTGCCCTACACCGGCTCGGACGTGCTGGGCTCGGCGTTGAGCATGGACAAGATCCGCACCAAGCAGGTGTGGCTGTCGCACGGCCTGCCGACCCCGCGCTTCATCGCGCTGGACCAGGCCTCCGATGTCCACGCCGCCGCGGCCGAGCTCGGCCTGCCGGTGGTGGTCAAGCCGGCCAACGAAGGCTCCAGCGTCGGCATCAGCCGCGTGGTGGAAGCGGCCGGGCTGGATGAGGCGGTCGCGCTGGCGGTGCGCTATGACGGCCAGCTGCTGATGGAGCAGATGGTGGTCGGTGATGAGTTGACCGTGGCGATCCTGGGTGACCAGGCGCTGCCCTCGATCCGCATCGTGCCCAAGGGGCAGTGGTACGACTACAACGCCAAGTACATCGCCGAGGATACCCAGTACCTGTGCCCGGGCCTGGAGGGCGAGGATGAAATCGAGATCCGCCGCCTCGCACTGGCCGCGTTCCGCGCCGCCGGTTGCCGTGGCTGGGGCCGGGTGGACGTGATGCGCGACCGCAGCAGCGGCCGCTTCTACCTGTTGGAAGTGAACACCGCGCCGGGCATGACCAGCCATTCGCTGGTGCCCAAATCGGCCAGCCAGGCCGGGATCGGCTTTGAAGAGCTGGTCTGGCGCGTGCTGGAACAGACCCTGCCGGATAACGCAGCACAGGAGCACAGCCACGCATGAACGCGGTGCTGCGCATCTTCGTCTGGTTGCTGGCCCTGTCGGTCGTGGCACTGCCCGTAGTGGCCGTGCTCAACGGCTGGGTCGGTGCCGAGCGGTGGCCGTTGGCCAAGCTGCGCGTGCACGGTGAGTTCAAGCGGGTCCCGGCCGAACAGCTGCAGCAGGTCGTGTTGCCGTACGCGAAGTCCGGCTTCTTCGCGGTCAAGCTGCAGGATGCCCAGGACGCGATCGAAACGCTGCCGTGGGTGGAAAGCGCGCAGGTCCGCAAGCAGTGGCCGGACGTGCTGGAAATCACCCTGGTCGAGCACAAGCCGTTCGCGCGCTGGGGCCACGACCGCCTGCTTTCCGAGCAGGGCAAGCTGTTCGCCACGCCGAAGAAGCTGCAGGACCTGGAGCTGCCCGACCTGGACGGGCCGGACAGCCAGACTGAAGAAGTCGTGGCGCTCTACAACGATGCGCGCGCGCTGTTCGCGCCGGCCGGGGTGGACGTCAAGCGGGTCACCATGGACGCACGCGGCAGCTGGTCGCTGGTGCTGAGCAATGGCACCGAAGTGGTGGTGGGCCGCGACGATGCCCGCTCGCGCCTGCAGCGGTTCGTGCGCGTACTGCCACAGCTGGCCAACCAGGCGGCGCCGATCGAGCGCGCCGACCTCCGATACACCAATGGTTTCACGCTGAGCTGGGGTACCCCGGCTCCGGCCGCACCGGCCACGCCGGCCACTGTGGCGCACAGGACGCAGGACAGGACATGAATCGCAAGGGTGACAAATCACTGATCGTTGGTCTGGATATCGGCACCTCCAAGGTGGTGGCGCTGGTCGGCGAGTATTCGCCGGGCAATCCGATCGAGGTCATCGGCATCGGCTCGCACGAATCGCGCGGTCTCAAGCGCGGCGTGGTGGTGGATATCGAATCGACCGTGCAGTCCATCCAGCGTGCGGTCGAAGAGGCCGAGCTGATGGCCGGGTGCGAAATCCGCTCGGTGTATGCCTCGATCTCCGGCAACCACGTGCAGTGCAAGAACTCGCCCGGCATCGTGCCGATCCGCGACGGCGAAGTGACCTGGGGCGACCTGGATCGCGTGCTGGATGCGGCCAAGGCGGTGGCGATCCCGGCCGACCAGAAGATCCTGCATGCGATCCCGCGCGAGTACGTGCTGGACGATTC